>Ga0154020_10002287_pt1 | contig 23271 bp, 15 predicted proteins | sample Klosneuvirus_201_FD_109709 | JGI IMG/M metagenome (GOLD analysis project Ga0154020, IMG submission 109709) | Active sludge microbial communities from wastewater, Klosterneuburg, Austria - Klosneuvirus_20160825_MG | ecosystem: Engineered > WWTP > Aerobic digester > Activated sludge | place...
CGGGCACCGCGACGATGACCCGCGCCCGTGGCTTGCCGGCGACGTCGAGCAGCGGCACCTCGGCGTGCGGGAAGCGCGCGCTGTCGCTCCACGGCCGCCCGCCGGGCACCAGCTCGAAGCCGCCGTCCTCGACCAGGCGGACCTCGACCAGCCCGGGGCGATACAGGCGCTCGACGAAGTGGGCGTCCAGCGTGCGTCCGACCACGACCAGGGTGGGCGCGGCGTCGGGCTGCAGTGACTCGCTGCTGACGCGCATGGTGGCCGCGACCGCCAGCCGCTGCGGCGTCGCGCCGTCGGGCCCCAGCACCCGCTCGCGCGTCAGGTAGGCGCGGCCCAGGCCCAGGTTGGCCGCGGCGCCGCGCTCGGTGGCGCCGGCGCGACCGGGCCAGTGGCCTGACACGATGACGCGCCCGTCGGGGCCGATCACGGTCAGCACGTCGAGCCCCAGCGAGCGCATGATCGACGGCGCGGTGTCGCGATAATCGCGCTGCTTGCCCTCGTCGACCTGGCCGTACTTCTCGAAGTCGAGCGCGATCTGCACCGGCAGGTTGGCGGTCGCGAAGCCGGCCGCCGAGGCGTAGACCTCGGCGTACAGCCGCTTGACCTCGCGCTCGGCGTCGGCGCGCGCCAGCGCCAGCGCGCGCTGGTAGTCGGCGCGATAGCGGCGCTGGATGAGCTCGCGCGCGGCCACCGCGGCGGCCGCGATCGGGATCAGCGCCGCCAGCGCAAACGCCGCCGTGAAGCGCGTGCGCAGCGAGAACTTCACTTGCGCACGAGCCACAGATCGCCGAGGCCCAGGCGCGCCAGCGGATCGGCGCCGGCGCCGACCCCGTGCAGCGCCGCCAGGTGATGGATCTGGAAGGGGTGGTGAAACAGCGGGATCAGCACCACGCGCTCCTCGATGAGGGCGTGCATGCGCTCCACCGTCAGGCTGGCGCGCGCCAGCTCGGCGCGCACCCGGGTGGCATCGCCCGCCACCGCCGCCGCCGCCGCCGCCGCCCAGGCGCGATCGCTGGCCGGCGCCACCGCGCTGCCCAGGAACAGATCGCAGTGGCCCGCCGTCACCCGCACCGCGAACTCGCGCGGCTCCAGCTTCTCGACCTGGCCATCGAGGCCGATGCCCTGCAGCATGTCGAGCAGCTTGAGCGCGACGTCGAAGTCCTCCGGCCGCGTGGCATCGACCAGGATCGACAGCTTGCCGCCCTGGCGCATGAAGTCGCGCAGGTCGGGCTCGCGCCCCGCGGCCAGCGCCAGCGCCCCCTGTGCGCGCACCACCTCGCGCGCGGGCGGGGTGCCCGGGCTGACGTCCTTACCGTTGCCGTTGCTGGCCGCGCCCAGGGCAGGCGGCGCCTCGGTCGCCGCCGCGACCGCGCCGGTGACGCCCCCGGCGGCGCGCGCGGCGTCGCGATCGATGGCCCAGCGAATCGCATGGCGCACATCGAGATCGCGCAGCCAGGCGTGATCGACACCGAACCCGACGAACACCGTGGCCACCGCCGGTGACACGAAGCTCAGGGTGGGGAAGCGCGGCTTGCGATCCGGGAAGGCGACCGCGCCGCGGTACGACCAGCCGATGGCGCCGCGCTCGTAGGCCGCGCTCTCGCCCTGGCGCGCGCCGAAGCTGCGCGCCACGATGCGCTCCAGGAAGGGCCGCCCCGCGAAGTGGCGCGCGAACGCGGTCAGCGTCAACTCGCGGCTGCCGGCGCCGCCCCACTTCTCGATCGCGAAGGGACCGCTGCCGATGGGCAGCTTGCCGGGCTCGCGCCCGCGTGGGGTCACTGCGGCTGCCGGCGCAGCCAGCAGCGCGGCCAGCTCGGGCGTCTTGCGCGTCAGCGTCAGCTCGAGCACCGTCGCCGAGGTCGCCTGCGCGGTGCGGATCGGCCCCAGCACCCAGCCGCCGACGCGCGCGCGTGCCCGCGACAGCGACGCCGCCACGTCGGCCGCCGTCAGCGCGGTGCCGTCGTGGAACTGCACCCCGGGGCGGATCTCCAGGCGCGCCTTGCGCCCGCCCGGCTCGACCTCCAGCGACAGCGCCAGGTGCGGCACCGGCTTGCCCTCGGCATCGAGCCGGAACGGCGTGTCATAGATGAGGCGCGTGGCCTCGACCTCGGAGAAGCCCAGCGCCTCCGCGGGATCCAGCGTGGTGGGCGCCGAAAACCAGGCCATCTCCAGCGTGCCGCCGAAGGGCACCCGCGACTCGCCGCGCGCGACCCCCGCCGTCGCCAGCGCCAGCGCGACCGCCAGCAGCCCTGTGGGCCCGCGCGCCCTCACTCGATCACCATCAGCTCGGCCTTGCCGTTGCGCCGCGCCAGCGCGAACACCGCCAGCACACCGTCACCCTCGGGATCCCCGCTGCTGATCGACACGATGCCCAGCTTGCTGGAGAAGCGCGCGATGCTGCCCGCGGGCGTGGCACCGCGCATGCGACGGATGACGACCTGGTCGGGCCCCCCCGGCGGCGCCGCATCACTGGTCACCACCTCGGGCGCGCCGTCGCCATCGAGATCGACGATCTCGAACGCATAGCCCACGTTGCCCAGCTTGCCGTCGGCCTTGTCGAGCTGCCCCTTGTAGATGAGCAGCGTGCCCGCCAGATCGACCGCGCCCCAGAACACGGTGGCGCCGACGGTGCTGGCCTCCAGCGCATACAGCTCCTCGGGCAGCGCGGCCGGCGACTCCGGGTTGGCGTCCGCGGGCAGGAAGAAGACATGCTTGGCCTCGAAGCTGTCGCGCCCCGGCGTCAGATCGGTCACCGCCACGCGCCGCTTGCCCGGCGCGCCGACCGCAGCCAGCGGGTAGTACGTCAGCGGCCCGCGCTTGACCAGCGTGCCCGGCACCAGCGTGCCCGCGGCCTTCTCGGCCGCCTTCCACGCAAAGCGCGCCCCGCTGGCGCCATCACTGGTGCGCGCCAGGATCGACACCCCGGGCTCGCCATCCAGCGCGGTCACCAGCAGCGCGCCGGTGCGGCTACGGCTGCGGATCGGCGCCGGCGGCTCGTCGAGGCGTACCCGCGCCCGCTCGCTCAGCGCGCCCGCCTCCAGCGCGAACACCACCAGCTCGCGCGCCCCCAGCACCACGATCTCGGCGCGCCCATCGCCATCCAGGTCGGCCACCGCGACCGCCAGCGGCTCCTCGACCTTGACCGCGAGCGTGCTGCGCTTCTCGCCGATCTTGCGCTTCGCCGCTGGCGCCACCGAGGGCGCCGGAGCCGGCGTCGCCACCGGCGTCGGCGCAGGTGTCGCCATCGGCGTCGGGCTCGGCGTCGGCGCTGGCGTCGGCCGCGGGGTCGCCGCCAGCGACGGCCCCGGCGTCGGCTTCAGCGCTGGCCCTGACTTGACCGCCCCCACCGGCCCGGCCGGCTTGCCGCCTGCCGCCGCCTCCGTGCGCTGCCCCGGCGCACGCGCTCCGCAGGCCAGCAGCAGCCCGATCGGCACCAGCGCCCACGCCCACGGTCTCTGCAACTTCAGTCCTCGGCGGCCTGGTCGACCAGGAACGAGTCGGGCGCGACCTCACCCGCCGCCGGCGCCAGCTCCGTGGGCTGCGTGCCATCCAGGAAGACCTCGTCGAACCCGGGCGCGCCCGGCGGCGCCAGCAGCCCCGTCTTGGCGTCGATCTTCACCGTCACCACGCCCTGCGGCGCCTTGAACTGCCTGGGCGGCTTGCCCTTCAGCGCCACGGTCATGAAGTCGACCCAGATCGGCGCCGCGGTCTTGCCGCCGGCCTCGCCCGACCCCAGCGTGCGCAGCTCGTCGAACCCGACCCAGACCCCGGTCACCAGCTCGGGCGTGAAGCCCACGAACCAGGCGTCCTTCTGATCATTCGACGTCCCGGTCTTGCCCGCCACCGGCCGCCGCAGCGCCAGCGCGCGCTTGCCGGTGCCATCCTTGATCACGCTCTCCAGCATGCTGGTCAGCACATACGCGACATCGGGCGCGATGGCCGGGTGCAGCTTGATGGCCGGCACCGGCGTACCGCTCAGCTCCTCGATGAACTGCGGCTCACCCGCATAGCCACCCGCCGCGATGGTCGCGTACGCATTCACCAGCTCGAGCGGCGTGACCTCCGACGCCCCCAGCGCCAGCGACAGATCCCGCGTCAGCTTGCTCTCGATCCCCGCCGCCCGCGCGAAGCCCGCGATGGCCTCGGTGCCGACATCCGAGGTCAACCGGATGGCCACCGTGTTGATCGATCCCGCCAGCGCCGCGCGCATCCGCACCGGCCCCTTGAAGTCCTTCTGTGAGTTCTGCGGCTTCCACAGCGCATACACCTCGGGCGCGTCGTTCACGATGGTCGCCGGCGTGTACGTCCCCGCCGCCAGCGCCGCGCCATACACGAAGGCCTTGAACGACGACCCCGGCTGCCGCCGCGCGTCCAGCGCGCGATTGAAGTCACCGGCGCGAAAGCCATAGCCGCCCACGATGGCCAGCACCTTGCGCGTCATCGGATCGATCGACACCAGCGCCGCCTGCGGCCCCAGATCCAGCACCAGCCGTGGCCCGCTGGCCACCTTGACCGCGCCGGCACCCGCGCCCACTGACTCGCTCTTGCCCTTGGCATCCGCGCCCGCGCCCGCGCCCGCGCCGCCCTTGGTCGGCCCGTCCGCCTCCGCCCTGGCCGCCGCCGGCAGCTCCGGCAGCTTGCGCACCCAGATCACATCATTGACCGCGAAGCGCGCGCTGGCCGGCTTGTCATCCGGGTTGTAGCGCGAGCTCTTGCCGCCCGCCTCGACCATCCCCGCGATGCCGCCCAGATCCACCTTCAGCAGCCCGGCCGCGTCGTCGACCGCCGTGATGACCGCCTGGTACGGCTTGTTGTTGCCCAGCTTGCCGCCATGCGCGCGCGCGAACTCCTTCAGCCGGCGCTCGCGCTTGGCCCCGCTCAGCTTCTCGATCGCCGCCGCATAGCCATGGCGCTGATCGATCTCGCGCAGCCCCTTCTCGACCGCCTCGCGTGCCGCCTTCTGCAGCCGCGCATCGATGGTCACGCGCACGTTCAGCCCCAGCGTGGGCAGCGTGTCGGCCCCGAACTTCCTGGCCAGCTGCTCGCGCACCGCATCGACCACCTCGGGCGCGCTGCCCTGGTAGGGCGCCCCCAGCGTCGGATCGACCACCTGCAGCTGCTTGCCCTTGAACTCGTCGGCCACCGCGGGCGTCACGAACCCCTTGGCCGCCATCTGCCCCAGCACCCAGCGCTGGCGTGCCTTGGCCCCGACCGGGTTGCGGATCGGCGAGTACTCGTTGGGCGCCTTGGGCAGCGACGCCAGCATCGCGGCCTCGCCGACATCCAGGTTGCGCACCGACTTGCCGAAGTAGAACTGCGACGCCTCCTCGACCCCGTAGCGCCCATGGCCGAAATAGATCTGGTTCAGGTACAGGAACAGGATGTCCTGCTTGCTGAGCGCGCGCTCCAGCCGCCGCGCCAGCTGGATCTCCTTGATCTTCCGCTTCAGCGAGCGCTCACGCGTCAGATAGAAGGTCTTGGCCACCTGCTGCGTGATGGTCGACGCGCCCTGCTTCTTCTTGCCCGACAGCACGTCCTTCCACAGCGCGCGCGCCATGCCCAGGTAGTCGAGCCCGCCATGCTTGAAGAAGTCCGCGTCCTCCGCGGCCAGGAACGCATTGACCACGTGCGGCGGGATGTCCTGGTACTCGACCAGGGTGCGGCGCTCCTCGTAGATCTCGCCCAGCAGCTCGCCGTCCGCGCTGATGACCCGCGTGGTCAGCTTGGCCGTCTTCACATAGTCGGCCTTCGACTTGATCGGCGTGTCGTCATCCCAGACGTAGAACAGCAGCGCCAGCGTGGCCACGCCGACCGCCAGCATCGCCAGCATGCTCAGCGCGGCCCACTTGGCGACCTGCAGCGTGATGCGTGCCCAGCGCGGCCAGCCGTCGGTCCAGCCCGGCTTCTTCGGCCCGGTCGAGCGCGTGGCCGCCCGCTTCGCCTTCACCGGCTTGACCCGCGAGGGCAGGGCGGTGGCGGGCTTGGCCGCGGGTGCTGAGGCTGACGTTTCCGAGGTTCGCGGCATGAAGGTCACACGCGTGTACATCGCAACACGCGTGCCGAATCCTCACTCTACCCCAGCGCCACTTGCGCGCAACAACCCGGGGTCGTGTCTCCCCAGCCACGCTGAAGCGGCCTCGATCGTGTCTCTTCAGCCACGTTCGGCCCGGTAGCGCCGCACGATCGCCGCCGCCCCGCGGACATCCATGGCATACCAGCGCGCCCGCAGCCGGGTCAGGTCGGCCGCGTCCAGGTCCCCCGCCGCCCCCAGGTGCGCCCGCCGCCGCCGCGCGCAGGCATAGATCGAGATGGCCGCCGACACCGACAGGTTCAGGCTCTCGACCATGCCAGACATCGGAATCCGGTAGCGCACGTCGCACAGGGCCAGCGCCTGCTCGGTCAGCCCCTCGTGCTCGTTGCCGAACACCAGCGCCAGCGGCCGCGTGACATCCAGCTCTTCCAGCTCGACGGTCGCGCGTGGCGCCGCCGCCGCGGTCACGAAGCCCGCCTTCTTGACCTCGCGCAGACACTTCTCGACATCGTTGAAGCGCGCCACGTCCAGCCACTTGTCGGTGCCGCCGGTGACTCGCGACGACAGCCTGAACGGCTCGGTGGTCTCGGCCACGAACACGCGCTGCACCCCGTGCGCCTCCGCCGAGCGCAGCACCGCCGCGCCATTGAACGGATCGTGCAGGTTCTCCAGCACCACCGCCACCGACCCCAGTCGCCGCGTCAACCCGGCATCCAGCACCGCGATGCGCTCCGGCGTCAGCAGCGGCGCGATGGCCGCGATGACATCCTCCGGTGGCACCGCCGCCAGGTCGGGATCGTGGAACTTGCCCAGCTGCTCGATGACCTCGGCGCGCCTGAGGCGACGGCTACGTCTGCTCATGAGCGCGCCAGTATAGCGACATCCACCCGCTGCATCTCGCGGCCATCGCGCATACACTGGCCGCATGTCCGCCCCCGTCCTCGTGGACCCCGAGTGGATCGTCTCGCACCCGATGGCGCGCATCATCGATCTGCGCTGGTACCTGCCCGGCACCGGCCGCCGCGGCGCCGCCGAGTACATGCGCGGCCACATCCCGGGCGCCATCTTCCTCGACCTCGACACCAAGCTGTCCGGCCCACCCATGGCCGGTCCCGGCCGCCACCCGCTGCCGTCACCCGAGCAGTTCGAGGCCGCCATGGCCTGCGCCGGCATCAGCCAGAACACCGATGTCGTCGTCTACGACGATGCTGGCGGCTCCATCGCCGCGCGCCTGTGGTTCCTGCTGCGCCTTTTCGGCCACCAGGGCGGGGCGCACATCCTCGATGGCGGCCTGCAGGCCTGGAACGCCAACGGTCTGTCCATCGAGACCAGCCCGGCCCAGCGCCCGGCCAACCCGGGCCCGCCCTTCCGCGCCGACACCTCGCGCCTGGCGACCTGGATCGTCGACCGCGCCGCCGTGGATCGCGCGCGCGCCGACGGCCGCACCGTCATCCTCGACGCCCGCGTCAGTGAACGCTACCGCGGCGACGCCGAGCCCATCGACGCCCGCCCCGGCCACATCCCCGGGGCGCGCTCGGCGCCCTGGATCGAAAGCCTGAACAAGCTGGGCCGCATGCGCCCCGCGGCCCAGCTGGCCACCTACTACGCCCGCTTCGGCATCACGCCCACCTCGGGCGCGGAGCACCCCATCATCGCCTACTGCGGCTCAGGCGTGACCGCGTGTCACACCCTGCTGGCGCTGCACCTGGCCGGCATCCCCGACGACGCCATGTGCCTGTACGAGGGCTCGTGGTCCGACTGGGCACGCGACGCCGCGCTGCCCGCCGCGCTCGGCCCCGACACCACGACCGCCGCCCCCGCGGCTCAATCCCAGGGCTGAGGCTCGTCGTCCCCCGGAGGAGGCGCCAGGTCGTCCTCCCCGGGCTCCTCGTCCGGCTCGGGCGGATCCTCCGGCGCCACGCCGGGTGCCGGCCGCACCGACTTGCCCGCGGCCTCTTTGCGCGCCGCCGCCACCGCCTCGACCGCCTTCTTCGAGCGCCTGCGACACTCGGCCTCGGACTCGCCCAGGGTGTCCGGGTTGAACACCAGCGTGGCCGCCATGCCGGCTGCATACTCCTCGTCGGGCAGCCGGTCGCGCTCGTGCATCTTGCTGATGATGCGGCGCAGATAGGCCGACCACGGCGCATCCAGCTCGGCCGCGCAGCGGTGCACGTAGCGCTGCTTGGGGTTGGGCAGGATGCTGGAGAAGAAGGCCGCCTGCAGCGGTGTCGCATCCGCCGGCTCGCGCCCGAAGTAGTGCCGCATGGCGGGACCAATGCCGTAGAGCTCGGGACCGAACTCGATCACGTTGAGATAGATCTCCATGATCCGGTCCTTGGTCAGCTCCTGCTCGGTGTACCAGGTCAGGAACAGCTCCTGGAACTTGCGCGACAGCGTCTTGTCGCGCGTCATCATCGTGTTCTTGACCATCTGCATGGTGATGCTCGAGGCCCCGACCCGGAAGTAGCCGCGCTCCAGGTTGGAGATCAGCGCGCTCCTGAACTCGCGCGTGATGAAGCCGCGATGGCGGTAAAACCCGCTGTCTTCCGTCGTCATCAGCGAGTTGATGATGTTGGGGTTGATCTTGTCGATGGACACGAAGTCCGGGTTTGACGGCCCCACCGCGAAGGTGCGCCACACCCCGGGTCGGATCTCGGCGTCGTGCGAGAAGCTGCGCTTGAAGCGCTCCATCGACAGCGCCTCGGGCGCGGTCAGCACCTTGCAGCCGTTGATGCCGACCTTGCCATCGAGCACCGTCTTCTGCAGATCCGCCTTGTCGATGGCGAGCTCGATGTCAGCCGAGAAGTTCCCCTTCAGCCCGAAACCCTGCAGCGACGGCACGAACTGCTTCGGCAGCGCCACCAGCACGTCCTGACACGGCCGCTGCGGCACCGTCACGTGCGCGTTGACCCGCCACGGCGTGCCCACCGGCCGCGCCGCGCTGCCTTGCAGCCGCACCTCGATGCCCTTGATCCGCGCCAGCGCATCATCGATCTGGAGCGACCGCGTCGCCAGGTCGACCGCCCCGCGCACCTGGGTCTCCGCCGCCAGGTCACGCAGCGGCTCGGCCGACAGCCGCTTGTGGAACACCGTCAGACCGGTGAAGTCCAGCGAGCCATCGAAGCCCAGCTTGCCCTGCTTCAGGCGCAGCGCCAGATCGGCGCGGATCGTCGTCTTGTCGGCGTCCTTGACCGGCGAGCCCTCCACCAGCGGCGCCAGCCGCCCCAGCTCGAAGCGCTCCGCCTTGAGAGCCAGCTCGCCCTCGCGCGTGCGCGGCAACACCCAGCCCTTGGCCTGCCACAGCTTGCCCTCGACGCCGCCCCAGCCCCCGGTCAGGTCCAGCTCGAAGCGGTCCTTGCCGCCGTCCGGCGCGACCTCACCCGCGCCCGCGCCGCGCTGCACCGTGCCCGCGATCCCGGTCAGCGCCAGCGACGGCAGCACCGCCAGCTCGCCACCCTCGACCTTGACGCGCGGCGACCCCGCCGGCCGGTAGCTGCCCGCACTCAGGTCCGAATCCAGCGTCAGCGCCGCCACCTTGGCGCTCGGCCCGACCCCCGAGTCGATGACCGCCCCCTTCATGCGCAGCTGCATGTGCAGCCCACGCATGCCCTCCGCGCTCAGCTCGGCGATGCGCATCGACGCGCCATGCTGCGCATCGACGAACTCGAACGACGCCTTGTGCAGCGTGACCCGCACCGGGTTGAGCAACTTCGCGGTCCGCCCGCCGCCCTTGACCGCCCCCGGCCCGCGCCCGCGCAGCCGGTCGACCAGGTCGGAGAAGTTGTCGCTGCCATCCGCCTCGCGACGCACCTTGATGGCCGCGCCATCGGCCACGATCGAGGTCACCTCCAGCCGCCCGCGCACCGCCGCCCAGACGCCATACTCCAGGCGAACCTTCTTCAGCTGCGCCACCGGCTCGCCATCACCCGTCCCGCGCAGGGCGACCCCGCGCAGCGTGACCCAGCCCCAGCCGGTGTCGACCTCGGCCACGGTCAGCGACCGGCCCAGCTTCTTGGCCGCCGCGGGCAGCAGCTTGCCGCGCACCATGCGCGCCGCATACCAGGACGCCCCGAAGTACCCCCCCACCACGAGCAGCACCAGGGCGCCGCCCACGATGAGGAGAATCCGTACCCGGCGTGACATTCCCGGCGACTATAGCCGCCGCGCAGCAACCCCGCAAAAGGGATTGCCTGCTACGACCTCGCGCCCGGGCCTATTCCCGCAGCGCTACCGCTTGCAGGTGATGGCCAGGACGAAGGTGCCGTCCTGGTACTTCTGCCCAGCCTGTAGCAGCGTGCCGCCCTCATCGATCGCATACAGGGTGTCGAGCACCTTCTTTTCGCCCTGCGCCAGCGTCATCTGCATGCGCATGCGGATCTTGCCGCCCGCGACCGACAGCTTCTCCTTGTAGGCCAGCCCCAGGGTCTGGTTGGTCAGCAGCGGCAGCGACTGCGCGGTACCGCCTGACAGCGCAAGGGTGTTCTCCTGCAGCAGCTTGAACGACTTGTAGCCACTGAAGGGCTGGTTGCTGAGCTGCTGCTTGAGGAAGGCCAGCTTGGGATCGATGCCGCCCGGCGCCTGCGAGGCCAGGATCTGCCGCACCACACAGCTCGCCGTCAGCGCATCCGCCGGCGTCTGCGCGCGCACCGCGACCGCCATGCGCGCCGCGTCCCGCAGCTGCAGGCTCATCTGCGCACGCTGTGGCAGCAGCACCAGCTCGGCGGCGCGCACCATGCCGACCGGCTGCACCGGCGCCAGCGCAGGCATCGCGCTGGCCGTCCCCAGCGCACCGAGCGCGCTGCCCACCATGGCCAATGCCAACCGGAACCTCATGCGGGTCTCCCTCACTGCGAACCGTCCTGGCCGGCGTCGTCGGCCGACGCAGACAGCCAGATCACCGTGGTGGCACCATCCCCGGTCTCGTCAGGGATGGTGAAGATGCTGGCGGTGCCCGGCACGTCGATGCTCTCGATCGAGGCCTCGTTGGACACCCCGGCCACGGCCACCTCGACCGGGCTCGGCGACTCCGACGGCGCCGGCGCGCTGGGCGACGGCTTGGCCGGCTGAGCGACCTCGGTGCCATGCTTCGGGCGCCGCACGATCAAGAACACCACCACCGCCGCCGCGATGGCCACCGCGCCCGCGATGGCCCACATGCGCCGCCCGCCGCGCCCGGCTCCCGCCGCGCCCGACCCCGCACCACGCAGCGCACGCGCATCACCATTGCGGCCGCGTGCCGCGCCATTCTCGCGCGCCCGCACGGCGCCGACGCTCGCGCCGGTGCCCTCGCGGCCGATCCTGTCCTGGATCCCCTCCAGCATCGCCTCGAAGCTGCCCGCGGCCTCGGCCTCGTCCAGCGCGCGCGCCGAATAGGCACGCACCAGGCTGCCGATCTCACGCCCGGCCTCGACCCGGCGCCGCGTCTCGGCGTCCTCGCCGAGGCGCGCCTCCACGGTCGCGCGCTCGTCGGCGCTGATCTCGCCATCGAGATAGCGCTGCACCAGCTCGTCGGGTAGCGGGGTCCTGTGGGTTTCTGCGCTCATGATGCTTCGACTCAGCTCACCTTGTAGTTCGAGCCGCCGAGCAGCTCGATGAGGACCTTCTGCATGTTCTTTCGCGCATGGAACAGGCGCGACATGATGGTGCCCTTCGAGCACTCCATGGCCTCGGCCATCTCCTCGTAGGACATGCCCTCGCTCTCGCGCATCAGCAGCACCGCGCGATGGTTGGGCGACAGCGTCTCGAGCGCCTTGTGGATGGCCTCGCGGATCTCGCGGCGGCCGAGCGCGGTGGCCGGATTGACGCCCAGCGTGGACGGCAAGAGCTCGCCATCGCCAGGCCCGTCGGCGTCGTGCGCCACGGTGTCGTCGTAGTCGACCGCCTGGTTACGCCCATGCTTGCGCACGTGATCGATGCCGACGTTGACCACGATGCGGTAGAACCAGGTGTAGAAGCTGGAGTCGCCCTTGAAGTTGGGCAGGTGCCGGTGGACCTTGACGAAGGCATCCTGGACCACGTCGCGGGCGTCGTCGGCGTTGTGCACCATGCCGAACGCGAGCGAGTAGGCCTTGCGCTGGTAGCGCCGGACCAGCTCGGCGAAGGCCGACTGATCTCCTTGCTGGCTGCGCTCGACCAGGCCCCAGTCCTCATTGCGGTCCCGCTCCGATCCGGCCTTCTGCTCTGAAGGTGCCGGGTCTGACGAGGGCTGGTTGGGCTTATTCAAGACGGATCTCAGGGCCTTCAGACCCGGCCGACTGGCCCGAGATTAACCGGTCGGGCCTCCGGACGAAGGAAAAAAATGGACCGTGTCACCACCTCTCGGTCGCTGGGGGGGAGCAACCCAAGGCGATGCACGGTCCAATCGTTATACAGAATCAGCTCGAACCAAGGTTCCTCGGAGTCCAGTTCCGCGCCCCCGAGAAATCACACTTATGATGTACGATTCGGCTCCACTTGCAAAGGACTAAAACCGGTCGGCGTTAGATTTCACAGGCTTATTTGCCGCACCTCCGGTCTTGGGAGGTTTTGCGCCGGGCTTGGTGCCGCTCGCGGAAGAGTTGCCGGACAGGCTGGCGATGGCCGCCTCGGCGGCCGAAATCAGGCATGCGTTGTCGGGCGCCTGGGTGGCCTTGCGCAGCGCCGGGATGGCGGCGCGATCGTTGAGCGCGGCCAGCGCCTGCACCCGCTCGCGACGCGCCTCGCAGGTCGGCGCCTGCAGCAGATCACGCGACAGCTTGGCCACGAAGTCGACCCGATCGCGATAGCCCAGCGCGACCAGCTGGCGGTAGGCCGCGTCGCGCTCGGCCATGGTCTCGCCGGTGGCCGCGCGCGCCGCCAGCCCTGGCAGATCGGGTGCCGACCCCGGCGGACGCGTCGACACCTTGGGGTGCTTGCCGCCACCGCGGGTCGCGACGATGATCGCGATCGTCGTCAGCAGCACCGGGACCGCGATCAGCCAGCCCCACGCCATGCGCGAGATGCGCCGTCGCGCCACCGTGGGCAGCTGCGGACGTGGCTCGGAGCGCGCACGCACCGCCGCGATGGCCTTGGCCGACGCCGCCGTGGTCGGCGGCGCGCCGACGCCCGCGCTGGGCGGCGCGCTGTCGAACGGCAAGCTCAGCACCGGCCCGTCGTCTCCGGGCCCCGCACTCGCACTTGCACCGGCCAGCGCACCCGCGGCCTCGCCGGGGGCCTGTACCACGCTGATGCCGTCGAGCGCCTCCAGCATGGCCCTGGCGTCGGCATAGCGTCGGCGTGGATCCTTCTCCAGCGCGCGCAGCACAACCCGCTCCAGCGCGGGCGAGATCCCCGCATCGGGCGCCTTGTCGCGCGGCGGCATCGGCAGCTCCTTCAAGGTGCGCTGCACGATCTCCATCGGATCTTCGGCGTGGAAGGGGCGCTCGCCGCACAGCATCTCGTACAGCATGACGCCCACGCTGTAGAGGTCGCAGCGGCCGTCGATGTCGGGCGCCGCGGTCAGTCGCTCCGGCGCCAGATAGTCGGCGGTGCCGAACACGATCCCGGCCTCGGTCTTGAAGCCCTGCGTGGTCGCGGTGTCGCCGATCAGGCGCGCGATGCCGAAGTCGATGATCTTGACGACCTCGCGCCCACCTTCGCGCTTGATCAGCATGATGTTCGAGGCCTTGAGATCGCGATGCAGGATGCCCAGCTCGTGCGCGCGGCCCAGGCCGCGCAGGATCTGGCGCGTGTAGTCGAGCGCGCGCTCGCTGCTGACGCGGCGCTGCTCGAACAGCAAGTCGGCCAGCGCGATGCCCTCGAGGTACTCCATCACGAGGAAGAAGCGTCCGCTGCTGGTGCGGCCGAAGTCGGTCACCGCGACGCAGTTCGGGTGATCGAGCTTGGCCGCCAGCGTGGCCTCGCGCTCGAAGCGGCGCGCCATGTCGGGGTCGTCGCCCAGCGAGGGCAGGATGACCTTGATGGCGACCGGCTTCTTGAGCAGCTCGTGTTCGCCGCGATAGACCGCCGCCATGCCCCCGCGCCCGAGCAGCCGCACCACCCGGTAGCGGTCACCGATGACGCTGCCGATCAGTGGGTCAGCCGCCGGCGGCGGGGCCTGCGGTACAGGCTTCTCGATGTCGCCAGACTCCATCGGGTCCAGCGTACACCGTCGCCGACGCTATCGCACTATTGCGAGGACGACAGCAGCGTGGCCAGGGCCAGCGGATTGTCGAAGCGCACGCCGAGGTCGTGGGTCTCGCCGCGACCTCGCGGCGTCGTGCTGCGCACGATCTCGCCGCGCGTGGTGATGACGCGGGCATCGCGCGCACCCAGCCGGGGCGTCAGCGCCAGCTCGACGCGGGTCCCGGCGGGCAGCGTACGCAGGGTGCGAATCAGCGCTCCGGTCTCGGACAGGTCGACGGCGTAGGAGAGGATGGCGTCGCCACGGCGCGGGTCGACATCGATGGTGCGTACGGTGGCGCCCACATAGCAGGCCATGCGTGCGGCCCGGCGCCGCTCCGCGTCTGCGATACCCGCGGGCCCGGTGCTGGGAACAGCATCCCCAGGCAATCCGTTCAGCGCTGCGGACTCGATGTCGAAGCCATTCGCGACGCTGGCCATCTCGGACTGCCTCCCCTGCGGCCGGACGGGCCGCAACCATGCACTTGAATGCAAATCAAAGGCCTGAGCCACGAAGCCCAGGAGGTCGGGGGAAGCGCTTGACCTCGGCTGTGCTGCGGCTATCCTCCGAGATGGTCCAAATGCGCGATCTGAAAGCGGTCAGCGCCGACCTGAGGCGTTTTCTGGGGGGCGTCAGGTCGCGCTTGAGGCGTGGTGCCTGGGTGGGTGGCGTGAGCCTCGCCCTCGCACTGACTGCATTTGCGACACTGGTGGCCATCCTGCTTGCCGCCGGGGGCCGCGGCGATCTGGTGCTGCGCGTGGGTGTGGCCGTCGTGGTCGGGCTGGGCTTGCCGCTCGCGCTGGTGTGGTGGGCGGTGCTGCCAAGTCGGCGGCTGCGTCCCGACGTCGTCATCGCACGCTATGTCGGCGCGCGGCGGCCCGAGCTGGCGAGCGACCTGCTGTCCGCCGTCGAGCTCGGTGAATCGCTGGAAAAGACGGTCACGCCGGACTGGTCGCGCACGCTGGCGCTGTCGCACCTCGAGCACACCGCGAAGCGCATCGCCGAGGTGTCGCCCGACGGCCTGGTGCCGCGCGCACCGGCGCGCTGGCGCACGCTGGCGCTGCTCGCGGTCGCGGGGCTCTACGCGGGCGCGCTGCTGCTGTGGCCGGCGCGCTTCGCGCAAGGTTTCTCGCTGCTGACCAGCGGGCCGGCGCCGCGCCCGTTCAACGCGCGCGCGGTCGAGGAGCCCATCCTCGGCGACATCGCGCTGACCCTGGTGTACCCCGCGCACACCGGCCGTGAGACGCGCGAATTGCCGACTTCTTCGGGGGATCTGACGGCGCCGCCGGGCACCGAGGTCACCGTGCGGGCGCGCGCGCTGCGCCCCGGCGTCGACAGCGCCAAGCTGGTGTTCGACGGCAACCCCAGCGCCACCATCGCGACGGTGACCCAGGCCGACGGCTCGGCTGACGCGGGCTCGGGCGCGCGCATCGAGGCGCGCTTCACGGTGGGCAAGACCAGCAGCGGCTATCGCTTCGTGCTCAGCTCGCGCATGCGCGAGTCGCTGGTCGAGGCGCACCCGCACCGCATCGACGTCGAGGTCGACCGCGCGCCGCGCGTCGAGCTGTACGCCCCCGCCGACGAGCTGGAGCTGGAGTCGCGCCGGGTCATCGAGCTCGGCTATGTGATCGACGACGACTACGGCCTCGGTGAGATCGCGCTGGTGGTGCGCAGCGGCCAGGGCCGCGAGCAGCGCAAGGTGCTGCCACTGCCGGCGCCCAAGCCCGACGCCGGTGTGGCCGGGCGTCCGCCGCGCAGCGCCCAGGCGCGCTTCGAGTGGAGCCTGGCCGATCTCGATGTCCGCCCCGGCGTGCGCATCGCGTATCGCATGGAGGCCAAGGACAACGACGTCATCGGCGGCCCCAACGTGGGCAGCTCACGGACCTTCTATCTCAAGGTGTCGTCGCCGCGCGAGCGTCACGAGGAGCTGATCTCCGCCCAGCAGGCGCTGCACGACGCCTTGACCGAGGCGCTGGCCAACCGGCTGGAGCGCGGCGTCGGCGCACCTGGCCGCGTCGCCGCGGCGGAGCTCGACACCCAGATGGGCGAGACCCAGGCCGCGCAGCACGAGTGCGAGGCGGTCAGCGCGCAGATCGCGCGCGTGCACGCCGATCTGGCGCAGGATCGCCTGGCGCCCAGGCAGCTGCGCAAGGAGCTCGGCGACATGCGCTCGCGCCTGGGCAAGCTGGCCGATGACGAGGCCGCCGAGCTGGCACGCGCCAGCGCCAGCGCCAAGCGCGGTCGCGGCGGCAAGCTGGCCGTGGCCCCGCCGGCGCTGGTCGCGCTGTCGGCGCGCGCCGGCACCGAGTTCGAGAAGGACGTCCTGGTGCTGGACGATCTGCTGGCGCGCCAGCGCCTGGAGAACCTGCTCGCGCTGGGCGACGAGATCGCCAGCGCGCGCGACCGCGTGCAGAAGCTGCTCACCGAGCTGGAGCGCACCGGGTCCGACAGCGTGCGTGCCGAGCTGGAGCGCGAGCTCGGCGAGCTCGAGGCCATGCTGCGGCAGCTGGCGGCGCAGCGCGGGCAGATGCCGGCCGAGCTGGCCGACGAGTACCTCAACGCAGACGCCTTCCAGAGCGATGCCGCCCAGGACAAGGTGGCCCAGCTGCGCGACGCCGTGGCCCAGGGCGACATCAAGGACGCCGCGCGGCGCATGCTCGAGCTCAGCGAGAACCTCGACAAGATGATGTCGGGCATGGAGAAGGGCCTGAGCAGCCTGCGCGCCGACAAGTTCAGCGAGGAGGAGCAGGCCCTGGGCGACGTGCTCGAGAAGCTGGCCGACCTGGAGGCCGATCAGCGCCAGATCGCCCAGGACGCGCAGAAGCTGGCCGAGGCCGCCGCCGCCAACGCGCGCGACGTCGCCAAGGACAAGCTGGTGCCCGCCACACGCGAGGCCACCGAGCGCCTCGACAAGCTCGACAAGCAGCTCGGCAAGGTCGACCGTGACGCCCTGACGCCGTTCTCGCAGGAGCAGCTCGACACCGTGCAGAAGCGCATCGCCGACACTCGCGCGATGCTGAAGAAGCAGGATCTGGCCGAGGCCACCCGCATGGCGCGCGAGGCGCAGGCCGCGCTGGGCGACATCACGGCCGACCTGCGCGACGATCTCGAGCAGGGCGGCGGCTGGGCCCCCGGCACGCCGCAGGCGCTGCGCAACGCCGAGCGCGCCGAGCCGCTGGCCGAGCAGCTGGTCGAGGGGCTGATGGACGCCATGCCTTCGCGCGATCAGCTGCTCGGGCCGGCGCAGCGCCGCGCGCTCGACGAGCTGGCGCGCCGCGAGAAGGCGCTGGGCGAGCGCGCCAAGCAGCTGGCGCGCGAGGCGCAGAAGCGCGGCAAGGAGCTGCCCGGTGGCCTCGGCCAGCGCCTGGAGCAGGGCATCGGTCAGGCCATGCCCGCGATGGAGCGCGCCGAGGGTCGCATGAAGGGCGGCGCCCCCGGCGAGGCGCGCCGCGAGGCCGAGGACGCCGCGCGGCGCCTGGGCGAGCTGCGCAACAGCGCCCAGCGCGCCTCGCGCCCCAGCGCCATCCAGAGCGGCGACGGCCAGGATCACGAGCCGGTGCGCATCCCCGGCGCCGACGACTTCAAGCCGCCCGAGGCCTTCCGCAAGGATCTGCTCGAGGCCATGAAGCAGGCCGCGCCCGACGCCTACCGCGAGCAGGTCAAGCGCTACTACGAGGAGCTGGTGAAGTGACCGCTCGCCGTGGGCTCACGATGGTGGCGGCGTCGCTGCTGGCGCTGGGTGCGCTGGCGGGTCGCGCGGCCGCGCGCACCTCGCTGGGCAACTACACCAAGGTGATGCGGCTGCTCGGCGAGTGGCGCCTGGAGGAGGCGCGCGCCGAGCTGGCCGGCCTCGACAAGGCCGACGCGCAGACGCCCGAGGCGCACGTGCTGGCCGCGCACCTGGCCTTCCTCGACGGCAACTACACCGGCAGCCTGGCCGAGCTGGCCGCCGCGCGCGGCGGCGGGCGCGCCGCGCAGGACGCCCGCGAGCTGCAGCCGCTGGCGCAGAGCACGGCCGCCGCGGTGTCGGGCTTCACCGAGCAGAAGAGCCCCAGCGGTCGCTTCATCGTGCGCTTCCAGCCCGGCAAGGACGGCTGGCTGGTGCCCTACGCCTTCGAGGCGCTGGACGCCGCCTGGGAGCGCATCGGCGAGGATCTCGGCGAGCGGCCCGAGAAGCCCGTGCTGGTCGAGATCTATCCCGAGGTCGGCCACCTGGCCAAGGTGTCGTCGCTGACCATCAAGGAGATCGAGACCTCGGGGACCATCGCGCTGTGCAAGTACAACCGCGTGATGATCGTGACGCCGCGCGCGCTGGTGCGCGGCTACCCGTGGCTGGACACCCTGGCGCACGAGTACACGCACTATGTGGTCACGCGCGCCTCGCGCGACACCGTGCCGATCTGGCTGCACGAGGGGCTGGCCAAGTTCCAGGAGCAGCGCTGGCGCTCCGATCCGGCGGCGCTGCGCATGTCGCGCACCATGCAGCACCTGCTGGCGCTGGCGCTGAAGAAGAACCGGCTCATCACCTTCGAGCAGATGCACCCGTCGATGGCCAAGCTGCCCAGCCAGGAGGCCGCCGCGACCGCCTTCGCCGAGGTCTACACCGCCATCCAGTTCCTGCACGAGACCCAGGGCTACGCCGGCATCCGCGCCATCCTGGCCCACATGCGTGACGGCAAGAGTGACCACCGCGCCATCGCCGAGGCCACCGGCAAGAGCTTCGAGGCCTGGGAGGCGTCGTGGCGGCGCTGGCTGCGCGGCCGCGACCTGGTGCTGGAGCCGCGCCTGGTGCCCACCGAGCTGGAGTTCGCCGACGCGCGCAAGAAGCGCTCCGGCGCTGGCGACGAGGCCGATCTGAAGCGCATCTCGGAGGACAAGGTGCGTCGCCACGCGCGCCTCGGGGGCCTGCTGCGCGCGCGCGGACGGCTGGCCGCGGCCGCCGTCGAGTACGAGCGTGCCCGCGAGGTCCCGGCCGGCAAGGACGATCCCTTCGTGTCGGCCAAGCTGGCGCGCACCTATCTGGAGCTGGGCCGCGCCAAGGACGCCGTGGCCGCCGCCGGCCCCGCGCTCGACCTGACCGACGAGCTGGCCGGCCCCCACGCCACCGTGGGCGCCGCGCTGCTGGCCGACGGGCAGCACGCCGCCGCGCGCAAGCACCTGGAGGCTGCGCTGCGCATCTCACCCTTCGACCCCGCGGTCCACTGTGGCCTCGCGGAGGTCTTCGCCGCGACTGACGATCCCCGCGCTGCCCGCGAGGCAAGCGCTTGCAAGGGCCTGGCCGCCGGCCAGGAGCCCTGAGGTTCCCCGGAACATGAGCAAACAGCTGAAGGCAGTCGAGGGAGCGGGCGGGGTCGAGGCGGAGCTGCCTGACGAGCCGACGTCGCCGGTGGGCGTCGTCGACGATGTGGCGACGCCCACGCCGACCATCGTGAGCAAGCCGCCCGAGGAGCTCGAGGCCGAGTCCGAGCTGGAGTCGGTGCGCGAGATCGCGGTCGCCCGCGGCGAGATCGTGCGCGAGATCGAGAAGCGCATCGTCGGCCAGCGCGAGGTCGTGGATGCCCTGCTGGTGGCGCTGTTCGCGCGCGGCCACTGCCTGTTCGTCGGCGTGCCCGGCCTGGCCAAGACGCTGCTCATCTCGACCCTGGCCGAGGTGCTGAACCTGTCGTTCAACCGGGTGCAGTTCACGCCCGACCTGATGCCGTCCGACATCACCGGCACCGACGTGCTGGAGGACGACCACTCGACCGGGCGGCGCGCCTTCCGCTTCATCCCCGGCCCGGTGTTCGCCAACCTGGTGCTGGCCGACGAGGTCAACCGCACCCCGCCCAAGACCCAGGCCGCGCTGCTGCAGGCCATGCAGGAGTACCGCGTCACCGCGGGCGGCAACACCTATGCGCTGCCGCTGCCGTTCCTGGTCTTCGCGACCCAGAACCCCATCGAGCAGGAGGGCACCTACCCGCTGCCCGAGGCGCAGCTGGATCGCTTCATGATGCAGATCGACGTCGGCTACCCCGCCGAGGACGAGGAGATCGCGATCGTCAAGCAGCACACCAGCCCGAACAAGCACACCCTGCGCCGGGTGCTGTCGCCCGAGAAGATCATGAAGCTGCAGGAGCTGGTGCTGCGCGTGCCGGTGGCCGACCATGTGGTCAAGTACGCGGTCGCGCTGACCCGGGCGTCGCGCCCGACCTCGCCCGATGCGCCGGCCTTCGTCAAGGAGCTGGTCGCCTACGGCGCCGGGCCGCGGGCGTCGCAGTTCCTGGTGCTGGCGGGCAAGGCGCGCGCGATCCTGGACGGGCGCTTCGCGGTGTCGAAGGAGGACGTGCGTGCGCTGGCGCAGCCGACCTTGCAGCATCGCCTGGTGCTGAACTTCCGCGCCGAGGCCGAGGGTGTGCGCGCCGCCGAGCTGGTCACGCGGCTGTGCGAGACCGTCAAGGGGTAGCAGGTCGTGGGCGAAACCGGACGGCGGGCGCTGCTGGATCCAGTGGTGCTGGCGCAGATCGCGACGCGCAAGCTGCGCGCGCGCCATGTCGTCCATGGCGCGCTGGCCGGCCTGCATCGCTCGCCGCACCACGGCTCGTCGGTCGAGTTCGCCGAGCACAAGGAGTACTCGCCGGGCGACGACCTGCGCCACGTCGACTGGCGTGCGCTGGCGCGCTTCGACAAGTACTACGTCAAGCGCTTCGAGACCGAGACCGAGCTGGCGGCGTATCTCGTGGTCGACACCTCCGGCTCGATGGGCTACGCGGGCGGCGCGCGCGAGAGCAAGCTCGTGTATGCGTCGCGGCTGGCGGCGTCGCTGGCGTACCTGCTGATCCAGCAGCGTGATCGCGTGGGCCTGGTGGCGTCGGGGGCGGGGGCGCTGACCGCGTACGTGCCGCCGCGCGCGCGCACCACCCACCTGCCGGCGCTGCTCGGCGTCCTCGAGGGGCTCTCGCCGGCGGGCGTGACCAGCCTCGACATCGCGCTCGATCATGTGCTCAAGGTGGCGCGGCGGCGCAGCCTGGTGGTGCTGCTGTCGGACCTGCTGGATCCCGCCGGCGAGGCCACCCTGCAGCGCCTGGGGCGCCTCAGCGCCGGTGGCCACGACGTGGTGGTGCTGCACGTCCTCGACGACGACGAGCTCGAGTTCCCCTTCGAGCGCTTGACCCAGTTCGAGAGCCTGGAGGACGAGCGCAAGCTGCTGGTCGAGCCGCGCACCATGCGGGCGGCCTATCTGGCCGAGCTGAAGGCGTTCCTGGAGCGCACCCGCCGGGCGCTGCAGGACCACCGCGTCGACTACCGGCTGGCGCCGACCTCGGTCAGCATCGACCGCCCGCTGGTCGAGCTGCTCGACGCGCGCGCGCACGGTCGCCGCTCGGGCACCACGCGGTGAACTTCCTGGCGCCGCTTTTCCTGCTCGGCCTGGGCGCCATCGCGGTGCCGGTGCTGATCCACCTCATCGGTCGACGCAAGGCGGAGCGGCGCCCGTTCGCGGCCTTCGACTTCCTGCTCGGGGTCAAGAAGGAGGTCGCGCGCAAGGCCAAGTTGCGCCAGTGGTTGCTCCTCCTGGCGCGCGCGCTGGCGGTGGCGGCGGTGGCGCTGACGCTGGCGCGGCCGTTTCGTCGCGTCAGCGCCGACGGCGTCAGCGTCGAGGCCGGCCCGCAGGCGGCCGTCATCGTGCTCGATAACGGCTTCTCCATGGGCTATCGGCGCGGCGGCGAGACCCTGCTGACCAAGGCGCGCCGGCGCGCGCGCGAGCTGGTGCAGCAGCTCGGCCACGAGGCCGAGGTCGCGCTGGTGCTGGGCGCCGAGGCCGTGCCCGGCGAGCCGGCGGCGCCGATCGACCAGCTGACGCGCGACCAGCTGCGCGTGACCGACGCCATCGACGACGCCGCGCTGACCACCCGGCGCGGCGATCTGACCTCGGCGCTGCGCCGCGCTGCCGCCATCCTCGACCGCGCCCCCAACGAGGCGCGCCGCGTGTACCTCTTGTCGGACGGCACCGCGGCCTCGCTGCGCGTCGGCGAGCGGCCCTGGCCCGACGGCCCCAGCGCGCCCGAGCTGCACGTCATCGACGTCTCCGGCGGCGCCGCGCTGCCCAACGTCGCGCTGGTCGGCGCGCGGGTGCGCCCCGAGCCGCGCCTGGGTGCGCGCGGCGTCGAGATCACCGCCGACATCGCCAACTTCGGCGACGCCCGCGTGGCCAGCCTGCCGGTGACCCTGTGGGTGGAGGGCAACGCCGTCGCGCGTGGCCTCGCCGAGGTCGACGCACATGGACGAGGTGTCAAGAAGTTTGCCTATACTTTCCCGAGTGGGGGCGTCTTCGACGCCATGCTCGAGATCGGCCCCGACGCCCTGGCCATCGACAACAAGCGCTACCTGCGCGTCGAGGTGCGCAAGGACCTCAAGGTGCTGCTGGTCGACGGCGACCCGCGCCCGGCGCAGCACGAGGACGAGCTGTTCTACCTGGAGACCGCGCTGCGCCCCGGCGATCGCGCTGACAGTGCGCTGGCGGTCGCCACCACCGCCGCGCCCGACCTGGGCCGCCGGCGCCTGGCCGACCACGACGTCGTCTTCCTGGCCAACGTGCCCGCGCTGCCCGCGACCCAGGCCGCCGAGCTGGCCGCCTTCGTGCAACGCGGCGGCGGCCTGTTCATCGCCATGGGCGACAAGGTCGACGAGGCCGCCTATGCCGCGACGATGGCGAAGCTGCTGCCGCAGGAGCTGCGCAGTGCCCGCTCGACCGGCCCCGTGGGCGGCACTGGCACTGGCACTGCCAGCGGCAGCGGCGCCGCGGCCAGCCCCGACGACGACTCGCGCGCCGAGCGCATCCTGCACTTCGACGCTCGCCACCCGGTGTTCTCGGTCTTCCCGCCGCGCGCCCCCGAGCTGCGCGCCGCGCGCTTCCACCGCTTCTTCCTGCTGGCCCCGCAGCCCGACGCCGACGAGCGCCGCGTGCTGGCCGAGCTGTCCTCGGGCGCGCCGCTGCTGGTCGAGGGCAAGCTGGGCGCCGGCCGCATCCTCCTGTACACCTCGACGCTGGATCGCGACTGGAACGACCTGCCGATTCACCCGGGCTTCTTGCCCCTGGTGCAGCAGAGCGCCCGCTACCTGGCGC
>Ga0154020_10002288_pt1 | contig 23269 bp, 20 predicted proteins | sample Klosneuvirus_201_FD_109709 | JGI IMG/M metagenome (GOLD analysis project Ga0154020, IMG submission 109709) | Active sludge microbial communities from wastewater, Klosterneuburg, Austria - Klosneuvirus_20160825_MG | ecosystem: Engineered > WWTP > Aerobic digester > Activated sludge | place...
GTGGGCATGCCCAAAGGTGAGCCGTCCGAAAGCCGAAGAAAACCCATTGCCGATAAAGTAAATTGGGTAACTGAAATAAGTTAATTTCGCTTCAAATGAAACTGTGAACAATAGAACTATGAAAATTACAAAGGAAGATATTACTAAAGCACAAGAGCGAATTAAGTCTTATATCCATCACACCCCGGTAATGACTTGCCCGAGTATTGATGAGGAGGCCGGTTGTCAGGTTTTTTTTAAATGCGAAAACTTTCAAAAAGTAGGCGCCTTCAAAGCTCGTGGTGCCATGAATGCAGCACTAAGCTTAACGCGCGATCAGTTAGCGAAAGGACTTGCCACACATTCTTCCGGAAATCATGCACAAGCCTTAGCGCGCGCTGCAAAAATTTTGGGCGTGCCTGCTTACATTGTAATGCCACGCACAGCCCCTGAAATTAAAAAGCGCGGTGTGCGGGGTTATGGTGGCGAAATTTTTGAATGCGAGCCTACGCTGGCCGCACGCGAGTCAACATTGGTGGAGGTAATTAAAAAAACCGGAGCCACAGAAATTCATCCGTTCAATAATTTTGATGTGATGGCTGGGCAGGCAACTACTACTGTGGAGTTGCTATCGGAAGTAAAAGATCTGGATGTAATTATGGTGCCTGTTGGTGGTGGTGGCTTGTTGAGTGGCACAGCGCTGGCAGCAAAATATTTTTCTCCAACCACAAAAGTAATAGCGGGCGAGCCTGCGGGTTCGGACGATGCTTTCCGCTCCATGCAAAGTGGAAAAATTGAACCGGCACAATCGCAATCCATTGCCGATGGGTTACTCACTTCGTTAGGAGATAACACATTTCCAATCATTCACGAATTGGTAAGTGAGGTGATTACCGTAAGTGATGAACAAATAGTAAATGCGATGCGTATGGTTTGGGAGCGCATGAAAGTTATTATTGAAACTTCGAGCGCTGTGCCGCTGGCTGCTTTACTAAAAGACAAAGAGAAATTTAAAGGTAAACGAGTAGGAATTATTTTTTCCGGTGGCAATGTGGATTTACAAAGAGCATTGAAGTTGATGACAGAAGGAGTTAGTTGATCAGTCTTCGTTAAAAATAGTGTTAAAAAACTTTAACCATTAAGCTCATTAAGAGATTAAGAGAGTGAATTCTTAATGGTCATAATCCCTTAACTATCTTCATGTTTCAACAAAGCTCCTCCGTTGATTTTATTTGTCAAATCTTTCAAAATTAATTCGGCATGTACGCGCGAGTTTTCAATAAACCACTTGTTCGTTTGTAAACCGCCCACCACAACACCGGCCAGGTAGAGATTCGGTACATTGCTCTCCATGGTATTTTCATTATACACAGGTGTGTGATATTGATCCCCCTGAAACTTTATTCCCATTGATTTCATTAACTCAAAAGGTGGCTGATAACCCGTCATGGCTAACACAAAATCATTCTCAAGTGTTACTATTTTTTCGGGTGTCTCAATTTCAATGGTTGTCTCTGTTATCCGTTTAACGGTTGAGTTAAAATAAGCTTTGATCGATCCTTCTTTAATACGGTTCTCAATATCGGGTTTAACCCAATACTTTACATTTTCACGAATCCCGCTTTCGCGAATCACCATAGTAACTTCGGCTCCTTTGCGCCAGGTTTCGAGCGCCACGTCCACAGCCGAATTAGCCGCACCAATCACCACTATCTTTTGTCCGAAGTATGGGTGCGGCTCATCATAATAGTGTTTCACTTTTGGCAAGGTCTCTCCCTCCACATTTAATAAATAGGGCCGATCGTAAAACCCAAGTGCCAGAATAAGAGCTTTTGTTGTGTACGTATTTTTGTTTGTAACAATCTTGAACTGCTTATCGGTATTCGAAACTTGTTCAACTTCTTCATAAAGTTTTACAGCCAGATTCCAACTAGTACACACCCTACGATAATACTCCAACGCTTCGGGTCGCGTAGGTTTGGGGTTGTTAGAGATAAACGGAACGTTCCCAATTTCCAATCTATCGGAGGTTGAAAAGAAGGTCATGTTTTGTGGATAATTATATAAAGAGTTGACGAGACATCCCTTTTCAATAATCAGGTAATTGAGTCCTGTTTTTTTCGCTTCAATTCCGCACGCCAGGCCAATGGGTCCTGCTCCAATTATAATTACATCTTTTCCTTCCATTAACTTTCGTTAGATTTATAAGACAATATTGAGGAAATTTAATTGTTAAATGCGAACCCAGATCAATTAATGAACATCCTGATAAATTAGTTTTCTATTTTTAAATTATGGCAACAGAAAACGAATCGGATTCACGTGCTAAAAAATTCAGGAGGTTAGCCCTTGGTACCTCTTTTCTATTGGCGTTTACCTGGCCTTTAGGAAGTTTTTTTGTGTGGATATTTCTGGGGGCCACAGTCTATTTTATTTTTTTGGCCTACTATTATGGCCCTCGCCCCGCCCACGAAAAAGTTTACGAATCCAATTCTCAATCATGGACACAAGAAAACAAATCGTTTGAACAGAAAAAAGCACCCAATGCTAAGTTGGCTATAATGATTGTCGTTATCGTTGCTTTTTCTATTTTATTTATTCTGATGATTATCGGTTTCGTGACAGGAGTAAATACACCAGAACAATCTTCAGATTTTTTACAGGAAAATCTTGATCGGGAAACCTTGCAAACTAATCCCTCCGATTTAAATGCCCTCACCAACGTAGGTAATGAACTCTATGCTCAAAATCAATTTGACTCCGCACTGATTTATTACAACAAGGTTCTCGCCATCGATCCGCAAAATAGCAGCGGTCTGTATAACAAAGCATTGGTGTATTATCAAAAACAAGAGTATATCAAATCGATTGAGTTGTCTAAAAAATGTGCGGCTCTCTATCCTGAAAATACAGGAGCCATGGCTCTTACCGGGGATAGTTATTATGCACAAGAGCGACCAAGTGAAGCAATGACCTGGTATCGGCAAGCCTATGATAATGGCGCCCGTGGAGCAGAGTTGTTAAACATGATAGCATATCTATATGAGCAGCAAAATAGAAAAAGCGAAGCCATTCAGTTTTATAAGGAAACCCTCCAGCAGGATAGTAGCTTCGTTAATGCTTATGAACGTCTGGCCGAATTAGAACCCGCCCGTGCAGCCTGGTATAAAAATAAAGCGGCTCAGTACAAATAAGTCCTCATTAAAAAATTTATATGCCTCCACCTGGAATTGCTTTGTACTTTATCGCCCTGTTACCCTCCCCTACAATCCAACAACAACTCCAATCCTTCAAAGAGTATTTCTATACAACCTACAAAAGTAAGGGGGCTTTAAATTCGCCACCCCACATCACCTTGCACATGCCCTTTCAATGGAAGGAGGCAAAGGAAGCTAAGCTGGTAGAATCGCTAAAAAGATTTGCTAAAGGAAATTCAAACTTTGAAATACAACTTCAGAATTTTGGTTGCTTCGCACCACGCGTAATCTTTTCTCAGGTAATTGAGTCTGAACCATTACGGGTATTCCAACAACAACTGCATCGATTTGTAAAAATCGAGCTTAATCTTTTTAATGCGCAATACCGCGATCAACCTTTTCATCCACACATCACGCTTGCCTTCCGGGATTTAAAAAAAGATCGGTTTGAAATTGCCTGGCAGGAGTTTAAGGGTCGAACGTACATAGAAAAATTTGATGTGAACTCCATGACCTTGTTAAAGCATGATGGTAAGACTTGGAACCCCTACACGAACTTTGATTTTTAATTCAACGGTTTCTTAACGACTTTAGTAAAAAATATAAGCATGAAAAGTCATTTGAATTCGATCTTACTTGTCCTTTTCGTTTTAATCTTTGGTCTTGATTGCCTTGCTCAAACTGGCTCTGAAATTTTGCTGTTTGACTTAAAGGTTAAGAAGAATAAAATCACAATCTCTAATCCAATCAACGTTACTAATCATCCCGGCTATGATAACCAACCGGGGTTTAACCGCATTGATCCTATTCTATACTATTCCTCTTTTAATGAGGATGGCCGAGCAGATATTAAATCATACAACTACGAAACTCATGAGACAGCTTCTATAACACATACAGCGGATAGAGAATATTCACCTACGCACACACCCGACAATGATTATCTCTCTTGCATTATTCAACGCGATAATGGCACTCAGGATTTGGGAAAATATCCGTTGACTGGTGGCGATCCTTATGTAATTATTGATAACATGACGGTTGGTTATCATGTTTGGGCCGATAACAGTCATTTAGCTATGTTTATTTTGGGTGAGCCAAATACCCTACATTATTTGAAATTGCCTACTAAAGAAGATACGGTACTTGCACAGAATATTGGCCGATCTTTACATCATATCCCTGAAGAAAGAGGAATAAGTTTTATTCAAAAAGCTCCGACCACGGATTGGCAAATCAAAAAAGTTGATACAGAAACAATGGCCATAACAACTATAGCCTCTACGCTGCCTGGTCGCGAAGATATTTGCTGGACCCCTGATGGAAAAATTATTTCGAGTGACGGCTCAAAACTTTTTATACTTGATCCTAAAAAAGGAAATACATGGACAGAAATTAAACTTGCTGCGGGTAGCGAAATGTTAAAGGGCGTAACGCGACTTGCTGTTAGTCCAAAAGGCGATAAACTAGCGGTGGTGGTGAGTGAGTAAGTAAGTAAGTAAAATTGTTATCACATCTTCTCACAAAACGCCCCTTTTGCAATCCATAGTTTTTGAAGTTCAATCTCCAGTAATCCTTCGCGCACAGCTGGGTCCATTTCGATTACTTCCAATTGCAGATCTCCCCGAATAACCAGAATGCCGCCTTCTGAATCGCCAAACGTTCCCTCGGTAACTACGTTTCCGGTTTTGATGATCGCCTTTAAGTAGTTATCGTGTTTATTAAAAGTTTCAGGTGCATGTTGAATATTGAACTTGGCAATGTTGGGTATATAGCGGATAAACTGATAGGTAACCATTTCGTAGGGTTCGTTGACAATACAAGCAGAACCCGTTCTCGGAAAGTAAGGCAGTACCTCCACGCGCCAGCGATTCGCCTGCACACCCGGATCTGTTTTTAACCATTCTTTCACTTCGACTGCCGACTTTGATTTGAAAATAAAGATCCCTCCACCCTCTTCGAATGGTCCTGCGGAGATCAATTTACCTTCTTTAGCCAGTCGTTTAATATTGGCAAGGTGACCTTCCATAATTTTTTTTACTTGCTCTTCGGGTAATTCTGCTTTGTCCGTCCGTTTGTTAAGAAAAACAAAAATCAATTCGGGGCTTTGCGCGAACGAGATTTGAGTGGATAGAAGAAATAATAAAATCAGAATTCTTTTCATAGTATGAACTTACTAATTACCTAGGAATTATATGGGTGTACTATAACTTAAAGTTGTAGAACTCCTTTGATCTTGCTATAAGGCATTTCGCTTTTGTCGGCTAACCAACAGCACACCCATTAAAATCAGAATCGTGCCTACAATCTGGGCAAAGAAAATGGGCTCATCTAAAAAGAAATAAGCCATGGCAATTGTTGACACGGGACCAATGCTCGCTACGATGGCCACATTGTCGGAGCCAACTCTTTTAATTCCTTCCGTTACCAGGTAAGAGGGAATAACCGTAGATAAAATTGCCATCGAAAAACTGTAGACATACACCATTGGGGGAAAATGCCAAAGCGGAACATTTGATGTTATAAAAAAATGCAACAGAACCCCTATAGAAGCAAAGCTCATCGCATAACTATTAAACTTAGAAGCTCCTACCATAGGAATTAATCGCCCGCTGCCTACAATGTAGCTGGCATAGGTAAAGGCGCACGCAAGAATTAATGTTGCACCTAAAATAAAGTTGTTGTTATCCTCCGTTTGCAATCTGGTCTCACCAAAAAAAGCAATGAGTAATCCAATATAAGTAACCGTTAATGCAAGCCATTGGATCGGTTTGATCTTTTCTTTGAACAGCAACGAAGACATTAAGACAACAAGAGTAGGGTAGATAAATAAGATCAGTCGTTCAATGCCTGCCGTAACATATTGCAAGCCCAGAAAATCCAGCAAACTGCTTATGTAATAACCTAAGCACCCGATGATAGCTACATAGAACCATTGTCGGGTAGTGAAACGAATATTGCTTTGCTTTTTGGAACTGGCAAATGCAGAGGTCAAAAAGAAGGGAAGCGCGAAAATCATTCTCAGTGCAAGAAGTGTAATCGCATCTACTTCGGTATCGCGATAAGCCAGTTTTACAAAGATTGCTTTAGTAGAAAAGCAAACTGTCCCAAGCAGCGCGATCAACATTCCGCCAAGAAAATAATCACCTGTCTTTTTCGAGGTCATTCTTTTTGCGACAGCAAGACATTCGTCAGTTTCATTAAATCCTTTTCGGTATTATACAGGTGGGGAGCAACCCGAATAGCATCACCGCGAAAAGAAACGGAGATCTTATTTTTCTTTAATGCATCCCGTATAGGATCTATATTCTTTCCTGCCGGGATTCGAATTCCAAACAAATGGTTGCCCCGAAAGCGTTCATCTTCTATCCAATAACCCGCCTCCCGCAATAGGTGTATTGGCTTCTTTGTAATAGCGGCACAGTAGCGTTGAATTGCTGTGGGTTTCCACTGATTAATTTGTTTAAGCGCTTCCAGCAACATAGGTACCAGAATAAAGTTACTATGCTCACCCACTTCGTAACGCAGCACCCCTGGTTGATAAGCAGATTCATAATTTACCAGACCCGCAAAGTTTTCGCTGTTCAGTCGGTTAATCCAATTTTCTTCTATCGGTGTCCCTCGATCAAAATATTCGCCATAGTAGGCAAGACCAAGCGAGTACGGGCCCATCAACCATTTATAACCACCACAGATTAATGCATCGGGTTGAATTTCCTTTACACTAAACGGCAGCGCTCCGACTGATTGTGTTCCGTCAATCACTAATAGCGCACCTACCTCCCGGGTTCGCCTTCTAATCTCCTTGAGATTGAAAAGCGTTCCATCTGCCCAATGGACATGACCCAAGGAAACAAGCTTTGTGTTCGTGTCAATCGCATCCAGAATTCGCTCATTCCATTGAGCGCCTCGGCTTGTGCGCGTATCGGGCGCGGCAATCATCTTTAAGCTTGCGCCAGAAGTTTGTTGAACTCTTTGCCAGGGATAATAATTACTCGGAAACTGTTCTGCCGTTACAATTATATTATCCGTTCGCGACAAGTTAAGATTGCGAGCTACATTAGCCAGACCATACGAAGCAGAAGGAACAAGAACAACTCGGTTTGATTCGGCTTGAATAAGCTTTGAATATTCTTTGCGTACTTTTTCAGTCGTCTCGAAAAAATCTTTGGGAGACACTGCGGCTGGGTTTCTTTTCTGAAGAATCCCCGCTATACCTTTCTTCTCAACGGCTTTAAGAAGTGGCGACATGTATGCGCAATTCAGATAAACACTCCCCATGGGTAATGTGAACTTCGATCGCTGACTGGAAATCATAATGGTAAAGTTGGAACAAGATGTTTTTTAAACTTAGTCTAATTTTAATCGATATTAAACCTAAGGTTACCAAATTTGTCTAACGAACATCCATACATTGCACATCAGAGATTATGAGGGTTGATCGAGATATATACAAAGGCATTGAATACATTACGTTAGCTGGTTTGCCTCCTGATCAAAAGGAAAAAATAGTAACAACTCTTGACCCCGACAAAATAATTAAGATCTTAAAAGACGGGGTTCTGATAAATGATTGTATCCAATATGCCGATTACCTACGCTGGTTTGAAGAGCAATATCCGATCTCTGTTATAAGCCCATCTCGCGTGCCCCAATCTGCGGAAGCCTTCTCAAGTTCTCGATCGAGTCGATCCCCGCTCACAAGCACTTCCTTTTAACTCCAAGGGTCAAGGAATTCAGCGTAAAGTGATGAAAATATTTCCGCTATTTCATTGAAAATCTGACCATTAGAATAGTCGACAAAAAAAGGTTCATTATTTGCCCGACAATAGTTGTCCACAAAGAACTGATTAACGATAGTAGGTATAAATTATTGATTATCAGATATTTAATGATTAACAATATAGTGATGTTGACAACTATCAATTTTTGTGGAATACTATTTCCCTTGATTTTTGGTTAATTCTAAGTGTCTGAATTATACCCTTTTAGTCCGTTTCTTTCATTCAACTTACATGGCTATTTTTACGGTGATATTAGTGTCTGTCAGGCAGCTCAACCTAATCTTAATTTACAATTAGTATGAAGTCACGATTCCTGGTTCTTCTGTTTTGGTCATTAAGTCTGATGGCTGCCGCCCAAGAGGCTAAAGAGATTAAGTTAAACGATTTGCAACAGTTGATTAACAGTCCCAGTGAGCATATTCAGGTTATTAATTTTTGGGCAACCTGGTGTGCGCCATGCGTAAAGGAGATACCGCTGTTTGAGGCGCTCCGTAAAGAGAACGAAGCAGTAGATGTTACCCTGGTCAGTATGGATTATGATCTGGACCCAAACCCGGATAAGGTAAATCGCTTTATTGCCCGAAAAAAATTACAATCGAAAGTAGTGATCCTGGCAGAGACTGATCCTAATTCGTGGATTGATAAAATTGATAGGGATTGGCAAGGGGCCTTACCCACCACACTTGTTGTAAATACCAAAACCGGAAAACGAAAACTAGTACAAAAAGAATTGCACGAAGGAGAATTAGAAAAACTTATCGCTGAGGTTCGGTAAATAGAAATACGATGAAAGCAATTTTAGCAATGTTTTGTATGGCCTTATTGATAGCGGCCAATACAAATAAAAGAAGATACGAGGTAGGTGATACCGCCACAGATTTTAAATTGAAAAATGTGGATGGCAAAATGATTTCTCTGGCTAACTATAAAGAAGCCAAAGGATTCATAGTAATTTTTGATTGCAATACCTGCCCCTACTCAAAGGCTTACAATGAGCGCATCATTGCGCTTAATAAAAAATATTCAAACAGCGGCTTTCCGGTAATTGCGATTAATGCGAATGATGGCTCAGGCGATACGTTCGAGGATATGATACGCCTTGCCAAAAAGAAAGACTATAAATTTCCTTATGTGTTCGATCAGACTCAGGCAATAGCCAAAGCCTATGGCGCTACCAATACTCCACATGTTTTTGTTTTGGATAAAAATCTCAGAGTCTCCTACATTGGAGCGATTGATGATAACCCACGAAAGGCTCAAGATGTAACCAAACGATATGTAGAAGATGCAGTCGATGCATTGCTTGCTAACAAGCCTATATCTGTTACAAAAACAAAAGCGATTGGCTGCGGCATAACGTGGAAGCGGGATTAAACCATTAAGATAAATTAAGAACATTCAGATTACCTCGACTTAATTTTTTAATGATCTTAATGATAAAAGTTTTTTATTACTTATCCCCCACAGGCAACTCTATATTTTCACCCCAGATATATTTGTTGAACCATTGCCAATTATGCCAGGTGGCCGCTAACTTTTCTTTAGGCTTGGTAATACCATGACCAAAGCCTTTGTAAACAATTAGCTCAGCAGGAACATTTTTATCGCGCAAGCCTTGTAATAATTCGTAAGCATTTGCAATGGGTACACGTTTATCAAACTCACCATGTTGAATCAGTGTGGGCGTTTTTGCTTTGTTGATGTTCGTGATCGGAGATGTTTTCTTGTAAATCATTTCATCATTCCATGGGGTTGCCTTTAAGTATTGTCTTGTAAACGGATGAATGTCTGTGCCCACATAATAAGTCATCCAGTTGCTAATGCCCGCACCAACCGAAATCGCTTTAAACACATCCGTGTTTGTTGTTAAAAACGCTGAGATGTAACCTCCCTGACTCCAACCCATGCTGCCCATCTTACTTTTATCGATCATACCCTTCTTATCGAGATAATCAATGCCACTTAGAACATCCCACATATCGCCAACACCCAGGTTTTTTACATTCAAAGATCGAAACGCTTCGCCATACCCGGCCGAGCCGCGATAGTTGGGCCGGAGTACCAAACATCCTTTATCAAGCCATTGCAACACCGGGTAAACATACCCCGGCACCGGTGTAGGGGTATCAATACCTGTGGGCCCGCCATGAATCATAACTAGCAGCGGATATTTCTTTGAAGGATCATAATCTTTTGGCTTATGGAGCACGCCTTCAATAGTTGCCCCATCTTTGCTCTTCCAACTGATTACTTCACTCTGCGCTACCTTCCAGTTTTTTATTTGACTGGTCATATCGCTTAATTGTTGCCCCTCCTCATTCAGTTTCGAAATAAATACTTCAGTTAATTGGTCATCGGCACGCGCGGTGTAGGCAAGGGTTTGTCCGTCTTTGGAGAAAGAGAAACTTAATATCTGATTAGGAGAGTTTTTGAAAACAGAATATGCGCCAGTGGCAGGATCAATCCGGTACAAAAGTTTTTTTGTTTTGTTCCAGATCGAAGCATAAATACCCGTTTGCTCCCATTCAAATCCACCTAAGTTTTCATCAAGCATTTTAGCTAATTGGCGGGTAGCTTTGGTTTCAATTTGTAGAGCGAACAATTTAGAATTCGTATAAAAATTAGAAGTTGAATCGGAAAGATTGGATGTGAATAAAATTTCCTTTGAGTCAGGCGACCAGCCTTCCAATCCATCGGTGCTTGGATTTTTCACTAAGGAAATGATTTTATTATCCAATAGGCTTACCAATGAAATGTCTGACTTGAGGAAGGAGTTAATTAACGGATCCGGTTGATGGCCAAAGGCAACGGCTTTTCCATCGGGGGATACTCGGAAAGAAGTGACAGTAAAATTTCCATTTGTTAGTCGCTTCGCTTTGGGTAACTCAATACAGCCTGCTTTCACTTTTAGTGAATCTGTTTTTTCGTAACACGGCAGCTCAGAAGGATCGCGCAGATCGGGATTGAAGTTAATTTGCCAAAGGTGCGAGAGTGTAAATTCTTTGTCATCGGCTTCAAACCCACCATATCTTTTCTCCTGCTCCCTTTTGATTTTATCTTCCCTTTCGGATTTAAGAAAAATAAAACTCTGACCAGAAGGATGCCACTCAAAGCTAGAAATACTTTCCTCTTCGTTAGTAACTGTTCTTGCCTCACCCCCTTCTATGTTGATTACCTGAATTTGAGTTTTACTTCCCCGATCAGCCAGAAAGGCAATCCATTTTCCATCAGGAGAAAACTCGGCCCCCGAACTACTCCCTTTGGATGTGTTCGTTAACTGAAAAGGTGGGCCACCGTTTTTGCTTAACCAAATTTCGGTATCAAATCGATTCTCATTCCAGTCTGTAGTTTGCACCGTGTACATCACATGTTTTCCATCAGCTGAAAGTGTAACGCTGCCAATACTGCGCAGTGAAATAACTTCTTCGAACGTTGGAACGTGTTGCGCAAATACAGACGATGAGAATAATACAAACAGTAGGAACAAATAACGATTCATACGAGAGGGGTTTGGGCTCTTAATGAAGCCAAATTGAAGGGCAATTTATATTGCTTTTACAGGAATGGATGTATAAATGGATAGGCTATCCAGGGCATTTACTTTTTCATATCCGTTGGCACGGGAGCGGGTCCATCAGGAATGTATGCCTTATACACATGGCCTCCTCTACGTTGCTCAAACTCTGCACGCACGTCTTTTCGTAGTTGCTCATTTTCAAAAAGATCAACCATTGTCATGGCCAATGATTTTGCAGCTAACACCATTCCTTTGTGTCCAATAGACATTCCGCCACAAGCAACAACACTCCAGCCGTGCCAGGCCGTATTAGCTGGTGCCGTAGTGGCCAGTAAGGTTATCTCGGGCACAATCCAACTAATATCCCCTACATCGGTAGAACCGCCCGCAGGATTTTCCTGAGTTTCTTTAAGTGGATGTATCGTTCCGTCAAGACCAGTTTGTTCACCACCTTGTACTTCCTGAATTTTCTTTGCAAAGGCAATCTCCTCCGGGGTGTAGGTTATAGGACCTAAAAATTCCAGATTCTTTTGAAGGGCTGTTGCGCCTGTGCGATTTACAAGCAATTCATAATCACCCGTTTGTACCGTTACCTTAGCTTCTACACCGGCAATCATGCCCGCGCCTTTTGCCATTTCTTTAACACGCTCAAATACTTCAGCGACTCCAGTACGCTTGCTATCCCGTATCCACATCCAAATTTTCGCATACTCAGGCACCACATTAGGCACATCGCCACCATTCATAATGGCATAATGCATACGCACAGTGGGTTTTACATGTTCACGTAACATGTTTACCCCATCCGTAAATGCTTCGAGGCCATCCACTGCACTTCTACCATTCCATGGGTCTGCTGCTGCATGCGCAGCCTTACCTTTAAACTCAACAATAAAATCTATAATCGCTTGTGAGCTTTGTGTGCTGGCTGCAATTTCTACATCCGGATGCCAATCCAGACATACATCCAAATCAGCAAAGAGACCATCGCGGGCCATGTATATTTTTCCACCCACCGATTCTTCGGCAGGTGTTCCATAAAACCGAATAGTGCCTTTTAGTTTTCCTTGTTGGATCAATTCTTTGATTGCTACCGCGGCACCTAAACTTCCAGCTCCAAATAAATTATGACCACAACCATGGCCGGCTGCCCCTTGGTTCAATGCTTCTCTCGTTGGTTGTGCTTTTTGTGAAATCCCCGGAAGGGCATCGAACTCACCCATAATTCCAATCACAGGTTTCCCCGATCCATACTCAGCCGTGAAGGCGGTTGGCATGCCCGCCAAGGCTCGCTTCACTATAAAGCCCTGCGCTTCGGCATAGTCGGCCAATTCCTTTGCCGATTTGGTTTCGCGCAAAGCGGTCTCGGCATAAGCCCAAACTTTATCGCTTATGGCAATAAGTTCTTGCTGATGTTTATCAACCGATTGGATTACGGCAGCTTTATTCGCATTAACAGCCGGTTTCTTTTTTTGACTTACGGCAGCAATGCTTGTGCAAATCAGGATAAAGGTGAAGAGCTTTTTCATTTAATCTATTTTAAAATACTATAACGCTAAGTTCGAAAAGAAATCATAAAATTTAATACCCATCTATCAACTCATAATTTTTTATTTTTATCCGTTATTACCTGCGGTAGATTTTTTACTTTTTCGTTGATCGGATTTATGTTTTCTTCAATAATTCGATTCAGTTGATTCGTGGCTTCATCCGTCTCCTGACTTAACTCTCCTAATCGGTTCACCTGTGGTTGTGTTGGTCGTGCGGTAGCACCATCAACAGCATCAGCTAATTCAGAAATCTCTTCCTTCAATCTTGGTCTTTGACGATAGCCCATGTTGGGTGGTGGTCTGCGCAAAATCTCATCTTCATAGTCTTTCAGCTTTTTTATCGTCTCGTCAATTTGATTTTGCGTTGCCTTATCAACCCCTGATTCGTTACCAGCAGAATTTATTCGTTGTTTTAGTTCCGTTAACTGTTTGATGGTTTCATCTGTGCGATTAATCAACTTATGCGTTTGCGATAACTGATCGCGTAAAGCAAGGGTCGTTTCTGTTTTTATTTTAAAATCCTGATCGTTCATTTTAATGCGTGGATCCGCGCGCACAGTAATTTTAGTTTCTACCGTTTGTCCATTAGCTTTTATTGTAGCGGTGTAAACTCCGGGCGAAACTAAGACCCGAAGTGGCGAACCGCCCCAACCACTTGCCACTGGGTTATTCAATTTTTCTTCCTCGGTATATCGCAAATCCCAAATAATTCTATTCACTCCGGCTTTCGAAACGGTGTCCTTTAAGTTGCGAACAGTATTTCCTTTTGCATCGGTTATGGCAATCGTGATTGCTTCTTTCGGATCGCTCTTCAGATATAAATTAAGATACGCGCCAAAGTCTGGGTTCTTTGCTTTGTACGCAGCATCGCCTTGCTCTTCAATCAATCCATAATAATTCCAAAGTGTAGCAGCTCGCGTAGTAAAAACGGCTACCTCTTTACCCGCAGCAGAATTAAATTCTTCTAAGGGTTGAATATCATCTAAAATCCAAAGGCCTCTTCCGTGTGTGGCGGCTACCAAATCGTGATCGCGTTTGTGTACGCGCAAGTCACGCACGGACACCGGTGGCATATTGTTATTTATTTTGGCCCAGGTCTTTCCTTTATCCCACGAAGCAAAAATACCGTGCTCCATACCGGCAAAAAGTAAATTCGCATTATGCGGATCTTGCCGTACTACATAACACCAGTCTTCAGGCAACCCACTGCTGATCTTCGTCCAGGTTTTTCCAAAGTCTGTAGTCATAAAAGCATACGCCTTGTAGTCGTCCATGCGATGTTGATCTACCGCCACAAAGGCGGTACCGGCATCGTGCTCGCTCGCATGAATTTTTGAAACCCATGCAAAGGCTGGCAAGCCCGTGATAGAACTCTTCAAGTTCGTCCAGGTTTTTCCACCATCGCGTGTTAGTTGAACATTGCCATCATCGGTACCCGCCCAGATTACATCTTTTTGTACAGGCGATTCAGCAATTGTTAGAATCGTACAATGAAATTCAGCGGCCGTATTGTCTTGATAAATTTCGCCACCCGAAGTTTTTTGCTTCGATTTATCGTTTGTTGTCAGGTCACCACTGATTTGCTCCCAGTTGTAACCCTTATCGCGACTTCTAAATATTACATTGCCTCCGGTGTAAACCGTATTAGCATCATGTGGAGAAATGTGAATAGGTGAATCCCAATTGAATCGGTATTTATGATTTTCAATGGCATCACCAGCCGAACCAAGCATTTTAGGATACGGATGAATAGTACGAACATTTCCCGTATTGGTATCTACATGATAAATAACACCGCCCTGCGAGTTGGCATATACTTCATTCTCCTGACCGGGAATAGGAACTGCATAATAACCATCGCCAGAGGCAATCTGTTTCCAATCCCGTTTTAAAATTCCTGCACGATTCAACGAATTGCTCGGACCTGTCCATGTTCCGTTGTCTTGCAATCCACCATAGAGAAAATACGGATCGCGATTGTCGAGAAAGATTTCATAGAATTGCGAAAGCTCAACATTATTTATTGTTCGAAAGGTTTTGAAGCCATCAAGCGAAACCCGAAAGCCGCCATCATCGCCATTCAAAACATAATTTGAGTTTTTTGGATCGATCCACAATGCCTGATTATCGCCATGCTGCCCGTTGGCAACGCCTTTAAAGGTGCGGCCTCCATCGGTTGATTTGCTCATACCGCCCGATAAAGTATAAACCACTTCTGGATTTGAAGGATCCACTTTTACATCGCTATAATAAAACGGCCGGAAGTTCAAATCACGATCGTCATTAACCATGCGCCAGCTATCACCCCGATCGTCTGAGCGGAACAGTGTTCCTCCATCTTTAAATTCGGTAATTAAATAAACGGTATTCGGTTGGCTTTGCGCGATCGATACACCAATGCGTGCCATCGGCTTATCCGGTAATCCGTTTTTATGAGAAATTTTACTCCAGGTTTTTCCACTATCCATGCTTCTATAAAGTGCTGTCTTTTCCCCACTGTCATCAAAGCGCCAGGGATTGCGGCTAAACGTCCACATGCCGGCATACATTACCCGTGGATTATTCCATTCAATAGCTATATCCGAGCAGCCTGTTTTTTCATCGATATATAAAACCTTCGTCCAGGTTTTCCCGCCATCTTCGGTACGAAAAACTCCGCGATCAGAATTAGGCCCCCACTCATGACCCATCGCACAAACACAAGCAGCATCCGGATTTTTTGGGTCAACGATAATCCACTTAATGCGATCCGTTTTTTCCAGACCCAAATGATTCCATGTTTTGCCACCGTCATTTGAACGATATACGCCATAACCATAGCCTACACTGTTGCGCGGATCGCCTTCGCCCGTGCCTAAATAAATTACGTCATGGTCGCTTGGCGCGATAGCAATATCACCAATAGAATATGCTTTTTGATCGGTGAACAAGGAAGTCATCGTTACACCCCCATTGGTAGTTTTGAAAACACCGCCATCGGCACCGCCTACATAAAAGGTAGTGGGGTCGCCCGGAATACCTTCAATATCGGTAACACGTCCGCCCATGTTGGCCGGGCCAATTGGGCGCCACGTCATATTCTTTAATGCTTTGTCGTTTGGTGCTTGAGCCGAGAGTTGCCAGAAGAACAACACAATGCTCAGTGTAGATAGAATCCTGAAATAAATTTTCATACAGGTTAAGGTTTATTATTATTTGAGATTACCAAATACGCGCTTCAAATCAAACTAGTTTGGGATAGACATTTTTCAAACAGCGCAAGCGGTCATTTAACGGTTTGATGCGTTTTTCAATTATATTAAAATATATACCTTTATCCAGAATATTATGAAGACATCTATTCTTTCAATATTGATTAGTGCTGGCTTAATTTTACTAGGGTGTCAAGAAGATTCTCTTCGGGTATCTTGCAATCAGTCTGTAACGGCAACGGTAAGAGATCTTACGGTTTGGATGGTTGCGGATATGTATTCGAACTTGCCGATGGCACAAGACTGGAACCACAAATGTTGGGCTGGTGTGGTACTCCGCCCATTTCTAAAGAGATAACTGAAAATCCGTTATACAATTTTGAGTTTGTTGACGGCAAAAAAGTTAAAATTGCCTATGAGGAAATACCAGAAGCAGCCAGCATTTGTATGGTTGGAAAAGTTGTGAAGATCACTTGCCTGGAAGAAATCGCATCGGTAGCTGAGTAAAGCAAAATCTATTCCTTCGATTAATCTAAAACGAAGTACTGGCGCCACCGCCCCCCGAATCGCCACCGCCTCCTGTATCTGTAGTAATGTTCCCCGGTTGATTACCGCCCATGGTTTGGGAAATTAGCAAAGCCTCCACATTCATAGTGCCCCATTTCGAAGCCATCAGGTTTTCGCGGGTAAATCCTGCACGCATCTCCTTAAGATAGCGCATGAGTAAAATCGATATCCCCACTAAAATGATTCCCGCTACAGTAAGTGTAATTTCTGGGTGCCCCAGACTGTAGTAGTATTTAAATGTAAAAACAGAAAATGCTAAAACAATCAAACTCACCCGTAGCAAAACGATGTCCTTCCGCTTAATGCCAAAATATAAAAAACTTAGCGGGATGATAATTGTAAAGAAGTAAAACAGGTAGGCAAAAGGAATGTCCGCTCCCTCTTCCAAGGATAAATCCATCAGGTTAACACTCAGTTCGCGTACCACCAGATAATTGCCACTGAAGTAAACTAATAACAAGCAAATCGTTTCAACAATCAATAGATTATAATGCCATGCATTTAATTTAACTTGTCGCTGTAGTTTTTTTGTTGTGAAATAAATTGCCGAAAAAATTAAAATGAACACAAAGGGAATGACTTGCTTGAAGATTCCTCCTGCTTCAAAGCAATTGTAAAACACAATAGCAGCCAGAGATGCTATTGCTAAAGCAGTTGTGATCAGATCAAGATACCGGATGGCTGCAAAGGTGAAAACCAGCAAACATACCAGCAGTATCAACTGGATACTTTCAAAATCAACTAACCCCGCAACTCCACCAATTATAAATCCGTAGGAGTAGTAAAGAATTGCTTCGGTTACTCCCGATTTAAAATGATTTTTTGCAATGAACATTTTTTCAAGAGCAACGAAAGAGCCGATGCCATATAAAACACATAGTATAGAGATTACCTTTTGACCTGCTTCAATTACCATGAGTGTCAGGAGGCCTGTTACGCCTGAGAGAGCCACCAGAGCTGCTACGAATAATAAAAGGCGAATGATAATATTGGGGTGATAAAAGGGAACCTTATACGCTTCATCAATGAGCATCAATTGATCCTCAGTAATAAAACTATGTTTAGCCCAACGCTTTGCTTCTTTTATTACGGCCAGGTTATAAACCCACAACAGATTATAGGCGCTCTTCATCTTTTTTTAAGTAAATGTTTAGACTTAATAATGAAGTAAATAAATCCGCCACACGAGGCCACCGAATATAAAAACCATAGGTTGGGCTCCAGATCAAAAAGAGTATCGGCCAACAAGTAGGTGGTTGCGATGTAACCCGCCACAAAAGCATATAGCAAAAACAAAAATGATTTTCTTAAACTCGCCTGGTACCAGGCAAAGTAACAGCCCGCAAAAATAAGTGCCGCATATATCAGATACACCCGTTCATCAATAAAGAGGCCCGCCACCGAACCAACAAAAAATATGAGCATGCAAAAATTATAATACGTAAAGGCAAAATGACTTTTGATTTGTTTCCGTTCCAAGAAAAAAGCCATAGCACCCACTATTATGGAAAACACAATGGCCGTTATGTGAAGATTCGAATCAGAAAAGAAATCGTTGCTATACCATTTTTGTGGCGAAATACTGATACTCCAAAAAGATGCGAGTGCGGTAATGGCCAGAGAAAGAATACCCAGATGATCGTAGCGATAGGCGAGATAGAAAAAGAATGCTGCTGTAATTAATGTACTCCAGCCCAGATGTTCGTCAAACGTGCCGTATTGAAATTGCAAATAGCCTTGTATCGATACAAATAGCAATGCTCCGGCCAATAGAACATAATCAAAGTAGGGCGTTGGTGGTGCAATGAGCTCATTAGAATAATCTTTACCGTACTTAATTACATACCAAAAGCAAACGAGCATGGTAATAGAAAGTAAGAGGATGCTTATCAAGTGACCTAACTCGCCAATGTTTTGATAGATAAGTAAACCCGCGCCTGTTGTAAAAAGCATTACTCCGAGATAGAGTAGTGTGCGCAGTTCATAAAAAACAGAAACTACTTTGCCTGACGTAATCACTTCAATTTTTTCGAATTGATCTTGGGTAATCAATCCTTTCTCTAAAAGCTCGTGCGGGGCGTTGCGAGTCATTTACTTATTGGCAAACACTATACGAATGAAGGTGAAAAACTTTTTCATAGTTAAGTTGGAAGTATATAGAATCCCTAAAATACCACAGTCAAGAAGTTAAAAATAAAATTCCTACTTCTTCGCATTCATATAATCAAACGTAAGATTGAGAAAAGCCTTGACTCCTGTTGTCATCGCTTTTTCATCAATCATAAAATCGGCTGTATGATGCGTGGGTTGTCTCTGTAATTTCATATCAGCCGGATAAGCTCCCAGAAAAAAGAAAAAGCCGGGCACTGCGCGTTGATAGAAAGAAAAGTCTTCAGCCATTGTAACAGGCACCGTGATTTTTACATTCTCTGCTCCGGCAGCACGCACTAAACTGGGTGCCATTTGTTCTGTAAGTTTGGGATCATTCACTGTTGCCGGATACGTGATCTGAATATTCACCTCTGCCTGTCCGCCTGCGCTCTCCGCAATTTTAGTTGCCGTACGAATTATATCTTGGTGAATTTTTTTCTGCATCTCATCATCAAAAGCACGAATGGTTCCTTCTAGCAAAGCCTCCTCAGGAATAATGTTTCTGCGAATACCCGCATGTATGCTACCTATAGTAATTACTGCGCCTGCTTTGGTCAACTCCGTCTGCCTGCTTATGATGGTTTGGAGTCCGGTGATGATTTGTGCTGAGATTACAATGGGGTCTACACTATCCCAGGGAGTCGCACCATGGGCTCCTCGTCCTTTTACTTTTATATCAACACCATCTACCGATGCCATCAATCCGCCCGAGCGATACGCTAACTGACCCGAAGGCAATAAAGATTGAATGTGCAATCCAAAAATAGCATCCACTTTGGGGTTTTCCAGCACACCTTCTTTCACCATTAATTCTGCACCGGATACACCATCACTAACGGGTGCGCCTTCCTCTGCCGGCTGAAAAATAAATTTTACAGTTCCTCTCAATTCATTCTTATTCTTCGTGAGAATTTCGGCTGTAGCCAATAATATAGCCATGTGTGTGTCGTGGCCGCAGGCATGCACTACACCAGTTTCCTGACCATTGAAGGGTACTTTTAATTTTGATGCGAATGGTAACGAGTTTCGTTCAGTAAGAGGCAGAGCATCAATATCGGCACGCAAAGCGACAACGGGTCCGGGTTTACTTCCCTTCAAGATGGCAACTACTCCGGTTTTTGCAACGGGGTATTGTACCTCCAACCCCAGCGCTTTTAATTGTTCGGCTATGCGTGCACCGGTCTGTGTCTCGCTATTCGATAACTCCGGATGTTCATGAAAATATCTACGCCACTCAATAATCTTTGGTTCAAGCTCTTTTACCTGCTGATCTAGTTTTACTTTTAACTTGGCATCGATCTGAGCGATGGTTAATATTGTAATAAGTGAGAGACAGGCTGTAAAACAAAATTTCTTCATAGGTTTGAGTAATTTCAGTCAAGATATAAAAAAGAGTTTCTGAATAAAAACTATACTATATGCAATGGGTCAAAATCTTTGCGAGTGCCGAGGAAGCTGACAACATCCTGATTGAAAATAAGCCTCAACTCGTGGTGGCAAATGGGAAAAGAATTTGTTTGGTGAAACGTGAAGGGAAATATTTAGCTGTGAGTGATCGATGCACCCATAATGGGGAATCGCTAAGCAAGGGAAAGGTTAACTATCTGGGTGAGATCGTTTGCCCGTGGCACGGCCATCAATTTAACCTTAAAAGCGGTCGCGAGACTCAGGAACGCTCCGCAGATTTGGAGTGCTTCCCGGTTAATGTAGAGCAATCTGGTTTTTACCTGGGGATTTAAGGCTCCACAATAGGGATGAAGGCAAATCGTTATTTATCAAATACTATCTTCTTGAAAATCTTTTTCTTTCTTTTCATTACCCCTTTTCTATTGGCTGCGCAACCTGTGGATGAAAAAGATTTATTGGTAAGCCGACTTTCTCTCGTTGAGTCCGTACCTGAAAAACTGTTGGCGACACGATCTGTTGTAGTCTATGAGCCAACTATTTCAGCTAAAGAATTACAGGAAACTCAAAAAGCGTTTCAACAAACCGGTATCGATGCCGTTGCCTATTTCGTTATTGATCATATTTTGGCTGGGGCCGATCCGCAAAAAGCCTTCTCCGCCTATTTGAATTCGCGCAATGTTTCTTTCATCATAATATTCAGCAAAGAAAAACAAACCTTCTCGCTTACTTTCGTTCCGTTTAATAATAAGGTCGATTTGGTAAATAAGGGTGCTGCCGCCTGGCAACAGAAAGGGACGGTTTTAAATGAGGTTCTTCTTTCCACCTATCGGTTTGCGGTTAGCAATCAAAAAAAACAAAACCTACTGATTAATGATGTTCCCGAAACTGACATTGCGCTTAAATATTTTGTGGGCAGAAGAACAGAAACCTACACGGCCATGGTTAAATCATTTAAAGTAGCCATACCAAAATTTGAAAACGAAAAAGAAAATGCCGAGTTAGAGCAGCTCTTAAAAGAATATTTTCCGGTCAAGTATGAATTAGTTGACCCCACTTTAGATGAACGGGAGCTGGAAAACAAAGGATTTATTACTGTGCTTCGCTTTGTTCATACGCGCGGCATAGTGGCCAAGACGATTCTTGATTATGATCTTTCTCAAATGTCAAACTCTATTGCTTCGGTGGCCATGGTGAATGGTGATGCCCAATTAAAAACAATTCCCGCAGAGGAAACTATTTATAAATTTTATATCAAGCACCTGGAATACGGAAATCTTTTTTTAGGTAATAAATGGGATGCCGACCGCACCTGGCAAGCTGCCCTTGCCAATCATTTGCAACTCATGCGAATAGATTTGAAATACTAGGGCTACGTGGTCTTATTCCGTTTTGAAAGAACAAGGGCTGCCAGAATTATTAAGGCCAGAAAAACATAACCATTGAGGTGAACTCCAGGAAAACTGTTGTGCCCCCCGTGGCCCCATCCAAAAATACCATGGAAAATTGCCCCAAATACTCCTGCAATTACTCCAATCACTGCCCCAAATACACCAGCCACAATTCCAATCGCACCACCAATCAATCCAAAAATTAAACCGAACAATCCCATTCCTAAACCAAACCAAAGCGGAAAGGTAAATACGATGATTAGGGTGATGATAATGGTTGAGGTACGAGTCATGCGTCAATGTTTCTTTATTTATTACGCAAAAATCATTCGCATTTTCGAAAAGTGTGTTTCATAGGCTAAAATCAACTTTTTGTTTTTTTGACAAAGCAAAAGTGTTGAAAAATGAACACTCGAATTACAATAATGTGCATCATGAAAGTATTTACAGCGACAAGCCAGCATGCAAAAAGACCAATTTGGAGGTCCAAATGATTTCTTCTTAAATTAGGAAACTAATAGCCACTTATTTCGTTAACCTTAAAAATTCGACTTAATGAAAACTTATCTCGGTGAATTTGAAGAACTCGTGCTCCTCACCATTGCCACGTTGGGCGATGATGCCTATGGGGTTTCCATTCAGCAGGATATTGAAACACGCTGTAACCGAAGTATCAGTATCGGTGCCCTGCACTCGACTATTACCCGTCTGGAAGAAAAAGGTTTTTTAAAATCGTGGTTGGGTGGCGCTACGCAAGAGCGGGGCGGCAGAAGCAAACGGTTTTATGAAATCACTCAGGCCGGAAAAAAAGCTGTAGCAGAAAGCAAAAGCTTACGCGATGACTTATGGAGTTTGTCAAAAATAAATTTGTCAACCACCCGATGAAACAACACCAACCACCAAAATTGGCTCGTAAGTTTTTTGCCTGGTACTGCGGTCATGCTAAAGTAGAGGATCTCATAGGTGATTTAGACGAATGGTTTTATCAGAATCTAAAAACAAAATCTCCAACGAAAGCAAAGCTCATTTATTGGAAGCAAACGCTCGCACTCATTTTCTCCTACGCTATCCGAAAGCGAAAACAGAAAGCCGCTTCTGGTCCTTATTCTTCCGCTTCATTCTCTTTTGATATGATGCGTAATTATATAAAAGTAGCTATTCGTAATCTTTATCAATACAAATATTTTGCTATCCTCAATGTCTTCGGCCTCGCGGTTGGTATGACAGTAAGTCTTCTTCTTATTTCGTTAGTTTCTTTCGTTCGAACCTATGATGACTTTCACACACATGGAGATCATATTTATACTATTGTGAGCGAACGCACTGAAGGTGTAGAAGAATCCATATGGGCTACAGCTCCCTTTGTGTTGGCCGAGCAATTGCAAGAATATCCGGACGTACAAGAAGTAGTGCGCATTCAAGCTAGCTTTCGTGAGGAAATTAAACATGCGCAAGGAACCCTTTCATTGCAGGGCTATTATGTTGAGCCAAACTTTTTAAAAGTATTTACCTATGAGGTTACGCAAGGAAATGCAACA
>Ga0154020_10002289_pt1 | contig 23268 bp, 17 predicted proteins | sample Klosneuvirus_201_FD_109709 | JGI IMG/M metagenome (GOLD analysis project Ga0154020, IMG submission 109709) | Active sludge microbial communities from wastewater, Klosterneuburg, Austria - Klosneuvirus_20160825_MG | ecosystem: Engineered > WWTP > Aerobic digester > Activated sludge | place...
CCGAAATCTGACAAATGCCTGAAAAAAGGTCTAAATAACATGCCTGAAAGCCGGCCTGAAATTTTACCGGAACATCTGAGATCAAAGATCGACAGTATCGTCCGTGCGATTGAACCCGAAGTCCGTGCGGCGCGGCACGAATTTCACGCACACCCGGAACTTTCCTGGAAAGAGGTCGAGACTTCCCGACGCATCGAGTCGCAACTGCGAAAAATACCCGGGCTGGAAATCACGACCGGCATCGCTGAAACCGGAATCACCGCTCTCCTGAAGGGGCGCGGTGCGGGTCCAACGGTTGCGCTTCGTGCTGACATGGACGCTTTGCCAGTCACTGAAAAAACCGGCCTAACTTACGCCTCAAAGAACGAAGGGGTCATGCATGCCTGCGGACATGATGGGCATATTGCCGTCATGCTCGGCGCGGCAATGGCATTGAGCAAAATTCGCGAAGACATTCCGGGAGCAGTGCGATTCATCTTCCAACCTGCGGAAGAAGGTGGTGCCGGTGGTGATGCAATGTGCAAAGCCGGTGTACTAAAGGACGTTGACGCCGTGTTCGCACTGCACGGATGGCCCGAAGCCCCACTTGGGAAAATAGTTGTTTCGAGCGGAGCCATGCTTGCGAGCACGTCGGAGATCTTTATCTCAGTGTCTGGCAAAGGATCTCATGCAGCATATCCTCACCGTGGTACTGACCAGATTCTGATCGGCGCGCGCATCATTGAAGCCCTTCAGGGGATCATCGCCCGCGAAATCAATCCATGTCAGACTGCCGTCCTTTCGATGACCACATTTCATGGTGGTCGCGCCACTAACATCATCCCGGAGTCTATCGAATTAAGTGGCACCCTCCGTACGCTGGATCTGGAAACGCGGGACTTTTGTGCCACCCGAATTGTGGCGATTGCTGAATCAATAGCGAAACTCCACGGTGCCTCGGCTAAAGTCGAAGTCCGTCATGGGTATCCGGTAACCAAAAATCATGAAAAAGAAGCTGCTTTTGTTGCCTCTACGGCCAGGGCCGTTCTGGGTGCAGATGCGGTCGCACCATTTCTTGCACCTTCGATGGGTGCGGAAGATTTTTCCTACTATCTCCTGGAAAAGCCGGGCGCTTACTTCTTTCTTGGCGTCAATGATGGGCGGACGGGCGGATACCCGCCGCTGCATCACCCTGCCTACGACTTCAACGACCAGGCATTGGCCCATGGCGTTCGCATGATGGCTAACCTTGCCGTTCACTATCGCTGAGATGTCGACGGAGCACTAAATGACCCCGCGCCCGCTTAATCTGACGACATTGGGACTTTCGCTCAAAGTTCTGTTCTCGGGCTACCTTGTCGTAGTCGGGATTGGTCTTGCGATGTCTGGACTACAGATTTGGCTCACTCACGGCATGGCTGACGGGAAAGTCGGACTGTCGGTCGATGATATCGTCTATAGCTACTATGGAAATCGTGGCGGCAGTCGTCTTGAAGTTAAGCTCGAAGGAACGATGAAAGACAAGGCGGACTCACACGATCGTGCTGCCATCGTAAAATGGGTCCAGTCCGGTGCCACCAAAGAATCGTGGGATCAGGAGATCTCAGCGGTCTTTGCGAAAAACTGCGTGAAATGCCACGGGACCATTCCGGGCCTGGCCGACTTCACCTCTTACGAAAAAGTAAAACCTCTCTCGCATTTTGACGAAGGTGTGACAATTGATGCCTTAACCCGGGTCTCACACATCCATCTTTTTGGTATCGCATTCATTTTCTTTTTCGTGTGTTCCATCTTCAGTTTGGCAGTGGGATTGCCGCGATGGATCAAGGCAGCATCGATCGGTGCTCCTTTTGTGTTTCTTTGTGTAGATATTTTTTCCTGGTGGCTAACCAAGTGGTACCCGCAATTTGCCTGGTTCACCATTATTGGTGGGTTTGCCTATAACGCTGCAGCCGCCTTCATGATTTTGACTTCGTTGTTTCAGATTTGGGTCGTGCCGTGGCGACGCCACTCTTCTCCATCCTCACCGTGGCTGGACGAACGTTAGCAATGACCAGCGGCAGTCCCTCACTACCCGTATTGAATCACGGAAAAATGTTGCCAAAGCCGGAGTGAAAGTCCGGGGGAGGTTAGGCTGCCTCCTCATTCTCCGTCTTATTGAACTGACCCATTCCTATTCTCACAAGTCGCTCCCCAATGAGCCTCAATTTAGAATCCAGTCCACGTTTGAGGGGTGGAGATGCCCGCCCCTCGCTATTAATACCAATCAACATTTACAATTTAACGGAGCTGCCGTTAAATTGTAAATACTATGTATTATCAGTGTCTTCGACATCAAAAACTGCTTTAACTGTGCCAAATGTACCCCGTGGTGCTCGTCACCGGGCCGCGGCAGACGGGGAAAACCGAGCTTATTCGGCATGATTTTCCTGATCATAACTGGGTGCTTCTAGACAGCCCGCAATTAATTGCGCAGGCAATAAACGATCCCGAGCTCTTTCTAATCAACCCTCCTCCGCCCGTTTTTCTTGATGAAATTCAGCGGACGAAAGAACTGTTTTTACAAATAAAATCAGATGTGGATCTAAAAAAACCCAAATCGGGATCGTGCCTATTGAGTGGATCACAGCCTTTTAAACCCTTATACTGAGTGGCCGATTTTCTGACCACTAGGCTATTTATCCGGCCGGAGTCTCTCGAGGTTCATTGGACCCGCGTCCACGTAATCCACCTGAAATGTTGGGTCTTTGCTCTATGCCCCGCCGCCAATTTCTTATGGCACGCTCGTTGCTCTTAAGTCTGTCGGCTGGCTATGAAGTTCTTGTTTCTCAATTCCATTCTTTTAGTGAGGTTACTATGACAGGTCTATTGAATCCCTACTCTATGACGCGCGAACAAATGCGGGCTATCCTCTTCCAGGAGGATCTCAAACGCGTCAATCTTATCGGCCACTGGAACAATGATACTGGCTGCAATTCCGACGAGGATTAGCAGGACGCGGAGTGCCCCGAGGTGTCGGAGCACTCCCGTTTTTTCTCTGCCTGATATTCATTTCACGCTGGAGCTTACCAAGCATGACGCGCAAATACCGCAGATTCAAAGGACTCCATTTCGAGGTAACCCATCGCTGCAACCTGCGATGCGTCCACTGTTACAACATCAAGTACCTTGAATCGGGAGCGCTGGACCTATCGCTCAGCGAGGTAAAAAAAGTTATCGACATCGCCGTCTCGATCGGCTGCGAGGCGTTCGGGTTTACCGGCGGCGAGCCCTTTGCCCGCAAGGATTTTATAGAGATTCTTGAGTACACACCCAGTCCTATCCACATCCTGACCAACGGACTGTTTGTTCGCGAATCGCATTGCCAAGCGATCGCTGACATGAAAAAATTGGTCGAGTTTCGCGTCAGCCTCGACGGCCTCGAAAGCCACAAGGCCATGAGAGGAGTCGACTATACCTCTGTGACCAAAAAAATCCAAATGTTGCGCCGTCACGGTTTCATTGTCTCTGTCAACACGATGTTGACACCTTACAACGCAGCGGAACTTCCAAAAATGTTCGACCTCATGAAAGATCTCGAAATCGACCGCTGGAGGCTCGATTTTTTGTTCGAGGGAGGGAATGCAGCAAGAAATTCGCTACTCGTGGACTTTGACACAACCCTTGCCCAAGTGAAGTTCCTTGTCGAAAGATACCTGGCGGAGAAGCCGTCCTTCGCCTTTGATATCAGTAAAGTATTTCGGTCCACTCTAATTAACGGGAGGACAAAACCCATTTCCTACACCCACGACTCGCGCCCGTGCGATTACCAAGGAGCATTAACCATTCGTCCGAATGGCGACGTCTCATTTTGCGCATCATACGAGGAAACATTCGGAAATATCCTCCGAGACAGCCTCGACGAGATTATCGCCAACAAAAATTGGCGCCGTTTCTCGGAGGTGGCGGTTAAGGATCTGTCTGGGTGTCACGGATGTGACTTGCTCGCGATGTGTGGGGGCGGATGTCGGGCGGATGCATTCTATAGCTCGGGATCGTTAACAGCGAAAGACTCCGCGGCATGCCGCATCATGCGATTTAGCCGCGATCACATCTGGCCGCTAATTGCTGCTCACAATGCGAGACTGGTAGGATGAGCCAGCCCCTCGAACAGCACGGAGGAGTCGCCGAAGCATTTCGGTCACGGGGGTTTCGCGGGTTTTTCTTTCTGTGGCTGAGCGAGTTCTTGTCCTCGTTTGCTTCGGAGATCACACGGTTCGCATACGGTGTTTTAATCTGGAAACAAACCGGGTCCGTAACGTCTTTTGCGCTCGCAATTTTGCTTTCAGCGCTACCTCCTCTGGTGTTCGGACCACTGATAGCGCCACTGATTGATCGCAACTCAAAGCGCCTGGCCCTACTCGTCGGATTCGCCGGTCTTTTCGCTGCCACCGGTGTGCTCATTGCATTTAATCATTTTGGGGAAGTCACAACCCCACATCTCTATGTTTATGTGATTGTATCAAGCCTGTTACTCGAGATAGTCGTCCCAGCGCTGCTTGTCTCGATGCGATTCCTGGTGGCACCACGTCATCTATCGGTCGCGACCGGAATGACACAGTCAGGAATGGCCGTTTCTAAAATTGCCGCTCCCCTGGCGGGAGCCGCTCTGCTTACTTTCTGTGATTTTGGCACAATTCTGATCATGGACCTCGTAACATTCGCAATCCCAATCATTTACGTTATCTTCGCACCAATCGACTGGCAGGTCATGACACCCGAAACAGGTGGCGGGGTGCCCCTTCGCGGGCATTCGTCTGTGTTCGCATCGGCTTTTGCGTCAATAAAGGAAGGCTATACCTGGATAAAAAACGACCATGCCTGCACTACATTGACCGCGCTGCTGTTCATTAACAATGTTTTCAGTGGAGCCTTCGTCGCAGTATTCACGCCGTTCCTGCTCACTGTTGGCTCACTCGAAATTCTATCTAAAACCAACGCCCTCGCGGGTGTGGGCGCGCTGATCGGTAGTGTTATAGTCACGATATGGGGAGGCCGCCGACGCGAATCGTCTCTGGTGTTGATTGCGGTCGGTTTGACAGGTCTCGCAGGGTGCGCCATTGGAATTCTAAAAGCCTACGTATTTCCTTTAATGCTATTCGCCACTCTACGTGCCGTGTTGGCTCCCGTGATCAACTCAAGTTCCCATGTGTTTTGGATGAAACGCACACCCATCCATATGCAAAGTCGAATTTGGGCCGCGCGAAGAATGATTGTTTGGGGTGCCTTTCCGATCGCCCAGTCCGTCGTCGGTCCGTTGACGGAGCGCGGATTCGCTCCCTTCTTCGACCCCATTTTCGGGGTCGGAGGAGGGCTTGCTGTGGTGATTTTTTGCAGCGGGCTACTCCAGATTCTAGGAACCCTCGCGCTTGGAGACCGTTTGAAAAAGGCCCTTTAAGAGGCCGGGGAAGTTTCCCGGTGCAAATGTCACCGCAACTACACGAATAGCACTCGAATCCTTCGGCCTTGACGAACGTTAGCAATGACCAGCGGCAGTCCATAGCTACCTCGATACACGGCCCCATCAGTCAGGATGCTGCGACGAGTGCATCACCATGATTCCATTGGGGATTTTTAGTCACCCTCAAGAATTCTACCTATTCTGGCGATGAGGCGTCAGGCCCATTACAAAGAGCTGAACTTTGCGACTGAATCACCAGATGAAAATCATTTTACCCTGTGTTCTTTGGGGACTGGCGGGCTGCTCCGGTTCGCAGTTTGGCGCTGGAAACCCAATTAGCGGCACAAAAAGCAAGAAGAACAAAGAGTCAACCCCTGCTGGGCCAACCGATACACTTCAGGAAGGCACCGACCGTCCCGATGGTGTTGCTGTACCAGGCGACGACGTTGTGAACGATCCTGCAGCAGAAGATCCTTCGAAAAATATATATGTCGTAAATGGTTCGACTTGCATCAAGCCGTTCACGTTGCCTAGTGCTGTTGAATCATTAAAGGTCAAATACAACTGGGTGGCTGAGGGGCCGGTTGCCGATTTCAATCAGGTCATGAGCACGCCGGTCATCTCGCTCGTAGAAGGCATGGACGCTCCGTTGATCGTTGTGTCCGCATTTAAAGGGACGAGTTACCTGGAAGGTGGTTACATATATGGAATCCACGGTAAGGATGGAAAGCAGAAGTTTGTCGCTGACAAAGCGGCCCGTGCAATGGCACCGAGCTCGCCGGCCATCGCTAAAATCAAACTAAAAACCCGTATCTATTATTTCGGCCTGGACTCCTACCTTTACGCTTTGTCGACCTCTGGTGCAGTGCTCTGGAAAAGCAATCAACTCGCGGCGGAACCGGGACTGTTGATGGTCCAGGGCGGACCTCAGGTCGTCGATTTGCGAAACGGCAAAGGCCCGGTGGTCCTCGCACCAAAAGGTGCTTTCGACCCACTGACAGGCGAGCGCAGATTCGAACTGAAAGACGCCAGAGACTTTCCGGTCATCGCTGCTGACACCGACCTGCAGGGATCCCTGGAAATCGTCACCTCAGAGTCCATTCTTAATGCCGACGGTTCGTCGAAATGCGCATTTGGCGAGAAGTTAACGAGCATCGCTGCCGCGCAATTGCAGAGCGACCACAGCTATCAAACAATAGTGGGAGTCCGCGCCTATGAGAACCGCGGAAAATTCGCTGGATATCGCGGCGACACCTGCGCCAGGGTATTTGAATCCGGCTTCGAAAATGTCGAATTGAATAAAATAAGTGGCGGTCCCGTGAATATTGGTCCCTTATTCGGTCCCGGCACGCTCGGAATCTCCTTTGCCGGTAAAAACAACTACATCGGTCTTTTGAATTCAGGCCTCAGATGGACTGCCAATACGGACGACGACAGCAGTCAGACTGGCGGGTCATTATTCGACCTCAACGGTGATGGTCGCGTCGAGGTTGTTTACAACGACCACGACAATCTTTACGTCCTGGACGGGAATTCTGGACGAACGATTTATCAGACGGCTAATTCCTCCGGCACTCTTTTCGAATACCCGATTATTGCCGATGCAGATAACGATGGCAAAGGCGACATCATCGTTGGAGCGAACAATGCCCAACCATACGCATCGGGCCCACGTACCGGAGTCGTGGTTTTTCAGTCACAGGCGAATGACTTTCTCCCGGCACGCCCCATCTGGCACCAGCACGGATTCAACCCATTGCTTATCGCTGATGATGGCTCGATCGAAGCGGAGCGACTTCCAGCTTTCGAGCAGAAGTCGTTCAACGTCGGCTACCGAAACAATATCGGATTTTCCAAAAATCTTTCTGCTTGTCCATAGACCCGCGTAGGACGGATTTGGGATATGCGCCTCAATGGACGCAAATGTTGCGGGATTACACTAGTCGAGCTCATGGTGGCGTTGGCCATTACTTCCGTTCTTGTCACCTTGGCAGCGGTTAATTTTGGCGCATTTATGATCAAAGCTCGCCGTGCCGAGATAAAAGCTAACTACCCCGCTATTGTCGCTATGCAAGAATCTAAATTCGCACTTGAGGATGATTATGGGATAGCAAATGCAAATCCAACAGATGCTAATTGCGACGCCAACTTAGCAGATCCGGGTCAGAACGACCTTGGGTTCAGTATTGATTGCTCCCGTGCTCGCTATGGCTACCAGATCCAACGCTATAATAATCCCAGTAAAGTGACGATGGGTTTGACCTTCAAAACGTTTGCTATCAGATCCTGGGGCGCGAGAAACATCTCACCATCTGGTTGCCCGTTTGGCGTCGTCGAAGAATACGACATCATTTATTTCCCGCCATACGGGAATATCATCAGTTGGCCCGAGTCGGCGCTACCGGATCCAGAGGAGATACATCACTTCAACCGCGCCGGTAATCCGCCTGCGAAATCGGCTTTCATGTGCATGCAGTAGTCAGATCCACTCTGCCAAAACTCCCGCAAATCTGCCAAAATTGACTGCGACACCAATTCTCCAACGGACCTATCAAACCAGTCTGAAGGCATACACCCAGCATATTGCGGTTCGATAAAGCGCTGGTCCAGCAAAACAATGACTCCTCGATCTGAATCCGTACGGATGACACGCCCGGCAGCCTGCACCACCCGGCTCATTGCCGGAAACGTGTAGGCATAATCAAATCCGGCACCAAACGCTTTTTGATAATAGCGCCGCATCTGCTCCCGAACCACACTGAAGGGAGGGACCGCGGGGCCAACAATAAGGCTGCCTATAAGCTGGTCACCCGGCAGATCAACCCCTTCCGCGTAAACCCCTCCCTGTACCGCCAGGACCACCATATTTTGTCGCTTTCGAAACGACTTCAACAAACGTCGTGCCTCGTCATTACCCGTTCCCGGCAACTGTCGTTCGATGTCAAATCCTTCAATCGTAAGTCGGCCATCGATTTCACGAAGGAATTCAAAACTCGGAAAAAAAACGAAGTAGTTTCCGGATTTCGTCTGAATGATTTTACGCAGCGCCTCAGCAATCTTTACGTAATTCGCAGATCTCTTCTCCCAGGCCGTTGAGACCTGAGGAATGACCAGTATCTTGCGATTTTCCCGCGGAAATGGAGAGCCAAATTCAAGCGCCTTGTCCCTGGACAGATCGAAGCCACTCAGGCTGGCGTAAAAGTTAAACGGTTTCAGTGTCGCAGAGAAGGCGATTGTCGCATTGAACTGCTTCATCCGATTGCTTAGAAAATCGCTGGCGTTACAGCAGTGTAGCTGCAGTATTTCATCGTCATCATTTCGGGAGAACGTGCAGAACCAGGCTTCTGTTGCTGTCATCAGCTGATCGGTAAAAGCGCTCCATTGCCACAAAACAGGCAGCAGAGGATTCTCGCCATCGGAGAATAGTTGTTTGTCGGCCAGCTCGGTACACTCGGAGGTTAATCTGCTCAATTGCCCCTGAATATCAAGAAAGGGCTGAAGCAGTGGCGTGACAACGCAGGTGCTTTTGCCACGTGAAGCATGTTCAGACAGACGCCCCGTGTTGGCAAAGGATTTAATTAAACTTTCGGCTTGCTCCAGCACCGATGCGGCTGATGCCTGCAAAGTCTCAGGCAATGCATGCAGGTCTTTCAATGCATGCGCCATCATGCTGGTGGCAAGTGCCGGCGAAAAATACTCCAACGCCCGCGAATAAAGATTGTGAGCTTCGTCCACCACCACGTTCATTTTGGGTTTTTCGATCACTCCGGAATGACACCGCTCTACGATGCTTCCAACGGGCGAAAAGACATAGTTGTAGTCAGCGATGACCACATCAACCCCGGGCAATGCCTGTAAACCAAGCTCATAGGGGCACACCTCATATTTCTGCGCAAAGCGGCGCAAAATCGCCGCATCAATGACAGTTTTTTTTGCAAGCTTTGCCAGAAGACCCGCTTCATTCACCTTATCGAAATGGCTGCGGGCAAATTCACAATAATCCGGATTGCACGCCTGCTCTTCTTTCATGCAGACTTTGGCTCTGGCATTCAAGGTCAGGGAAGATATCTTAAGACCCATCGCCCGCCATTGTTCACAGGCATTTTCGGCTACCCCATGCTGGCTGTTTTTGGGCGTTGCGTAGATCACTTTCGCACCGCGCTGAAGTGCATCCTTCAATGCCGGAAACAACACTCCGATGCTTTTCCCAAGTCCTGTTGGCGCTTGAACCATAAACCTTGAGCGTTTCTGAACCGCGGTCGCCACTGCTGATGAAAGCTCCTCCTGCCCGGCGCGAGGGCTGGCAAATGGAAATTTGATGGCCTTCGCCATTTTCCGCCGGTCCGCCAAAAATTTCTTCCTGACTTTCTCCTGAGCCACAAGACTTTCAAATCGTTTTTGCAGCCATTGTTCGATCTCCTCAGGGGAGAGATTTCCTTCCCACGCCTCAACGGTGCGCTCCGAAGCGCTGACAATCAAAAGCCGCGCCTGTGCCGGACGCCCAAATTGCAGCATATAGAGATGAGCATAGAGGTGCGCCTGCATCACATAGGGATGGGTCTGGTTGCGCTCAATCGCACGCAATAGGCGCCTGGGAGAGACCGAAGTCTTTATTTCTTCGCATACTACCGCGTCCGAAACGGTTTCGACGCCATCGACACGACCAGACACTTCGATGGACCATTTTTCGAAGGCAAAAATATGCGATAGAGGCACCTCCGCTCGATAACCGGAAGATCCGGCCGAGCGCTCCTTCTGAACCGCCTGGTGGATTTCGATTCCCAGTGTCGGGTCCGCATGGAGCCCCTCACGGTGGTCGATGCTACCCACCGGCGGAAAGTCCTCCGCAAGGTCCCGCACTGAAATGCAGATGAGCTTATCACCCATTCAAAACCCCATCGCCAGAAGTGCTGCCAAACGCTTGCCATGGAGGGCAGGACCTGACTGCGGCTTTACCACCGCTTCTCCACCACGCGAAAGCACGCGACGGAGTTCCTGGGCGACGGTACGCAACCTCGCTAATCCCAGCGGCGTCCAAAGCATATCTGAATAAGGCGGGGCATCGGCGTCGGTAGCGGTAGCAATATCGGTAGCGGTAGCGACGAGATCACCATCAGCCAGTTTCAAAACTCGCCAAACATCTGTTGAGTTCGCGCGGAACCGTATTTCACACTGCCGCAATCGGCGGAGCCAAAGTGTCTCTATGACTCCGCGGGCAGCATAGCGCGCGATATAGGCTGTTTTAATGGCCACATCCTCGCTGGTCCATACCTTTTCGTCAGCCGCAGTGGCTGTTTCCTCACCACTGGCCGCGTCATTAGCTTCGGTTTTTTTAAATAAAGTCCCCGCGTCGGCTTCCGCTTTAACCCGCTGCCATTTTTCACAGAGCAACCTTAAACCCGACAGAACCAGAATGCGATTGCCCCGTTGTGAATGAATCGAATCTATTCCGGAGCTCTTACAAAATTCATCAAAACCAGACTTAAGAATTTCCGCGTCAGTAAGGCCGTACATCCCGAAACTCAATGCTTTTGGAATCTCTGCCACGTTCTTTTCAGAATTGTTCTGACTTGCGACAGTGACGCTTTGTTCTCTAATCCATGCAGCCAATGCCAGCAAATCCCGCAATCCAAAACGCTCATCAATCGGTCCATAGTGGTTTTCACCACGGACCGTTTCCATTGCATGATGCATCTGTCGATCGACGTAAAGAAATGGCTCCGGTTTCCGTCGCAATGCTAAATTGTATGGAGGCGACCATTGCTGAATCAGATTAAATTCCCTTAGTGCGGCCTCCAGAGGCGTTGCCGTCATTTCCGTCTTGAGGTCCCACGCCTGCATCAGCATCTCGTTCTTCCGCGCGTCACCACCCCGTTGCCGGCGAAAGTAGCTATTCACCCGACTTTTCAATGAAGTCGCTTTGCCCACATATAAGACGGCACCATTCTTTCCGTAGTAGGAATAAACCCCTGGAACCGATGGCAGAGCCAGGCGTTTTTCTTTAGGTATCCGATACTCTTTCGATACTTTGGGCCGTTTTTGCTCCTTACCCAGCAGAGTGTCAATCTCTGCTCGACTGGTCACCCCACACTTCATGAGCGCCGGCTGCAACCCATCCCAGACGGCGGCGGTGGCTTCAGCGTGAGTAGCCGCCCGTTTGTGATCTACCATCGTCATCCCGAAATAACCCGCGACAGCCCGAATTCCATATCCGGAAAATTCCGGAAACAGATGTTTTGCGAGCTGGTGGGTACACACTATCGGAAGCTCAAAGCGCTCGGGAGAGAAGTGCTCAGCCCATAGTCTTTCGATAAATATTCGTTCAAATCTGGCAAAATGAATAACGGCAAACCCATTCGCTGCCTGAATGTCACCGACCACGGCCCGTAACCGGGACGCAACGACATCAACAGGCATTGCATGAGCGGCATCGTTCACCGTAATGCCGGTCAGGACAGACACTCGCTTTGTGAGCTCGCACCCCGCTGGTAGCCGAACGACGCTGGAAAAATTCAATGGGTCATCGCTGCGACGACCTGTCAGCAGATGCTCGTTTGATACCCGCCACGCTATCTCAAGAAGATGACTATTCTGCGGACTGGCACCGGAGGTTTGGCAATCAATGAACAACACCGGCACATCGGCGAAATGCGGTTTTTTTGGGACAATTTCTGGTGGAACAGGGCTCATACCCTATAAGACAAAGGGTGTCGCAACTGGTCAAGGGATTTTATCTGACAAATTTGCTCAATCTAATTTGTGACTTGCGCGATGGTAACGCAGGATCACGTTAGGATCCGGAATGAGAGAAACCTTTGCCTCTCCTTTTTCCTTGTAGTCGAGCACCGAAAGAACATGGCGCATGCTTTCAAGACGGGCTTTACGTTTGTTATTCGCTTTCACAATGATCCAAGGGCTAAACGACGTATGGGTGCGACTAAACATCTCTTCTTTGTAGTGAGAATACTCTTCCCATTTGGATTGGGCCAGCTCATCCACGGGGCTTAGCTTCCATTGTTTCAGGGGGTTCGTCTTGCGCTCGTCAAACCTCTTGCGCTGCTCTTCCTTTGAGATTGAAAACCAGAATTTGACCAATTCAACGCCATCTTCATAAAGCATATGCTCGAACTCCGGCACCTGGCGCATGAACGTGTTGTAATCTTCTTTAGAACAAAATCCCATGACCGGCTCTACGACAGCGCGGTTATACCAGCTGCGATCAAAAAAACGGATCTCTCCGGGGTTTGGCAGGGCTGCGACATACCTCTGAAAATACCACTGACCTTTTTCGGTGGTGCTTGGTTTTGGCAATGCTATGATGCGCATGGCCCGTGGGCTCATGTGCTCAGCAAAGCGCATAATGGACCCACCCTTGCCGGCGGCATCTCTTCCTTCAAACAAGATGACCACCCGACGGTTGTTCTCCTGAATGCTTCGCTGGAGCTTGATGAGCTCCACCTGCAAAGCCTCCAACTCGGCCTCGTATTCCAGTGTCTTGAGAACTTTTTTGATATCGATATTTTTATTGCGGCACAGCTCGACCAGCCCTTTTGACGTATTGAGAGCCTGCAATTCCGGCTCAGTTAGCTGCCCGACCGATTCAGCATGATTATCCCCATTTTTGCCCTCTTTAAGTTCTTTTGCACCCATAAGGCTCTCCCGCGTAGAATCGGCATTCGATCACTATGTCACATTCGGCACTTTCCAAGGCTATTCTTAGAAAAGCGGAACATCCTCTAACTATTTGCTTTTGGCATTTTGCCAAAATGCGCCACATTTGCCGATAAATCCAGGGTGTGTTAGCGTCGTTCAAAATAACCGCCCCCATCGCACCTAAAGGAGGACTATTCCATGCGCCTTTCAAGCTGGCTTTATGTTTCCGTCACGACCTTGAGTATGACGGCTTTCGCCGTCGAGGGTCACAGCGCGACCATCAACAAAATTGCTACCGACGGCGCACCGGCGCGAATCGAATTCCAACATCTGAAAAGCAACGACGCCGGCGATTTTATCGGCATAAGCAACATGAATGTGTTTGTCGGAAACGCACACGAGCAAAAGATGGAAAAAATCTTCACCGCTGACCGCTCCGATTTTGTGCTAACGGCATCAACGTCATTTAATCTGAACAATCAGACCTACAGTATTGACGTAGACATTTTGCAAACGCGGGTGGACCTGAATTCCCGGGGTGATTTCGTAGTCGCATCAAACACCCTGCTTTGGGTTGGCAACACGAAGACCAAAGCTATCCGGCAGGTTGCCAGCGCCGGTGCCTTCGCCGAATTTCAAACCGTGCAAATCAACGACGCAGGACAATATGTCGCCATGGCCTACAAGAAAATTATTGCTGGAGACGTCGCCGATGAAATAGCTACAGAGCTGATCAGCGAAGCTACCGGCAACTTCAGCATCTATGGACTATACGCTTCAAACCTCTACGCGACCGGTGAAGTCGGGGAGACCCGTCTGGCCCTCAACAAAAATGGGAGGTTTATCGCACTCACCGGACGCGCCGTATACCATGGCGACATCGCCGCAAAAACCGCGACCGTACTCTACCAGGAAGCCGCAGCAGGGTTCCGGCATGTGTCGTTGAAGGATGACGACTCGTTTACGATCGTCGCTGCCAAAGATGTTTATGTGGGCAATGTCGCTCCATAGAGCGCATTTTTTTGGTCTCGCACCTGCCGTGGTGCTCCGATTTGGAGGGCTTGCCAGGTGCCCCGTCCGTATTTGGACTCGCGCGCTATGGCTGGCCAAAACTTCCAGGTGCATATACCGTCATGAGCTGAATGGACGCCAGCTGGTCTTCTGAGTTAACTAGCCGTTCTCTCAAGCTTCGGTGACCGTATTCACGAACCAACTTCCGCATGTCTTGCAATAACTCCACCCGGGACCCCGGCGTCAGCCTGAATACCCGCAACGACAAAAAATGATCGTCCACTCCCGGCTGTGTCAGCACTTTTTCCAGAAGATGCCGCGACCACTTCTTCCGCAATAGTTCTATCAGTGGTCCTTTCTCAGCCCACACCAGATGCTCCCGCCGCGGCAATGTGATGCGGTTTCCCTTGCCGACTTTCAGCAGGTTGAATCGATCGAGCTGACGAACATGCCTCCAGAACTCGCCTTCTTTCATCGCCAAGGCAATCTGAACTTTTTCAGGAGGCAACTCGTCGTACATCAACATCCAGAAAACACGGAAGCAATCAAAATTTGCAATAAAGTATTCTTGTACATCCAGCGGCAAAACAAATTCCCTTACCGGGGAATCCGATTCGGCAATCTGTATGAGGTCCAGCAGTTTAATCCCAAGCACCCTGCAAATTGATTCAATTCGACCAAAGGAGCCGTCTTCTGCCGAAAGTAATTTCTTGAGACCCGACTCGCTCATGCCTATGTGCTCACCCAGATCGGCATAAGTGAGTCCCTTGCTCTTCAGCACCGTTTTTACAGCCCGCACCAGCGCCTGAAATTGACCATGTTCCATGTCGTACCTTCTGGGAGTCCGATTTTGCTTATAAAGTACCATATTAGGGTACTTTTAGCAATCGACTTGCTTGTAAAGTGCCGATATCGTATCCCTCGTCGTACACGGGAGGGCACCAAATGGTGAGGCCCCTCAAACAACAAAAAACTGTCGTCGCAAAAGGAATATGTCATGGCAAAATTCATCACATCATTGATTCAACGATTTGCACTTGTAGCCTTGGTCTTCGCCGCCCCCGCGGCGCTCGCGCAAGGAATGGCACACCCTTGGTATAAAATCAGCACTTCAACCTATGTTGGCGGGTCGGTGAGAATGGATTTCCCTTTTGAGGTTGAGGTCGAGTCGAAAGATATCGCTGTTGTTGTCCCAGCCTACTGTGCACCACGCGCTCTCGCATCTCGCGCAACAATTTGGGATTCATTTTCCAATTGGACACGTTCGGTGCATCTGAAGTTTCTGCGGCAGGACCTCAGCGGTGGAATGATCCGCGCGTTCTATCGCCCCGTCATTCCATTTGACAATGAAATCGCCACGATCACCGGTGTTCAATTCAGCTTCACCCAGGTGCGCCCTGGGTACCAAACCCGCTGCAGAATTGATGTCTATGCCCAATAAGCGTGAGTCAAACTATTTCAAATTGTCCCAAACGTAACCCTGTTTCTCGACGGCGAAGTCAGCAAGTTCCTTGATCTCTTCGTCGTCGTTGTCGTCGATCGCTGCGAAGTTTGCTTTGATCCGGCGTTCCGCCTGATGCGAAAAGCTATGCAGGATAGCGACTTCCTTCTTCGCCGCAGCTTCACCGTTTGCCTTCAACGACGTGCTCACCCGACTGATCACACACCCCATCACGTAGATGTCGATCATAATGTCCGCAAGACGTCGCGTTGCAAATTGCTTATTGATGATGTTTTTGCCATGTTTACGCAGAATTCTGTCGGCGCCGTTGGCGAGATTTTTAGTGCACTCACTGAACACCTCGACATATTCTTTGAGGCCCGGATGGACGTTGGCGAGAGTCGCCTTGCCAAATCCGGTCTTGTAGGTGACCTGTTTTTTTGCGTAGTCAGAGATAAGCCCGAATCCCTTGATCGGGTCAGCCATGACGTTCCCGATAGATTTGGACAATTCCTTGAGTTGGTGCCCGACGTCATTCATCGCCGTCAACGCAATAAACAACCGCAGAATCTCGTTTGTCCCCTCAAAAATACGGTTCACACGGCAATCGCGCAGCGCTTTCTCATAAGGAAATTCGCGCATGAAGCCATTGCCACCTGCAATCTGCAATCCTTCATCGATGGTGTTCCACAAGCACTCCGTTCCAAACACTTTTGAAATTGCCGCTTCCACAGCATAGTCCTGGTACCCCTGATCCACGATTCCGGCGACCATCGAGACGACCGCTTCGGTGGCGTAGCAATTCACTACCATCTGGCCGATCTTCTGCTTGATCAAGCCATATTCGGCGATGCTTTTGCCGAATTGCTTGCGCTCAGTCGCCTGCCTGGAAGCGCTCGCAATGACCGACTTCATTCCACCAACACATCCGCCACCCAGGCCAGTGCGCCCGCTGTTGAGAATTTTCATGGCGACTTTAAATCCCTTACCAACCTCACCCAGTACATGCTCATCGCCCAGCTCGACGTTATCGAGGAATATAGAGGTAGTGCTGCTCGCCCGCAGGCCCATCTTGTCTTCGTGGGGGCCGCTCTTCACGCCCTTTTTGTCACCAGTCACGATGAACGCCGTCATCTTTCCTTCTTTGCTGTCGGTGATCGCAAACACCGTAAAGAAATCGGCGATGCCACCATTGGTGATCCAGAGCTTTTCGCCACTCAAAATCCACTTGTCACCTTTGCGGGTCGCCTTCGTGCGGATGGACGCGGCATCGGACCCAGCACCGGGTTCTGTCAGGCAGAATGCGGCGATCATTTCACCAGTGGCTAATTTCGGCATGTATTTCTTCTTCTGGTCGTCTGTACCGAACAGGAGCAGTCCACGCATGCCGATCGAACTATGCGCTCCGGCCGTAATAGCCAGACTTCCATCATATCGCGCCAATTCCTGCAGGGCGCGAGAGTATGCGGTCGCGGAAAACCCGAGGCCGCCATATTCCTCCGGAACAATCAGACCGAAGAGACCAAATTCTTTCATCTCGTTCAAAAAGGCCTTTGGCATTTCACCTGCCACGTCCCACTTACGGAACTCAGCTTCTTTCCCTTTGAGCCAGGTCCCCAGAGAATCAAAAACGGTGCGCAATGACTCCGCTTCGTCCTTTTTCATCGCCGGAAAGGGGACAATCAAATCTTCAAGAATTTCGCCCATGCAAAGGGATCGCATGAAATTAGCGGTGTTTTTGTCCAAGGTGCTCATAAAATCCCCTTTGACTTACCTAGTAATCGATTTATTTCAGGCGTAGATTTTATCATCCGGGAGCTCCGGAAGCCAATTGCGCACCATTTTTTTTCGTGATCAGAAAATAGCCATTTTGTAGCCCTCGGCGCTGGCATGTGCTAACTTTCCGGATTCCATGCTGATATTTCTTTTGGAGGCCTCATGTCCGATAAGACCACCACAAATCCGCTCCTCCGTATGGCCGGAATACCCGCATTCGATGCGATCAAACCCGAACACGTGGGCCCCGCGGTTGACACAGTTCTGGCGGATGCCGAGAAGGAACTGACCAGACTGGAGACATTGACTGCCGCTTCTTCCGCCAAGGTCCTCACGTGGGAAGACCTTCTTGCCCCATTGGATGAGATGGATTACCGCATCGAATGGGTATGGAATACGGTCGGGCACCTTCTGGCAGTTAAAAACTCGCCCGAGTTGCGCGCGGCATATGAGACTTCACAACCAAAAATTGTCGGCGTCGGGCTGAAAATTTCGCAGAGCCTGCCGATCTTCCGCGCCTTGAAGGCCATCAAAAACGATGCCGTCCAATGGGCTAAATTGACGGAAGCTCAGCAGCGGATTATCACGAAAAAAATTCAATACACCGAACTGGCGGGCGTTGGCCTCGAGGGAGCAGCAAAAGATCGGTTCAATGCCATCGAGCAGGAGCTTTCAAAGTTATCTACGACCTTCTCAAACAACATCCTCGATGACACCAAGGCATTCGCCATGGTTCTCACGACAAAAGAAGACGTGAGAGGACTCCCCGACCACGCACTGCAACTCGCATCACAGGCCTTTAATCAGGCGAAGAAGTCGGAAGACCCGGCTTCGACTCCGACTACCGGACCCTGGAAATTCTCACTCGACGCTCCCAGTTACATTCCCTTCCTGGAATTTTCGGAGAGGCGCGACCTGCGTGAGAAGATGTACCGAGCCTATATCTCCAGAGCCTCCCAAGGTACGACTGACAACACAGCACATATGCACCGGATTATCGCCCTGCGCGCCGAAAAATCCCGGCTGCTTGGCTTTAAGAACTTTGCATCGCTCAGCCTATCCACCAAGATGGCACCAGGTATTGAGGCGGTTTATAAGCTTTTGTCGGAACTGAAAGATCCGTCCCTGAAAGCCGGAAACAAAGAAATGGAGGCTCTGACGTCATTTGCCCGGGACAAAGGCTGCAAGGATCAGCTCACCGACTGGGATGTCCCCTACTGGGCTGAGCGGATGAAGGAGGATCTTTTCGATTTCAAAGAGGAAGATCTGATACCGTTCTTCCCGATGCCCGTAGTCCTGGATGGATTATTCGCACTTTGCCGAAAAATATTCGGATTCACGGTAAAGGCGGCGGACGGACAGGCACCCGTTTGGGACCAAAGCGTGCGTTACTTCACCATTCATGATGATGCCGGCAAAGAAATCGCCGCTTTCTTTCTTGATCCTTACTCACGCCCGGAAAATAAGCGCGGCGGCGCCTGGATGAACGTCTGCCTCGATCGTCGCGAGACGAAGTCTGGACTAGTTCATCCAATCGCCTATCTGATCTGCAATGGAACGCCGCCGGTCGGCAACAAGCCGAGCCTCATGTCCTTTGATCAGGTCCGAACATTGTTCCACGAGTTTGGTCATGGCCTGCAACACATGATGACGAACGTCCGCTTTCGCGAAGCCGCCGGCATCAACAACGTCGAATGGGACGCGGTGGAACTGCCAAGCCAGTTTATGGAAAACTGGGTCTTCCATGGCCCGACTCTGCAAAGCCTCACGTCACATGTCGATTCGAAAGCAAAATTGCCGCAGCATTATGTCGATAAACTCATCGCTGCGCGCACCTACAGAGCAGGCTGGGCCTCACTGCGTCAGCTGCAGTTTGGTTTCATCGACCTGGAACTGCATGACCGCTTTGATCCCCAGGGAAAAGAAACGGCCTTCGATGTATATCAACGAGTCGCATCGACCACCGGGGTGCTGCCTCCAAGGGCCGAAAATAAGTTTCTTTGCTCCTTCAGCCACATTTTTGCCGGTGGTTATGCTGCTGGCTATTTCAGCTACAAATGGGCAGAGGTGCTCAGCGCGGATGCGTTTAGTGCCTTTGAGGAGGCCGGCCTCGACAACGAGTCCGCGTTGCGTGAAACCGGACATCGATTCCGTGACACCGTCCTCGCCTTGGGCGGCGGCAAACATCCGATGGAGGTTTTCAAAGCCTTTCGCGGCAGAGAGCCTTCAACAAAAGCGCTGCTGCGGCATAGCGGGCTGATATGACATTGCCTGAAATTTGTAATGCAATTTTAAAGCACGGTTGAACGACACCACTATTTGCAGTTTATACCTAACGCCCCTCGAGCCGCCCTTGCCATGACTCGGCAATGGCGGTTTCAAGACGCCGCGCAAATAGATTCCGCGCTGAATCCGGCAACGGTAGCTGCAAAATCTGGCGCAGCAGATCCGGATCGCAGGTTCTGTCTCTGATCACTGCCTGTAGACGAGCGATGCTCCAATCAGGATAGGGGCGGCGAAGCACCTCGATCGCTTCGCCAGCCCGGACGTCCCCCGGAGTAACTACACGCAGATACCACCCGGTACGCAGAGTGTCTTGCACCCGCACCGACATGTCACGGACACCAAAATGATCGTTAAGCTTCCAGCACGGTTGCCGACTCTGGCTTACTTCAAAAATGGCGCTCCCAATCTGCCAGACGTCGCCAATACAGACCTTCGTCTCGTCGAGATGTTCGACAGAAAAATTCTCGCCAAATGCGCCGCATTGACGCAACCGCGAGACCTCTGGGAGCTCGGATCGCCACGTTGAGTAATGAGACCATGGATAGCAATGAACCGCCTTGTCCAGGCCACCATGGACTCGCTTATCTCCCTGCTCATCTCCATTGATGCCGAGACTTTCGGCCCTGACCTGCCCCGCAACTTCCTGCTTGGCAATGGCGCTGAAAGTGCCGGGGCGGGTGAAGGGGACGGATTTGCCGGCAAAAATCGCTTTCAGGGTACCATTTTTTAAAGAATCAGAAGTCATTCTAGTATTCATTTAGTCCGAGCTTTTTCTTAGCCTGGCCGACGCTCATTTTTGGCTTGTCATCATCGCCGCCACCAACACCGGACCCCGTTCCGGCACCGACAAATTTATCTTTGTCTTCTTTAAACAGAACATTAAAAGTCGTCAGGCTGCCATAGCACTTCGTGATGTATCCGGCGAAGGTCATTTTGTCCTCGCCAGAGAGGGCGTCATGGTTATTGATCTTCTGTTCGAGGACCCGCAATGCCTCGCGCACACCAACAACCTTTCTAAAAAAAATCTCGAGAGGGATTTCCTTGGCTTGCGTGTCATTGTCGGGTTGGAGCACCATTTTCCCCCCTGACCAGCGCTTCGCCAGAGGAATCGGGTTCGGCGTAAATTCCTCCTCGATCACATCAATCAGCAACTGCTTGAGTTCGTCCGTCGTCATCATGGCACTCCTTTTCGTTATTCGAGCTCTTTGATCACCCGGCGGGCCGCGTCGACTTGCGCCTGGTTGCCAGCAGCCCTGCCCTCACGAATGATCGCTCGAAGCTCCTCGACTGCCAGGGAAACTTCCTCTGAAATTCCAGCAAATGTCCGCAACGCTTTAGCAGCAGACACCCGTTCATCTTCGGATTGCTGAATCAGGGACTGATCCTCCTGCCTCAGGTTGACTAATGCCGCATCTTTTAAAACCCCCGCAGACCATCCTTCAAAGTCAGCCAGGTCTGCGCCTGGCCCATAGCGCAGGGCAAAGGGATTCGCGTCCTGCCACGTCATATTCCGGTATAGAGCCTTACGCAAAGCCGCTAACGCCTCGAAGGACTCCTTGTCAGCAGCTGCAGTGAAGGCACGCCCTACCGCCTCGGCCGTCACACCGCGCGTGGCGTCATCGCCACCAGCAGCCGGGTTCTGGCGCACTGCCGCCTTCACCGCGTCCGTCAGAATTCCAAGCTGTCGCGCCGGACTCGCAGGCAGAGTCTTCCAACTCAGACTTTCCCGCGCCATGCCGTGAAAATCGCGACGATTTGAAGCTTCATCGATCACAATGCCGGGAGCTCCTCCGGTAAGACTTTCATAACGCCATACTCTTAGTATTTTGTCATTGTTGGAGAAATTCCCCAGCAAGGACTGCGCACCCGCAGCGACGAAGTAACGCCCAAGGTGTCCGGCCTTTCGCCCCATCTCTTCGCCTGAAACCACGAGTGATTCCGGCGTGACGCCAGCTCCCTGACGTGAAAATTTCCTGACCAACGGCTCCTCGAGCGTTTTCAAGGCTTCGGTGAGAGTCCACCCCTCCGCGCCCAGCCCGCCTTCATCCTTTAAAATTTTTTCATAGGCGTGACGGATTCCGGCACTGGGATTAACTTCAGAATCGTAGCGTTGGCACCAAGGATCGACGCCACCGGTTGAATCGTCCGCTTCCAGGTCCTCACACGCAGGCAGTACGGGCGCTGTCGCGCTCACATCCTTCCCACTGTTATAAAGCTGGCTGATAGCCTGGCGGTCATACTCCAGGACTGGCCCGGTTATTCCGCCGATTTCATCGAACAGGTGTTGTTCATGCTGGTAGTAATTATAGTCCATCACCGACCAGGTGGTCGGATTAGATGCACTGACGGGCTTGCTGCCATCAAACGCTAACGATGCTTTGAAATTGTGATGAAGCCCTAAGCTATGTCCGACCTCATGAAACAACACAGCAATCATAAGTCGCTGGGCAAATTCATCCGTCGACATTGCGTTGTCCCCAATACCCCCGACATCGCGGATATCCCGAATAAGCTGGGTCACCGACGGCTCCGCCCCGCGAGACGTCCGCGCGCACGAAAGAGCGCGTTTCCCTCTGCCAAACAAGACCTCTACCCCCTTCGGGGAAATCAGTTTTCTAAGCTCGTCAGGAGAAAGTGTCATTGAGGTGTCCCGCTTCTGCCAAAGCGAAGCCCCAATGTTGTACCAGGCATAGGGAAGATAAATCAGACTGTGACTTTGAATGCCCGTCGTAGGATCGGACGCTGAGGACTCATAAGCAGCACCGGCATCGGCAACGCTGTCCCAGCTGATGACGTTGAACCGCGGATCACCAATAGCAACGCCTTCGGGGAGTTTGCCCACAAAGCGCATGACCTGACGCCCGAGTTGCGGTCCAAAATAGCGATTCCACCCTTCGACACCGCTGCGAATGACCGGAAGAAATTTCTCCGGGACATTGGAGGTGACGTAAAAATCGATCGTCGGTGTCGTTCCGCTCGCTCCGATGTTGTAGTGATTGATCAGGGCTGTTTTCAGCCGGACCGTTTCATCTCCCTTCGCAAAAGGCATGTACACGCTTTCGTTCGCAAGAAAGCGATATCGATCTGCAAGAGGCTCGTGTTCAGCGTCAGCGTATCTCCCGGAGTAGTTTTCCGGGACTAAAGCTGCACGGGGAAACAGACTCTCCATAAAAGTCTGCACCGCACCGCTCTGCAGCATCAGCGCGGACTCCTGCAACAGGAGTGAACCAGCTTCATCGTATTTCAGTGATCTGATCCATGTCTGCTTGGGGGCGGGCTTGCCAGCCCCATTGAACACTTCGTTCAGCAGCAGGCCGCCACGATCAAACACGACCGTGATGGTCTCTTCGTTTTCTTCCACAACGCGGTACTCATTAATCAGCACTTCAGGATGATTGATGTCGGATTCAAACAGCCGTCGTTGATCCGCCAAAAGCTGCAGCTTGTCACCCAGACGCCGAAACGAAGCCGGAACATGCCCCATGGCGGTCGCCTGCGGGATCAGTTCATATTCGACATCGATGTCGGAGCTGTATTGGAGGTCAAATCCATAGAGAAAAACGGTTTCAAAAATCTGGCGCTTGTTGAAGATGATCCGACCATTGACCTCTGCCGTCGGAGGTGTCATCGCACCAGAGTCGTCGGCCCAGCGTTCACCTTCACGCAGCGCATTCAAAGCCGA
>Ga0154020_10002290_pt1 | contig 23266 bp, 20 predicted proteins | sample Klosneuvirus_201_FD_109709 | JGI IMG/M metagenome (GOLD analysis project Ga0154020, IMG submission 109709) | Active sludge microbial communities from wastewater, Klosterneuburg, Austria - Klosneuvirus_20160825_MG | ecosystem: Engineered > WWTP > Aerobic digester > Activated sludge | place...
CCGCCGTCGCCGTCTCGTCGCGGCCCGCTCGAGAGGCAGCCGCGCCGCGCGGCCTCGTCCTCGCTGTGGACTTCCCACTGCTCGACTCCGTTCACGAAGCAGGTGATTCGGCGCAGGCGACCCTGCTCGTCCCACCAGCGACCGAGGCCATGATCCAGGAAGGCCGGCATGCCCTCCGTCGGCAGCATCTCCTGCTCCTGCTCCTTGGTCTTGCCGTCCCGATGGTAGAAGGCCGCGCGCACCAGACCGCCGTGAACGTAGTGAAAAGTATAAACAGGGATCCGCCTCCCTGCGTCAGTCAACACATCACGATACATCACGTCTGGTCCATGTTTCTTGCCGGCTGAGTCTACGCAGAACTCCGACGCACCCTCGCTACGGAACCGAGCGCCATGTGGGCAGAAGCCGGGCGGCCCGGAGTCGAGCGACGGATCCGCGGCCGCGCCGTTGCGACCACGCTTCTCGCACGCGGCCAGGGCGAGGACGGCCACGAGCCATGCCGGCGCCCGCCTCATCCCGTCACCGGAACGCCGCGCTCGTGGAGCGGCCGCGAGGCCACCTCGACGAGCACCGCGCGGGCGCCGGCCTCGGTGTGGCGACGAACCAACGCCTGGCGCGCGGCGGGATCGCCGGGCAAGCCGCCTGCCGGGGTGCCGGTCAGCCTGAGGTACAGGTACTCCGCGCCCAGGTCATCGACATCGACAGAGAGCGCACCCTGCTCGTTGATCCCGATCGAGACCATGGCCAGCGAGTTGGCGATCGAGATGTAGCCCCAGATCCGCATGGGGACGCGGCTCTCGAGGAGGCGCATCTGGCCGACCCGCGCCTGGATCGCCGGGCTCACGCCGCCGAGGCGGGCCGCCTCGACGCGGACCGGCCCCGGGTGGCGGGCGGTGATCTGCACGTCGAGCAGGCCGGAGGTCAGCTCGAAGAAGTCGCCACCGCCTTCGTTGCGCACACGGCTGCCCACGTCGGTGCCGAGCGTTGCCTCGGCCCGCTCGGTGTCATCCGTGCCGTCCGCGGGCAGCGTGCGGAGCTGTGAGTGCGCGACGTAAGCCAGCCACTGGGCCAGGCTGCTCTGGTGCTGCAACCGGGAAACGTTTGCCGCCTCCTCCTCCACTGCCTGGGTCGTGGCCTGGATGATGCGCGAGGCGGCCTCGGGGTCGCGTCCGGTCACCGCCTGTCGCACCTCCGCCAGGAGCGCCGACCAGTCGTGATCCCGAGCCTCGATGACGGCAAAGCCCTGCGCCTCGATGAACCTCAGGTATGGCACCGGCGAGCCGGAGGCCGAGCCCGACCCGCGGAGCTTCTCGGTGGCGCGCGCGACCAAGGTGGCGTTCACGGTGTTCTCGAGCGCGGCCTTGACACCCTCGATCAGCCCCTCACCAGCCGAGCCCAGCTTCTTGACCAGCCGGCTGGCGATCGACAGCGCGGCGCCCGCGCTCACGGAGGTCAGCGCGATCTCGACACACACGAGCATGATCTCGTTCAGGGTGCCCGAGGAGGTCGCCGGCAGGACCTGGGCAATCTCCCCGCTCAAGGTCTTGAGGACTTCGAGTCGCTTGCTCATCAGCGAGCCAAAAGCATCCTTCACACTGCCGAGCTCGTCTGCGTGAGGCCCCGCCAGGAGCGGCCCGGGAGCGGAGCCGGGATCGCCGTCCCCGTCAGCGACCCGCGGCTCGGCCTCGGCCTGGCGCGCGGGCGCCGGCTCGGTTGCCATGTATTGCTCTGCGTGAAGCGCAGGGAGCTGCATCCACTCACGATGGACGTCGAGCAGGTGCGCCAGCGCCTCCATGGCCGCGCTGCGCCCAGCCCTGAAACCGCGTGCCTTGCGCAGGATCCCGAAGGCGGCGTCGGTGGCGCGAAGCGCGCCGGGTTGCAGCGCGCGGCGGCGCTCGAACGGGGTCAGACCATGGGCGATCCGGTTGGCAGACGCCAGTCGCGCTGTGATGCTGTGCGCCAGCCCATCGAGGTCGTGCTGGGCGTCGCCGCCGCTGCTCCGCGCGCCCCCGGCCCCCTGACGAGCGAGCGCGACCACCGCGTTGTAGTCGGCGGCCGCCTCGGGCGGCGGCAGTGCCGGCTCTGCACCGGTAGCGAGCTCGTCGCTCGGTTTGGCCGCGACAGCAAGCGGCGTGGATCCCACAGTTGCGGGCTGGCCGTCGACCATGGCCGACGCGGCGCGGTCGGCTTCCTGCTCCGCCGGCTCGTTCTGGCTGGCCGCCAGCTTGGCTTGCGCGACGGACTCGGCGCCTCCAGCCTGCTGAACGGTGTGGCTGACTTCGTGGGCCAGGAGAGTCTCTCCGGCCCTGCTCTCGGGGTCGTACTCGCCCGCACCGAAGTGGATGTCCTGGCCGACGGCGAAGGCCCGAGCGCCCATCCCGTGGGCCTCCTCCTGGGATGCGGCGTCCGTATGCAGCCGGACCTGGCTCAGATCGGCTCCCAGCGAGGCGCCGAACTTGGTCCTCAGCCCATCGGGTAGCGCAACCCCGGAGGCGCTTGTGCTGGGACCGCCAGATCCAGAGCTGCCGGACGTTGTGTCCCGTGGCGACAGACCGTCGAGCAGGGTGCGGCGACCGGGTGTCGCATCGCTGGATGCGTGCGAGGTCTCATCACGGCTGCTGTCGGAGCGACGGCTCCTCACGACGGCCACCGCAGCATCGTGACCAGAGGCGCGACGCCACCCGATCGATCAATGCGTTCGCCTGAGGGGGGTGGCTTGGTTCGTGTCATGCCGTCGGTACCGAAAGGTGGTGTATTCGTTCTCGATTGGTTCTGCTGTATACCGCGTCCAGATCCGGGATGCCCCCGACAAACGGCCGCGGGCCCTCCGAAAGTGGGGGCCTCATCGGCTCTTCGCAGGGCCGGCACGGAATGTCCAGAAACCTCGGGCGTACCGACGACCGGCGTCGCCCTGGTGCCTGTGAACAGCATGGATCGCGCCGTGCTCATCGATCGAGAACCCAAGCGATCGGCCAGGCGGACGGCTTGAGCGAACGGCAGGGAGCTAGGGCTGGCTGGGCGTGGCGGGCGACACAGCCGGGGCAGGGGACGCGTCCAGCGCGGTGGCCCCGGCCGGCGGCGCGACGTCACCCACCGACGGCACCGACGGCACCGGCACCGGCGCCGGCGCCGGCTCCGGAGCGACATACGGCGGCTGCGCCAGCAGGTTGTCGCGGAATGCCCGCGCATCGCCGCCCGGCAGCTGCTTGTCGTGCAGCCACTTCACATAGTGCGTCAGCGCCCACAGCTCGTCCGGCTTGAGCTGCTTCTGCCACGACGGCATCGCGGTGCCCGGGATACCGTTGGCGATGATGCGGTAGAAGTCCTCCAGCCGCTGGCTGTCGGGGCAGATCCCGCGCGCCGCGCTGGGGCAGGTCACGCGCACCGAGCGCACCGGGTGGCGCAGGAAGTCGGGCGGCAGCAGGCGACTCTTGTAGTCGACGCTGTCCTTGCCCTGCGGATTGTAGGCATCCTCGCGCGGGCTCAGCGTCGACCCCGGCGTCATGAACCCGATCTCGAGCCCCTTCTTGAGGAAGCTGGTGTACTCCTCGGTGGTCAGGTACGACGGGTGGCAGCCCAGGCACTGCGCCTTGGTGTGGTAGACCAGCTTGCCAATCTCCAGCGCCTTGGCCTCGCCGCCGACCTCGTAGGGATCCTTCGAGGCCGGGACGAACAGCGGCTCCTGCTTCTTGTTCTTGGCGTACCACGGGCTGATCGGGACCTTGTAGCCCTTGTCGTGCATCTTCTTGGGGTCGGGCAGCGGCGCCATGGTCTTGATGTACTGGATGATGGCGCGGCGCTCGTACTCGGGGATGTCCCACGCCAGCATCGGCGTGCCGTTCAGGCCGTAGCGGATGATGCGATCCAGGTCGGCATCGCTGGGCAGCTTGCCGGCGCCGTTGACGCCGGCGAACTTGAAGATGCCCTTGGTGAAGTTGCGTGGTGGCGGATGGTACCCGGCCGCCGCGACGCCGTTGCCGTCGCCATGCTCACCATGGCAGGCGGCGCAGTACATCGTGTACGCCTCCCAGCCATCGTTGAGCAGCTTGCCGGTGACGCGCACCCCGGCGATGCGGTAGGTGCCATTGGGCTTGAACTTGGGCGACTCGCAGCCCGCAGCCAGGCCCAGCACGGCACCCAGCACGGTCGCGATCGCTACTCTCGTGTACACGGTTCTCATCAGCTCGCCTTGAGAGGTCAGGTCACACCAGGTAGACCAGCAGGAACATCAGCAGCCACACCACGCCTACGAAGTGCCAGTAGATCGTCCACAGCAGGACGCCGCCATGCTTGGCGGCGTTGTAGTGCCCGAGCCAGGTCTTGACCGTCAGCGCCAGCAGCGCCAAGAGGCCCACCACCACGTGCACGGCGTGGAACCAGGTCAGGGCATAGAACACCGAGGCGTACTGCCCGGCCTGCGGCACCAGTCCCAGATCCCACATGCGCAGCCAGACCACGGTCTGCAGCACCAGGAACAGCGATCCCAGCGCGAAGGTCCCCAGCAGCAGGCCCCCGCCGACGCCGTTGCGCCGGCGCCGGATCGCCACCAGGCCGAGGTGCATCATCACGGACGTCAGCACGATGACGCCGGTGTTCAGCGCCGGCAGCTGCAGCGGCAGCTTGGGTGACCCCACCGGCGGCCACACGGGGGTGTGCGCGCGCAGGTACAGGTACGAGAAGAACAGCGCCGCGAACAGCACCGCCCACGAACCCAGGAAGATCACCATCCCCAGGTACGAGGTCCAGTCACGCTGCGCGCGTGGCGACCGATACGGGACCAGATCGCCCATGGTCACCGCCGCCGCCTTCTGGCTGACGCCAGCGGCCACTTACTCCCTCACCGGCCCTGCCACCGCGTCGGCCGCGCCACCACCCGATGCAGCGCCATGCTTCTCGCTGGGCAGCTCCTCGGCCTGGCCGATCCAGTCCTTGCCCAGCAGGCGCTGCGCATCCGGGTGCGCATACTCGTGCGGCCCGCGGTACACGGTCGGGATGACGTCGAAGTTGTGGTGCGCCGGCGGCGAGCTGGCGTGGGTCCACTCCAGCGTGCCGACCTGCCACGGGTTCTGGGTCGCCTTCTCACCCGCGATCATGCTCTTGAAGAAGTTGTAGATGAAGGGCACCTGGAAGCCCAGCAGCAGGAAGGCGAACATCGACGTCCACCAGTTCAGGCTGCGCAGGTGCTTGATGTACGTGTACTGGAACGGGTCGTACAGGCGGCGCTGCTGGCCCGAGTAGCCGGCCAGCATCTGGCCGCAGAACACCAGCGTGATGAAGATGACCGAGCCCCAGAAGTGAATCTTGCCCAGCTTCTCGTCCATCATCCGGCCGAACATCTTGGGGAACCAGAAGTACATCCCGCCGAAGATGGCCAGGAAGGCCGCGGCCGCCATGGTCAGGTGGAAGTGACCGACCACGAACATGGTGTCGTGCAGGTAGAGGTCGGTCGACACCGTGCCCAGGAAGATCCCGGTCAGGCCGCCGAGGCCGAACACGAAGATGGTGCCCAGCGCGAACAGCATCGGCGTGGTCAGCCGGATCGACCCCTTCCAGATGGTGTGCAGCCAGTTCAGGAACAGCACCTCGGCGGGCACCGAGATGATGAGGGTGAACAGCATGAAGGTCTTGCCCAGCATCGGGTTCATGCCGGTCACGAACATGTGGTGGCCGTACACGATGGCCGACAGCACGGTGACCGCGATCATCGCGTAGATCGAGCCCTTGTAGAAGTAGGCCGGCTTGCGCGAGAAGAACGACACCAGGTCGACCAGGATGCCCCAGGCCGGCAGGATCAGGATGTAGACCTCGGGGTGCCCGAAGATCCAGAACAGGTGCTGGAACAGCAGCGGATCGCCGCCGCCCTGCACACCGGCCGCGCCGGCGATGAAGAACTGGGTGCCCGCGGTGCGGTCGAGGATGAGCAGGATGGCCGCGGCGCCCAGCACCGGGATGAAGAGCACGTTCAGGATCGAGGTCAGGAACAGCCCCCACACCGTGCCCGGCAACCTGAACCAGGTCAGGCCCGGCGCGCGCAGCCGGATGACCGTGGTGATGTAGTTGATGCCGCCCATGATGGTCGCCGCGCCGGTCACGAAGATGGCGGCGACGACCAGGGTCTGTCCTAACCCTGGTGTGCCGATGTTCGTCGACAGCGGTGCGTAGGTCGTCCAGCCAGCCCCCGCGGTGCCCAGCTGCACGAAGAACGAGGTCACGATGAGGACCAGCGAGACCACGAAGGTCCAGAACGACAGCGCGTTCAGGAACGGGAACGCCATGTCGCGCGCGCCGATCATCAGCGGGATGCAGTAGTTGCCGAACATGCCGATGAGCAGCGGGGTGATGGCGAAGAAGATCATGATGAGGCCGTGCATGGTGAAGATGCTCTGGTAGTTCGCCGGCGTGATGATGCCGCCCGAACGACGCAGGAAGATCCCCAGCACCGGCACCTTGGTGCCCGGGAAGGCCCACTGCCAGCGGATCATCATGGCCAGCAGGCCGCCGAACAGCAGGAACACCAGGCCGGCCCACATGAACTGCTTGGCGATGACCTTGTGGTCGGTCGACCAGATGTACTTGTAGAAGAACGACGTGGGCGCCGGGTGGATGTGCTGCTCGTACGGGTTGTGCCCGTGCGCCCCGTGCCCCGGATCGGCGTGTGCGTGCGCTGACATCAGTTGCTCTCTCTCTCGGTCGTGGCCACCGCGGTCGTGCCCGAGGCCGGCCCGCCAAGCGCCGCCGAGCCCTTCTTCCTCGCGTCGACCTGCTGCTTGTACCAGTCGGGTTCACCGGGGAAGCGCTTCCACTTCCAGCCCCAGTTGCGGGTCGGGCTCTTGTCGTCGTAGGTCGCCGCCGACGACGCCGAGGCCTCCTTCGACCACAGCTGGAAGGCATCCCAGTCGAGCAGCTTCAGGGTGCCGCGCATCTTGTAGTGGTTGGTGCCGCAGTGCTGGGTGCAGCCGATCTCGACCACGTCACCGGACTTGGCCCGCTTGCCGCTGGCCATGAACCAGAAGCGGTTGGTCATGCCCGGGGTGGCGTCCATCTTGACCCGGAAGTTGGGCAGCGAGAACGAGTGGATGACGTCGGTCGACACCAGCTGCACGATGACCGGCCGATCGATCGGGACGACCAGGTCGTTCAGCACCACGATGTCGTCGGCGGTGTTGAACTCCAGGTCGGGGCCGGCGTAGCGCGCGTCCCAGGCCCACTGGTGCGCGTTGAGCTCGATGCGCACGGCCTCGGGGTGCTTCTCGGCCTTGGGGTAGTTCCAGAACGCCTGCGACAGGTCGCGGGTGGCGTTGACCCACAGGTTGCCGTCGACCACGAAGAAGATGACCGCCGACAGGATCATGCCGACCATGATGGCGTGGCGACTGTCACCGTGGTCGTACTCGGCCTTGTGCTTCTCGTTGTGCTTGAACACCGCGAGCAGCATCCAGATCACCATGATGACGAAGAGGATCGTCACGAAGACCAGGGTGATCTTGATCAGCCAGTCGATGCGGTGACCGTCCGCCGAGACGTCGCGCGGCAGGCCGTAGCCGGTCTCCTGCGGGATGGGGCCAGCGGCCATCGCCAGCCCCGGGAAGCAGGTCCCGAGGGCCAGCGCGATCATGGCCAGCAGCCATTTCTTGGGGTTCGTTTTCATTGCTCTCGATTCTCCGTGGCTCGATGAGCGGGTTTCAACGCAGCGTCCGCGGGTCGACCCCGGGAGGCGCCTTCTTGATGATGCGGTGGATGACGTAGACGACTCCGAACGGGAACAGCACCAGCGAGCCGATGAGGTACGGGATCAGGCTGGAACCCGCGGAGCGGCCGGCGCACTGCGGGCAGGCCTCGGCCAGCCCGGGCACCAGCAGCAGCGCCAGGGTCGCCAGCAGCGCGAGCCGCCTCACCATATCCGCCTCCAGGTCGCCTCGGCGATGAGCACGAAGGCGTACAGCGCCGGGAACATGAAGGGGATGGCCACCGTCAGCTTCATCGACTTGGAGTCGGACTTGAGGTGCATGAAGAACCAGCCGACCAGGAAGGCCTTGGTCACCGCCAGTCCGATCAGTGACGTGATCAGGCCGATGCGGCCGATGTGCATGTAGACCACGCCGACCTCGAGTGCGGTCAGCACGGTCAGGACCAGGAAGATGAACCCGTATTCTTTGCGCGATGCGTGGGCCATGGCGTCGGCTCTCTACAGGAGGTAGATGAAGGTGAAGACCAGGATCCAGACCAGGTCGACGAAGTGCCAGAACAGGCCGACGAGCTCGATGTCGTTCTCGTTGGTCTTGCCTCGTGCGGTACGGATCCAGGTGATGATGAGGTACAGCGTTCCGGTGGCGACGTGCAGGCCGTGGAACGAGGTGATGAGGTAGAAGGTGCTGGCGTAGGCGGAGTGGCCGAAGGTCAGGTGTTCCTTGGTCAGGCCTGGCGCCCAGATGCCGAAGTACTCATGGTACTGGCCAGTCAGGAACAGCAGACCACCGAGGATGGTCAAGCCCAGCCAGAGCAGGGTGCCCTTGCGGTCCTTGTCGGCCGCGGCGGCGTAGGCCATGACCATGCTGACCGAAGAGCAGATCAGCAGGAACGTCAGCCCTGCCGTGAAGTTGATGCCCAGCTTGGGCTCGGTGGCGTACTTCCAGCCCAGCTCCCCGGCCTTGTGGTGCCAGGTGTGGCTCCCGCTGCGCAGGATGCCGTAGGCGATCAGCAAGCCGCCGAAAGAGAAGGCATCCGAGACCAGGAACAGCCACATGGCGATCTTGCCGTTGGTGGCCGTTCCGTACTGGTCGGACGGGGGGGCATGGCCGTGGTCGTCATGGCCATGCGCGGGTGGGTGGTCTGCGTGCTCAGCGGCGACGGAGGCACTCATCGGTGGGCAAACCCTCTGAATCAACAGGAGTGGGGAGGAAAGCGGCGCCAACCTATCATGCTGGTTTTGCGTCCGGCAACACATTTGACGCCTGTCACTGGGCGCTGTAGTTTGCCGCTCGCATGACGCCGGAAGACCGCCTCGAGACGCCCGCATCCCAGCCCGCCAGAGAGCCCGGGGGCGGCACCTCGCCCAGCCCCGCCGCAGTGCGACAGCGGGGCCTCGCCGGCTGGGTCGGACGGCTGGTCGGGCGCTGGTACCTGTGGGCAGGCTTCGTGGTCTTCATGATGACGTGGCCCATCTTGCGTGGCGTCACCGCCAAGCTGCCGGCCAAGCTGCCGGTGCTCGGGCTGGTGCCCGAGTTCGAGCTGACCGACCAGCACGGCCAGGCCTTCGGGTCGCGCCAGCTGCGCGGGCGGATCTGGGTCGCCAACTTCATCTTCACGCGCTGCCCGACGGTGTGCCCGACCTTCAGCAAGAAGATGTTCCAGATCCAGCACCGCGGTCGCAACCTGGGCCAGGCGCTGCACCTGGTCTCGTTCACTGTCGATCCCGAGTACGACACCCCGGCCGTACTGGCCGACTATGCCCACGAGTACCGCGCCAGCGCCCGCGCCTGGTCGTTTCTGACCGGGCCGCTGCAGACCGTCAAGACCGCGGTCATGGGCGGCCTCAAGGTCGCCATGGGCAACGACGATCCCGCCGGCGGCTTCATGCAGATCTTCCACGGCGAGCACTTCGTGCTGGTCGATCGCGACATGCAGATCCGCGGCTACTATCGCGCCAGTGAGGCCGACGCGGTCGACGAGGTCCTGCAGGGCGCCGGCCTGCTCGCCAACCGCGGCGAGTGACCCTCCGACCTACCCCCTGCGCGCCAGATAGGTCCGGAGCGGCTCCTTCTTGCCCTTGACCTTGAGCGGCTCGATGGGGTCGAACGCGATCCCGCCCGGGTTGTCACCGCACGACGCGACCACCGCCTCGGTGCACAGCAGCTCGCCCGCGCTGGCCGCCGAGCACAGCCGGGCCCCGGTGTTCACCACGTCGCCGATCACGGTGTAGTCCATGCGGTCCTCGGCTCCGATGGCGCCGTAGACCACCTCGCCATAGCTGACCCCGCCGCCGACCGCGATGTCGGTGCCGGCGCGCGCGGCACGCACCGCCTCGACCATCTCCAGGCCGGCCTGCACCGCGTGGCGAGCGCCGTCGTCGCCCAGGAAGACCGCCATCAGCTCGTCGCCGACGAACTTGTCGATGTCGCCGCCGCAGCGATGCACCACCTCGGCCTGCGCGGCCAGGATGCGGTTCAGCATCTTGACCACGTCCTCGGGCGGGATCTTCTCGGCATACGAGGTGAAGCCGCGGATGTCGGTGAACAGCACCGCGCAGGCGCGCCGCTCACCCGACGACCGGATGGAGCGGAACGCCGCGCCACCCTGCGCCGCGGTGCTGGCCGCCTCGGCCGCCGCCGCCGCGCCGCGCGACACGAACTTCTCCAGGTGCAGCTTGGCGCGCAGCCCCTGCACCATCTCGTTGATGCGGGCGCCCAGGCGCGCGACCTCGTCGCCGCCCGCGGTGGCGCCGGTGACCTCGCCGGTCAGATCGCCGCCGCCGATCCTCTCGGCGACGTCGCCGATGCGGCGCACCGGATCGACCACGATCCGCTTGAGCACCAGCCACAGCACCAGGAAGCACAGCACCACGGTGAGGCCCGCGAAGCCGGCCGCGCTGCGCATGGCGTCGCGCTCGGCCTTCTCGGCGCGCGCCGTCGAGGCCCGGATCTCGACCGCGCCGCGCACCGGCAGATCGCCGCCGTGGCAGCGCTGGCACTGCATGTCGTTGAGCAGCGGCTCGACCACCACCAGGTCGCCGCCCTCGCGGCGCAGCGTCGACTTGCGCCCCGCCAGCGCCGCGGCCACCGCGGGCGGCGGGGTCGGGCGCGCGAAGGCGTCGTAGTACAGGCGCCCCTCGCCGTCATACAGGATGAGCGCGTTGACCGCGCCGCTGCGCGCGACCGAGTCGAGGAAGCGCGTGACCAGGCGGCCCAGCGCCACCAGCATGATGTTCTGCAGCGAGACCTCGAGCACCGCCTCGAGCTCGGCGCCCGGCGCGCCGACCGGCGCCAGCGGCAGCGCGACCGCCAGCACCCCGCGCACCGGGCGTGAGTCCTTGTGACACTCCTGGCAGCGCGGCTCCATCGGCAGCGGCACCAGGCGCACCGGGCCTTGACCGGGGATGTCGAGATCGCGCGGCTCCGCGCCCGGGGCCGCGGCGGCCAGCACTGCGGCACGCCAGGTGTCCTCGTCGCCTGGGGGCCGCTCGCCGTAGGCCACGCTGGCCTCGTGATCGAACACCGCGACGTGCAGCCCCGGGGCGGCGGCGCCCAGCTCGCGGAAGTAGTCGTCGAGCTCCGACTGCTTGAGCTTGCGCGCCGTCATGATGTGCTTGAAGGCGTCGGTCACGATGGTCCCGAGCAGCTCCGCGCGCCGGCTCGGGCTGTCAGCCTGCGTCGGCACCAGCGCGACCACACCGCGCACCGCGGGCAGGGCTGGGTGGCAGGCCTGACAGCGCTCCTGGTTGGGCAGCCCGCGCAGCACGGTGGCGCCGCTGTGCGCGCGCGGCGTGCCGCCGAGGACCTGGCTGAGCTCCGGGCTCAGGCTGCCCGGCGTCGGCGCCGGCCCGGCCGAGGTGAAGACCTGCGCGCCGGCCTGATCGAAGACCCGGATCGACACCGAGGGCAGCTTGCTCTGCGCCTCGGTGATGAGGTCCTGCACCAGGATGCCGTTGCCGGCCAGCATGGCGCCGCGGATGCCCGCGATCATGCCCTGGGCCAGGTTGGTCGACGCGTCGATGGTCGAGCTCTGCAGTGCGCTCGCCGCACGCCGGCTGTTGAGGTACGACGACGCCGCGAAGCCGGCCGCGATCACGACCAGGGTGACCATGCCGATCTTGAAGACCAGGCGCTGGCGCAGGTAGCGGAAGAGGGCGCCCACGCGCCGACTCTACCGTTTTTCCCGCTTCCGGGTAAGCTTCCCGCCGGCCTCTCGATGACCAACGCGACCCCCAAGACCTGGCTGTGCCGCCGCCTCTCCCTTGCCCTCGTGTGCGCGCTGACGCTGACTGGGCCGGCGCTGGCCCAGGACCTCGAGCAGCCCGAGCGCGATCAGGGCGTCAGCAACGTCGCCGCCGTGATGGGCCACGGCGGCCTGACCGCGGGCTTCTCGCCCGAGGGCGAGCTGACGCTGCTGCGCTGGCCGTCACCCGGCTACATGGACCAGCTGGAGTACGAGACCGCCAAGACCGCCGACGCGCGCACCTTGCCGCGCCTGGGCGCGCGCGACAACGCCGGCGCCTTCGTCGGCCTGTACACCGAGCCGGGCGGCCTGACCTGGCTGTCGGGCGCCGGCTGGACGCGCACCATGATGTACCGCGCCGACGAGTCGCTGGTCCTCATCACGACCTATCGCAACAACAGCCTGGGCGTCACCGTGACGGGCACCGACGCGGTGGCGCCGTCGGGCGGCACCGGCGCGCACGACGTGCTGGCGCGCCGCTTCGACGTCGAGGTCGATCAGAACCGCACCTACACCGTGCTGCGCCTGGTGGCGTTCGCCAACTTCGCCCCCGCGATCGCCCCGGTACCCGGTGCCCCCGAGGCCGAGGTCAGCGGCGACGCCGAGCGCGACTACGCCTGCCTGTACAGCGAGCGCGCGCGGGCCCTGGTGTCGTTCTTGCCCGGCGACGAGGCCGGGGTGGGCATCGCCGCGCTGGGCAGCGCGCCCGGGGCGGCCACGGTCGACGCCTTCCTGACCGGCCTCGCCAGCAACGCGGCCTCGCGCGGCACCTGGGTGATGATGGGCGGCGACCGCACCCCGCTGGGCTTCCAGTGTGGCTATGACAAGAACTTCGCCCCCATGGCCGGCCTGCCCAGCGGCCTCGACGCCCAGCTCGACGCCGCCGATGGCACCCTGAGCGGTGCGCTGCTGGCGCGCGAGCACGCCAACGGCGCGCTGGTGTGGGATCTCGATCTGGCCACCGAGGCCACGGTGACGCTGTACTTCGTCTTCGGCGCCACGCACGCCGAGGCCGAGGCGCTGCTCGGCCCGGCACGCAGCGCGGGCGTGCTGACCCCGCTGACCGGGATCGCCGAGCTGTCGGATGTGCGCACCGCCGAGCTGGTCACGCCACAGACCCGGCTGCCGGTCGAGGTGCTGGCCGCCACCGCGCTGCGCGCGCTGATGACGATCTATGTCGCGCGCGACGCCCAGAGCGGCGCCATCGCCAGCTCGCTGGCCGCGCAGCCCGCGTACGCCGTCGATCGTCCCGCGCTGGGCGCCTTCATCAACCTGGCGCTCGACGCCGCCGGCCACCCCGAGTGGGTCGAGGCGCACAACCAGTTCTACGTGCGCGCGCAGCGCCAGGGCACCACCGGCACCGTCAGCGACAGCAAGCTGGAGGGCAGCTGGGCCGGCGCGACCTTCCTCGACTCGCTGCCACCCACCGGGGGCGCCAACGTGAAGCCCCCGACGCGCGCCGGGGTCGACGACGGCTTCGCCATGGACGCCACCGGCCTGGCGCTGTGGACGCTGTGCGAGCACGCCAAGTGGATCGGCGCCGCCGACGCCGTCATCACCGCCAAGCAGCGCACCTACCTCGAGAGCGTGTACCCCGCCATCCGCTCGGCGGCGAATCTCCTGACCAGCTGCGTAGACAGCAAGAACGCGCTGCAGTGCCCGGCCTACGAGGGCGACGGTGTCGACAAGCGCCAGACCCTGCGCGGGGGCGCGGCGGCCTGGACCGGCCTGTATGCGGCCTCGCGCATCGCCGCAGTGCTCGGTCACAGCGGCGAGGCGCGGCGCTGGCAGTCGCGCATGTTCAGCCTGCGTCAGCAGATGGATCGCCCGCCGCCGTCGGGCTACCTCAAGACCGAGGGCGGCTATGACGGCGACCAGACCGCGCGCAGCCTGGCCATCTGGCCGGCCGCGCTGCACCCCATCGACGACACCCGCACCAGCGCGACCGCGGTGGCCCTGAGCGCGCTGGTGGCGCCGCTCTATGACGCCCACATGACCGCGGAGTCGCCGGCGCGCGCGCTGCTGGCGCTGGGGATCTACGAGTTCCGCGGCAACTCCAAGGAGCCCGCCAACCGGGTCCGCCTGCGCGACTGGATGATGCGCCTCGCGGACGGCATGGGCACCCCGGGCACGCACCACTTCGGCGAGGTCGTGGGCGCCGTCGGCAGCGATGCCTACCAGCCCCGCGTGGGCACCCCCAGCGCGTCGGAGGCCGCGCTGATCTATCTGGCCACGCTGGCGGTGCGCGAGGGCGAGAGCGTGCTGATCCAGCCCGACGTGCGGCTGTCGACCTCGACCGACAGCGGCCTGCAGTGCCAGTTCCGGGTCGCCGGCGGCCGTGCCCACGGCGTCGGTGGCGCGCTGCTGCTGGGCCTCGCGCTGGCGCTGGGCGTGGCCGTGGCGCTGCTGGTGCGGCGCCGGAGCAGGTAGTGAGCGCGCCGCCGCCGCCAGCCATTGATCCGGCGCACTGGCTGTACCGGCTGTCACCCGAGGACTGGCTACGCGCCGCCGACAAGGAGCTGGCGCTGGCCTACAGCGCGCTGGCCGGCAAGCACCGCCGCGAGGGGCTGACCTATGCGCGCCGCGCCGGCGGCATGGCGCTCAACGCCGTGCTGTGGTCGGCGCCCTCCGACGCCTGGGGCCGCAGCTATGTCGACCACCTGCGCGCGCTGGCCGCCGACGCTGGCGCCCCCGGCGAGGTGCGCACCGCGGCCGATGCCCTGATGTCCGCCGCCATGACCAGCAACCTGGTCTCGCTGGGGCCCGGCCCGACCGATCTGGCCGACGCCGCCCGCACCGTCATCGCGTGGGCGCGCGCCCGGGTCAGCGCGGCTGCAGGCGAAACCGGCTGAGCACCGGCACGAAGCCGAGCAGGTCCATCTCGGCGTCGGTGGCGCCATCGGTCCAGTTGTTGATGACCAGCGGCACACCCTCGGCGTTGACGCGATCCGACAGGATGCCGACGTGGTCGGGCCCGGCGCGCGACGGGAAGGTGTCCAGGAACACGATGTCGCCCGGCAGCCAGGGCGCGTCGAGCGGGACAGACTTCAAGTGACGCTTGAACCATGGCAGCAGCGTCTTCACGCGCCGGTGGTCGATGTGCGAGTTCCGCTTCTTGACCATGGGGTAGGCGCGCGGCGCGGCGGCGATGTCCTCGTGCACCGCCTGCTGCAGGTCGAGGCCAGCGTTGCGCATGGCGCGGATGATGGTGTCGGTGCACACGCCCTCGGTGCGCGGCACGTCGCCGTTGGGATACCTCAAGGTGCGGTAGGTCTCGATGTACGCCGCGCCGTTGGCCAGCAGCTTGCGCGCGCCGATGAGGACATCGAGCGGATCCGGGATGCCGTCGCCGTCGCGATCCCCGGCCGTGGGCCGCCGCTTGACGTCCCCGGCGCTGACGACCAGCGGCGTCTCCGCCGTGGTCAGCGCTGACAGCGCGCGCGCATCGGCCGCCGCCAGGCCGAGCTTCGCGGCGACCTCGCTGACCCGGTAGCTGCCCGCGCCGACCTCGGCGCGCTGGCCATACACCGCGATCGGATCCGCACCCGCCCACACCACCAGGGTGCCGCGCGCCAGGTCGACCGTGACCCGGGTGCTCTGCCCCGGCGCCGGCACCAGATCGACCGTGGTCGCCAGCTCGGGATAGATCCCGACGTCGCTGGCGCTGAGCGGCGTCGGCGTGGCGCGCACCCGGCTCTGGTTGACGGTGCCGCCGCCGCTCTCCTGGCTTGCGCTCGGCGCCGGCGCCACGACCTTGGCCCGTGCCGGCACCGCATCGTCGGCGCGCGCCCCGCTGCACCCAGCCAGCGCCAGGGCCGCCACGAATCCCATCCCGCATCTGCGTCCCGCGCGCATCTCTTCGACGATACGCCACTTTCGCCCGGCTTCTTCCAGCCTCTACCAGAATGTCGGCCCGGCGGGCCCGGTTGCCTGGGCATGCGAACCCTGGCGCTCCTGGTCTGCCTGTCCAGTGTGGCCAGCGCCACGCCGAGTCCCCGCATCGCGGTGCTGCCGGTGCGCGCCCAGGGCCTCCCGGCCGCCACCGTGACGCTGCTCGAGGCCCGCCTGCTGGTCGCGCTGGCAAACGCCGGTCTGTCGGCGCGCCCCGCCAACGGCCGCACCTCGGGCGTCCGCCTGCTCTCGCTCCAGATCATGCCGACCTCGGCGACCAGCAGCAGCACCTTCGTGACCGTGCTGTCAGCCACCGGCGTCGCCACCGCCCGCCTCGAGATCCCCGGCAAGTCCGCCACGCTCGCCGACGACCTCCCGAAGACCATCGCGACCTGGCTCGCCAGCGGCACGCCCACGCCCACGCCCACGCCCACGCCCACGAGCACGAGCACGAGCACGAGCACGAGCACGAGCACGAGCACGAGCACGAGCCCGAGTCCGAGTCCGAACCCGCCCACCCGGCCCCGCCTCGCCCTCATCCACGGTCCCTCCACCACGCCCGCCGCCCTGGCCTCCGCCCTCACCAGCGCCCTCACGACCACCACCGACCTCACCCTGGTCACAGCCTCCGCCTCGCCCCCGCCCACGCACACCGCCCACATCCTCGATGTCCGCCTCGCGCTGGTCACGCGCCGCCACCACCTCCGCCGCTACCTCGACGGCGCGCTGGCCGCGACCCTCACCATTCGCGACCGCGCCGGCGCCGCCGTCTTCACCCGCCGCGCCACCGCGCGCTTCTCGCAGCGCGCCCACGGCACCAGCGCCGCGGCCGCCGAGGCCGCCCTGGTGCGCGACGTCAGCGCTGCCTGGCTGGCCAGCTTCCGTCGCCAGCTGACCGAAGACACCCTCACAAGGAGCCTGCGATGAAGCCCGTCACGCGCACCCTGCTCGGCACCCTGACCGCGGCGTCGTTCGTCCTCGCCGTCGCCGGCTGCGGCAGCGAGTACACCATCGTCGACCGCAGCACCCTGGATGCCTCGCCGAGCTCCCGGGTGTCGGCACGCAACCTGCTGCCCGACGCCGCGCGCTCGCAGGCGGTGGCCGAGCACCTGGCCCTGGCCAACGAGGTCTATGCGCGCCAGCTCATGCTGCTCAAGCAGCGCCGCAACAAGCTGCGCTCGCGCCGGCGCTGGCTCAACGTCGGCTCCTTCGCCGTGCTGGCCGGGGGCGCCGCCGGGGTCGGCACCACCGCGATGCGCAACCACGACGACAGCGGCGCCGGCCGCGACCTCGAGGTCGCCGGCGTCACCGCGCTGGGGTCCCTGGCGCTGGGCACCATGCTGCAGGTCGCGGGCTACATGCAGGAGGACGTCTCCGCGGTCGACGAGCGCATCCGCCACCTGCAGCTCAGCTACGACGGCATGCTCGAGCGCATCCGCTCGCTCGACCTGGCGCTGCCGCCCGCCAGCCCAGGCGCGCCGCCGCCGACCCCCGCGCCCAGCCACGACAGCGAGATCGGCACCATCATCGAGCGCTTCATCGGCGACGCCCTGCAGATCAACGTGAAGGGCTGATGCGCGCCGCGGCCTGCCTGGTCGCGGCGCTGCTCGGGCTGGCACCGCGCGCCGCCCGCGCCGACGGCCTGGCGACCTCGACGCGCGATGTGGTCCTCACCGGCACCGCGCTGCTCGGCGCCCTGGCGCTGTCGCGCATCCCGACCTCCAGCGAGGGCGTCTGGCAGCGCCAGCTCCTGCCCATCGACCGTCGCCTCGAGGACGACTTCTCGCTGCGCGCCGCGCGAGTCAGCGACGTCCTGCTGCTCGGCGCCGTCGCCGCCCCGCTCATCCCCGCGCTGGCCGGCGATGACGACCGCGATCGCACCCTGGTCTACGCCGAGACCCTGGGCGTCAACCTGCTCCTCAACGCCACCGTCAAGGTCGCGGTGCGCCGCCCGCGGCCCTACCTCTACAGCCCCGATCCCGCCATCCGCCGCTGGGGCCACGGACAGCACGACGCGCGCCACTCGTTCTACTCCGGCCACGCCTCGACCAGCTTCGCCGCCGCCGTCGCCGGCGGCCTGCTCACCACGCTGCACACCGACGACCGCGCCGCCCGCGTCGCCTCGTGGTCGTCCGGCTTCGCCCTGGCCGGCGCCACCGCCACGCTGCGCACTCGCGCCGGCAAGCACTTCTACTCCGACGTCCTGTGCGGCGCCCTCATCGGCAGCGCGCTCGGGGCCGCCATCCCGCTGCTGCATGCGCCGCCCGGCGAACGCCCGCTGCCGTCCCGCCTCGACCTCGTCGCCGCCGCCGCCGGCCTCGGCGTGGGGATCGCCTCGGCCCGCCTGCTCCCGCTCGGCGCCCGTCTGGCTCCGGCCCCCGGCGGCCTCGTCATCGCGGGCCGCTTCTGATCAGACCACCGGCTTGTCGTCCTCGATCACGGGCGGCGCATCGCTCATCGAGCGCCGGATCGACCGCGGGCTGATGCCCTGGAAGTACGCCAGCAAGACGCCCAGCACACCCAGCGTCACCGCGCCCACGATGACCAGCCGCCCGGCGTGCCCGACCCGCGAGAACGGCACCACCCAGCGCACCCCCGCGCCGACGGCCAGCGCCGCGAAGGCACACAGCGGGATGCCCATGATGCGGCGCAGATACTCGATGCCATGCAGGCCGATGCGTCGCATCGCCAGCCACACCAGCACGCCGAACGCGATCGGATAGCCGACCGCCCACGCCATCGCCACCGACAGGAAGCCGAAGCGGTCGCCCAGCACCCAGGCGAAGCCGACATACGCCGCCGGCAGCACCACCGACGCCACCGCGGTGTAGATCAGCGTCGTCCCGGGATAGCCGATGCCGTCGAGCAGCGGCGGCACCACGAACGACAGCGCGCGGAACACGCCGGCCGCGCACAGCACGCGCGCCGCGGTGGCCGCCGGCGTCCACTTGGGCCCGAAGATCAGGTACAGCAGGTCCTCGCCGACCAGCATCACCAGCGACAGGAACGGGATCACGACCACCAGGTTCTGGCGCGTGAAGGCGATGAACTGCTCGACCAGCGCGGCGCGCCGGGTGCGCAGCCGTGCGAACAGCGGGAACGCCACCTGCGCGACCACGTCCGAGATGATGCGCACCGGCTCCAGCACCAGCTCGTAGGCCAGCCGGTACAGGCCGTTGGCCTTGGCCCCGAAGTAGTAGGCCACGACCTGGTAGTCGACGTTGGTGTAGATCTGGAACAGGATCTGGCTCAGCGAGGTCTTGACCCCGAACTTGAAGTAGTCGCCCGCGGCGCGCAGCTTCAGCGCCGCCCGGGGCCGCCAGGGGTGGCGCAGCTGCACACCGATCCCGGTGGTCAGCACGCGGCACATCGGCCCCAGCACGAAGCACCACAGCTCGAAGCCGGCGAAGGCGAAGCTGATCTTGGCCACGAACTCGACCAGGTTGGCGATGATGCGGATGATCGACAGCTCCTTGAACCGGAGCTCGCGCTTCATCATCGCGTGCGGGATGAAGTAGACGTTCTGGAACAGGAGCTTGCTGCCGTAGGCCAGCAGCATGGTGCCGATGACGGGCTGGCCCTGCAGCCGCGCCAGCGCAGGCGCGGCGCCGCTCAGCATGCCGAACATCACCACGGACATGGCCAGGTTCAGCCAGAACACCGTCGACACCACGTCCGGGGTGTTGTCGTCGCGTTGAATGACCGCCGACGACAGCCCCATGTCGGTGGCCAGGTCGAGCACCGGGAACAGCGAGATGGCCAGCGTCGCGGTGCCGTACTGCTCCGGGCTGACCCAGAACTTGACGATCAGCGCGATGGCCACGATGTCGAGCAGCGAGACGATGGTGCTGGCGAAGCCGATCCACGCGATCTGCCGGTTGACGTGCGACGACGGCAGATCGCTGCGCGAGCTCATGCGCGCGCCACCGACTACTCGCGCGGCCAGCCCAGCGCGGCCAGCTGGGCCTCGACGTGGCCGAGGTCGGCCGCGGTGTCGATCTCGGCGCAGTAGCGCGTGCCCAGGTTGACCACGCCGACGGTGCCGCGGCCGCTGGTCACCAGCTCCTGGATCGAGTCCTCGTAGTAGTCCTGCACGTGACCCCGATTGTTGACCCGGTCGTGCATGATGTCGAGCAACGGCCGCGACGCAGCCGCAGAAAACCGGTTGATGCCGATCGACTCACCGACGCTCTCGCGCGGGGGCAGCTGCTTGGAGATGCGCGCCACGTTGCCGGCGGCATCCACGATGACCTTCATCTCCTCCTCACCGAGGCTGTCCGACGGCCGCATCGCGGTCGAGGTCGGGGCAGGGTGGCCGAGGATGTCGGTGATCACGCCGGCCTCGTAGATGAGGTCGCCGTCGAGCAGGATGAAGTCGTGGCCGTCGACCAGGTGGCGCGCCACCAGCAGCGAGGTGGCGTTGCCCTTGGTGGCGTAGTCGGGGTTGGTGACATAGGCCACCGGCAGCCCCGGGAACCACTCCGCCACGGCCGCCTTGAGCTTGTCCTCGAGGTAGCCGGTGACGATGACGAAGTCACGGATTCCGGCGTTGTAGAGGTGCTGCATCGAGCGCCGCATCATGGGCACGCCATGCACCGGCAGGATGGCCTTGGGGGTGTGATCGGTCAGGGGACGTAGCCGCGACGCGATGCCGGCGGCGAGGAAGACGGCCTTCATGGGGGCGGCAGGTTGCCACAAATCTCCAAGTCTCTGTCGAAAATCACTCCAGACTTGTGGTAAGGGGCTTCGAACCCTGGAGGCGAGAGTGCCGCGTTCAAAGCTGATCCTGTGTACCCCTGGCCCGGTCCGCATCCCGCCGATCGTGGCTGACTACATGGCCGACCCGCCCTGCAACTATCACCGGCAGGAAGGCTTCCGCGCCATGTTCGCGGAGACCGAGTCGGACGTGAAGGCGCTGATCGGCATCCGCGAGCCGAGCGCCTACTTCGCGACCATGATCACCAGCACCGGCACCGGCGGCAACGAGGCCGCGCTGCTGGCGTTCGAGGGCCTCGGCAAGGGCCTCATCCTGCGCAACGGCTGGTTCGCGTCGCGCCTGGTCGACCAGGTGGTGCAGAACCAGATCCCGCACATGGTCATGGAGTCGCCGCACGATCGGCCCATCGATCCGGCCCAGCTCGACGCCGTGCTGGCGGCCAACCCGGACCTCAAGTGGGTCTACCTGGTCAGCCACGAGACCCGCGCCGGCCTGGTCAATCCGCTGACGCAGATCGGGCAGGTCGCCAAGAAGCGCGGCCTCATGGTCGGCGCCGACATCGTGTCGTCGGCCTACGCCTACAAGCTGGACCTCGAGGCGGCGCAGCTCGACGTCGGCATCACCTCGTCGGCCAAGGCCATCATGGGTGTGCCCGGCCTGGCCATCTGCTTCGTCAAGCTGGCCTCGCTGCCGGCGCTCAAGGCGGTGGCCAAGCCGCGTGGCTACTATCTCGATCTCGTCGGCGAGACCGAGAAGCAGAAGAAGGAGATGCAGACCCGCTTCGCGCAGCCGGTCGCGCTGCACGCCGCGCTGCGGGCCGCCTGCATTCACATGAAGCAGGTCGGCATCGACAACCACATGGCGCGCATCCGCCGCCACATGGCCGAGCTGGAGGCGCACCTCCTGCCGCTGGGCTGCCCGGCCACGCTGCCGAACGAGTACCGCTCCAACATCGCGGTCAACTTCCGGCTGCCCAGCGGCTGGGAGTACCCGGCGTTCGCCGCCGCCATGGAGGCCGAGGGCTTCTACCTGCTGTACGGCATCCCGGGCGACTCGACCCACTTCCAGCTCAGCACCATCGGCGACCTGTCGGACGACCACGTGGCGGGCCTCAAGCGGGCCCTGAGCAAGGTCCTGGCGCGCTAGCAAGGGCGGGATCTGCGGGGGATCTTCCAGGCTTATCCACACCCCCTCTGCGTAAGATCTGTCGCATGTCAGCTGTCAGAACTTGGGCGAAGTGTCAGGTGTTCGACACTTTGCCGTTGCTGATTCCCTTCTAAGGTATCGAAATCTCGTCGAACAGGTGACAGACAGGTGACGGCGCCGGCCTTGCACATGCTCCGTCCATCATGTCCCCAGCCCTGAAGTCGATCCGCCAGATCGGCAAGCACATCGGCAAGAACATCGTGTTCGGCTACGACCGCTATCTGCTGCCGGAGCTCGATGTCTACACCCGTGCGCTGTCGCTGTATGGCCATCCGGTGCCGACGGTCGATTTCGAGAATCCGCACTACCTGACCTCGACCGAGAAGGTGTGCCAGAAGATGCGCTACCGCGCCGACCATGTCGGCGTCCTGATCTGCTCGACCGGCATGGGCGTGTCGATCGCCGCCAACAAGTTCCGCGGCGTCTACGCCGGGCGCTGCCTGTCGGTCGATGACGCCTCGATGGCGCGCACCATCAACAACGCCAACGTGCTGTGCCTGTCGTCCAAGCTGGGCGTCGAGCTCAACGAGCAGATCATCCACGCCTTCATGACGACCCCCTACGAGGGCCGCAAGCTGGAGCAGCTCGAGTACATCTCCTCGATGGAGATCGAGAGCGACGAGCCGGTCGCCTACTACGCGCAGCCCCAGGCGCAGCTGTCGGTCGTCCGCTAGCCCCCTCGAAGCGAAGCTTCGAGGAGTGCTATTCCGCTCCGGTCAGGGCCGCCTCAGGGCGGCCTCTCCATTTTCGGAGACGGAGACGGCCAAAACTGAGCCCCGCGAAGCGGGACTCAGTTTTGGTGCAGCTCGATCGGGTAGATCACCGTGCTCGGCTCGCCCGGGGGCAGGCGCCAGCGCTGCACGACCCCCTTCAGGCAGTGCTCCACGCCGCTGTCCCCCAGCGTCGAGGACGACACCTCGACGGGGGCCAGGACGCCATCGGCGCCGACGTCGACGCGCAGCAGCACGGTGCCATCGAGGTCAGGGCGGCGGGACAGCCCCTCGGCGTAGCAGGCCTTGATGGCCTTGCCGGCCGCGCGCACCTGGGCGTCGATCTCCAGCGGCCGGCCCATCGTGCGCGCCGCGCTGGGGCCCGAACGCGGCCCCGGCGCCGGCACCCTGACCACCGAGATCCCCTCACCCAGGGCGCTGTCGATCCAGCGCGACACCCGGTGCGCGCCGCTCGAGGCCTCGAGCAGGTGACGCCCCGGCAGCACCCGCACCAGCGCGCTGCCCTGGCCCACCGGCGCGCCATCCAGCGTCAGCGCCGCGGCCTGTGACGAGCCCACGCGCAAGAGGCGCGTCGCCTTCGGCAGCTCGGCCCCCGCCAGCGCACCAGGCAGCGGCAGCTCTACCTCCAGCTCGACGCGCTCATCTTCCGTCAGAGCGCGCACGCGCGCGTTCGACACGTCCTCACCCGCGCTCAGCTCGGCCACGCTGCCGCCGTCGATGGCCAGCACCGCGCCCGCACTGTCCACCAGCCCGAGCTCGACCCGGCCGTGACCGACGCCGACGGCCAGCG
>Ga0154020_10002291_pt1 | contig 23262 bp, 20 predicted proteins | sample Klosneuvirus_201_FD_109709 | JGI IMG/M metagenome (GOLD analysis project Ga0154020, IMG submission 109709) | Active sludge microbial communities from wastewater, Klosterneuburg, Austria - Klosneuvirus_20160825_MG | ecosystem: Engineered > WWTP > Aerobic digester > Activated sludge | place...
CCCCGGACGATAGCCGGCCGCAGCGGCCCGCAACCACTCTCGGGCCTCGTCGCCGGAACGCCACGCTGTGTGACCCGGGTCACATTCGGCAACGTCGCTCCAGCCTAGAGTGCGATCATTGCCGCACTGCTGCAGTGCACCAACGCCGGTGCGCTGCGGCAGCCTTGATCCTTGATCCGCTCTTGCCTGCTCGACGCAATGAACACCTCCAAGACCTTCCGCCTGCTCTCTTCCTGCGCCGCCCTGGCCGCTGCCGCCGTCACCCTGCCCGCACTGGCCCAGGGCTGGCAGATCCTGCCGATCGTCAACGACCCGGGCTACAAGGCCGAAGTCAGCCTGGCCGTCACCGGCAACCTGGTGCAGCCCGACCAGGGCGGCAGCCTGAACGCCTGGGGCCTGGACCTGAACATGAACTGCGGCCTGATCCAGTCGCCGGACAAGCGCATCCGCACCCATGTCAACTTCACCCGCTCCAACAAGAACGGCGTGCAGGGCACCGGCTTCGAGCTGTCGCCGCGTTACACCGCCCCGGTGCTGAACGCCCCGGGCCTGTCGCTGGGATTCGGCCCGTCGATCGGCGTGTTCCGCGCCGAGGCCGACAGCGGCCACCGCACCGCCACCGGCCTCGGCCTGGCTGCCGGCTTGAACTACAAGACCGGTGGCCTGTACACCGGCTTCGACCTGCGTTACCACCTCACCGACAGCAACGGTGGCTACGGTGACAAGGCCCTGATCTGGGGTGCCAAGGTCGGCGTCAACTTCTGACGCGCCCCCTCCCGCGGGTGAGCGTGACCGGCTGGGGACAGCGCGGGATCTCCCACGGCTTCCCCGCTCAATTTAGAAAATCAATCGATCCGCCGCTCCGGATACTGCGTGCAGCCGTTTTCTGGAGACACGGATGCCGCACGACACCCCCGCCCCCCTGTCCATCCTGGTGGTGGACGACAGCAAGATCTCACGCAACATCGCCTGTGGACTGATCCGCAACCGGCGACCCGAGGCCCGCCTGATCGAAGCCGGAGACGGCGCAGAAGCCATCGCCCAGGCCCGCGTGCACGAACCCGCGCTGGTGCTGATGGACGTGAACATGCCCGGCATCACCGGCATCGAGGCGGCTGCGCAGATCCTGGGCGAACTGCCCGGCACCCGCATCGTGCTGCTCACCGCCAACGTGCAGGCGGCCACCCAGGCCAAGGCGCAGGCGCTGGGCATCGAGCTGTTCCGCAAGCCGATCAAGGGCGAGGTGATCGACCAGATCCTGCAGCTGCTGAACTCGGCTCAGGCGACCCAGGTGAACGCCGAGTTGAGCGCCGAGGTGGCCGCATGATCCACCTGGGCAAGGACACCAGCAACGCCCTGGCGGAGGCCTTCAACCTGGCCCTCGGCGAGGCCGCGGCCTCGTTCGCGGAGATCGTCCAGGAAGAGATCGTGATGACCGTTCCGGTGGTGGAACTGCTGCCGCGCACCGAGCTGGTCAGCCGGCTGCAGCTGCTGCCGCGCGAGGGCAGTTCACCCGGCGGCAAGTTGTGCAGCATCGCACAGCGCTTCGACCGCCAGCAGGGCGGGCTGTCCACCGAAGCCATCCTGCTGTTTCCGGAGCACGGCAGCCTGGAGATCGTGCGCCGCATGCTGGGCGACAGCTCGCCCTCGGCCGAGCAGATCAGCGAGCTGGAACAGGATGCGCTGGCCGAGGTGGGCAACATCATCATCAACAGCTGCATGAACAGCCTGGCGCAGATCTTCGGCACCGAGATGATCGGCACCCTGCCGGGGGTGCGTTCGGCCCAGCCGGACGAGCTGTTTGCCGGGCACCCGGGCAGCGAGATGGTGCTGATGGCCCGCATCGGCATGAACATGCTGACGCAGCAGATCAGCGGCTATGTGCTGTTCGTGATGGAGATGTCCGCGCTGCAGACCGGCATCGAGCAGATCCGCAACTTCTTCGCGCTGGACGCCCAGCCGGCATGAACGCTCCCGCTGCCCTGGCCGGCCTGCAGGGCCCGCACCTGCCGCCCGCGGCGGCCGCCCTGCGAGGCCCGCTGGACCCGTTGCTGGACCTGGTCGACTTCGGCCTGATGCTGATCGACGCCCAGGGCCAGGTGCGTGGCCTCAACCGCTGGCTGCGCGAGCGGCTGGGTGACAGCCACGACCCGACCGGCCGGCGCCTCGGCGACGTCTGGGCCGGGCGCATCGACCCGCGCCTGCTCCTGGCGGTGCGGGCCTGCCTGGACTTCGGGCATTCGGTGCGGCTGTCGCATGCCTTCCACCCGATGCCGCTGCCGCTGCTGCGCCCGGGAGATGCCGCGAGCGAGCGCATGCGCCACGCGGTGGACGTGATCGCCTCCCTGCCGCCCGGCGGCGGTGCGGTGCAGTGCCTGCTGCAGGTGCGCGACATGAGTGAAATCGCGCGGCGCGAACGCATCCTGAAAGAGCAGGCGCGGCAGCTGCGCATCGAGCTGCAGCGCGCCACCGAGGCCCAGCATGAGCTGGGGCGGCAGTCGCTGCGCTTTCGGGAACTGGCGCGGCTGGCGCCGGTGGGCCTGTTCGAGACGGACGCACAGGGCCAGCTGACCTACTGCAACGACCGCTGCGCCCAGATGCTGCAGCTGGACATCGGCCGGCAGCTGGGACGCCATTGGCTGAGCATGCTGCCCGCCGACGAGATCGTGCGCCTGAGCCCGGTCTGGACAGCCGCCAGCGGCGCGCTGGTGCGGCTGGCCGAGGAGCTCTGCCTGGACACTGGCGGCGTGGAACGCTGGCTGCGCATCGAGGCCGGGCCGATCCTGGATGCGCGGCAAATGCCCTCGGGCTTCATCGGCACGGTCACCGATGTCACCGAGTTCCGCGAACACGCCCGCCGCAACGAGTACCGCGCCAACCACGACAGCCTGACCGGCCTGGTCAACCGGGACCGGTTTGCAGAGCAGCTGCGCGCGGCCATCGCCGAGGCCCGCCGCCTGCAGCGCCGGGTGGCCATCCTGTTCATCGACCTGAACCGCTTCAAGCAGATCAACGATGAACACGGCCACGCCGCCGGAGACACCGCTCTGAAGACCGCGGCCTGGCGCATCCGCCGCTGCATGCGCGGCGACGACGTGGTGGCCCGCCTGGGCGGCGACGAGTTTGCGGTGCTGATCCCGGATGCACCGGAGGCCACCAGCCTGGAGCGCATTCTGGCCAAACTGGCCCGCGCGATCGCGATGCCCCTGACCGTGGGCAGCGGCAGCCTGCGCATGGGCTGCTCGGTGGGCATGGCCCTCTTTCCGGACGACGCGGAGGACCCTGCGCTGCTGCTGGCCCGTGCCGACGCGCAGATGTACCACCGCAAACGTCTGGCGCGGCAGGCCGGCGGCGATGCGGCCCGACCGTCCCTGCGCCTGGTGGACACCGAACCCGCCTCCTGACGGCCCTCAGCGCGGCGGTGGCTGCACCGCGCCACCGCACGGGGTGGTCTGCTTCTCGATCCAGTAGACCACGTTGCCCACCAGCACCACCGAGCCGGAAACCACCGCCGTCACCGCAGCCACCGCGCCGATGGCCACCAGCGCCGCGGCGCAGCCCTCGTTGTGGCAGTGGCCGAGGGTGCCGATCTGCTGCACGTCCAGCACCATCTGCCGGCGCAGGGTCCTGCAGTCCGGGTCGTAGACCTGCTCGGTGCGCGGCACCACCACGCAGGCGGCAAGCGCGGGCAGAAGCGCGGCCAGACCCAGCCGGGCGCGCCGCATCACGACTGCAGCGCCGCCTCCAGCGCCTCGATGTAGCGGCCGGCCACGTCGAAGCCGATCTGGTCGGTGATCTCCTGGAAGCAGGTCGGGCTGGTGACGTTGATCTCGGTGAGGCAGCCGCCGATCACGTCCAGCCCCACCAGCAGCAGCCCGCGCGCGGCCAGGATGGGGCCCAGCGCCTCTGCGATCTCGCGGTCGCGTGCCGACAGCGGCTGCGCCACGCCCTTGCCGCCGGCGGCCAGGTTGCCGCGGATCTCGCTGCCCTGCGGGATGCGTGCCAGGCAGTACGGCACCGGCACGCCGCCGATCAGCAGGATGCGCTTGTCGCCCTGCACGATCTCCGGCAGGTAACGCTGCACCATCACGGTGGTGGCACCGTGCTGGTTGAGGGTCTCGATGATCGAGCCCAGGTTCAGCCCATCCGGGCCGACGCGGAAGATGCCCATGCCGCCCATGCCGTCCAGCGGCTTGAGGATGATGTCTCCCTGCTCGGCATGGAAGGCGCGGATGGCATCGGCATCGCGGGTGACCAGCGTGGGCGCGGTGAACTGCGGGAACTCCAGGATCGCCAGCTTCTCCGGGTGGTCGCGCAGCGCCTGCGGCCGGTTGAACACCCGGGCGCCTTCGCGCTCGGCCTGCTGCAGCAGGTGGGTGGTGTAGGTGTACTCGCTGTCGAAGGGCGGGTCCTTGCGCATCAGCACCGCACCGGCATCGGCCAGTGCCAGCTCCTGCTCGGCCACCACCTCGTACCAGGGCGCCTCGTCGTGCCCCTCCACCCCGGTGAGCACCAGCGTGCGGGCGCGCCGCGCCACCACGCGAGCGCCGTGTTTCCACACCAGGTCCTGCGGCTCGCAGACCTGCAGCCGGTGGCCGCGACGGGCGGCGGCACGCATCATCGCGAAGGTGGAGTCCTTGTAGATCTTGAAGGATTCGATCGGGTCGGCAACGAAGAGCAGGTCCATGAAGACTCCGGCAGGGTCGGCAGGCCACGGCGGGCCCGGAGGGGTCAGCGGCGGCGCCAGTGTTGCACAGCGGCGGCCAGGGCACCCGCCACCACGCCCCAGAAGGCCGAGCCGATGCCCGCCAGGCTGACGCCGCTGAGGGTGACCAGGAAGGTGATCAGCGCGCTCTCGCGCCACTTCGGCGACTCCAGCGCACTGGCCAGGCCGCCGCCGATGCTGCCCAGCAGCGCCAGGCCGGCCAGGGCCAGCACCATGGCCTTCGGGAAGGCGGCGATCAGCCCGACCACCGCGCCGCCCGCCAGGCCCATGACCAGGTAGAACAGGCCGGCCATGACGGCGGCCGTCCAGCGCCGCGCCGGGTCTTCATGGGCTTCGCGGCCCATGCAGATGGCCGCGGTGATCGCTGCCAGGTTGTAGGCGTAGCCGCCGAAGGGGGCCAGCAGCAGGTTGAGCACACCGGTGGCGGTGATCACCGGAGAGACCGGGGTGTTGTAGCCGGCCGCGCGCTGCGCCGCCACCCCGGGCAGGTTCTGCGAGGCCATGGTGACGACGAACAGCGGCAGTGCCACGCCCACCAGGGCGCGCAGGCTGAATTCGGGCGTCGTCCACAACGGTTCAGCGGCATGCCACTGCAGCGCCTCCAGGCGCAGTTGACCCTGCACCGCCGCCAGCACCAGACCCGCCAGCAGCAGCACCGGCACCGCATAACGCGGCCACAGGCGCCGGCCCAAGAGGTACACCGCCAGCATGCCGCCCACCAGCACGAAGTCGCTGCGCAGTGCCGCAAATGCGTCCAGCGCGAAGCGGGTCAGCACCCCCGCCAGCAGGGCAGCGGCGATGGGCTGGGGGATGCGGTCCATGACCCGCTCAAAGGCGCGGGTCACCCCCGCGAGCAGGATCAGCAACGCACACACCAGGAAGGCGCCGATGCCCTCGGCCATCGTCACCCCGGCGCCGGCGGTGACCAGCAGCGCCGCACCGGGGGTGGACCAGGCGGTGAGCACCGGCTGGCGGTACCACAGGCTCAGGCCGGCGCTGCTGATGCCCATGCCGATGCCCAACGCCCACAACCAGGAGGTGAGCTGGGCCGACGAGGCGCCCAGCGCCTGCGCCGCCTGGAAAATGATGACCACCGAGCTGGTGTAGCCCACCAGCACCGCGACGAAGCCGGCCACCACGGCCGACAGCGACACATCCCGCCGGAAGTCCCGCCACGTTGTCAGCATGAGCGGAGGTTGAAACGGAGGTTGAAGCGCAGGTCGGTCCCGCACGGCCGTTCCGAAGGGACCGACCGCCCCCTCGGGGGACAGCCAACGCGGTGCGCGTAGGGGCTCGATGGCATCAGAAGGTGAATCCGTCGCGGGCCTGCACGTTCTCCAGCTTCTCCAGCAGCCGCGCCAGCGGGGTCAGCACCGAGTAGCGCATCGCCACATGGTGGGCGCAGCGCCACACCCGCGGCAGGTCCTTGAGGTAGCCATCCTTGCCGTCGCGGTGGTACAGCCGCGCGAAGATGCCCAGCACCTTCAGGTGGCGCTGCAGGCCCATCCACTCGAAGTCGCGCCAGAAGCTGCCGAAGTCCGCCTGCACCGGCACGCCGGCCTTGCGGGCGCGCTCCCAGTACCGGGCCGCCCAGTCGATCTGGATGGCTTCGTCCCACTCGATGTAGGCATCGCGCAGCAGCGACACCAGGTCGTAGGTGACCGGGCCGACCACCGCGTCCTGGAAGTCCAGGATGCCCGGGCCCTGCGCCCCGGCGGTGGGCAGCATCAGGTTGCGGCTGTGGAAGTCCCGGTGCACCAACGCCACCGGCTGGGCGGTGCAGACGTCCAGGATCAGCCCCAGGCAGCGCTCCAGGCCGCTGCGTTCGCGCTCGTCGAGCTCCAGACGGTGGTGCCGGGCGATGTACCAGTCCGGAAACAGCGACATTTCGCGCTGCAGCCGCTCCCGGTCGTAGGTGGGCAGCCCCCCCTGCGCGTCGATGCCCTGCAGGCGGATCAAGGCGTCGATGGCGTCGCGGTACAGGGCGTCCGCACGGCGCAGACCCTCGCTGCCACTCAGGTCCAGCGACTGCAGCTCGGCCAGGTAGGTGCGTTCACCCAGGTCGGTCAGCAGCATGAAGCCGCGCGCCTCATCCCAGGCCCGCACCTGCGGCGCGTTCAGCCCGGCCGCACCGAGCAGGCCCGCCACGTGGACGAAGGGATGGCAGTCCTCCAGCGCGGGCGGCGCGTCCATGACGATGAGGCTGCCCTGCCCCTGCCCGTAGCCATCGCCATCGCAGTGGGTGCGGTCCAGCCGGAAATAGCGGCGGAAACTCGCGTCCGCACTGGCCGGACGCAGCGTGTGCGGTTGCAGGCCGTGGGCGGCACTCACCTCGGCCAGCCAGGCGTCGAACTCGCCGCGGCGGGCCGCATCGGTCCAGACGATCGGCCCGGCAGCAGCCGGGGCTGCAGGCGCGGGAACGGCAACGGCAACGGAGGATTCAGGAAGGGTGGCCAAGGCGCGCGATCCGTCTGACAGGTGGACGACCGGAGCACCCGCGGGGCCGGAAGGCCCGGCTCCGGCCGCGTGAAATAATCCGGCGATTCTAGCGAGCGGGGGTCCGTCCCCACCCGGCAGCAGGCCCGCACGTCCCCGCAGGGGCAGCCCGCCTGGCACCGGCCCGTCCCTTGTTGCAGCCTCTTGACGTTGACAGCCCCTTCCGCCGCCGCGAACCTCCGGCCTGACCGCGCCCCCCGTCGCGCTCCGACGCCGGCACTGCGCCCCCTCTGCCGAATGCTGTGGCGGGCTTGGCCGCTGTCGATCGGCCTGAATCTGGGATGGGGGCTGGGGCTGGGGTTGGGGCTGGGGTTGGGGCTGACCGCCCTGCCCTGCGCTGCAGCGGACAGCGTGGACACAGAGAAACACGCCCCGCGGCCGAAGCTGCAGACCACCCCCGCCGGCAGCGGTCTGTGCCGCCCGACGAACTGGCGAGCCCCGGCCGAGGGACTGCAGCTGCGCCCCTTCGGACCCGCCCCGGCAGGGGAAACCCGTTTCGAGGCGGACCGGCTGGAGGGTTCGCTGGACGGGCAGGTGCGGCTGTCCGGCTCGGTCCAGGCGCAACTCGACGACCTGTCGGTGCGCGCCGACCGCCTCACCTACGACAGCAACCAGAGCCGGCTTCAGGCCAGCGGCGCGGTGCAGATGCTGCGCGCCGAGGACCGTTTCAGCGGCAGCGAGCTGCGCTACGACAGCCAGACCGCCACCGGCTACCTGCTGCAGCCGCGCTTCTATCTGTCGGCCACCGACGCGGGTGGCCGGGCCGAGCGCATCGACCTGCTCGGTGCGCAGCGCATGGACCTGCGCGGCCTGCGCTACAGCAGCTGCAAGGTCGGCGATGAAGAAACGCCGCCCTGGCAGCTCACCGCCAGCCGCCTGCAGGTGGACATCGCCGCCAACGAAGGCATTGCCGAAGATGCCGTGCTGCGCTTCTACGACGTGCCGATCCTGGCGCTGCCGAAGCTGAGTTTCCCGGTCACCGAGGACCGCAAGTCCGGTTGGCTGCCCCCCTCGATCGACCTGAGCACCACCGGTGGCCTGGTGGTGGCGGCGCCCTACTACTGGAACATCGCCCCTCAGTACGACGCCACCCTGACGCCGGTGCTGTCACTCAAGCGCGGCGCCGAGCTGGATGGCGAGTTCCGCTACCTGCAGCCCACATGGCGGGGGGAGACCCAGCTGTCCTGGCTGCCTCGCGACGAGGTGGCCGGCAGCACCCGCTGGGCGTCCCGCTGGACCCACCGCGGCAGCGCAGCGCAGGACGCGGACTACCGCATCGACTGGCTGCGGGTGTCCGACGAGGACTACTGGACCGACGGCCTGCGCGGCGCCGACAACCTCACGCCCCGGCTGCTGGGGTCCAGCGCCACCCTGCGGCGCCTGCGCCGCGAGCACTGGGACGGCCTGGGTTGGCTGGACCAGCAGCTCTACGCCTCGACGCAGTACTGGCAGGTGCTCAACGGCAGCAGCAGCAGCGACCTCATCACCGCCCCCTACCGGCGCGAGGCCCAGCTGGGCGCCCAATGGGGCCAGCAGCGCGACCTCCTCGACTGGAGCGTTCAGACCGAGGTGAACCGCTTCGTTCCCGGCGCCCTCGCAGCCGCTGCCGACCAGCCCACCGGCCAGCGGGCCCACCTGTTGGGACAGCTGGGTTGGCCGCTGGGGCACGGCGGCTGGCGGTTCACGCCGCGTCTGGGCGTCAACGCCGCCGCCTATGACCTCGATCAAGCCATGGCCGATGGGCGCAGACGCGCCACGCGGGTGGTGCCCACGTTCAGCCTGGACAGCAGCTGGACCTTCGAGCGCGAGTTGCGGCTGTTCGATCGCCCCCTCACCCAGACGCTGGAGCCGCGCGTGTTGTATGTGCGCACCCCCTGGCGCGACCAGTCGCTGCTGCCCAACTTCGACAGCGACGTGCTGGACTTCAACCCGACCACCATCTTCGGGGACAGCTCCTTTTCCGGCGTGGACCGGGTGGCCGATGCCCAGCGCATCACCGCCGGCCTGACCACCCGCTTCGTCGAAAGCGGCAGCGGCATCGAGTGGGCCCGGCTGGGTTTTGCCCAGCGCTACCTGCTGCAGGACCAGCGCATCACGGCCGACGGTCAGCCGCTCACCCAACGCATGTCGGACGCCCTGCTGTTCGGCTCCACCCAGGCCATCCCGCACTGGACGCTCAACGGCAGCCTGCGCTACGACCCGGAACTCAGCCGTGTGGCACGCTCCTCCGCCAGCGTCACCTACTCTCCGGGCCCCTGGCGCACACTGCACCTGACCCACTCGCTGCAGCGGGGCAGCAGCGAGCGCTTGGGCATCGGTTGGCAGTGGCCCATCGGCAGCACCAGCGACGCCCGGGCCTTGCTGGCCAACAGCCCCTGGGCGGGCAGCCGCGAAAGGCAGGACAGCAGCTCCGAAGGCAACTGCAGCGGCCGGCTCTACACGGTGGGCCGCATCGACTACAGCAAGTTCGATCGACGCATCGCCGGTGCCCTGGCCGGCTTCGAATACGACGCGGGCTGCTGGGTCGGCCGGGTCGTGGCCGAACGCACCTCCACCGGAGCGAGTGCGGCCACCTCACGGCTGATGCTGCAGCTGGAGTTCGTCGGTCTGTCCCGACTGGCCCTGGGCAGCAACCCACTGACCCGGTTGAAGGACAATATTCCCGGTTACCGACTGCTCAGGGAGCGTTCCGGCGGCAGCTCCGACCCTGCGCAGGACCTGGCCCCGTGACAGCCAGGCATCCTGCAAACTTCCTGGCGGCGGGGATCCCTTCCTCAGTGCCCTGCCGTGTCCGTCGCAGAGGTTTGACCCCGCCGGGGTTCCTGTCCAGCCGTCCCCGATCACGCATGCCGACCCATCTTCTGCCCCCCCTGTCCCGCCTGCCCGCCCTGCGTCGCCACGGCATGCTCGCTGCGCTGCTGCTCGTCCTGGCGGCCTCGCCCGTGATGCCGCTGGTCGCGCAGACCGTCCCTTCAGCGACCGGTGCAGCCGAACGCCGCAGTGCCGACTACATCGTCGCGGTGGTCAACCGTGAGCTGGTCACCAACGCCGAGGTGCGCCAGCGCGTGGAACAGTTCGAGCGCCAGGCCGCGCGCAGCGGCGGCACGGCGCCGAACCGCGAGGTGCTGCTGCGCGACATGCTCGACACCCTGATCGACGAACGGGCCCAGCTCAGCCTGGCGCGCGAGACTCTGGGCCGCATCGAAGAGCACGAGGTGGACCGGGCGGTCTCGGCCGTGGCTGCGCAGAACCAGGTCAATGTGGCGCAGCTGCGCGAGATGCTGCGCAAGGAGGGCATGGACTACCAGCGCTTCCGCCAGAACCTGCGCGACCAGATGCTGCTGGAGCGGGTGCGGGACCGCGACGTGCAGGCCCGCATCCGCATCAGCGACAGCGACATCGAGAACTGGCTGCAGGAGCAGCGCCGCAAGGCCGGCCTGTCCACCGAGCTGAACATTGCGCAGATCCTGATCACCCTGCCGGACGACGCCAGTGCCGCACAGACCTCCGAACGCCGCCTGCGCGCGGTGCAGTTGCTGCAGCGGCTCAAGGCCGGCGAGAACTTCGCGACCCTGGTGGCGGAAGCCTCGGAAGGCAGCAAGACCAACGGCGGCCAGCTCGGACTGCGCGCCGCGGAGCGGCTGCCCGACCTGTTTGTCGAAGCGGTGACCCCGCTGAAGGTCGGCGAAGTGGCACCCCAGGTGCTGCGCTCCGGCGCTGGCTTTCACCTGCTCCAGCTGGTGGACCGCAAGGAAGCCAGCCTCTCGGTGCAGCAGCAGCATTCGCGGCACATCCTGTTGCGCCCCGGTCCGAAACTGAGCCAGTCGGCAGCGATCGACCGGCTGGAGGAGTTCAAGCGCCAGGTCGAAGCGGGCCGCGCCCGCTTCGAGGATCTGGCTCGCCGCCACTCCGAGGACGGAAGCGCTCAGAGCGGCGGAGACCTGGGCTGGGCCGGGCCGGGGCAGTTCGTGCCTGAATTCGAGGAAGCCCTGTCACGCCTGCAGCCGCAGCAGCTGTCGCCGCCGGTGGTGTCGCGCTTTGGTGTGCACCTGATCCAGCTGCTGGAACGCCGCCAGGTGGCGCTCAGCCCCAAGGAGCAGCGCGAGTCGGCCCGCAGCGCGCTGCGCGAGGCCAAGTACGAAGAGGCGTACACCGAATGGGCCCGCGAAACCCGTGCGCGCGCCTATGTGGAGCTGCGCGACAGCCCCTCGTTCTGAGCGACTGAGCCCCGCAGGAGTGCCCTCCACCGTGAAGAACCATCAGCCCCGCAAACGCTTCGGCCAGCACTTCCTGACCGACAGCGCCGTGATCGACGGCATCGTGCGATGCATCGACCCCCGTCCCGGCGAACCGCTGGTCGAGATCGGGCCGGGCCTGGCGGCGCTCACCGATCCGGTGGTGGCGCGCTGCGGACGCCTGTCGGTGATCGAGCTGGATCGGGACCTGGCGGCCCGGCTGCGCCGCCGCCCCGAGCTCGACGTGATCGAATCCGACGTGCTGCAGGTGGACTTCCGCGCCCTGGCCGGCCGCCTCGGGGCCAAACTGCGGGTCGTCGGCAACCTGCCCTACAACATCTCCAGCCCGATCCTGTTCCACTTGCTTGGCCAGGTGGAGGCCATCGAGGACCAGCACTTCATGCTGCAGAAGGAGGTGGTGGACCGCATGGCGGCAGCTCCCTGCAGCCGGGACTACGGTCGGCTGTCGGTGATGCTGCAGTGGCGCTACGACATCGAAGACGTGCTCGACGTGCCGCCCGAGGCCTTCGACCCGCCACCTCAGGTGGATTCCGCGGTGGTGCGCATGCTGCCGCTGCAGGAGCCCCCCGCCATCGACCCGAGGCGGCTGGGCGAGATCGTCACGGTGGCCTTCTCACAGCGGCGCAAGCTGCTGCGCCACAGTCTGGGGCGCTGGTTGGAGGAACGCCGGGTGGACAGCGCCTTCGACCTGCAGCGCCGCGCTGAGGAGGTGCCGGTGGTGGAGTATGTGGCGCTCGCCGTGGCCTGTGGCGGTGCGGGCTGAAGGACACGTCAAGGCCGCCGACCCTCCGGCCGAGTGGCGCGGGTCAGATCGGCGGACCGCCCCGAAGACCCCTCCAAAAGCAAAGGGCCCGCACTGCGGGCCCTTTGCCTTTGCTCCGACGGATGCGCTCAGGCAGCGGCCAGAGCGGCGGTATCGAAGGCACTGCTCATCACCGGCATGTGCGGTGCAAAAGCAGGCGCAGCGTTCTTGCTGGGTTTCGGTGCCGGTTTCACCGGCACGGCTTCGATCTGGGCCCCATCTGCCCGCTCCCCTGGGCCTTGTTCCTGGGAGCGGGCTACTGAAAAGAATAGAAGCATCTGAAGGGTATCTTGCGTTCCCCCCAGAAGTCCGCGGCATCTCTGAACACGTCCAGCAGCTGCTCACGCAGCTCCCGGTCGAAGCGTGGGTTGTCCGGCAGCTGCTCCAGCACGACGATGAAGCCCTGTTGTGCGCCTGCCTTGTTGAGCATGTCGGTCAGGCAGTCGTACAGCGCGTCCATGTTCTTGCCGAAGTGGCTCGGGAACAGGAAGGCCTGCGCAATCCCCTCCAGCACATCCTGTTTGGTCTGTGCCTTGGAAAGATTGGCATACAGGAAGTGGTGGCCCATCTCCTGGGCTGCCGACATCAGCTCGTCCACGCGGAACGCGCGGATCGACTGCACGATGTTCGGTTTCACGGTATGCAATAACATGGTGATCCCTAGGGGGTCGCTTTCAATCCTGTTCGAATTCAGAACTCGAGACTCCAGGCTCATGACGCGATGCGGCGGAAGCTCGCGTAGTGATCCCGGGTGTAGTAACAGACTTCAGGGGCCTTCGGCAAGTTCCCACCGCAGACGATGCGTCGAGCACCCCGGCCTCTGGAACCTGGTGTCGGGACGGTATATTCCAAGTAGTAACCTCTGGGGTGCCGCGGCAGCAGCCGCTCCCTGTTCCCGAACACCGAGCCGTCCTTCCTCGGGTAGGGAAAAGGTCCCCCTTGCAGGATCAGTCGATGGGTGTCGCGGGCTTCGACCGGCAGGTCTGCCAGGGCGACCGCATCGACCGACTCGGTGGGCGATCGCTCCCTGGCAACGGCCGGGAACGAAAAGCTGCAACCCAGCCAGATCCATGCAGCGACAACACCCCACCGATGCCACATCCACATCTGGGCCAACGACCTCAGCCACCGTTCCATTGGACGCGAACTTGTCATGTCCCTTCACCGCCTGCGCAGGTTACAACCTCGGGCAACTCCGGGTTTCTCCTGAATCCTGAAGGCGAGATGGTACAGAAATGGGCCCTCAAGCTCAAGTGATCGCTGAAATTTCAGGCACAACAGCAAGGCCTCAGATCCAAAGAAGTAAGCGAACACTACCAATGAGAACGCCGCTTCAACTGAAATTGAAGCGGCGTTTCAGCTTGCCATCAGGGTTCTTGCAGTGCAACAAGAAGCCCAATCATGAGTAGGCACTCACATGTGAAACCGCACCTGCGTGACTTGGTTATCAGTGCGAGCGATGCGCATTGGCATCCGCAACGGTGAGCGCCGTCATGTTCACCACCCGCCGCACGGTGGCCGACGGCGTCAGCACATGCACCGGCTTGGCCGCCCCGAGCAGGATCGGCCCGATGGCGATGCCGCCACCGGCCGCGGTTTTCAGCAGGTTGTAGCTGATGTTGGCCGCGTCGATGTTCGGCAACACCAGCAGGTTGGCCTCACCCTGCAGTGCGCAACGCGGCATCAGCTCGGACCGGTAGGCCGGGTCCAGCGCGGCATCCCCGTGCATCTCTCCATCCACCATCAGCCAGGGCGCCTTGTCCTTCAGCAGCGCCAGCGCGTCGCGCATCTTCACTGCCGAGGGTTGGTTGCTGGAGCCGAAGTTGGAGTGCGACAGCAGCGCCACCTTGGGCTGGATGCCAAAGCGCAGCATCTCTTCGGCCGCCAGGATGGTGATCTCGCAGAGCTGCTCCGCGCTGGGGTCGTAGTTGACGTGGGTGTCCACCAGGAAGACCTGGCGCCCCGGCAGCACCAGACCGTTCATGCAGGCATAGGTGCTCAGCCCGGGGCGACGACCGATCACCTGATCGACGTACTGCAGGTGGTAGGCGGTGGAGCTCCAGGTGCCGCAGATCATGCCGTCCACATGGCCATGCTCCAGCAGCATCGACGCCACCAGCGTCATGCGCCGGCGCATCTCGATCTTGGCAAGCTGCTCGGTCACGCCCTTGCGTTCCATCTTCTGGTGGTACAGCGGCCAGAACTCGCGGTAACGCGGATCGTCCTCGATGCTGATGACCTCGATGTCGCGGCCTACCTGCATGCGCAGTCCGAGCTTGTCGATGCGCTGCTCGATGATGTGCCGCCGCCCCAGCAGCACCGGATGCGCCAGACCCTCGTCCACCACCACCTGAACGGCGCGCAGCACGCGACGGTCCTCGCCTTCGGCATAGGCGATGCGGCGCGCCTTGGCCTTCTTCGCCACCGCATAGATCGACTTCATCATCGAACCGGAGGCGTAGACGAAGGCGCGCAGCTTCTCGCGGTAGGCGTCCATGTCGGTGACAGGGCGGGTGGCCACGCCGGAGCGCACCGCCGCCGCCGCCACCGCCGGTGCGATCTGGATCATCAGGCGCGGGTCAAACGGCTTCGGGATCAGGTACTCCGGCCCGAAACTCAGTGTCACTCCGGCATACGCCGCGGCCACCACGTCGTTCTGCTCGGCCTGCGCCAGCTCGGCGATGGCGTGCACCGCGGCGATCTCCATCTCGTCGGTGATGGTGGTGGCCCCGCAGTCCAGCGCCCCGCGGAAGATGTAGGGGAAACACAGGACGTTGTTGACCTGGTTCGGGTAGTCGCTGCGGCCGGTGGCCATGATGGCGTCGTCGCGCACCGCCTTGACCTCCTCCGGCAGGATTTCCGGCGTCGGGTTGGCCAGCGCGAAGATGATCGGGTGGGCGGCCATCGTCGCCACCATGTCCGCCTTCAGCACCCCTCCGGCCGACAGGCCCAGGAAGACGTCCGCTCCGGCGATCGCCTCGCGCAGGCTGCGCTGCTCGGTCTTCTGTGCAAACTCGGCCTTGTCGGGGTCCATCAGCTCCACCCGTCCCTCGTAGACCACCCCGGCCAGGTCGGTGACGAAGATGTTGCGGCGCGGCACCCCCAGCTTGACCAGCAGCTGCAGGCAGGCCAGCGCGGCCGCTCCGGCACCGGAGGTCACCAGTTTGACCTCATCGATCTTCTTGCCCACCACCTTCAGTGCATTCAGCAGCGCAGCGCCCACCACGATGGCGGTGCCGTGCTGATCGTCGTGGAAGACGGGGATCTTCATGCGCTCGCGCAGCTTGCGCTCGACGTAGAAGCAGTCCGGCGCCTTGATGTCCTCCAGGTTCACGCCGCCGAAGGTGGGCTCCAGCGCGGCGATGATGTCCACCAGCCGATCGAGGTTCTTCTCGTTGATCTCCAGGTCGAAGACGTCGATGCCGGCGAACTTCTTGAACAGCACCCCCTTGCCTTCCATCACCGGCTTGGACGCCAGCGGGCCGATGTCGCCCAGGCCCAGCACGGCGGTGCCGTTGGTGACCACCGCCACGAGGTTGCCGCGGCTGGTGTAGCGAAAGGCATTGGCCGGGTCGGCCACGATCTCCTCACACGCGGCCGCCACCCCGGGCGAGTAGGCCAACGCCAGATCGCGCTGGTTGACCAACTGCTTGGTGGCCGCGATGGCAATCTTGCCGGGGGTCGGGAACTCGTGGTACTCGAGGGCGGCACGGCGCAGCTCGGCGCGCTTTTCCTGTTCGGTGGTCATGGCGGCTGGCGTGCGGGACTGCACGCGACGAAGGGGGTTGGGAAGGCAACGCTGGGCGCTGGGGGGGGCCGCAATTCTAGGAATCGACCGGGCATCCTGCCCACCCAGTCCAACCCCATACCGCATGCAGCGATGCAGCGCGCGCATGGGCCGCCATCATCGCGCGAGGCAGCCCATGGCACATGCGCAGAACTGCGTAGTCATCTCCACGGCGGCGCTGCGGATACTCGTGTCGATGCCCGGCGCCCCCAACGATGTCAGCACCGATCCCCCGGGAAACCGCTGGGGAGGGCTGCAGCCGCCCGCACCGCCCAGCCGCCTGCGCCGGGTGGTGCTGTGGTCGGCGCTGATTGCGCTGCTCATCAGTGCACAGGCGGCCCTGCTTTGGCTGACCTGGCGACTGGAGAACGCCCGCGTCCAGGAAGCCGTGGATCAGACGGCGGCGAGCGCTGCCGCCGACATCCGCCAGCGCCTGGCCGACGACATCCAGGCCCTGCAGCAGCTGCTGTGGGTGGATGCACAGGGATCACGCTGGACCGAATCTGCGGCAGCCCAGCTGCAGCAGCGCCGGGAGCTGCTGCGCCTGGAGTTGCGCGACGAGAGGTTTGCGCTGCGACGCACCGTGGTCTCCGCCCACCACCCGGCGCAGTTCGGTGCCATCCCGCGGGAAGCCATGTTGCTGGACGCGGAAACCGCCTGCGCCACCGCACTGCGTTACGCCTCACCGGCGTTCTCGCGCACCTACTTTGTGCCCACCCGCGGCGGGCTGGGCATGGAGGTGGTGGACCTGTGCCTGCCCAACCAGACCGAAGGCCGGGACACGGAACTGGTGGTCGCCACCGTCGCCCTGCGCGACCTGCTGGAACAGGCGTTGCCGGCCGACCTGCTGCGCCGCCACGAAGTGCTGTTGATCGAAGCCGACGGCACCCGCCTGGCCCGGGCCGGCGCACGCCGCGGAGCTGGGGTCTACACCTCCGAACGGCTGGTGGACCTGGCCGGTTTCACCCTGCCGCTGCGGCTGGACAGCACCACGGAGGCTCCCAGCTGGATCGCCAACCTCACCACGGCGCTGGTGATCGGCCTGGGCGTGGCGCTGTCGGCGGTGCTGCTGCTGCTGGGCTACGACATGAAGCGCCGTTCGGCGGCCGAGCAGGGCCTGGCAGCGGCCTTCGCACTGCGCAAGGCCATGGAGGACTCCCTCGTCACCGGGCTGCGTGCCAGGGATCTGCAGGGTCGCATCACCTATGTCAACGCCGCGTTCTGCAACATGGTCGGGTTCACCGCCGAAGAGCTGCTGGCCGCCGAACAGCCCCTCTACTGGCCGCCGGAGATGGCCGAGACCTACACCCAGCGCCAGGCCGGCCGGCTCTCGGGCGCCTCAGCCCCCCCCCGGGAAGGCCATGAAACCGTGTTCATGCGCCGCAACGGGGAGCGCTTTCCGGTGCTGATCTTCGAAGCGCCGCTGGTCGATGGCCGCGGTCGCCACGCCGGTTGGATGAGTTCGGTGCTGGACATGGGGCCGCAGCGCCGCATCGAGGAACTGTCGCGCCAGCAGCAGGAAAAGCTGCAGGCCGCAGCCCGCCTGGCAACGATGGGGGAGATGGCCACGCTGCTCAGCCATGAGCTCAACCAGCCGCTGGCGGCCATCGCCAGCTACGCCAGCGGCTCGCTCAACCTGCTGCCGGCCGGTGAGGATCAAGCACCCGCCGATCTGGACACCCAGCTTATGGTGCGCCAGGCCACCACCCGCATCGCCGAACAGGCCGACCGGGCCGGCCGTGTGATCCGCAGCGTGCACCAGTTCGTGCGGCGCCGCGAGCGGCTGCGCGAGTCGATGCGCGCCGACGAGCTGATCGAGGCGGTGCTGCCCCTGATCCGCCTGGCGGCACGGCGCAGCCACATCCGGGTGGAGCTGGATCTGCCCAAACCCATGCCCCGGGTCAGCTGTGACCGCACCATGGTGGAACAGGTGCTGCTGAACCTCGCACGCAACGGCATCCAGGCGATGGAAGATGACTCGATCGCCCCGGCCGACCGGCTGCTCACGGTCCGTGTGCGACCGGTGGATGCCCGCTGGGTGGAGTGCTGCGTCACCGACCACGGCACCGGCATCGCGCAACATGTGGGCGAGCGGCTGTTCACACCCTTCTTCACCACCAAACCCGAGGGCATGGGCATCGGCCTGGCGATGTGCCGCACCGTGGTGGAGCAGCACGGCGGCGCACTGGACTTTCACGGCAACCCCGGGGTACGGGGCTGCACCTTCCGGTTTACCCTGCCGGCGGCAGAATCCCGCAGCAGTTCCGGTGCCCCTGCGGGCGCCGATCCCGGCCCGGACCACGGCCCCACCCCGCCTCCTCCACCATCCCCATGACTCCAGCATCCGCCCACGCCACCGGCACGGTCCATGTGGTCGACGACGAGGACGTGGTGCGAGATGCGCTGGCCTGGCTGCTGCGGTCGAGGCGCCTGCTGCCCGAACAGCACCCGACTGCGGACGCCTTCTGGGCGGCTCTTCAGTCCGGCCGCATCAAGCTGGACGGGCCGGCCTGCCTGCTGCTGGACATGCGCATGCCCGGCATGAACGGCATGGCGCTGTTCGAACATCTGCTGGAGCGGCAGTGGGTGGGGCCGCTGCAGGTGATCTTCCTGACCGGTCACGCCGATGTGGCCACGGCCGTGGCGGCGGTCAAACGCGGCGCCTTCGACTTTGTCGAGAAGCCCTTCTCCGACAACGCACTGGTGGATCGGGTGATCGAAGCACTGCAGCGCAGCGCGGCGGTACAGGACGAGGCGCGCCAGCGCACCCGCCTGCTGGCCTTGCTGGACGAACTCACCGAACGGGAACGCGAGGTGATGCGCCTGGTGATCGCGGGCCGTGCCAACAAGCTGATCGCCGACGAGCTGGACATCAGCGTGCGCACCGTGGAAGTGCACCGCGCCCGGGTGTTCGACAAGATGGCGGTGCGCTCCGCGGTGGAACTGGCCAACATCCTGCGCGAACACGGCGTGCAGTGAGGCCGGACGCCAGCCGGCAACGGATGCCGCGGCCGGCCTGGATAATCCGGCCACGATGGCCCTGGGTGAATTTGAACTGATCGACCGCTACTTCCGCCGCCCGGTGCGGCGCAGCCCGCTGGGCATCGGCGACGACTGCGCGTTGCTGGCGCCGCGGCCGGGCATGCAGCTGGCGGTGTCTTCCGACATGCTGGTGGAGGGGCGCCACTTCCTGTCCACCGTCGCCCCTGAGCGGCTGGGCCACAAGGCGCTGGCGGTCAACCTCTCCGACCTGGCCGCCTGCGGTGCCGAACCGCTGGCTTGCACGCTGGCGATCTCGATGCCCCGGGTGGACGAGCCCTTCCTCGCCGGCCTGGCCTGCGGCCTGCACACGCTGGCAGAGCAGCACGACATCGAACTGGTCGGCGGCGACACCACCGCCGGGCCGCTCAACCTGTGCATCACCGTGTTCGGCGAGGTGCCCACCGGCCAGGCCCTGCTGCGCCACGGCGCCCGGCCGGGCAATGACCTGTGGGTCAGCCATGCCATCGGGGGCGGCATCGGCGACGCCCGCCTGGCGCTGGAAGTGTTCCGCGGCAACCTGGTTCTTCCCGGCGAGCAGTTCGACCGGGTGCGGCTGGCGATGGAGCTGCCGCAGCCGCGGGTGGCGTTGGGCCTGGCGCTGCGTGGCATCGCCAGCGCTGCCATCGATCTGTCGGACGGCCTGCTCGGCGACCTGCGGCATGTGCTGCGCCGCTCCGGCGCAGCCTTCCACGCCGGCGGTGAAGCGGGCACCAGCGGCGACGGTCCGCAGGCCCTGGGCGCCTGGTTGCAGGACGAGGCCCTGCCGCGCAGCCCCATCCTGAACCACCAGCCCGCAGCGATGCAGCGTGAGTGCCTGCTGTTTGGCGGCGATGACTACGAGCTGCTGTTCACGGCAGCATCTGCGCAGCGCGTCGCCGTCGAACGCGCTGCACAGGGCGCCGGCGTGGCGGTGGCCCGCATCGGCCAGATCGTCCAGACGCCCGGCGTTCAGCTGCTGGATGCCCAGTCACGGCCAATCGCGCTGCAGGGCCAGGCTTTCGACCACTTCAAGACATGAACATGCAGCTCGATCCGATCCCGACGGCTCAGAGCGAGGCCGATCCTGCACGCCGGCCGCCCCGGCGCATCAACCTGCGCTTCATGCTGGAGCATCCGGCCCACTGGGTGGCGCTGGGTTTCGGCAGCGGGCTCAGCCCCTGGGCACCCGGTACGGTGGGCTCGCTGTGGGGCTGGCTGACCTTCCTTGCGCTGGATCCGCTGGTCAGCCGCTGGTTCGGCCCGCCGGGCTGGGGCCTGCTGCTGATCGTCGGTTTTTTCGTGGGCTGGTGGGCCTGCACCGTCACCGCCCGGCATGCCGGCATCGACGATCCCGGTGCCATCGTCTGGGACGAGGTGCTGGCGATCTGGCTGGTGCTGTGGATCGTGCTGCCCGAGGACCGCTCCGGTCACGCCCTGCTGCAATGGTTCGCCTTCGGGCTGTTCCGCTACTTCGACGCAGCCAAACCCGGTCCGGTGCGTTGGGCCGACCAGCGCTTCAAGGGCGGTGGCTGGCGCGGCGGCTTCGGCATCCTCTTCGACGACTTCGTGGCCGCGGGGTGCACGCTGCTGGCCATCGCGCTGTTCCTGGCCGTCTGGCGCTCCGGCAGCTGAGAGGCCAAGCAGAGCCGACCTCACCCGAACGCCATCCCTTTCCAGCCAGACCAGGAGATCAGCGCCATGAACTTCCCGGCTCCCGCCGCAACGGCCAACGACATCGTGGTCGCACTGGCCAGCCTGCTGCGTTCGCGGGGCTGGACACTGGCCACCGCCGAAAGCTGCACCGGGGGGCAGATCGCCGCCGCCTGCACCGAGCTGGCCGGCTCCAGCGATTGGTTCGAACGCGGCTTCGTGACCTACAGCAACGCCGCCAAGACCGAGCTGCTCGGCGTCGATGCGGCGTTGATCGAGGCCCAGGGCGCCGTGAGCGAGCCGGTGGCCCGGGCGATGGCCGCAGGCGCTGCCGAGCGCGCCCGCACCGCAACGGCCCTGTCGGTCACCGGCATCGCCGGACCGACCGGCGGCACTGCGACCAAGCCAGTGGGCACGGTGTGGTTCGGTTGGCGGCTCCCCGATGGCAGCTTGCACAGCGAAACCCGGCTTTTCGACGGCGACCGAGCCACGGTTCGCGCCGCCGCCACCCGGCACGCGCTGGCCGGGCTGGCCGGGCTGCTGACGCGGATCCCGGCCGGCTGAGCCGGCCGCACCCGCCGAGTTTCAGCCGGACGTCAACCGACGAAACGCCAGTTCAGCGTCTCGCCAGCGCCCAACGGCTTGAGCTGCGCGTCGCCGAAGGCCAGCGACTCGGGCAGCGTCCAGGCCCCGCGCTGGAGCGTGATCGTGCCGGCATTGCGCGGCAGGCCGTAGAAGTCGGCACCATAGAAGGACGCGAATCCCTCCAGCCGGTCCAGCGCGCCGGCCTGCTCGAAGGCCTGGGCGTACAGCTCCATCGCATGCAGTGCGGTATAGCAGCCGGCGCAGGCCGCGGCATGCTCCTTCAGGTGCGCCGCGTGCGGCGCACTGTCGGTGCCGAGGAAGAACTTCGGCACGCCGGAGGTGGCCGCCTTCACCAGCGCCTCGCGATGCAGCTCACGCTTGAGCACCGGCAGGCAGTAGTAGTGCGGCCGCAGCCCGCCGGAGAAGATGGCGTTGCGGTTGTAGAGCAGGTGGTGGGCGGTGATCGTGGCCGCGGTCTGCGCGTCCGCGGCGGCGACGTACTCGGCCGCGTCCTTCGTCGTGATGTGCTCGAAGACGATCTTCAGGCCCGGGAAATCGCGGCGCAGCGGGATCAGCACCTGATCGATGAACACCGCCTCGCGGTCGAACACATCCACCGCAGGATCGGTCACCTCGCCGTGCACCAGCAACAGCAGCCCCTCGCGCTGCATGGCTTCCAGCGTCGCATGGCACTTGCGGATGTCGGTGACACCCGCATCGCTGTTGGTGGTGGCACCGGCCGGGTAGAGCTTGAAGGCCACGACGCCCGCCGCCTTGGCCCGCGCCACTTCCTCGGCTGGTGTGTTGTCCGTGAGATACAACGTCATCAACGGCTGGAAGTCCAGCCCGGCCGGCACGGCGGCCTGGATGCGCGCGCGGTACTCCACGGCCTGCGCCGCGGTGGTCACCGGCGGACGCAGATTGGGCATGATGATCGCGCGGCCGAACTGGCGCGCGGTGTGCGGCACGACGGCCGCCATCGCGGCGCCATCGCGCACGTGCAGGTGCCAGTCGTCGGGGCGGGTGAGGGTCAGGCTGTCAGGAGAGATGGGGAGGTCGGCGGTGCTCATCCGGCCATTGTCGCCGCGTCACCCACCAGCCTGCGGCGAGTTGATCGCCTCGATGTCCGCCAGGTCCTTGAGCCGGCCCACGGCCTGCTTGTTCGAGATGAAATCGCCTCGCCCGATGATGTTCAACGTCACTCCACCCAGCGCCACCACCTCGCGCCGGGGCCAGCATTCGGAGAAATCGACGCCATCGAGCGTCGTCAACAGGTCGATGCGCCGTGGCGGATGTCCCAGCTGGATGACGCTGTCGCTGCCGAAGTCGTCTCGCGTCAACCCGAGCGATCCGAAGCCGAAATCCCCCAACGCCAGCAACAACCGTTCGATGTTGTCGGGGGTGGGGCGGATCCAGAAGTCGATGTCGCCGGTGTATCGCGGGTGCCCGTGGGCAGCCAGCGCGTAGCCACCGACCACCAGATGCTCAACGCCGCGTGCGCCGAGCAACTCGGCAAACTCTTTGAAGTCGCTGTTCAGCATCGGCGGCCTCCGGCAACATCGCTTCAACCTGTTGACGCAACCACTCGACAGCCGCGATGCGTTCAGCGATCGGGCGCGACAGCCAGTACGCCAGATCGGTGGCGCCTTGCCCACGCAAGCTCACACGGGTCACGGTGCGTTCCATGGCGCGATTGTCCCATCGCAACGCTGTATGCAGCCAGCAGCCACCGCGGATCCGGCTCGGCCGGCCCACCGGTGGCGCCCCCTTGGGGGGAGCGGCGTGAGCCGCAACGGGGGTGAGACATCAGTGCTGCAGGATCTTGGACAGGAAATCCTTGGCCCGCGGCGAACGCGCCTCCGGCTTGCCGAAAAAGTCGTCCCTGGAGCAGTCCTCGACGATCTTGCCTGCGTCCATGAAGATCACCCGGTGGCTGACC
>Ga0154020_10002292_pt1 | contig 23261 bp, 15 predicted proteins | sample Klosneuvirus_201_FD_109709 | JGI IMG/M metagenome (GOLD analysis project Ga0154020, IMG submission 109709) | Active sludge microbial communities from wastewater, Klosterneuburg, Austria - Klosneuvirus_20160825_MG | ecosystem: Engineered > WWTP > Aerobic digester > Activated sludge | place...
CAGGTGCCCGGCCAGCCTCACGGGCTCCTGCCAGGGGACACCCGACGCGACGGGATCGGCCCCCAGCAGCCACACACTTTCCTCGAGCGCCGCCCCCAACCCCGCAAAGGAGCCATAGATCAGCCCATCGATGGGGTCATTGAAGTGCCGGCGGAAGCACAACGCCACCAGAGCCACCGCACCGAGCTTGCCCAGTTCTTCCAGCACCCCCGCGAGCACGGAGTAGAACCCGCTGCCCAGCACCCGCGGCCAGTGGTCGGCCCCGGCCAGGATGATGCGCCCCTGCACACGCCCGGCGAGGAACATCATCACCGCGCCCGCGAGCAGCACAAACGCCAGCGCGTACCACGGTTCACGGTCGATCAGGTCATAGCGCAGCACCACCCACCCGATGAAGCAGGCACACCCCGCGAGCGTCGCGTAGAGCACGACCGCCTCGACCATGCCCGTGCTATCGGCTGTTTCCCCGGGGCGCTGAACCCGCCCCCAGCGGTGACCGCGAGGGCTCGCCGTCACGGCGCGGGTAATCTCGGGGCGTGGGGCCCACCTTGGAGAGCACCACCACGCGGCCCGTGGGTGTGTCCAGCGTGGTCTCGTGCGCCGCACGCAGCATGCGGAGCGCCTCGGCGGCTTCCGCGAGCTCCGCGTCGGCCTTCTGGCCCTTGATGAGCGCGATCAGCCCCCCCGGCCCGCCCGCCGCGGGTGCCCTGGCGAATGGCACTGTCAGCTCCGCAAGCACGGGGATGGCCCCCACCGCCCTCGCCACCACCGCGTCATACCGCTCGCGGTGGCCGCCCTCGCGTCCGGACGCGGACCGCACGCCGCGGTCCTGGCCCGCCTCCTCGGCCCGCGCCTGCACCACGCGGCAGTTCGTGAGGCAGAGGGCCGCGACCGCCTGGTTGAGGAACGCCGCCTTCTTGCCGGTGGGCTCAAGCAGGGTGAACTTCAGCGTGGGACAGACGATCGCGAGTGGAATCCCCGGCAGCCCGCCCCCGGACCCGACGTCGATCACCTGCGCACCCTCGGGAAGCTCCGCGAGCACCGCAACCAGCGTCAGTGAATCCAGGATGTGCCGCTCCCACCCCTTCGCGGGTTCCGTGATCGCCGTGAGGTTGGCGAGTTCGTTCGCGGCGAGGAGCATGCCGAGGTAGCGGCCCAGACTGTCTGTGTCGCCGGGCTCGAACTCCAGCCCCAGCGCACCGGCCTGCTCCAGAAACTCTGCGGTCGGTGGGAGAGTCTGGGCGCGAGAGAGGTTGAAGTCGAGAGCGGGCCGTGGTGCGTTTGGAGCCATGCGTGCCCGGAGTGTATGGACCGGGCTACGCGTCCTCGTCCTCCCACTCAAAGCTCTTTCGCAGGGTCACCTTCGGCCTCCGCACCGCGATGCTCCAGATGAGCCCCGCCATGAGCCACTGGGTGACCATGCTCGACCCGCCGTGCGAGACCATCGGGAGGGTGATCCCGATGATCGGGAGCAGCCCCAGGTTCATGCCGACGTTAATGAACATCTGACCGGCGACAAACCCCGTGAACGCCACCGGGAGCAGCCTCCCGAAGGGCTCGCGGCAGAGCCCCGCGGTCCACAGCGCCCCGATCGCCCACACCACGTAGAGCAGCAGGACCGCGACCCCTCCCAGGAACCCAAACCTCGCGCACACGACGGAGAACACCATGTCGTTGTGCCGCTCCGGGAGCGCGTTGAACCTGACGAGCGTGCGGGCACGGCCGTCGCCCAGGCCGCCCACCCCGCCCGCGCCGGCGAGGCGCTGGGCGGTCACGCTCTGCATGTTGATATCGCGGTCGGCGGACTCATCTCCCTGGAGTTGCATGAACATGCCCCGGATGCGGGCCTGCTGGTGGGGCAGGAGCAGCGGGTACGACGCGGGCGCCGCGAGCATCGCCGCGAGCACGACCAGCGCGAGGTGCTTGAACTTCGCCCCCGCCGCCACCAGCACCGCGAAGAGCGCGGGGATGAACAGGAGCGCCGAGCCGAGGTCCGGCTGGAGGGTGATGAGCCCGACGGGGATCGCCGTGATGATCGCGGGCGGCGCCAGGCCCAGCAGCGTGCGGTGGTTGGCCTTGTACCGCAGGTACCACGCGATGACACACGCCCAGGCGATCTTTGCGAGTTCTGTCGGCTGGAAGTCCACGGGCCCGAGGTCGATCCAGCTCCGCGCGCCGTTGCGGGGCCTCACCAGCCAGCTCGGAACGATCGGGACGAGCAGAAACACCAGCAGCCCCACCGAGAGCGCGAGCAGCACCCACGACGCGTAGCCAAACCAGCGGTAGTGAGGCAGGGCGATCGCCCCCGCCGCCGCGAGCCCCGCGAGCAGGTATGTCGCCTGCCTCAGGGCGAGGGGCGTGAGCTGCGACAAGGGGTGCCCGGTCGTCGCGGCCCCCACGTCGATCGCCGCGATGCCGATGAGGGCGAGCATGAGCGACGCGCCGACCGTCAGCCACGCCGGCCCCGCGCGCGCCAGCACCCCCACGACCGCACGCACCCCGGCGATCAGCCTCGCGTTTGATGTCTGCACGTGCGCGAAGCCCATCTACAGATACCCCTCGTCGATCAGCGCACGCACGATCTGGGCGCAGATGGGGCCGGATACCTTGCCCCCGGACCCGCCATAATCCACGACGACCGACACCACATAGCGAGGCCGGTCTCGCCCCACCAGCACCACAAACCAGGAGTGGTCGCCCTCTTCCGCAACCTCGCCCTTCAGGGGCCCGTTGGGACCGTCCGGGTCGTTGATCACGATCTTCGGTGCCGTCGCGGTGCCCGTCTTCCCCCAGACTCGCACCCCGGGAATCTCGAACACCGGCTCCTGATGCTCATTCCCTTGCGCGTCGGCCACCATGATGTGGTGCCCGGTGCCCGAGCGGTCATTGACCGACCCAGAGAGGCCGGCCATCGCCGCGTTGATCGCCGCGGATGGGATGCCCATGTCCTCAGGCTCAGCCCGGCGTCGGCTGGCGATGACGCGCGGGGGCACGTACACGCCGCCCCGCGCGATAGAGGCGTATGCCGACGCGGCGTGCATGGGGGTCCACGTCACCGGCCCCTGGCCAATGCCCATCTGGATGGCATCCCACACCTGCATGCCGTACTGAGGGGCATCGCTCCTGAAGCCCAGCCGCCCGCCGATTTCTCCGCCTACTCCGAGGTCAAACGTCTTCCCGACGTGGAAGTCCTCGAAGGCGTCGATGACGCCCGCGGGCCCCAATCGCTGGCCGAGCGTGTAGAAGAAGATATTGCAGGAGACCATGATGGCCTCTTCCGCGTTGGGCTCGTGCCCCAGGAACGCGGTGTGCGTCTGCTGGAATCGCTTGTAGATCCAGCACCGGAACTGGTTCGGACGGTTCTCAAACAGGTGCCCGGTGCAGTCGATCGTCTGCGAGAGGCTGTAGTTCCCGCGCTTGACCGCCTCACACAACAGCACGGGCTTCACGATGCTGCCCGGCGTGTAGTACTTGCCCGTCGCCCGGTTCACCAGGGGCGTGTTCACCTCGTCCTTCAGCAGGTCGGCCATCTCGCTCCGCATCCGCAGTCGCCCAGGCGAGGGCATGGAGACCATCGCGAGAACGTCGCCGGTCTCGACATCCAGAACGACCGCGGCCCCGTTCAAGGGCGAGCCCGTCGGCTTGGTGGCGCTCTCCTGCTTGTGCCAGGGCTGCACGCTGGCCAGGCCCGCTGCGGGGGTCATGATCGCCTGCACCCTCGCCTGGAGCATGATGTCCAGCGCCAAGTGCACATCCCCACCCGGCCGTGCGGGCAGGGCCTCCCGGGTGCCGGTATCGAGGTGGGTAGTGAGAAACCCCCTCAGGCCCCGCAGCGTAAGTTCTTCCGAACGCTCCACGCCGGTGGCGCCAACTCGATCCCCGTCCCGGTAGGAGCCAAGGTCCACCCCGAGCCCCTCGAAGGCCCGCTGCCGTTCCGCCGGGTTCGCGAGCAGATAGGCGTCGCGCCGCTCCGCATCACCCACCGTGCGGACGAGCCGCCCTTCGCGCTCTTCCTCGACGCTGCCGAACACCCGGTCCCGCATGGTCCCCAGCACGTGCAGCGCCACCCCCTCGACCTCGACCGCGAGAGGCTCATCGGACCGCAGAGGAGACGGAAACTGCGAGCGGTCCAGCGACACGACCAGTGACTCAAACGGATACTCCCGATCGCCCGAGTCCCGAACCACGAGCCCGGGAATCAGGTCCACCTCGGCAAAGGCCTCGGCGTTGGCTTCCCGCAGTCGATCATCCGCGCCGGGGAGGGGCACGCGCGCGGCTTCATCCGCCAGCCGCCTGCACTCGAACCCCACCTGATCGCCGACGCGCGAGACCAGCACGTGCGACTGGGTGCGTTCCGCGATCGGCTCGTCCGCGCGGCGCTGCATCGCCCGCCGCTCGCGTTCGTCGGGCGTTTCGCCCCGCGCGGCCCACGCCCCGAGCTCCGACTTCAGCCTCTGCTCGCTGATGTGCTTCTGCCTTGTCTCCACCCGCCTGATGACTTCATCACGCAGCACCTCGAGCTCGGGCCGGCCCACGCCCGCGGCGGCCGCGAGGCGGTTCCACGCCTGATCCGCGTGCGCCTGAAACGGGGGCAGGAATCGCTCCGTGAGCTGCGCTCGCCCCTCAGGACCCAGGCCCGCCCAGCCCGAGCCGGCCGATCGCCGGGCTGCGTCGCGTGCCGCGGCCCTCGCCCACTCGCCGCTGATCACCGGATAGGTCACGGCGAGGTCGTAACTCGGACGATCCTGCGCCAGCACACGTCCCTTGCGGTCCAGCACGCGCCCCCGCACGGTGGGAGTCTGCACACTCCGCACAAGCCTGGACTCCGCCTGGCGACGCAGGTCCGCCCCGCGGACGATGGACAGGTTGGCCAGTTGTGCCGCCAGAGGCATCATGCCGGCGCTGACCAGCAGCAGCAGCACCAGCAGCCTGCGATGAAACATCCTCGGGATGAGCGTCTTGACAAGCATCGCGCGGCGTCCGGACGGGCCGACGCCGGCCCGCGCTTCCCATCGACCAACCCCCGCCCCAGAGCGTACTTTCGGCCTCAGCCGCCCGCCCGGATTTCACCCGACACGCGGTGGTACTCGGGGACCACGTCCAGCCAGTCCAGCCTGGCGCATGTCGAGACATCAGCACCCAGCCCCTGCGCGATGAGGTTCCGCCCGCCCCGGCTCGACCTCATCGCGCTCTCCAGGTCGCCCCTCGCACCCATCCATGCGAGCATGGCCAGCCTCGGACTGTCGTCTCCGCTGAGCGACCGGCCGGCCTCCACCAGTTGCTCAACCATCGCCCCCGCGGGGAGCACGTCGTCCAGGCTCACTTCATCCCGGGTGCCGCAGCAGAGCAGGTGGACGGGCCTTGGGTCGGCCTCGACCGCCCTCCAGACCGCGCCAAGGTTGGCGAGGGAGCCGACGAGCACCCGCTCCGCGCCCGCCGAATGGAGCAACGCCGCCGTGCCGTTGGTTGTGGTGAAGACGACCGTCCGTCCGGCGACGCGATCGGGCGTGTAGTTCGTCGGCGAGTTGTCCAGTTCAAAGCCCGGCACTCGCACGCCCCCTCGCTCGCCGCCGCGGACAACCACGTGACCGGCCTGGCGCAATCGATCCGCCTGCTGCTGTGCCTCGTCTACGGTGAGGGTGGGAACGACCGCCCGAGCTCCCGCGGCGAGCGCCGCGGCGATCGTCACACTGGCACGAATCGCGTCGATCACAACCACAACGCCCCCCGCGAACGCGGCGGGCTGGGCGTGAGACACGTGCAGGTGCACTTGCACGGGCCGCGGGCCCGTCGCGTGCCCGGGCGGTGGAGGCAGGTCCGGGGCCGACATGCCCCGAGCGTACGCCGCGTGGGGCTACTTCCCGTAGGCCTGAACGACCTTTCCGCCCGCACAGATCACCGTGATCTCGAGGGAAGACGACTTCCAGATGTAGGTCTGCTGGGAGTTGCCGCTGGAAGAGCCCGCGACCCCGGCACCCGAGATCGACATGCCGCTCTGGTCGGCACGTTCGCCCTTGCCCAGGATCCGCTCGACCTCCTGGATAGTCATCCCGGGCTTGACGCGGTCCAGATTGGCCTGTGTCACCTTGCTCTCGCAGGCGACCATGAGGGAGAGCAAACCGATCAGAACAGGGGTCAGAATCCGGCTGCGCATGGGGGGCTCCTTTGGTGGCAGTCTACCAGCGGGCGGCACCGGCTGCCCCAGTGGAAGCCCCGGCCCACAATCGACAGGGTGCCCCTCCGGCCGGGGGCGATACTACAGCCATGACCAAGGCTGGTCCGATAGGTAGCCGATCCAAGGAGACACTCCCATGGCGGACACGGGCGAACTGACGGTGATCGGGCAGGGCACGGTCCTGCGGGGCGAACTCCAGGCCGACGGCCCGGTGCGCGTGCTCGGCTCGGTCGAAGGCCAGGTGCGCTGCACGAGCGAGCTGCACATCGGCCCGGCGGCTCAGGTTTCCGCGAGCGTGGAGGCCGACACCGTCGTCGTCGAGGGACGCGTGCAGGGCGACATCCTCGCGCGTCAGCGGCTGCAGCTCGGGCCGAAGGCCAACGTTCAGGGCGACATCACCTCGGGAGCACTCACCGTCGCCGAGGGCGCAACCTTCGTGGGCCGGGTCGCGGTGGGCGGCGAGGCCGTCAGCGGCTTCCGCAAGCAGGCTCCCGAATCCAAGCCCCGCACGGCCAAGGCTCCCGCGACGGAACCCAAGCCCGAGACGACGACGGCGGACTGGCTGGGCCAGCAGGCCAAGACTCCGAGCTGGGTGAAGGCCGCCGCGGGCACCGACGCCTGATCAACCCCAGCCGCAGGAAGCCTGACGCATGGGCCGCCCGGCGACACGAGACGTGGTGTGCTATCACTGCCGGGGGCGGATCGAAGTCCCGCGCGCGGCCCGCACCGTCACGTGCCCATGCTGCTTCAAGGGACTCCTGCTCGACGACCTCGTCGTCAGCAACTCCGGCTGGCCCGGAAAGCTCGAGACCTGCGGCGTGGTGCGTATCGACAAGCGTGCCCGAACCGTGACCCGGTTTGTGCAGGCGGGCGACGGCGTAGAGGTGCACGGCGTGCTGGAGGCGAGGGTCTGTACGAGCGGCGGGGTGCTGGTCCGCCGGGGCGGGCACGTCAAGGGCGACATCGAGGCCACCAGCATCACCGTAGAGCCCGGGGCGACCCTCGAAGGAATCAGCCTGTGTATCAGGCCCCTTCCTTCTGCATCGCCTCAATAAACTCGTTGGATTCCGCGATCGCCGCCTCCATCTCCTTGATGAGGCCCGCGATGTCGTTCTGCATGCGGTCCGCGTTGTCTTGCAGCGAGGCGATGGCCCGCGCCGTGAGGTTGTGCTTCAGGAACAGTTTCTGGTCGCGGAATGCCAGGAGCACGGGGTCCATCTTCCCCGCCGCGGACTTCATGACGGAGATCAGCCGTTCGTAGCGCCCCTGCGTGTCGTCCAGCAGCCGCTCGCTCTGGCGGCGGAGGTCGACGCTGGAGTACTGGGCCAGCTCGGCACGCCACTCCTCGAACACGAGCTTGGCCACGCGCTCCGTGTGCGAGATCTCATCCTTCACCGCGTTGGCGCGGGATTCCGCTTTGTCGTACTGATCGGAGAGCTTCTTGTACCGAGTCTCGAGCTCTCCACCCTTGGCCCCGGTCACCGCCATGAACTCATCCAGCGCCGACGCGAACTGCTTCTTCGCCGCCTGCTGCTCGTCGCGGGTGTCCTTCACGGCGTCTACCAACTGGTCCCGCTTCGCGTACCCGAAGGTCTCCTTCAGGTTGATTGTCGCGTTCTTGGCCGCTCCGCACCCAACCGCCCCCACGACTACCAGCACGCACAACGCGATCAAGATGAGCGACTGATTCCGCATGACTTGCTCCTTCGATGAGTCCCCTCGGGTGGTGCCAAAGCGTAGGAATGTCCCGGCGGGCGCTCATTCGCCCCGGCCACGGTTCACCGACGCCGTGAACTCGTCCACCCGCGAGGACGCCGCCGCGACGTCACGGTCCATGTCCGCGCGTGAAACCTCGAACCTGCGGCGAGATTCTTCGCTCTGCACCACCTCCACCGGAGACGCTCGATCCGAGTGGTGTGCAAAGAGCATCATCCGGTCGGCCAGGTGCCTCGAGACCGGCTCGAACCTCGACTGCGCCACCGCCAGCGACTGCATCACCAACCCGAGCTTCGCGGAGAGTACTTTGAGGTTGTGCTCGGCGGCGTCACGCAGGTCCGGGTCCTCGTAGCTCCCCAGTTCCCTGTCCCAGCGCTCGACCAGGTCATCTACGCGGACCTTCGCGAAGGCAACCCGCTCCGACGCGGTCTCGATCCGAGCCTGCGAGCGCATCAGGTCGCGTCTGGTAGCGTCGAACGCCGCACGCGGGCTTGTGCCCTGTAGTGCCGCGGGCTCGGAGAGGTCCAGCGAGCGGTTGAGCTGGTCGCGCGCGATGCCCTGGGCCGACGCCGCATAGCCGAGCGCGCGGCAGACCTGGCCCAGCCGATCGCGGGCGAACGGCTCGGAGGTTGGTTTCGACCCGCACGAGGCAAGGGCCGCAAGGAGGACCATCGCGATCAGGGCCGGAAGGCTGTGTGTCAGGAAACGCACAGGGGGAGCATACACCGGGCCGAGGTCGCGCGGCCCCCGCCCGGCTTCCGGTGCCGTACGCTTTGCCCCCATGAGCGCTTCCCCGGTCGTCACACGCTTCGCCCCAAGCCCCACCGGCCACCTGCACGTCGGTGGCGCTCGCTCGGCCCTGTTCTGCTGGGCCTACGCCAAGAACCAGGGCGGGCGGTTCATGCTCCGCATCGAAGACACCGACGCCGCCCGGAGCAGCGACGACTCCGCCCGGGGCATCATGGAAGACCTGGCCTGGCTGGGCATCGAATGGGACGACGGGCCGGCATTGCCCCTCTCTGACGGGCGGACCGCGGGCGGAGACGCGCGGGGGGTCGGGCCCTTCTTCCAAGCCCGTCGGGTCGCGCTCTATGACCGCTGCGCAGAGCAGCTCGTCAGGGCCGGGCGGGCGTATCCCGCGTTTGAGACGCCGGACGTCATCGACGCGCAACGCCGCGAGGCTGTAGCGGCGAAGCGGACCTATCGGTTCCCCCGTCCGCCGGAGATCGAACCGGGCCGCTACAACGACGCGCTGAAGTCCCGCTGGGAACGTGCCCTCGCGGGAGAATCCCACGTGCTCCGCTTCGTCGCCCCCTCGCATGAGATCCTCGTGCAGGACCGGGTGCTGGGAGAGGTGAAGATCGCGGCGGGCGAACTCGATGACTTCGTCATCCGCAAGGCCGATGGCTTCCCCACGTACCACTTCGCCGTCGTCGTGGACGACGAGACCATGGGCGTGACGCACGTGATGCGCGCCCAGGAGCACCTGGCGAACACGCCCAGGCACGTGGCCCTGCAGCAGGCGCTCGGCTTCCGCACGCCCGTCTACGCCCACATGCCGCTCATCATGAACATGGACAACTCCAAGATGAGCAAGCGGGACAAGGCCAAGGCCGCACGTACGAGGCTGCAGGAGCGGCTCTCCAAGGGGCTGACCCCGGCGGCGGCCGCCGAGGCCCTCGAGCTGCCCGACTCCGAAGTGGCCGCGTTCCTGGCCAAGGACAACGACTCGCTCGCGGTCGCGGAAAGGATCGCCCGCGTGTACAACATCGCCCTCCCGGAGATCGAGGTCTGCGACTTCAGAGCCGCGGGATACCTGCCCGAGGCGATGTGCAACTTCCTGAGCTTGCTCGGGTGGAACCCCGGGATGAAGACGCCGGACGGCAAGGACCTGGAGAAGTTCGACCTGGCCTTCCTCCGCGAGCACTTCTCGATCGAGCGGATCGGGCGGACCAACAGCAAGTTCGACCGCGTGAAGCTGCTCTCGTTCAACGCCGACGCCATCGGGGCGTTGCCCGACGCCGAGTTCGCCTCTCGCTGGCGAGCCTGGTGCGAGGAGTTCGAGCCGGCCCTCGCGCGCGCCGTCCCGCCCCAGCGCTGGGCATGGCTGTCCCGCGCCGTGAAGGCTCGTGCCCGGACGCTGCGCGACGGGGCCAAAGCCGCGGCGTTCGCCATGCTGGACGACGCAACGTACCCCTTCGACCCTGGCGCAGCTTCCAAGCACCTTCAGGCCTCAGGCGGGGCCGGCCTGCGGCTTCTGGCCGATGCCCGGACGCGACTCGCGACCGCGGACCCCTTTGAGCCCGAGGTGCTGCACGGCATTCTCGACCAGATGGCCCAACAGTTCGGCGGGATGGGCCCGGTAGCGCAGCCCATCCGCGTCGCGATCGCGGGAACCGCTGTCAGCCCCCCGCTACCTGAGACCCTCGCCGTTCTCGGCAGGGACCGCGTGCTCGGGCGTCTGGACCGTTGCATCGGGATCGCATCGACCTGAGCCGGCCCCGCGCGCACAAAGGCCGCCTGTCAGGGTGTGTGACAGGCGGCCCTCGCTCTCCTCCGGACTGGGATCAGCAGCCGCCGCCGCCGACGGCGTTGATGAGAGCCCCGATGTCGTCCTGGTCGACGTTGCCGTCGCGATTGAAGTCGGGATCGATGCCGGTGGGGTTGTCACCGCCGCCGATGACGTTGATGAGATAGAGCACGTCGTCCTGGTCAACGTTGCCGTCCTCGTTCAGGTCGGGCTCGCAGACCGCGGTGAGCCGCACGCCGTTGGGCAGGTAATCAACGCGGAAGCCCTTGGTGTCGGTGACGGCGAAGGTGCCCGTGCGAGATGACCCGGTGATGATGTCAAAGGTCTCTCCCAATCCCGGCGTATAGCCGGTGGCACGGGCGTAGAGCGTGCCGTCGATGGTGATGGGCGAGTTGCTGCTGATGGTGTCGAAGTTGGCGGCGCTGCCGCCCGGCCCTGTCACGTCGATGCGGATCTCTGAGGTGGAAGAGCAGGTGAGCTGCCTTCTGGGCTGCAGAGACCCGACGCCCGCGGGGCCGTTGCCCGGCGAGAGGATGCCCTGGTTGACCACCGTGGAGTGGAAGCGGCCGAGGCCGGAGATCGCGTGCCCCGGCCCGTTGGTGATGACCTGGCCCCCGCCGTTGTCGGAGAGGTACGCCGAGTCGAGGTTCGCGAAGTACGCGTTGAGCCTCAGCGTCCCGGTACCTGAGAGGGTGATGTGGCTGAGCGCCCTGACAATCGTGCCGGAGTTGGCGGCGGCGGTGTTCAGCACAATCTCGCCGTGGTTGGTGATACCGGTCACAATGCGGAACTCGTTCCCGTGGGACACCCGGCCCTCGCCCTCGAAGGTCACGCCGGTCGCGTGGTTCGTGCAGGTCGCATCCCAGAGTGCGCCCGGGAGGGCACGGACCGTCCCTCCTGTGATGGAGGCGTTACAGAGGACCACCGACGAACCGGACTCTGCCTCCACGAGGCCGGAAGCCGACTGGTCGAGGGTGAGCGCGTTGACGAGAATCGTCCCTCCCGCCATGGCCCGGACGACGTTGTTGTTGGTCTTGGTGCTGCCGCTCAGACGCAGCGTTCGACCGGTCTGATCAGCGAGCACCAGCCCATCGTTCACGAAGTTGGAATGGATGGTGCCACAGCCACGAATCGTGTGGCTGGCGCCGTTGGTGGTGACCTGACCACCACCGTTGTCGGAGAGGTACGCGGAGTCGAGGTTTCCGGGGAAGGCGTTCAGCACAAGCACCCCGTTGCCGGCCAGCGTGGTGCTCGTGAGGGATCGCAGGATCGTTCCCGAGTTGGCCCCGGCGGTGTTGAGGATGATCTGGCCGTTGTTGGTGAGCGCGTCGGGGGTGGCCAGGCGAAGCTCGTTGCCATGATTCACCCGCATCTCCCCGGAGAACACCACGCCCTCCTGGAGATGCGAGGTCGTCGTGACCGTGACCAGGCCGTTGGGGCCCGTCGTGCGGAGACGCCCACCGCGGATGGTGGAGCCGGAGATCGTGACGCCCGAATCGGCGCCGAGCAGTTCGCCCGGACCGGTAAGCTGGTCCAGTGTGCAGCCCGAAACGGCGAGATTGCCGCCGTTCGTGCTCCGGATGAGCGAGCGATTGATCTTTGTCGCGCCGTTGAGGTCCAGCGTCCGCCCGGCGAGGTTTGCATCGACCAGGCCGTCGTTGTTGAAGTTGGAGTAGATACGGCCCGTGCCCCGGATGGTGTTGTCCGCGTTCGTGAACACCTGGCCCCCGCCATTGTCGAGCAGGTAGGCGCTATCCAGGTTCGAAACAAACGCGTTCAGCTCGACAACGCCGCCCCCGGAGAGCGTGAGGCTGTTGAGGCTCCGCATCAGTGTTCCGCTGTTTGCGCCCGCGCTGTTGATCGTGATCACGCCCTGGTTGGAGATGCCGCTGATGAGCCGCAACTCGTTGCCGTGCAAGAGGTCGTACGCGCCCTGGATCTGCACGCCCGAAAGGTGCGAGGTGCAGTCCTGGCGGAACTCGAACCCGGGCATCGCGATGAGCTGTCCGCCAGAGATGGTCGAGTTGCAGATCGTGACGTCGCCGGCGAGGGCCCGCACCTCTCCCGCGCCGGTCTGGTTGAGCGTGGTCGAACGGATGTCCAGCGTCCCGCCATTCTCGGCCCGCAGCACCCCGGAGTTGGTCTTGGTGGCCCCGAAGAGGCTGAGGGTCCGGCCGTTCGCGTCCGCGGTGACGAGCGCCGTGTTCACGAAGTTCGGATAGATGCGCCCCGAGCCACGGATCGTCGGGCCGAGGTTCGAGAACACCTGTCCGCCGCCATTGTCGATGATGTAGGCGCTGTCCAGGTTTCCGGCGTTCGCGTTGAGAATAAGCTGGCCCGATCCGATGAGATCGACGTTGCTCAGAGCACGCACAAGGGTGCCGAAGTTGAGGGCGCTGCGATTGATGGTGAACGTACCGTTCAGCGCGAGCTGCGTGATCAGCCGGGCCTCGATCCCGTGCTCCATCACGAAGGGCCCCTCGATGCCCACGCTGTTGAAGTGGCTGGTGCAGTTGCTCCGGACCTCACCCCCGTTCATCGCCTCGACGGTCCCGCCGCTGATGGTGCTGCTGCAGATCGAGACCACCCCCCCGTCCGCGGTGATGGTCGCCGCCGGACTCTGGTTCACCGTCGCGCCGGTGATCGACAACTCGGCGCCACCCTGAGCGCGGAATGTCCCGTTGTTCGTCTTCGTTGGGCCGTTGAGATCGAGCCTGGCTCCGCTGACGTCGGCGGTCACCTCGCCGTCGTTCACAAGGTTGCCGTACACGACGCCGACACCGAGAATCTTGTGCGAGACGCCGTTGGTGAGCGTCTGTCCGCCGCCGTTGTCCGCGATGAAGGCGGAGTTGAGGTTGCCGGGGTTTGCGTTGAGTCTGACATGGCCGATGCCGTCCAGCAGCAACGGATTGAGGACCCGCAGCAGCGTACCGGAGTTTGCCCCGGTTGAGTTCACCAGGATGACGCTGCTGTTCGTGCTCGAGCCCACGAGCCGGAGTTCAATCCCGGGCGACACCGCGATCGTCGCGTTGAGGTTTGCCGCCTGAATCGATCCGACCGTTGTGGTGGACGAAACGGCGATGGTGTAGGCTCCCGGCGCCACCACCTGCGCGATCTCTCCCGCGGTGTCCGGCACGTCGTTCGGCGACCAGTTGAGTGCGGAGTGCCAACTCCCCGACCCCCCGTTCCAGTCCCGCACCTGCGCATGCGCGGCTGCCGCCACCGCCATTCCCGCAATGCAGGCAAGCGTTCCGGCCCGAGGACCACGATTCCGCACGCACTTCTTCATAACACTCCCTTCCTGATCGGGGGGCCCAGCGTCTCACGAACGGAGCGACCCGCTGGCCGCTTTCGGCGGCTGCCCACCGCTCCTAGCTCCCCGTGGGAACATTCTGACAAGAAAACCGCGATTCCGCTACCCAAAACCACTGCAAACCTTTGAGGTTTGGGGAACCAAAAACAACACTCGCCCCTCCGGAAACACCGGCATTCCGTGGGGTTCAGGTGCACGCGGTCAAGCCGCCCGCATCGGTTTCCCGAGGCGGACGGGGAAAAAGCGATTCAGCAGGGGCAGTTGCCGCCGCCGACGACGTCGATCAGGGCGCCGACATCGTCCTGATCCACGTTGCCGTCACAGTTGAAGTCCGGGTTGGCGCCGGAGGGGTTCGACCCGCCCCCGACGACGTTGATGAGGTAGGCCACGTCGTCCTGGTCCACGTTGCCATCCTGGTTCATGTCTGGATCGCAGGAGGGGGCGGGGTTGACGACAAGGCGGGCCTGGTTGGAGTTGACGCTGCCACAGGCATTGGAGACGACGCAGCGATAGTTGGCGGCGTCGCCGAGGCCGACGGGGTTGATGGTGAGCATGGGCCCGTTGGCGCCGGAGATGTTGCCTCCGTTGACGAGGTTGACATTGTTTCGCTGCCACTGGTAGGCGACGCCGGGATAGCCGCTGGCGGTCACGATGAAGTTCACGGAGCTTCCGACGACGACGGTCTGGCCGGAGGGCTGGCCGGAGATCGCGGGCGCGACGCCGTTGATCGTGAGCGACCAGGTCTCTGTGTCAGCGCCCGCGCTGTTGGTGGCCTGGATACGGATGTTGTGGAGCCCGCCGGTGGGGCTGGGCCAGGTAACCACGCCCGTCGCGGCGTTGATGGTCATCCCGGCAGGGCCGTTGACGAGCGTCCAGGTGATGCCCGTCATGCAGCCGGGGTCCGTGAGCGCCGGCACCGGCCCGACGTAGGTGCTCGGAGCGCAGGCGATGGTCTCATTGGGCACGTCCACGACGACGGGCGCCGAGGGCGTGACCGTGACGGACCATGCCTCCTCGTCGAAACCCTCGGTGTTGGTTGCCCGAATCAGAACATTGGCGACGCCGGAGACGGGATTTGGCCACGACACGACGCCGGTGGCGGCGTTGATGGTCATTCCCGCGGGACCGGACGTCAGCGACCAGGTCACGGGGTTCATGCACGCGGCGTTGGTCAGCGTGGGTGTGGGCCCGGTGTAGGCACCGGCGCAGGCGTGGGACGTGTTGCCGATGGCGGTGATGACGGGGTTGAGCCTCGCGACAGAGAGAGTCCAGCTCTCGGAGTCGCTCCCCTGACTGTTGGTCGCCGTGATGGTGATGAGGTGGTTGCCAATGGTGGCCGTGGGCCACGAGACCACGCCGGTGGCGGCGTTGATCGTCATGCCCGCAGGGCCGGCAGTGAGGGACCACGTGAGGCCGGTCATGCAGGAGGGCTGGGTCAAAGTAGGCGTGGGGCCTGTGTAGGAGGTGCCGCAGGTGTCGCTGGTGTTGCTGATCGCGGTAATCACCGGTGCCGTGACGGACTCGGTGAAGGTCGTGCGGAGGCGGTAGTAGCCGTTGCCCCACGCGGTGGCCGAAGGGGGCCAGGTGCCGAAGTTCGTGACGCGGACCTTGACGATCTGCCCGGCGGTCATGACGGTGCTCACCCTGGAGTCGCGGACGGATCCGGACTGGGTGCAGTTGACCGCCGAGTCATCGTTGCATGCGAGTTGGGTGCTGGTGTCGGTGGCGCAGGCGCTGTGGATGGACACGACCGAGTCCATGCCCTCGTCAACGCCGGGGAAGTCGTGCGTGCCGCAGGTGTCGACCACGAGCGTGCCGTTGCAGGAAGCGGTGAAGGTGTACCACACGTCGCGGTTGCTGCCGGTGGTCCCGCCGCAGGTGGCGTCGCCGTCGTTCCCGGCGCCAAAGACCGAGCCGAAGATGGTCGTGCCGGGGACGAGCGTTGGTGCGATGCTGCAGATGCTCTCGCTGGGGTTGTCCGGGCCGGTGATGTTGAGCGTGATGTCGCCGGTGTTCGTGGAATAGCCCGCGACGCGGATGTAGTAGATGAGCCCCGCGGTCCCCGTGAAGGTAACGCGGGAGTTCAGCCCGTTGCTGGGGCAGTTGGTGGTGCCGGCGTCGTCGTTGCAGGCAACGTCGTTGGCGGGCGTGCCGGGGCAATCGGTGTGGACCGAGAGCACGGTGTCAAACGACGACCCGCAGGTGTCGATGGTGACGGTTCCGGACGCGGGCGGGCTGTAACGCCACCAGACGTCATTCCGCCCGACGGAGGAGCTCGAGGTCGAGCCGCCACAGGGGTGCGCCGCGCCGTCGCTGGTCGCGCCGACGTTTGATCCCGTAAAGGTGCCGTAGCCCGTGATCAGCGTGGCCGCGGTGCACATGTTGTTCGCCGGAGTGACGGAGACTCCCGTGAGGCACGCGCGGCTGTCCGCGTGCGCGTCGATCTGCGCCTGGCTGTCCACCCCCACCGCTCCCACAAACGTGTTCGTGCACGTGATCGAGGGGTTCATCGTTGAGCTGCACGACGACGTGCAGTGACCGGCGCTCCAGTTGTGCCCGATCTCGTGGGCCGTCAGGTCGCTCACGCACGCGAAGGACGAACTGAAGTCCGACTGCGAGAGCCCGTACCCGGACCCCGTCGTAGTGCTCGCGCAGATCACCCCGACGTACGCGATGCCGATGATGTTGCTGTCGATCTCCTTGCCCGTGAACAGGTGGGCCACGTCGCGGCTGATGGCCGTCTGGTTCGCGTTCCACTCGCTGCGGAACTCGCCCAGGAGCGTGCTCGAGTTGGTTGAGGTATAGGGGTCTGCGGCGCTCGTCCGAACGATCTGCGTGCCGATGCGGTGCGTGATCTGCACGTCACGCTGGTACTGGTGGTTGATCACATTGATCACCGCGGCGATCCTGCCCTGCGTCTCCAGGCTACTGGACCCGTGATCGAGGTAGTACTCGTAGTCCGCGTCGGTGGCAACCAGAGCCTCGCAGTAGGACGCGGAGCAGACGCCCCGCTCGCCATAGCCGGGCTCGTGCCGGTGGGCCTCGTGCTCCAGGGTGTTTCCGCACTCGCCGTGGCACTCGCTGTCGCCGGTCTTGTAGACCACGTGCAGGCTTGGATGCGCCCCGGGGATGAAGTCCGACAGGGGCTGCACGTAGCGCCGGGTCCCGTCGGGCATCCAGATCGCCAGCAGCAGCTTTCCACCCACGATGGAGCCCGCGACGCGGGCGTCCTCGCCCATGCCCGCAACGGAGCCCGTGTACGTGGTCTCCTCGCCCGGATCAACCGCCTGGTATCCGCCCCCGTCGATCTGCTCGATGAGCATGTAGTTCTCGGCGCGGATGGAGATGGGCTCCAGCGCGATCGGCAGTTCTTTGAGGTCCTCCGTCGGGATGCGCAGCAGCATCGAGCCACGCTCCATCGGCACGTCGATGGGCACCACGATGCCTCCCCGCAGTCCGTTCAGATTCAGGTCCGACACGTAGATGACCTGCTCCGCGGTGGTCGCCCCCTCCGGCTGCACCTGCGCCGCCGCGGGCCGCCCCGCCAGCATCACAAGCCCCGCCGCCACGATGGATGCGGCGATACACACCCGCCCCTTGATTCGGTTCAAACCCATGTTCCTCTCCTTGGTTCTGACGCGCGAACTCTGAGCAACACAAAGCACACGGGGCCCCGCGCGTGGCCCGCCCGCACCCGTGGGGAGCTTACCGAAACTGAGCCGCGAGATGAAGAAGAAACCCGGTTTTGGACCGCAACTTCATCCGCGCTCAAAGCGACCTGCTGATGTCTCATGCCGCGCGATCCAAGATCAGAGCTCGCTCCGATCCCTTGTGGCAAATCTCACCCACAGCCCACACGCCGCGCAACTCGCAATCAAAGCGCGGCTTACAGGCGCCCGTCGTCGCGGTTCCGTATCGATCTGACGAACCACTGCTCTCAGAACACGCCAACGAAGTGTGGATCTGCGCGCGCCGTCCGCGGCGGCCCGCAACAACCTCGCGCAACCTCGGCATGCCAACCGACAGCGCTACTCCGCCGCTCGCACCAGCTCGCGGCAGCGCTTCGGATCGAGCGGGCCATCCCAACGTCCGCCCCGCTTGAGGTACGACCCAACGATGAGGCCCTTCGCGAGCCCCCTCAGCTCCGCCACGGACTTCGGCGTCACGCCGGACCCGACCCAGGTTTCAAGGCCGCTCGTGGCTGCCTCTCGCACGTCCCCGAGTTCGGCCGCAACGCCGGTGTGCGAGCCCGTGACGATCACGCCGTCCGCGCCGAAGAACGCGCACCCCCGCGCCGCGTCGCCGACCGAAAGGTCCGACGTCAGCGCGTGCGAGGCGTGCTTCTTCTTGATGTCGCAGTACAGCCTGATTCGGCCCGCCCCGAGGCGGCGTCGCGCACGGAGCAGCGGCCCCGCCGCGGCTTCCGCGAGCAACCCCTCGTCCGCCACGTGCGCGAATGCGAAGTTCTCCACGCGGATGAAGTCCCCGCCGCACGCGTGCGCGATCGCCAGCGCCTCCATGTGCCCCATGCTCAGCACCTGCACTCCCAAGAAGACGCTCGGCGCCGCCTCCCGGACCGCGGCGGCCACCCGCGTCATCGCCGCGACGGTCTCGGGCGCGTGCGGCCCGTTCACATAGGGCGTGTCGTGCATGTTCTCCACGATAATGCCGCCAAAGCCCTCGCCCGCGAGCACCTCCGCCTCGCGCACCGCGACCTTGACGATCTCCGCCACCGAAAGCCTGGCCCGTGGCGACCCCGGGAGCGCGAGCGCGTGCACCATGCCGACGAGCAGCGGCCTCTTCTCACCGACCCTGGGGGCCTTCGATGCCACGTGGACCTCCTCGCACACCCCGCGGGGCCATCGTACCCGGACGCGCCGCAGCCCGGGCCCGCTGGTACGCTTGGCCCATGCACACGTCCCTCGCCGCGCTCCTCGCGTTCTGCGTTCTCGCCGGTGCCGCCATGTCCGCGGCCGCCAGGCCGGGTTCTCCGGGGGCCGGCAGGCCGGGCGTCGACTACGTCGTCGGTCTCACGGAAGCACGCGCCCAGTTCGTCAACATCGAGATGCGCATCTCCGCGTGGGACGCCCAGCACCTGGATGTCCACATGCCCGTCTGGAGGCCCGGGAGGTACGAAGTCCTCGACCTCGCCGGCGGCGTGAGGCAGTTCGAAGCCCTGGACGCCGACGCCAATCCCCTCGCGTGGGACAAAGTCGAAAAAGCCACCTGGCGCATCCGGACCCCGGCGCGCGGCGACGTCGTCGTCCGCTACCAACTCTACTGCAACAGCCTTTCCTCCCGCACACGGCACGCCGACGAGACGCACGCCTTCCTCAGCGGATCCGCGGTATTTCTCTACTGCCACGAGCGCCGCGACGCCCCCATCCGCGTCACCGTCAATCCTCCCGAGGGCTGGCGCATCGCCTGCGGCCTGGACTTCGAGCCCGGATCGAACAGCACGCTGCTCGCCCCGGACTACGACACCCTCGTGGACTCGCCCATCGAGGTCGGCATCCATGACCTGCACGAGTTCGAGGTCCAGGGCGTGCACTACCAGATCGCGGTGTGGGGCCGTCCCGATGCCATGGCCCCCGCATTCCCGAAGGATGTCGAGAAGATCGCTGCGGCGCAGCAGAAGATGTTCCGGGGCTTTCCGTTCAGGCGATATCTCTTCATCACCCACCTCGCGCCCGGCGCGGGCGGCGGCACGGAGCACCTGAACTCCACCGTCATCGGCGTGAGGCCCAGCGCCGCGACCGAGCCCAAGGACCACCGCTCCTCGCTCGCGCTCGCGAGCCACGAACTGTTCCACACCTGGAACGTCAAGCAGTTCCGGCCCGCGGGCCTCAAACCCTACAACTATCAACGGGAGAACTACACCACGCTCCTGTGGGTCGCGGAGGGCACGACGAGCTACTACGACGAACTCCTCTGTCTCCGGGCCGGAGTCTGGGAGACCAAGCACTACTTCGAGGCCCTGGGAAAGACCATCGACGCGGAGCTCGCAAGGCCCGGCCGCTCGCTGCAGAGCCTCGAAGAGTCCAGCTTCGACGCCTGGATCAAGTTCAACAGGGCAAGCCCGGACGCGGTCAACTCCACCGTCTCGTTCTACTCCAAGGGCGCGCTCGTGAGCCTGATGCTCGACGCCCGCGTCCGCACGCTCACCTCCGGCGCGGGCTCGCTGGACGACGTGATGCGAACGCTCAGCTCTCGCTTCCCGCACACCGCGCCTGGGTACACCACCGCCGATGTCCTGGACGCGCTCCGATACGTCACGGGCGAGGACTTCACTCCGTTCTTCGATGACTACGTGCGGGGCACCGCCGACCTGCCCATCCACGACGCCCTCGCCGTCTTCGGCCTCGAAGCGGTGCGCGATGGTGATGGCGAGGAGCCCAGGGCCTACATCGGCCTGGACCTTCGCGACGCGGACGGGCTCGCGACCGTGACCGCGGTGCGCGACGACGGGCCCGGGCCCGCAGCGGGGATCAACGTCGACGACCAGCTCGTGGCGCTCAACGGCGTGAGACTCCGCGCGGGAGACCTCGAGTCCCGGCTCAAGCAGCTCAAGCCCCGCCAGATCGTCACGCTGCACATCATCCGCCGCGATGTGCTGCGCGAGGTCCGTCTGTCGCTGGCCTCCAGGCCCAAGGGCGAGCTGAAGGTGCAGAAGAAGAAGGACGCAACACCGGAGCAGAAGACCACGTTCGAATCCTGGACAGGCCAGCAATGGGGCCCCTGAGCCCCGCTCAGGCCTTCACCACGACCGCACGGGTCCGCTTCCGCCCCTCGAGCGCATCCCGCGTGTCAACGACAAGTTTCGCCTCGCGCCCCACCATGGCCCAGTCGATCGCCTGGTGCGCCGTCACCACCACCACCGCGTCCGCCGCGCGGAGCGTGCGTGCTGTGAGGGGCGAGGACCTCAGCGGGATCTCGTACTTTCGCATGCTCGGGAATGCCGGCACGTGCGGGTCGTGGTAGCTCACGCGTGCGCCCCGCTCCGCGAGCAGCGCGATGATCTCCGCCGCCGGAGTCTCGCGGATGTCGTCCACATCCGCCTTGTACGCGATCCCAAGCACGAGCACCCTTGCGCCCTTCAGCGCCAGTCCCCGGTCGTTCAGGGCCGAAGCGGTCCTCTCGACCACGTACCGGGGCATCGCGTGGTTGATCTCCCCCGAGAGCTCGATGAACCGCGTGGAGTGCCCGAACTCCCGCGCCTTGTACGACAGGTAGTACGGATCGATCGGGATGCAGTGCCCGCCCAGCCCCGGCCCGGGATAGAAGGGCTGGAACCCGAAGGGCTTGGTCGACGCCGCCCGGATCACCTGCCAGATGTCGATCCCCATGTCGGTCAGCACGGGCTTCAGCTCGTTCACCAGCGCGATGTTCACCGCCCGATAGATGTTCTCCAGCAGTTTGGCCGCTTCCGCCACCTCCGCGGACTCCACGCGGTGCACTTTCTCCACCGCGGCGGCGTACAGCGCCCCGGCGACGTCACCGCTCCGCTCGTCCACCCCCCCCACCAGCCTCGGGATCGTGCGCGTCTCGAAACCCTTTCGCCCCGGGTCTTCCCGCTCCGGGCTGAACGCCAGGAAAAAATCCGCTCCCAACTTGCGGGCCCGTCCGCCCTCCTTGCCTTCCAAGATCGGCAGGCACACCTCGCGGGTCGTCCCGGGATAGCTCGTGGACTCAAGGCTTACCAGCGCGCCCTTCTTCAGGACCGCGGCCACCATCCGCGTGGACTCCACCACGAACGACAGGTCCGGCTCCCGGTGCGCGCCCAGGGGCGTCGGCACGCACAGGCACACCGCATCGCACTCCCGCAGCGCCCTCGGGTCCGATGTCGCGACGAACCGGCCCGACGAGGCGAGCTCTCTCACCAACTCCCTGCCCAGGTGCTTCAGATAGGCCCTCCCCGCCCGGAGCGCCGCCACCTTCTTCTCGTCCACGTCATACCCGACAACCCGGAACCCCGCCTGGTGCATCGCCCGAACCAGGGGCAGCCCGACGTAGCCCAGCCCCACCACCCCCACCGTCGCCCGACGGCGGGTGAACTTTGCGATCAGTCTGCCTGCGTGGTCGGGACGGGCCATCCGGGTCCTTTCTCGCGTGGGCCTTCGACTGGCAAGCCCACCCGCAGGGACGGTATGCTGTACCCTTCGCGGCCCGGCCGCCCTGCTCCCCCGACCTTCCCCCCCCCGACCCGGAACCACGAATGAGTAACGCCCATTCCGCCAAGAGCCCAAACGACCTCCCCCAGCTCATGGGCCACCCCGCGGGCCTCTTCACCCTCTTCTTCGCCGAGATGTGGGAACGTTTCTCCTACTACGGCATGCGGGCGCTGCTCGTCTTCTACATGATCAAGGGCTTCCTGGGCTACGGCGATAAACAGGCCTACGAGGTCTACGGCGCGTACACCGCCCTGGTCTACGCCACGCCATTCATCGGGGGCATGGTCGCCGACCGCCTGCTCGGTGCCCGACGCAGCGTCGTGCTCGGTGGCCTGCTCATGGCCGCCGGTCACCTCCTCATGACCGTCGAGAACAAGTACGCTTTCTTCGGCGCGCTCGCGCTCCTGATCTGCGGCAACGGGTTCTTCAAACCCAACATCTCCACCATCGTAGGGTCGCTCTACCCCGCCGGCAGCCCCAAGCGTGACGCCGGCTTCACCATCTTTTACATCGGCATCAACCTCGGCGCCGCGCTCGCCCCACTGCTCTGCGGGTATGTCGGAGAGACGTACGGCTGGCACTACGGGTTCGGGCTCGCCACCATCGGCATGCTCATCGGCCTCGCGGTCTTTGTCGCCCCGCGCGGGCTCACCCAGGTGCTCATCATCCTCGGCGCTCTCGCCGCCGCCGCCAGTATGGTCTGGGTCAACCTCGGTGACACCCTCATGCTCGCCGTGAACGCGCCGGTGGGCCTGGCCCTCCTGGTTGCGGCGTTTGTCGCCGCCTTTGCGGTCGGCAAGGGTGGCCTGCCGGATTGGGCCGGCCGCCGCCCGGAAAAGGTCAAGAGCCGCACGGGCGAGTTCATGGTCTACGCCGGCGTGCTGCTCGCCGTGCCCGTGATCGCCCTGCTCGTCAGCAGGAACACCATCGCTGGGTACGTGCTCACCGCCTTCGGCATCCTCGCGCTGGGGACAATCCTCGTCGAGGCCCTCCGATCGCAAAAGGTTGAGCGCGAGCGGCTGTTTGTGGTCCTCGCGATGATGTTCTTCTCCATGCTCTTCTGGGCCTTCTTCGAACAGGCCGGCAGCTCCGTCAACAACTTCACCGACCGCAATGTCCAGCGCGTCACCGCCGCCTCCACCTTCACAGAGGCCCAGGTCGGCACCACGATCGAGATTCCCGCGAATCAGGCGCTCGTCGGCCTCAAGAAGCCCGACGGCAAGCTCGTCACGCTCACCGAGATCGAGACCGTCGCCAAGATGTCGGCGCTGGCCGCCAGGAATCAGCATGTCGGGCAGTTGGCCTGCTTCGTTGGTGCTGGCTACTACAATCACTACTCCCCGAGCGTTGTCAGCC
>Ga0154020_10002293_pt1 | contig 23256 bp, 19 predicted proteins | sample Klosneuvirus_201_FD_109709 | JGI IMG/M metagenome (GOLD analysis project Ga0154020, IMG submission 109709) | Active sludge microbial communities from wastewater, Klosterneuburg, Austria - Klosneuvirus_20160825_MG | ecosystem: Engineered > WWTP > Aerobic digester > Activated sludge | place...
AAGCCGAGACCCCCCATGGTGGCGCGCACGAACGGCGGCACGTTGTGCAATTCGGTGGCGGCGCAGACCTTGTCGGTGACATAGCGTCCCACCAGCAGCGCTGCGATGGTGCCGCCCGCGACCACCAGCCAGCGCGTGCCGCGCTGACCCGAGGCCAGCAGCACGCCGAAGCAGGCCGCCCAGCACGCGAAGCCGAGCGCCGGCTCGCCGCTCTCGCGCCCCATCAGGATCATGGCGATGGCGCCCGCGATCCCTGCCCCGACCACCTTGAGCAGCCAGCTCAGCCCGGGCCGTGACCGCGCCGTGACCGCATAGGTCGCGGCGACGCCCAGGCCGCTCAGCGCCCACGGTCCCCCGTGCGCGAAGATCGACGCGCTCGGAAAGACCAGCCCAGCGGTGTGGGTGGCCAGCGCGACCAGCCCCGCGGCCACGATGGCCTGGAAGGTCTCGCGATGGAACTCTTCGTGCTCGGTGAAGCGAATCGCCAGCGACATCCAGCTGCCTCCGACCAGGGCCTCGCGCGGCGAACCCGTCGCGCCGCGTGTGAGGGGTGTTGACGCATGGCCTCCGCGAAGCGATCTATGTGAGGGTGCTGGGTTCGCTGATGGCGCGTGTGCTGGCGCAGGCTGCCCCGGGGCTGGTCCTCGATGGCGCTCTCGGCACGCAACTGCTGGATCAGGATGGACTTTCGGCGAGTCCGACGCAGCGGGTCCGGCCCGTGTGCGCGCTCAGCGTCGACCAGCCCGAGCGCGTGCGCACAGTGTACGCAGCCTATTTCGCGGCCGGCGCCGACGTCATCCACACCAACACCTTCGGCGCCACCCGGCACGACCTCGCCCCTGCCGGTCGCAGCGACGTGCGCGCCATCAACCTGGGCGCCGCCCTGCTGGCGCGCGAGGTCCGCCCCGCCGGTCGCTGGATCATCGGCGACGTGTCGCCGCCCTGGCGCCCCGATCTCGACGAGGCGACGCTGGTGGACGGCCATGCCGAGCAGGCCAGCTTCCTGATGGAGGGCGGGGTCGACGCCCTGCACCTCGAGACCCAGCACGCCGTCCGCGAGGTCACTGCCGGGCTGGCCGGACTCCGTCGCGGCGCGCCCGGGCTGCCAGTGTGGATCTCGTTCGCGCTCAGCGACACGGGACTGGAGAGTGTCAGCGGCGTGCCGTTGCAGGAGCTGGTCGCCGCGGTCGGGCCCGACGAGCCCGAGCGGCCGCTCGTGCTGGGGCTGAACTGCTCGCTGCGACCGGACCGCATGCTGGAGGCCTTCACGCTGGCTCGTGCGCTCGACCCCCGCTTCCTGCTGTTTCAGCCCATCGTCGGCGACCCCGATGTCGGCCCCGCTGCCTTCGCCGCCGCGGGTCGCGCCGCCCTCGACCGGGGCGCACATGCGGTGGGCGGCTGCTGCGGCACGGGTCCGGCGCACATCGCGGCGCTACGGGCGGCGCTGGCCTAGCCGAAAATGCAAGAAGGCCCGAGAGAACCGGGCCTTCTTGTTGATGAGATGTAAAGGCTGCTAGTCGGCGCGGGGCTGCGGCTTCTTGCCGTGGCCATTGCCGTTGGGGGCTTCGGCCTTGGCGCCAGCGACGTGGGCGGTGATCTCCTTGCCGACGACGTCCTTGCCGTCCTTGCCGTCCTTGCCGGCGGGGGCGGGCGGGTCACCGGCGCGCGCGATGGCGAAGTGGGCCAGCACCTTGCGCTCGATGTTCTGCGCGACCTCGGGGTGCTCCTTGAGGAAGTCCTTGGCGTTCTCGCGGCCCTGACCGATGCGCTCGCCGTCGAAGGCGAACCAGGCGCCGCTCTTCTCGACGATGTTGGTCTCGACACCCAGGTCCAGGATGTCGCCTTCCTTGCTGATGCCCTGCCCGAACATGATGTCGAACTCGACCTCGCGGAACGGCGGCGCCAGCTTGTTCTTCACCACCTTCACGCGGGTGCGGTTGCCGACCACCGTCTCGGCCTGCTTGATGGCGCCGACGCGGCGGATGTCCATGCGCACCGAGGCGTAGAACTTGAGCGCGTTGCCACCCGTGGTCGTCTCCGGGTTACCGAACATGACGCCGATCTTCATGCGGATCTGGTTGATGAACGCCACCATGGTGTTCGACTTCGAGATGGTCGCGGTCAGCTTGCGCAGCGCCTGGCTCATCAGGCGGGCCTGCACACCCATGTGGGCGTCACCCATGTCGCCCTCGAGCTCCGCCTTGGGCACCAGGGCGGCGACCGAGTCGATGACGATGACGTCGATGGCGCCCGAGCGCACCAGCATGTCCGCGATCTCCAGCGCCTGCTCGCCGCAGTCGGGCTGCGACACCAGCAGGTCGTCGGTGCGCACGCCCAGCTTGCGGGCATAGGCCACGTCGAGCGCGTGCTCGGCGTCGATGTACGCGCAGATCCCCCCGCGCTTCTGCGCCTCGGCCACCAGGTGCAGCATCAGGGTCGTCTTGCCCGACGACTCCGGCCCGTAGATCTCGATGATGCGCCCGCGTGGCAAGCCGCCGCAGCCCAGCGCGATGTCCAGCGCCAGCGACCCGGTCGGCACCACCTGGACCTCGGGTGCCAGCACCTCGTTACCCAGGCGCATGATGGCGCCCTTGCCGAACTGCTTCTCGATGCTGGAGACCGCGAGCTCGATCGCCTTCTCGCGCTGCCCGTCCTGCCGGTTGCTGTTGTCGTTTGCCATCGCGTATCTCCCCTTATTCTTCAGTCGTCAGTCGTCGGACTGTTCGGTCGCCACGCCTGGCTGCCCGGGCAACCACGCCGGCGACACCGGCCAATCGATCCTCTGGCCATGACCGAGACCGACCCGACCCAGGGCGTGGTACTCCACGCCCTGCGCCTGCGCCCGGCTCTCGTAGATCACGACCTCGTGCACCGTGGACACTCCGAAACTCTTGCTCTGATGCGGGGCCAGCAGGTCGGCCGCAGTGCCGCCCTCCTTGACCCGACCGATGGTCAGGTGCGGGCGGAACGGCCGCTCATCCGCGGCAAAGCCCAGCTCGCGCACCCAGCCCTCGACGTCGCTGGCCAACCGCCCGAGCTCCCCCGAGCCGTCCTCGACGCCTGCCCACAGGATGCGCGGCTTGTCGGCCGCCGGGAAGGCACCCACGCCGGCCAGCCCGAAGCTGAACGGTCGCCGGTCCACCAGCCGTTCGCGCAGCATCACGCGCAGCGCGCCCGGCACCTCCGCCGGGACCGCGCCGAGGAAGCGCACGGTGACGTGGAAGTTCGCGGCCGGCACCCAGGTGATCTTCAGCCCACGTGAGCGGGCCAGGGCGCGCATCGAGAGCTGCGCGTCCATCACCTTGCGCAGCGGTTCCACCTCGGCATTCACCGCGATGAAGATCCGCTTCGCATCCGTGCTGTCGGTCGCCGTCATGACTGTTTCGAAGCCTCGGTCAGCAAGAGTTTCAGTGCCCAGTGCGCCGCCAGCTGTTTCACCTGCGAGCGGGTTCCCGGGTACGCGAGGACCTTCGCATGCACCTCTGACATTGAAGCCACCGCGAGGTGCACCGTGCCCACCGGCTTGTCCGGCGTTCCGCCCGAAGGCCCAGCAATTCCGGACACTGCGACGCCATAGGTCGCCCCGGCCAGGTCGCGCACCGCGCGCGCCATCTCCTCCACACACTCGCGCGAGACTGCACCGTGCTGCGCCAGCGTCGCCTCCGACACCCCCAGCCGCGCGACCTTCTCTTCGTTCGCGTACAGCACCATGCCGAGACGGAAATACTCCGACGACCCTGGCACCTCGGTCAGCAGATGTCCGAGCAAACCGCCGGTGCACGACTCCGCCAGCGCCACGGTCGCCCCGCGGCCGCGCAGCGCCGCCCCCACCACCACGGGCAGCCCCTCGTCGCCCTCTCCATATACAGCCTCGCCCAGGCGGGCCCGGATCTCCGTCCCCAGCCGCTCCAGCCGCTCCCGCGCCCGGGCCTCGTCCTCATCGCGCGCGATGACCTTCACCAGCACCTCGGGGAACTGCACATTGAAGTGCAGGCTCGCGCTGTCCGCCGGTGCGCCCGGGTCCACGGCCGCCAGGAGCCCCGACAGCCGGTCGTCCACGTGCGACTCGCCGACCCCGAAAACCCGCCAGATCCGCCGCAGCACCCGCGGCGCGCCCGCCAGCAGCTCGCCGATGCGCGGGATGATCTGCTCGTCACACAGACGCGACATCTCGCGCGGGATGCCGGGCATGAAGAACACCGACGCCCCGCGCAGCGCAATCTCGAACCCGGGCGCGAGGCCATTGCGATTGTCGAACACCCGCGCTCCGCTGGGCACCCGCACCTGGCGGATGTTGTTCGGCGTCAGCTTGAAGTTGGCGCGCGCGAAGCGACGCTCCATGCGCTCGCGGCTGGGCTCGTCCACCACCGGCTCGACGCCGGCCAGCTCGGCCGCGACGTCGACCGTCAGATCGTCCTCGGTCGGCCCCAGACCGCCCGAAACCAGCACGATCTTCGCGCGAGAAGCCGCACGAACCAGGGCATCAGCGATGTCCGCCCGCACGTCGCGACACGACGTCAGCCAGCCCACCGAACACACCCCGAGCTCGGTCAACCGCCCGGCCAGGAACGCCGAGTTGGTGTCCACAGTCTCTCCACGGGTGAGCTCATCACCGATCGTGACGATCTCCGCAAGCACCGAACCCACGAAAGTCACCGTATCCGCCACCTGAACAGGTGTCAAGGAAATGCCTGCCAGCCGAGCGGAATCCTTGGTCCTCCAGATGCTCCCGCGCGTTGACAGGAATTCTCGTCTTGATAGAGTAGCCAGGCTGTCGCCTGTCACACACATGGCCACCAGCCCCCCGCCACCCCGATGAAGATCCGATACGCCGCGAAGACCGACGTCGGGATGAAGCGGACCCACAATGAGGACTATTTCTCCCTCATTGAAGACGAACAGCTCTTCATCGTGGCCGACGGCATGGGTGGCCATGCCTCCGGCGAAGTCGCGTCCAAGATGTCCGCCGAGACGGTGAGCGAGTTCTACCAGCGCACCAAGGACGAGGACGCCACCTGGCCCTACAAGATGGACCGCCAGCTCTCGTACATCGAGAACCGGCTGGCCTGCGGCATCAAGCTGGCGAACTTCAAGATCTTCGATTCCGCCAGCCGCGACATCCGCTTCAAGGGCATGGGCACCACCATCGTCACGTCGCTGGTGTGCGGCGACAAGATCTACGTCGCCCACGTCGGTGACTCGCGCTGCTATCGCGTGCGCAACGGGGCCATCGCGCAGATCACGCGCGACCACTCGCTGCTCGAGGACTACCGCGAAGCCAAGCCCGACATGACCGAGGAAGAGCAGCGCAACTTCCCGCACCGCAACGTCATCACGCGCGCCCTCGGCATGCGCGAGACGGTGCAGGTCGACATCAAGGCGCACCAGATCATGGACGGCGACATCTACCTGATGTGCTCGGACGGCCTGTCCGGCATGGTGGACGACCCGTCGATCCTGCGCATCGTCTCCCAGGCCAAGTCGCTGGAGCGCGCGGTCGCCGAGCTGGTCGACCACGCCAACCGCGCCGGCGGCACCGACAACATCACGACGCTGCTCCTGCAGTGCGTCGCCTCCTGAAGTAGCGAGTTCTCTCAGGCGCCGTGCTGGGGCCGCGCGCGCATGGCGCGGTGCACGCGCACCTGCTTGTCGATGCCGCGCAGCCGCGCCTCCTCGGGCGTGGTGGTGGTGCCAGCCAGCAGCGGCTGCACTCCCGGCGCGCTGAAGACGTCCTCGGTCATCAGGATCTCGTCGGCCTGGGCCAGCCCCTGCACCCGGGCCGCGATGTTCACGGTCTGCCCGAAGTAATCGAGGCTGTCATTCAAGGTCACCGCGATGGAGGCGCCGCGGTGCATGCCGATCTTGAGGACGATCTCGCGCCCGCCGTACTCGGCGTTGAACTTGTCGATCTCGTCCTGCATGGCGATGGCGGCGGCCAGCGCGTCGCTGGAGCGCGTGAAGGCCGCCATCACGGCGTCCCCGATGGTCTTGACCAGGGCGCCGCCGTTCTGGGCGATGGCGCGCGCCACTCCGTCGAAGTGGCGACGCACCAGCTCGAAGGCCTTGAGATCCCCGATGCGCTCGTACAGCTGGGTCGAGCTCTTGAGGTCGGTGAAGACGATGGTCACGTCCCGGATGCCGATGCCCTCGGCGCCCTGGATGACCTCGCCGCGGAACAGCTGGCGGAAGGTCTGGTTGGTGAGTAGCGTGCTGCCGCGCAGGAAGGGCGAGAAGGCCGCGTCCGCCGGCGCCTCCAGCATCTCGGCTGGCTTGTTGCCCACGATCACCGCGACCCGGCGCGCGCTGCTGTTGTGAAGCTCGAGCTGCAGCGGTCCTGGGCGGACGCTGGCAGGCTGGGGGCGGATGGCGTCGTCGCCCACGGTCAGCAGCAGCTGCTGGGTCGCGCCGTCCGCCAGCACCTCACCCTCGACCTTGATCTCGCAGGCCAGGTGCGCCGACAGCTCGGCGCTGTTCACGATGCCCGCGACGATGCTGGCGGTGAAGGCACGGCGCTGGCCGGGCTGCAGCCAGCTCGTGGCCAGCAGGCTGCTGGTGATGAGCTCGCGGATCGGCGGTCCGCCCTCGCCCCAGCGCGCCTCGCGGCTGAGCCGGTACTCCATGACGTAGTCCACGACCTCGAGCGTCTGCGGGTGGTGATAGCGGATGCTGCGCACGCGCGGCGCCACCGTGAAGCTGATCTGGATGAAGTCGTCGAGCTGCGCCGTGGTCGGCTGCATGCACAGCGAGCAGTAGAACTCGCGATGCACCGAGCGTAGCGAGTCGAAGTTCTCGACCGCCATGCCGCAGCCCGGGCACAGCAGGTGCCATTGGATGGTCAGCAGGCCCGCCTTGGCGGCGTGCAGGAACAGGTCGACGGCCTCGCGCTCGCTGAGGCCACGCTCGGCCGCGAAGGCGAGCGGGTTGATGCGCCACAGGGTGGCGTGATCCTCGCTGCGCAGCAGGGTCTCCAGCTTGGACAGGACGCGCGGGCTCCAGCTGCGCGCCTGCTCGACGGCGCCCAGCCGTTCGTCGAGGAACTCCTCGTCGATCCCTGCCCCGCCGCCGCCGTTCACCGTGACCGTGCCGTCCGCGCCTGCCATGGCGCCATGGTACTCGCTCCTGCGCTGGCGTGCTCAGCGCTTGGCGGAGCCGTTCAGCGAGGCCGGGCGCTGGCCCTTGTCGGCGCACAGCCCCATGCACGAGGTCTGGAACGCATAGCAGCCACTGATGCACGACGCCGTGGTCGGCTCTGACACCAGGGAGATGCCGTTGTCACAGCCGTCGACGCAGGTCTCGAGCACGTCGTCGCAGCGCAGCACACAGGCGGCCTCGGGCGACAGCCCAGGGGACACGCAGGCGCGCGCACCGGGGCCGAGCTCGGCCAGGCCGCTGACCAGCCCGAGCTCGCCGCAGCTCTTCTCCAGCACGCCGAGCGCCGCGGCGGTGCACTGACAGCGACAGGTCGCGCCGGCAGGGGGCGCCTTCTTGCCGCGCTTGGCCTTGGTGATGGGCGGGCGCTCGCTGACGACCTTGCGCTCGGCCTCGCAGCGCGTCTCACAGCTGGCGCGATCGCGCGCGGCGTGGGCCCCGGCGCACTGCTGGGCGCGCTGCCAGCGCGCGCTGATCGAGGGCGCGTCGACGGTCGTGGCCTCCTCCGCGTGCGCGGCCATCAGCCATCCGCACAGCGCACCGACCACCAGCCACCCGCGCAACCGCATGACCCAAAGCTAGCACCCCGCGCGGGCGGGGCCCATTTTCTGCTAGGAGGGTGAAGCGCGTAGCGCTTCGGGACCCTCCTTGTGTCGAGGCTCTGCGCGAGGCGAAGCCTCGCGCTGCCTTCGACACCTAGGCCGGGCCGTCGCCGACCGCGGGCGCCTCGGCTGCAGCGCCGCGTCGCCCCAGCCGTCCGCGCAGCCACCACGCGGTGGACGCCAGCAGGAGCAGCCCGAACAGCGCCTGCGCGGCCACCGTCTGCACGGTCGGGAACATGCCCAGCCAGTCCAGGCGCGGTGCCAGCATCGGCGTGATCGAGACCACCCCGGCCTCTTGCAGCGCGCGCACCCCCTTGCCGGCGAACACGATGGCCAGCAGGCACAGCATCACGCCCGCGGTCGCCAGCAGTGGCGCCGGCTTGAGGCGCTTGCCGAAGTGGCCCATCGCCAGCACGAAGCCGACCAGCGCGATCGCGGCGACGCCGGCGCCGAGCGCCACCGGGGCGGCCTGGCCACCGCCGTCCAGCATGATGGCGCGCAGGAACAGCACGACCTCGAAGACCTCGCGATAGACCACCAGGAAGGCCAGCGCGGGCAGCACCCAGCCGCGGCGCGCGCTGTCGGCCAGCTTGTTCTTGAGCGCCTCGACGCGGCGCTTGGCGTCCAGCCGGGCCAGGATCCAGTGGCTGGCGCTGAACATGGCGACCGCGGCGACCAGCGCGATGATGCCCTCGGTCAGCTCGCGACGAGCACCGCCGAGCTCGATCAGGCTGCCCGAGGCCAGCCAGGTCGCGACGCCGGCGCCCAGCGCCAGCAGCCAGCCGACGTGGATCCAGCGCACCGCCACGCGCACCCCGGGGTCGTCCGGGGCAGCCGAACGGCGGCGCACGGCGCCCAGCAGCAGGGTGAGCAGCAGCGCGGCCTCGATGCCCTCGCGCAGGAGGACCACGAACGCGGCCCAGAAACCCACCGAAAATGTGCGCCCGCCGGCCAGCCGCTCCTCGGCGCGGTCGAGCAGGGCGTGCACGCGCAGCGCCTCCGACTCGACGCGGGCGGGGCTGACGGCGGCGTCACCGGCGCGGCTGCGCAGGCCGAGGAAGCTCTCCTCGATGGTGCTGACCAGGGCGGCGTCGCGAGCGCGCAGCGAGGCCTCGTGCGGCTCGAAGCCCTCGAGATAGGCGGCGCCGACCTGGCGGCGCGCCGCGGCGCGGTCACCGCTGCGCAGCGCGACCATGGCCTGACCCAGCAGGGTGCGGGTCTGCGCCATGGGAGCGCCGGCGTGATCGTCGCGGAAGGGCGCCTCGGTGCGCAGGAAGCCCACGGCGGCGGCGCGCTCGGCGGCGGGCAGCGCGGCCAGGGCGCGCTCGAGGTCGCCGTCGGACAGCCCGGCCAGGCGGGTCGCGCTGGCGGCGGGCTGACGACCGGCGCGCTGCCAGGCCGCCTCGCCGGTGCGTATGGCGGCGGCGTCGGCTCCGGCGTGACGCAGGGTGAAGACGTAGAAGGCCAGGCTCCAGCGATCCGACGCGGGCAGCACGCCGAACGAGGCCATCGCGGTGCCGCGCACGCCGTCGGTCAGGGCGTTGTAGGCGCGCGCCGGCGACAGGTCGACCATGACGTCGGGGTCGATGAAGCTGCGCGGTGGCGGTTCGAGCCGACGCGCGGCCTCGGTGTCGGCGTCGCCGCGCACGCCGTGACAGCTGACGCAGCTGGTGGTGTAAAGCTCCTTGCCGCGCGCCAGCGTGGGTGGACTGGTGGGGGCCAGCACGACCTGGTAGTCGGCGATGAGGGCGCTGCGGATGGCGCGCGCCTCGCTGGCCACGGCGTCGGCGGCGGCGATGGCGTTGACGTGCTGGCCCAGCGGGGCGACGCGGCTGTGCGCCGACGGCACCCCGGGACGCGCGGGCACCTTGGCGGCCAGCTCCTCGGCGTCGTGCATGAAGGCGACCTGCTCGGCGAACTCGGCCTGGTCGGTGACCTTGCCGTCGGTGACCGCGCCGCGATAGTCGGCGGCGACATAGTCGAGGATGCCGAGCAGGCGCCGCAGGGTGTCCTGATCGGTGGCGCGCTCCGCGGGCGGGGCGCTGGGCGGTCGTTCGCATCCCGCCACGAGCAGGGTCGCGAGCAGGATGAGGGGAAGTCTTTTCGGCACGGGGGACTCTTGAAATTGAAATCGATTTTCAAGACTAGAGCATGCGGGTGCCGGCCGCAAGTTCGAAGTTTCCGCGGCGTAAAACGCGCAATTTCTGCGCGGGGTCCTGGCTCAGGTGCCCTGGAGCCCGAACCGGACCGGAGCAAATTGCCGCCTCGAAGCGGACGCTCCAAGGGAGGCTATTTGTCGTCCTTGGGGCAGCTGCCGCTGGGGATGCCCTGGGCCTTGGGGCACAGCCCATACAGCTCGAGCTTGTGGCGCATGATCTTGAAGCCGCCCAGGCGCTGGGCGTCGAGGTCCTGCAGCTTCTCGATCTCCTCGTCCTCGAACTCCAGGATCAGGCCGCATTTCATGCAGATCAAGTGATCGTGGTGGTGCTGGTCCTTGACCTCGTAGCGGGTCTGGCCGTCGTCGAAGTGGCGCGGCTCGGCCAGCTCGCTCTCGGTCAGGAGCTTGAGCGTGCGGTACACCGTGGCGTGGCCGACCCGGGAGTGGCGCTTGCGCACCCGGGTCAGGACCTCGTCGATGCTGACGTGGCCGTGGCTACGCAGGAACTCGTCGACGATGGCCTCGCGCTGGCCGGTGGTCTTGAGGCGGTTGGTCCTGAGGTACTCGGTCCAGCGCTTCTTCAGCTCGGAGGTGCGCTGCGGATCCACCTTCATGACCGCCGTCGAGCCCTTGGCTACCTTTGCCATGGTTCTCAATACGCCCGCGAACTCGCGGCAAGTCAAGCCAGACTGATGCAACGGGCTTTTCATGTTGACCTGATCGTCGGGACGCGTGAACGTCTGGTCATGGCGGGAACAGCAGCGCCCCGCGGCGCCGAGAAGACCGAGCCGTTCGATCAGATCCTGGGGCGCCTGCGCACCGTGGTGGAGCGGCTCGAGGGTGGCCAGCTGACCCTCGAAGAGTCGCTGGCCGCGTTCGAGGAGGGTGTCAAGCTGGCCCGACAGGGCAACCAGGTGCTCGACGCAGCCGAGCGCAAGGTCGAGGTACTCTCTAGGGGTCCGGGTGGGGAGGTGAGGAGTGAACCTTTCGCCAGCGAAGAGTGAGACGGCGGGCGCTGCGCCGCGCAAGGTGATCATCGTCGATGACGACCGCGACACGCGGGAGCTGCTGCAGTTCACCCTCGAAGGTCATGGCTACGAGGTCAAGCTGGCGGCCAACGGGCTGCGCCTGATCTCGACGCTGCACGTGGACAAGCCCGATCTCATCCTGCTCGACGTCATGATGTCGTGGATCGACGGCTTCGAGCTGTGCCAGGCCATCAAGCAGAACAGCGAGTTCCGTGACATCCCGGTGGTCTTCATCTCGGGCCGCACCTCACAGGCCGACATCGATCGCGGGTACCAGGTCGGCTGTGTCGACTACTTCACCAAGCCGCTGGATCTCGGGCGCCTGCTGAGCCGGGTGCGCGAGGTCACCGGCGCGCCGCCCACCCCACCAGACGCGGGGGCGACCGGGTGATCGATCTGGATGGCGCGCTGGCGGCGCGCAAGCAGGCCATCGAGACCGAGCTCGACCGTCGCTTCCCGGCACCCGCCGAGGATCCCGGGCGCCTGCTGGAGGCGCTGCGCTACTCGCTGCTGGGGCCGGGCAAGCGGCTGCGCGGCTGCATCGTGACCTGGGCCTGCGAGGCCGTCGGCGGCAGTGTCGAGGACGCGCTGGCGGCGGCTTGCGCCATCGAGTGTCTGCACACCTACACGCTGGTGCACGACGATCTGCCGGCGATGGACGACGACGACGAGCGGCGCGGGCGGCCGACCAGCCACAAGGTTTTCGGCGAGGCCACCGCGATCCTGGCCGGCGACGCCCTGCTGACCGAGGCCTTCGGGCTGCTGCCCGACGTGCGCGATCCCGAGGCGGCTCTGTTCTGCGTGCGCACGCTGGCGGCGGCCGGGGGGATCAGCGGTGTCATCCTGGGCCAGGTGCGCGATCTGTTGCTGGAGGGCGGTGGCGAGGTCTCGATGGCCGACCTCGAGCGCGTGCACGCCGAGAAGACCGGGGCGCTGTTCGCGGCCGCGGCGCAGATGGGCGGGGCGTGCGGCGGCGCGGATGGCGCCACGCTGAGCGCCCTGGGCGACTACGGCCGGCTGCTCGGCATCGCGTTCCAGCATGCCGACGATCTCGATGACGCCGACCGGCCCGAGCAGGCCGCGGCGGCGCGACGCCGGCTGGCCGAGCTGGTGGCCAAGGCCAAGGCGCGCCTGGGCGGGCTGGCCGATGGCCCCGCGAAGGTGCTGCTGGCAGCCCTGGCCGAGCGCACCGCGGCGCGCCATCTGAGCTGAAAGCAGAACGGAGCAGCCGCCCCCCGATGCTTCGCATCGAGGGCGCGGCTGTGCTATGCGGTGGGGCTGATGGCCAAGCTGGTCACACTGGGACGTCGTGAGGCGTTCCCGCATCGCTTCCTCCCCACCACCATGGAGGAGGTGCACGCGCGTGGCTGGGACGCGCTCGACATCATCATCGTGTCGGGCGACGCCTATGTGGATCATCCGGCTTTCGGGCCGGTGCTGATCGCGCGCTTCCTGGAGGCGCGCGGCTTCCGGGTCGGCCTCATCGCCCAGCCGGACTGGCACTCGGCCGCAGATTTTGCGCGCCTGGGGCGGCCACGCCTGTTCTTCGGCATCACGGCGGGCAACCTCGACTCGATGCTGAACCGGCTGACGGCGCAGAAGAAGGTCCGCTCCGAGGATCAGTATTCGCCGGGTGGGCGTGCCGGGTCGCGGCCGGACCGCGCCAGCATCGTGTACGCCAACCGCGCGCGCGAGGCCTTTCCGGGCGTCCCCGTGGTGCTCGGAGGGATCGAAGCGTCGCTGCGGCGCATCGCCCACTACGACTACTGGTCCGACAACGTGCGGCGCTCGATCCTGATCGACGCCAAGGCCGACCTGCTGGTGTTCGGCATGGGCGAGCGCCCGGTGTGGGAGATCGCGCGCCGGCTGGCCGCGGGCGAGCACGTGTCGTCGCTGCGCGACATCCGCGGCACCTGCTATGCGGTGTCGGGCGACGAGTGCGACCTGCTGGAGGCGCACGAGAGCGAGGTCGTGGGCGACGGGCGCGCCGTGGTGCTGCCGTCCTACGAGGCGGTGGCGGCGTCGAAGCCGACCTATGCCATGGCGGCGCGGCGCTTTCATCACGAGACCAGCGCCTTCAACGGGCGACCGCTCCTGCAGCGTCACGGCGACCGCGGGGTCTACTACAACCCGCCGGCGCTGCCGCTCGACGAGGCCGAGATGGACGCGCTGTACGACCTGCCGTTCAACCGCGCGCCGCACCCGAGCTATGGCGCCGACGGTGTGCCGGCGTTCGAGACCGTGAAGCACTCGGTGGTGACCATGCGCGGCTGCTTCGGCGGCTGCACCTTCTGCTCGATCACCGAGCATGAGGGGCGCGTCATCCAGAGCCGCTCGGCCGACTCGGTGCTGCGCGAGCTGCGCGAGATCCGGCGCATGGACGACTTCCGCGGCACCATCACCGACCTCGGTGGGCCGACCGCGAACATGTACAAGATGCGCTGCAAGGATCCCGCGATCGAGTCGGCGTGTCGGCGGCTGTCGTGCGTGTATCCCGGCGTGTGCGAGAACCTGGGCACCGATCACACGCCGGTGATCGACCTCATGAAGAAGGTGCGCGAAGCCGAGGGCGTCAAGCGGGTCTTCATCGCCTCGGGCGTGCGCTACGACCTGGCGCAGCTGTCGCCCCAGTATGTGCGCGAGCTGGCGGCGCACCACACCGGAGGCCAGCTCTCGGTGGCGCCCGAGCACGTGTCCGAGGACGTGCTGTCGAAGATGAAGAAGCCCGGCGCCGAGAGCTACGAGCGCTTCGCCGAGCAGTTCGCCTGCGCGTCGAAGGAAGCCGGCAAGGAGCAGTACCTCATCCCCTACTACATCAGCGGCCACCCGGGGTCGACGCTGGCCGAGATGGTGGAGCTGGCGCTGTATCTCAAGAAGCGCGGGTTACGGCCGCGCCAGGTGCAGGACTTCATCCCGACCCCGATGTCGCTGGCGGCGACCATGTACTGGACCGGGCTGGACCCGCTGACGCAGCCGATGCGCCCGGTGTACAGCGCGCGCGGCCTGCGCGAGAAGAAGCAGCAGAAGGCGCTGCTGATGTACTGGGATCCCGCGCAGCACGACATGGCGCGCGAGGCGCTGGTGGCGGCGGGCCGGTCGGAGCTCATCGGGGTGCGCCCGGAGTGTCTGGTGCCGCCCGGTGCACCTGGACGGTCTGTCAACAGAAACTAGGCGTTTCCGGCTTCGGGTGGCGTGTTGCTGCCGTTGGCGTTGGGGGTGCGCGAGGCGCGGCGGCGGCGGCGGGCGTCGGCGATCTGGGCCCGGCTGGGGCGCACCAGGACGTGGCCGGCCTCGGCGTCGACCATCAAGGTGTCGCCGCCGCGAATGAAGGCCAGCGCGCCGATGGCGCTGGCCACCACCGGAACGCCCAGGGTGGCGAGCAGATTTGCGCTGGCGGCGCTGGCGGGCGTCTCGGTCAGCAGGCCCGAGGGGCGGCGCGAGTAGGCCGCCAGGGCACCGCCCATGCTGAGGCGGGTGGCGACCAGGATCGAGCCCAGCGGCGCGGACGGCGCGGCGCCGATGCCGCCCAGGCGATCGAAGACGCGCCCGATGGCCTCGTCGAAGTCGTCGGCACGATCGCGCAGGTGAGCATCGTCGGAGCCGCCCAGCACGCGCGCATAGGTGCGGGCCACGCGCTCCAGCGCGACCTCGGCGGGAGCGCCGCGCTGGATCTCCTCCATGGCGGCATCCTCCAGGCGGGAGTCCTCCAGCAGCTGCGAGTAGCCCAGCAGCGCGCGCAGGGCCGGGCCGGGCTGCAGGCGGCGCAGCGCGGGGACCACCAGGGCGGCGAGATCGCCGCGCGCCTCGACCAGGGCGTGCTCGAGGCGGGCGCGCTCGGCGCCGCGATCGATGGGGCAGGCCTTGGCGAAGGCGGCCGTGTTGCTGGGTGTGTAGGCGCCCGAGGGGCCGGCCACGACATAGGCCGGGCCGACCCCGACGCCGGTGCCCACGCCGGCGCCGCGGATGCAGATGCCCCCGGCGGCGAGCTCGCTGGCGCGGTGCGCCTCCAGGCGCTGGGTCTCGCGCACGCGGATGAGGACGACCAGGACCACGGCCGACAGCGAGGCCAGGCGCGCGACCTCGTCGGCGCTCCAGGCCCGGCGCTCGCGGCGCTGCACGACCAGGACGGCGATGACGCGGCCCGACTCGATGAGGGGGATGGCGCACAGCGCGGGGAAGCGCTCCTCACCGAGGCCGGCGACCGCGAAGTTGCGGGCGTCGGTGTCGAGGGCGGCGACCGAGACCGGGCGTGCGCACGCGGCGGCGGCGCCGGTCAGGCCCTCGCCGACCGGGATGTGCACGGTGCCGACGGCGCGGCGGGGCAGGCCGCGGGTGGCGCGCAAGATGAGGTCGTCGCGCTCCTCCTCGGGGGCGGGCGCGGCGGGGTCGCGCACCGGCTCCTCGCGCACGTACAGCGAGCAGACGTCGACGGCGCAGGCGCGCGCGACGTGGGCGCACACACGATCCAGGGCGTCGGCGCCGCCGTTGACGGCCAGCTCGGCCAGCGCCAGCGCGGCGTCGAGGCGGGCATCGCCGCCGCGCTCGTGCAGCGTGGCTGCTGGCAGCGAGGCCAGGGCGCGCGCGGCACGGGCCGCTCGGGTCTGTCGTGTGACGCGGGGCATCGCAGTGCTGGAGTTCATCTTAGCTCACCACACTCAGGATGGAATGCCGGCGTTTCGGGCGCGTTTCTGCTGAGGCATGGCAGGGACGAAGAGTGCAATTGTTGCCGCATCGAGGGCCGCTGCTACCGTGACCCGGATGAGGGCTGGCCCGCGGCTGAACACGACGACGACGACCCTGGTGCTGGCGATGAGCTGGGGGCTGGCGGCAGCTGCAGATCCGCCGCCGACGGCGCCCGCGCCGGCGCCCACGGGGGTTGCGCCCGCCACGCCGGCGTTGCCGGCGGCGCCGTTCGAGCGCAGCGCGGCGGCGCCGGCCTTCGCGGGCACCGCGGCGGCGCGCACGGCGGCGCTGGTGCGCGAGGCCAAGTGGGCCGAGGTCGCGGCCGGGCTGGAGAAGGCGACCTCGGCGGGCAGCATCAAGGCGCCCGAGCGTGGTCGCGCCGCGCTGGCGCTGGGGCGGGCGTACATCGCGCTCAAGCGCTGGAGCGACGCGCGCAGCGCGCTGGCGGAGGCCGGCAAGCTGGACCCGCTGCTCTTGCCGTACGCGCAATATTACGGCGCTTTTGCCGCATATCACGCGGGCGACCGGGCCGCTGCCGCGGCGCTGGCGGGCGCGGTCGACCATGGCGCCCCGATCGACAACGACGCCCGCCTGCTGGCCGGCGATGCGCTGTGGACGCTGGGCGCCGGCAAGCTGGCCGAGGTCGCCACGCTGTACGAGGGCGTGCTGAAGGACTATCCGCGCTCGATCCGCCTCAGCGAGGTGCGCTTTCGCCTGGCCGAGGCCTACCGCAAGCTGGGTCGCCCCGCGCTGGCCGAGATGCCGCACCTGCGCGCCATCTGGATCGAGGATCCGCTGTCGTCGTTCGCGACCAAGGCGGAGACACGCCTCAAGGCCAGCTCGCCGCGCGCCGCCGACGGCAGCCAGACCTGGCTGCGCTGGACCGCCGCCGAGCTGGCCACCCGCGCGCACGCGCTGTTCGACGCCATGCGCAACCCCGAGAGCGAGGCCGGCTTCATCGCCGCCCTGGCCGCGCCCGGCGCCAATGACCCCGAGGTCGCCTGCGACGCCAGCTTCCACCTGGCGCAGTCGGTCTTCAAGCAGCGCCAGCGCGCGCGCGCCGCGCCGCTGTTCGACGCCGCCCTGGTGGCCTGCAACAAGTCGAAGAACGTCGACCTGCAGATGAAGGCTGGCTACCAGGCCGGGCGCACCCACGCCAGCGCGGGCGAGTACGAGGCCGCCATCACCGCCTTCCTGGCCGCCGAGGCCGCGCACCCCGAGCACAGCTATGCCGACGACTCGCGCCTGCGCGCCGCCGAGGCCGCCACCGAGCTGAAGGACGCCGGCCGCGTCACCGAGCTCCTGTCCACGCTGCCCGAGCGCTACCCCGAGGGTGACATGCGCGGCGAGGCGCTGTGGCGGCTGGCTTTCCGCGACTATCGCGCCAGGAAGTGGACCGAGGCGCTGGGCTGGCTCGACAAGCAGATCGCCGCCGTGCCGCACGAGCCGCGCTGGGACGCCGAGGGCCAGGCGCTGTACTGGAAGGCGCGCGTGCTGACCAAGCTGGGGCGCCCCAAGAACGCGCTGGCGGCCTACCAGCAGACGGTGCGCGAGTATCCGCTGTCGTTCTACGCCCTGCTGGCGCTGCGTCGCATGAGCGCCGGCGAGCGCAAGAAGATGCTGGCCGAGGTGCAGCGCACTCCGCCCGCCGCGGCCATCACCCCCGAGGTCGCGCCCGCGCTGGCCAAGCTCAGCTTCGCGCCGCGTCCCGCCTACGCCGACCCGCGCTTCCAGCGCGCCATCGCGCTGCTGACGATTGGCTTCGGCGACGACGCCGCGCGCGAGCTGGGCGCCGCCGGCTTCAAGCCGCCCAGCGAGCGCGGCCAGCAGGTGCCGCCCGACGAGGCCGAGCGCCTGTGGGCCACGACCCTGCTCTATGACAGCGCGCAGGCGTGGTCGCAGTCGCACTGGATCCCGCGCCACACCACGGTCGAGTACAAGCGCGCCTGGCCCATCGGCGACAACCGCCTGCGCTGGCGCCTGAGCTACCCGCTGGGCTACGTCGACCTGCTCGGCGCCGAGGCCAAGGCGCTGGGCCACCCCGCCATGCTGGCGATGGCGCATGTGCGCGAGGAGAGCGCCTTCGACCCCGTGCTGGAGTCGTTCGCCAACGCCATCGGCCTGATGCAGATGATCTTCTCGACCGGCAGCCGCTTCGCGCGTGGCACCGGCCTGACCGCCACCCGCGAGACGCTGCGCGATCCGAAGAGCAACGTCATCATCGGCTCGCGCTTCCTGAACTTCCTGTGGAAGCGCTACAAGGGCAACCCCGGGCTGACCGTGCCGGCCTACAACGCCGGCGAGGGCGCGGTCGACAAGTGGCTGCGCGCGCGCGGCGACCTCGAGCTCGACGAGTTCCTCGAGACCATCCCCTATGACGAGACCCGCGGCTACTCCAAGCGCGTGCTCAACTCGTACTTCGTGTACCGCTACCTCGACTGGCTCGACGCCGGCACGCCGGCCAAGGTCGACCCGGTGCCCGAGCTGTCGTTCAAGCTGAAGTAGCCCCGCCCAGCACCAGCCCCAGGCTGCCCAGGCCGCGCGCCAGGCCCGCCGCCAGCGCCGGCCTCAGCGCCAGCGTGGTGCCGCCCGCGGGGTCGAGGTGCAGCGCGCGCAGCCGGGGCAGCCACTTCGCGCCGCCATCGAGGCCGTGCCGGTCGCCGGCAGCGGCGGGTGCGCGCAGCTGGAAGTCGCCCAGCTCGCCGGCCTGGGCGCGCTCGATCATGAAGTCGACCAGATCGCGCGCGTCGGCGCCCGGCGTCATCTCGAGGATGCCGAGCTTGCTGCCTGCGCCCAGCCAGGCCTGCGCCGGCAGCAGCTGCGTGGTGATGCGCCTGCATGCCACGCGGAGCTCGCGCAGGCGCGCGCCGGTGTCGAAGGCCGCCGCGCGGTCGGCGCTGCTCAGGGTGCCCGCGATCACGCTGACGGCGTGGCCGGCCTGACCCAGGCTGGCGCTCAGCGCGGTCGCGGTCACCGGGCCGAGCAGCGCCTGGGTGGCGTCGGTGCGATCAGCCAGGACGCCGAAGCTGCTGGTCAGCCGCTCCAGCTGTGCGGTGATGGCGTCGAGCTGCTGCGGCCCCGGCGCGATGAGCAGCCGCCCCGCCGCGCCGAGCACGCCGCCGATGGCGCACGCGGCCTCGAGCAAGCAGGCGACCTGGTCGCACAGCCCGCCCAGCACCGCCGGTCCACCACGGCGCAGCAGCACCTGGCGCAGCGCCGCGCGCTCGGCCTCGGCGGCATCGTCGGGTGTGCCGTCGTCGACCTTGCCCTCCAGGAGCAGGAGGACGACCCGTTGCAGCCGGGCCGCCAGCTGCTCGGCCTCGGCCAGCTGCTCGTGGGCGCGCTGCAGCTCGGCGCCGATGACGAGCACTCCGTCGTCGGGGCGCAGGATGATGTGGCAGGACTCGGGGCTGTCGTGCTGGGCGTGTGTGGTCATGCCCCGGCGCACTGCAAGCGCCGGGCGCGCCGCAACTCCTCGATCACGCTCGCCACCGCGTCGGGCAGGTTGCCTGCCAGGCAACCGCGCGGTGGCCGCCGAAACTACGGCTCCTTCTTGCCTCGGTGGCAGGTCATGCAGCTGATCTCGGGCTTGCCGTTGAAGAAGCCGCGGCGCAGGTCATCGGTCATCGTGATCATCTCGAGCGCGCGGGTGCGGTGCTCGTGCTCGGCCAGGAAGTCGCCCTTGGGGTGGCAGAAGGTGCACTTCACGCCCAGCGCGGGGTTGACCACCTGCTCCATGTATTCGATGACCTGCGTGTTCGACCACTTCTTGGGCAGCGCGACCAGCTTGGGCTTGCGCGCCTTGGCGTCGTCGAGCAGCTTCTGCCACTCGGGATCGACCGCCACCGCGGCGCCCGCATCGGCGGCTGGCGCGACCGCCGCACCACCATCGACGTCCGCCACTGGCGTCGGCGTCGGCGAAGCCGTCGGCGTCGGTGAAGCCGTCGGCGTCACGCTCGGACTCGCGGTGGGCACCGGTACCGGCTCCCCCGTCGTGTGCTCGCGCTTCTTCTTGCACCCCGCGGTGGCGATGACCGCCACCAGCGCGATGCTAGCCAACCCAATCGAACTTGACCTCGATGATCTCGAATTCACGCTGTCCCTTGGGTGCATTGACCTTGACCGTGTCTCCGACCTCGCGCCCGATGAGGGCACGCGCGACCGGCGCGGTGACGGCGATGCGGCGGGCCTTGATGTCGGCCTCGTCCTCGCCAACGATGGTGTACGTCGTCTCTTCCTCGGTGTCGGTGTCCTGGATGGTCACCGTCGCCCCGAACATGACCTTGTCGCCCTTGAGCTTGCTGGGGTCGATGACCTCGGATAGCGCGATCTTCACCTCCAGCTCGCGGATGCGGGCTTCGTTCATGCCCTGCTTCTCCTTGGCCGCGTCGTAATCAGCATTTTCGCTGAGGTCCCCGTGCGCACGCGCGACCTCGATCGCCCTGGCGCATGCCGGGCGCTCGGCCTTCAGGCGCACGAGCTCGTCCTTGAGCTTCTGCTGACCCTGCGGCGTCATCGGATATTTCTCCGCCATTCGCGGAATCCTACTCGAAACATTCGGCGAGTCCAGGCCCCCTTGCGGATTCTGCCCCGCTGGACTACTGCATACCGAACCATAGGAGAGCCCCAATGCGCGCCTCGCGCCTCGCGACGCTGTCCAGCGTCGCTCTCAGCACCCTGGCCTTCGCATCCTGCGGCGGCGGCAAGCCCGCCGGCAGCACCACACCCAAGGGCACCATGACCAAGCAGAATCCGACGCCGTCCCCGACCCCGTCGCCGACCCCGACCCCGTCGCCCAGCCCGGCCAAGCTGACCCCGGCCGACGCCTTCCTGGCCGACTGCAAGACCGAGCTGGCGGCCGCCAAGCAGCTGCTGCCCGGCATCGTGGCCAAGCAGGCCACCCGCACGGTCGCCAACACCGTGCAGCTGTACAACGATCTCGCGGTGCACCTGGAGAACGCCTCGGCCCGCGCCGGCCTGTGGGCCAACGTGCACCCCGACAAGCTGGTGCGTGACGCCGCCGAGGAGTGCGAGCGCGAGGTCGCCTCGTACGCTACCGCGCTGTCGCTCAACCGCGATCTCTTCGACGCCTTCGCGGCCATCGACACCAAGGCGCTCGACGCCATCGACCGCCGCTTCGTCGAGCTGACCCTGCGCGACTTCCGCCGCAGCGGCGTCGACAAGGACGAGGCCACCCGCAAGCGCATCACCGCGCTGCAGGACGAGCTGGTCCAGACCGGCCAGGAGTTCGGCAAGAACATGCGCGAGGACGTGCGCTCGATCGCCCTCGACGACGTCGCCAGCCTCAAGGGGCTGCCGCAGGACTACATCGACGCGCACCCCAAGGGCGCCGACGGCAAGATCAAGATCACCACCGACTACCCCGACTACATCCCGTTCATGACCTACGCCGATGACGGCACCGCGCGCCAGGCCCTGTACAAGGAGTTCCGCAAGCGCGGCTATCCGGCCAACATCAAGGTCCTCGATCAGCTGCTGGCCAAGCGCTACGAGCTGGCCAACCTGCTCGGCTACAAGACCTGGGCCGACTACATCACCGAGGACAAGATGATCAAGTCGGCCAAGGCGGTCGACGACTTCATCAACAAGGTCTCGGTCGCCTCCAAGGCGCGCGCCAAGGTCGAGTACGCCGATCTCCTCAAGGAGAAGAAGAAGGACGACAAGAAGGCGACCTTCGTCGGCGACTACGAGAAGGGCTACTACGAGGAGCGCGTCAAGAAGGCCAAGCTGAAGTTCGACTCGCAGTCGGTGCGGCCGTACTTCGAGTACTCGCGCGTGCGCGCCGGCCTGCTCGAGATCACCGGCAAGCTGTTCGACCTCAGCTACAAGGAGGTCAAGAACGCCGAGATCTGGGCGCCCGACGTCGATGTCTACGACGTCTACCGCGGCGACGAGAAGCTGGGCCGGATCTACCTCGACATGCACCCGCGCGAGGGCAAGTACAAGCACGCGGCGCAGTTCACCCTGCGCTCGGGTCTGGGCGGCTCGCGCCTGCCCGAGGGCGTCCTGGTGTGCAACTTCCCGGCGCCGCCGGCCGATCCCAGCGGCCCGCCCGCGCTGATGGAGCACGACGACGTGGTCACCATGTTCCACGAGTTCGGCCACCTCATCCACCACGTGGTCGGCGGCAAGCAGCGCTGGCTGCGCTTCTCGGGCGTCGCCACCGAGCACGACTTCGTCGAGGCGCCGTCGCAGCTGCTCGAGGAGTGGGCCTGGGATCCCGAGACGCTGACGCAGTTCGCCAAGCACCACGAGACCGGCGAGCCGCTGCCGCTGCCGCTGATCAAGCAGATGCGGGCGTCGAACGAGTTCGGCAAGGGCCTCATGGTGTCGCAGCAGATGTTCTATGCCGCGGTGTCGCTGCACTACTACGACCAGAACCCGACCGGCCTCGACACCACCGAGCTCCTGAAGAAGCTGCAGAAGCAGTACGCCAGCTTCGCCTACGTGCCCGACACCTACTTCCAGACCAGCTTCGGCCACCTCGATGGCTACTCGGCGGTCTACTACACGTATATGTGGTCGCTCGTGATCGCGAAGGACATGCTGACGGCGTTCAAGGCCAAGGGCATGCTGAACCCCGAGGTGTCGACCAAGTACCGTGACGCCGTGCTGGCCGCGGGCGGCAGCAAGGACGCCGCCGATCTGGTCAAGGACTTCCTCGGTCGCAGCTACGACTTCAAGGCCTACGCGGCCTGGCTGAACCAGAAGTAGCTCCCTCCCGTTGCACGCCGTAACTCACTGATATCAATCGGTCGCGGCCTTTGATGCGCGGCCTGACCTGCCGGTCACTGAATGATGATTCAGCTGGCTCGGAGCGGCGCGTTGCGGTAGTTTTCCCAGCACACCGCCGAACGGAGCACAGACCATGGGTGACGCTTTCATTCTCGATGCCGTGCGGACGCCGCGCGGTCGTGGCAAGGCTGGCAAGGGCGCGCTGTCGGGCACGCATCCGCAGGAGCTGGTCGCCCAGCTGCTGAACGCCCTGGCCTCGCGCAACAACCTCACGCGCGAAGACGTGCAGGATCTCATCCTCGGCATCGTGTCGCAGGTCAGCGAGCAGGGCGCCTGTCTGGCGCGCCCGGCGCTGCTGGCGGCGGGCTGGCCCGACACCGTCACCGGGACCACGCTGAACCGCTTCTGCGGCTCCGGCCTGCAGGCGGTCAACTTCGCCGCCATGGGTGTCATGTCGGGTCAGCAGCAGCTGGTCATCGGCGGCGGTGTGGAGTCGATGTCGCGCGTCGCCATGGGCTCGGATGGCGGCATGCTCGACGGCAACAACATGAAGCTGCGCGAGAAGACGCCGCTGGTGCCGCAGGGCATCTCGGCCGACCTGATCGCCACCATGGAAGGCTTCACCCGCGAGGACGTCGACAAGTTCGCGCTGCAGAGCCAGAAGAAGGCCGCCATCGCGGTCGAGGGCAAGCGCTTCGACAAGAGCATCGTCCCGGTCGTGGACGACGCCGGCAAGGTCCTGCTGACGAAAGACGAGCACGCGCGGCCGGACACCTCGCCGGAGTCGCTGGCCAAGCTGGAGGCGTCGTTCGTGATGATGGGCGCGGCGCTGGATCCCATCGCGCTCAAGAAGTACCCCGAGGTCAAGGCCATCAACCAC
>Ga0154020_10002294_pt1 | contig 23246 bp, 18 predicted proteins | sample Klosneuvirus_201_FD_109709 | JGI IMG/M metagenome (GOLD analysis project Ga0154020, IMG submission 109709) | Active sludge microbial communities from wastewater, Klosterneuburg, Austria - Klosneuvirus_20160825_MG | ecosystem: Engineered > WWTP > Aerobic digester > Activated sludge | place...
ACGTGCTCGACCCGGCGCAGGAAGCGTGGCTGGGCGACCACTGCCCGACGTGGACGGCGCCGGCGCTGGCGATGATGTCGATGGTGGATCGGCTGGCAGCGGGTGCGTTGATCCGTGCGCCGGGGCGCCAGGTGGTCGGGCTGCGCAACGTGCGCGTGCATCGCTGGCTGAGCTTTGCTGGCGGCGCACAGCGCGTCAAGACGTTGGGCCGGCCGGTGGGCGCTGACACTGTCGCCATGCACCTGCTGCTCTGGGAAGAGGAGACGCAGCGCTTCGTGCAGGTCGCCAGCGGTGAAGTGATGCTCACCGAGCACTGGCAACTGGCTGGTCGCCCGTGGCCCGCGCTGGCCGATGCGCAGCCGGAACCGAACCCTTATGCGGCGGGGGTGCTCTTCCACGGCCCGTCCTATCAACTGCTCACTGACCTCCAGATCGGCGACAGCGGCGCTACGTGCTGGCTGGATCTGGATGCCAGCGGCGTGCCCGTGGGTGCGCTCAACCAGGGGCTGCTCGATGCGGCGACGCACGGCATCCCGCATGATGCGCTCTGGCGCTGGAGTGCGGAGATTCCGGCGGATGTGGCGGCCTATCCGGTGGCGATCCCGTCGGCTCAGTTCTTCGGGCCAACGCCGGTGAGCGGCCGCGTGCGCTGCGAGGCGCGCTTCGCCGGCTTCCAGGGTGACGATCGCCGCTTCCCCATGATTCGCGTGCAGATCATCGCCGCGGATGAAGTCTGGGCCGAGTTTATGCTGGTCGAGACGCTCTTTCCCAAAGGACCGCTGGGGCAAGCCGAGCCGGCCGCGCGGCGCGCCTTTCTCAGCGAACGACGCTTTGTGCCGGGCCTGGCGCTTTCCAGCTTCGACGACGAAGGCGTGACCAGCCTGCGCGTCGCCGACGTCCAGGCCAGCGACTGGCTGGCCGGCACCGTGGCATCGATCTATGCGCCAGAACTGCGCGAAATGCCGCTTGATGCAGAAGCGCTTGCTCAGATCGTGGCGATCAAGGAGCATGTCGCGCGGCAGTGGCAGGTGCATCCGGCGCAGGTGGTGGTGGGCAGAGAAGCGAGAAACCGAGTTTCTTTGAGAAACTCGGTTTCTGAGATTTCTGACGCGACCGTCGCTGAGGTGACTTCGCCGCAACTGCCGTTGCAGCGGGCGCAGGTGCAGGTATGGCGTGACGCGGAGATGTGGCGTGTGGCTGATGCCGGCGATGCCAGCGCCCTCGATCTGAGCGGCGTCCAGCGCTTCTGGCGCGAGCGCGCCAACGCCGGCGGTACGCTGGTCGAAGATATGACGCTGGCGCTCATGCAGCGCTTCATCCGTCGCGTGGAAATTGCCGATCCCGCGGCCTTTGCCGCGCTGCATGGACGCGGCGTGCTCTACCTGGCCAACCACCAGCTTGACCTGGAGTCGGCGCTCTTTGTGTCGCTGATTGCGACGGTGCAAGGCACGGTCACGACAGCGATCGCCCGCCAAGAGTTGGGCGAATCGTGGATCGGGCCGTATTTCGATATCTGCTTCCAGCACCCGCAGATCGCGGACCCGCACATGCTGCTGCTGATCGACCGCGACAGCCCGGAGGCGGTCTTCCAGGCGCTGGCCGACGCGCTGGAGCGCACGCGCATCGCGAACAATTCGCTGCTGGTGCATGTGGAGGGCAAACATGCGCTCGCCGCACGCCAGCCGGTGGAGGTGGTCAGCACCGCGCTGATCGATCTGGCCGTGGCCAAGAATGTGCCGATTGTGCCGCTGCGCTTTGCCGGCGGGCTGCCGGTGACGCCGGTGAGCGAGCCGCTGGCCTTCCCGGTCGATTACGGCCAGCAGGACTTCCTGGTCGGCGCGCCGCTGCTGCCGGAAATGCTGGCGCCGCTGCCGTCGTCGGAGCGCCGCACGCGCGTGCTGGACGCACTCAACGGCTTTGGCGGGCGCTGGCGCGAGGAAACGTCAAATCTGGGCGACGCGGAGTTTGCCGCGGCGGTCGCTGCGTGGCGGCAAGAACGGGGCGTGTCGGAAGTTCAGGCTGTGCTCTACCGTACACTGGCCGCAGTAACCGATCCTGGCGCGGAGACGCGTTGGCTGCTGGACAAAGTGCAAGGCAAACAGTCCACCGGTTCTGGGCAATCCGATGAAATCAAAAGATGGCTGGCAGTTGTGGAGACTCAGTTGTTAGGGATGGATGGGGAACTGTAGTGTTGCCAGCAGAGCGCTTGGTCAGCCTGATGGTCTGTCAACCAAGAAGCTTGGGTTTGGCTGATGGAAAGGGAACACAGATAAACGCCGATAGACCCAGATAGACGCAGATGCCTGGCTGCTTGGCTCCTATCTGCGCTGATCCGACTTCATCTGCGCCTATCTGCGTGCGCTTGCTGTCGCTCTACCCAAAGTTTTATGCTTGACGGTCTACTAGTGTACAACAGCGCAAGTCAATCAACAGCGCCTTGCGCCCGCAGTGATATCGATGTCCCTACCGTTGATTCATTTAGCCCATATGTAGTTGCGCCAACGTGCTGGGTTCATTATCGCCGCTCACGACGATGTCAGGCAGCAGCAAGGAGCGAGCGGTATAGCCGTTGTCGGGCTGCTTTGTCAGCAATACTGCATGTTCCATCACACCTCACTTTTTTCATTCCAGTCGACTGATTGCGATCTTAGCACAGTACAAGCTTGTGGCAAACCACTTTGGCCGCCTATTACTATCGTAGATGTAACGATACAGCCCTTGCCAAAAATCGACCACGGATTAGACGGATGAGGCGAATTTTCACGGATGTACTCCAAAAGGCATTCGGCTTTTTCCGTCAAATCCGTGGCCTATGGAAATTATGCTGAACTGTACTATGTGGCTCGTTCCAAGACCTTACGCGCGGCTACCAGCATGGGCATGTCGACCATCTTGCCGTTGAAGGTGAAGGCGCCGGCGCCGGCGGCCTGCTGCGTCTCAAAGGCTTCGATCAGCCGTTGGGCATGGTCGAGCTCTGCGGGGGAAGGGGAGAAGGCGCGGTTGACGATCGGCGTCTGGTTGGGGTGGATGCAGGTCTTGCCGGTGTAGCCAAGCTGGCGGGCAAAGCGACTCTCCGCTTCCAGCCCGGCGTCGTCGTGGAAGTCGGTGAAGACCATGTCGAAGGCTTGCAGGTTGTACGCGGCCGCCGCCGTCACGACCGCGCTGCGTGCATAAAAGACTTCCCATGCCGCCGGCGTGCGCACCGCACCGATGTCGCCGGCCAGATCCTCGGCGCCGAAGATCAGCCCCTCCAGCCGTGGGGTGGCGCGGGCGATCTCCTGGAGGTTCATCACACCGAGCGCGGTCTCGATCATGGCAAACAGGCGAAGCGCGCCAGCCTCCAGGCCCAGTCGCAGCTCTGCGGCCTCCAGCAGCCGGTCGATGGCGTGAAGGTCGGCGGCTTCCTCAGCTTTGGGGATAATGTAGCCGTCGGGCCGCCGGGCCGCCGTGGCCTCGATTTCGGCAGGCGGCAGGCCGGTGCTGACGTGGTTGAGACGCACCAGCCGCTCGCGGCCGCCGAAGTCGAGCGTCTGCAGCGCCTCGCTCACCGTCGTGCGCGCCTCCACTTTGCGCTTCTGCGCCACGCCATCTTCTAAATCCAGAATGACGCTGTCGACTTCCCAGCCCGCGGCCTTCTGGATCTTCTTCATGCTGTCGCCGGGCATGAACAACAGCGACCGGCGGGCAAAATGCTCATTCTGAAGTGCCATCATTGCTCCTGAACCTAAACCCACCGCCACAAAGATATCCAAGCAAGCGGCGCGAGCGAGCGACCAAAGATCATTTTGAGTAATGCTTGGCGCCGCCGCATGTCCTTTACGCCCCGATGTTTATTTCGACCAACCGCTCAGGGGCGGACGCGCCCGAGCATCCATTCTGCGCGCTGCAAGGCAACTCTTTCCACTGCCACGCGCTGGTGTTCGTAAGCCTCTGCATCGGGCGCTGCAAGCAGCGCCACCGCATGTTGCCACACCGTCTCACGCCAGTCCACGATCATGCGCTCAGTCACCCGCAAACAAGGCGCAAACGTCATTGCCGCACTCTATGATGCTTTGGCTGGTCAGCCCTTCATTCCTTTCCCTGTGCCTGCCTCAGCCTGAATAGTTACGATTCTACCTCACTCAGAGGCGCTCTCATTGCTTAATCCACGCTATTTCGTAGTGTTACCCTTTCCTCAACGATTTACGCAAATAAACGTTGCGCGAACGCGTGCGGTTCATCAAAATGTTAGGTGACGAGTTCAGCCGCCTATTGGAAAACGAGTTGGGGCAAAGGCATGGCTTTAGCAACGCTCTCTATTTTTGTCTTTCACGCGCCAGCAGCCGCCGCTTGCGCTCGATCCCCCATCGATAGCCGCTGAGTTCGCCGTTTTGTCGCACCACGCGGTGACAGGGAATGGCCACTGCCAGCTTGTTAGCGGCGCACGCAGCGGCCACCGCACGCACGGCCGACGGCGCGCCGATGCGCTCGGCAACCTCAGTGTAGCTCAACGTGCTGCCCGCCGGGATCTCGCGCAGCGCAGCCCACACCCGTTGTTGAAAGGCCGTGCCCTGAATGTCGAGCGGCAGGCGCAGCCCACTTTCCGGCGCGTCGAGGAAACGCACCACCTGTTGCATCCACGCGGCCAGGCTGGCGTCGCGTGCGATCTCTGCCTTAGGAAAACGGCTGCGCAGCCCGGCCTCGAGTGCGTGCGGATCGTCGCCCAGGTCGATCGCACAGAGGCCGCGCGGCGTTGCTGCAACCAGCACCCAGCCGAGGTAACATTCCGCCACACCAAGGCGGATCGTTTCGCCCGCCGCGCCGCGTCGATAGGTCGTGGGCGTCATGCCGATCGTGTCGTTGCTTTCGCTGTAGAAGTGGCCGCCGTTGTTATAGCCGGCATCAAAAATCGCGGCCGTCACGCTGTCCGCCTCCGGGAGCATCTCCGCCGCGCGCTGGCGACGGAGAGTCATGGCGTATTGTTTGGGCGTCACGCCGAGGCGCGCCTTGAAGATACGCTGGAAGTGATAGGGACTCATGCCCACAGTGGCGGCCAGCGTCGCCAGGGTCGGGGCTGACTCGCTGTTGCGGATCAGCGCGCACGCCTGCTCGATGGCCTGGACGTGTTCCCCCTCTATGTACGGTTCAGGCTGATGCGGCTGGCAGCGCTTGCAAGGACGAAAGCCAGCCGCCTCCGCTGTGGCCGGCGAGTCAAAAAAGCGCACATTCTGGCGCAACGGCTGGCGCGAGCGGCAGGTTGGCCGGCAGTAGACGCCGGTCGTGGTGACGGCGAACCAAAAATTGCCCTCGGCAGCCGAGTCTTTGGTGCATACGGCCACCCAGCGCGCATCCTCGGTGGTAAAGGATAGTGGTGTTGCTGTATCTGTCGTGTTTGTATCTGTCATGTTGGCAGCGCCTGGCATCGTGCAGCTCCTTCTAGCTTGGTCTTGATGGATTATGCACCAATCATAACCGTTGCGCCATGCCTGTGCACTTGATTTCTTGCGCGGCAATTTTTGGAAGGGACGAGGCTTGTTCAACGCAAATACGCTGTGATGCAAAGGCGCAGCAATCGGAGGGGTATTTGCATCTATAGGTTGACCGCCTGTCCCATTCCCTGCTCCACTGCGCGCCGGTAAACCAGCGCTGCTGCCATCGCGTCCTGCAGCGCCAGCCCCACCGACTTGAAGAGTGTGATCTCCTGCGGCGCGGTGCGGCCAGGAATGGCGCCGGTGACGACTTCCGCCAGCTCGCCCACGACGTGATCCGGCCCGATGGCGCCCTCCTCCGTGGGGATGACGATGTCGCCGGCCTCGACCTGGGCGGCCTGTCGCCGATCGACGACGACGCGGCTGCGGCGTACAGTCGCGGTATCGAGCTCGCGCATGGTCTTCGTGTACGCGCCGATGGCGTTGACGTGCGCGCCTGGTTTCAGCCACGCGCCGTCAAAGAGTGGCGTCGGGCTGTTGGTCGCCGTGCAGAGGATGTCGGCAGCGGCAACCGCGGCGCGCACGTCCCCCGTGGCCGTCACCAGGATGCCAAGTTCGGCTGTCATGCGCGCCACAAACCCGGCGAGATCGCCCAGCGCCACGACGTATACTTGCCGGATCGGGCGCACCGCGGCCATCGCCAGCAACTGCGGCCCCGCCTGCGCGCCCGCGCCGAAGAGCGTCACGACGCTGGCATCGGGCCGCGCCATGTAGCGCGTCGCCACGCCGCTCACCGCACCGGTGCGCATGGCAGTGAGGTGTTCGGCGTCCATCAGCGCCAGCGGCTTGCCCGTGCGTGCATCGTGCAGCAGCAGCACGGCGTGGATCGTCGGGAGGTCATAGTGCGTGCGGTTGTCGTTGTAGACGGTGACCACTTTGATCGTCAACGTGCCTGGATCGTCGCGATCCGGATCGCCCGCGACGAAGGCCGGCATCGAGAGATGGATGCCGTTGTGCGGCGCCACCACCGTCGCCAGCCGCTGCGGCATCTCCACCGCGCCGGCGGCAAGCTGGCGAAAACCAGCCTCGACCGCATCAATCGCATCGGGCATGGTCAGCAACGCTTCAACATCGTGGCGGGTGAGGATCAGCATGGTGGATCGACCTCCTTGTGTATTAGGAGATTGAGAGATTGGAGATTGAGGATCCGGTGATGAACCCAATCTCCTAATCTCCAATCTCTTTAATCTCCTACTTTCTCCAGCACAAACACCGGTATGTCCCGCTGCGCCGCGCGTTCACGGTACGCAGCATAGCCGGGATAGATCGCATCGGCCAGCGGCCAGTAGCGTGCGCGTTCGGCGGGCGTGGCCTCACGGCTGTGGTAGGCGGCCGACCGTCCCTGATAGGCAACGGTGGCAACCGGATAGGCGCGTAGATTATAGCTCCAGGCCGGATTCTTGTCACCGCCAAAATTGGTGGCAAAGAGCACCAGGCGGTCGCCATCGACGCCGCAGATCAGCGGCGTCGTGCGCGGTTGCCCGCTCTTGGCGCCGGTTGTCGTCAGGTGAATCACCGGCAGGCCGGTGAAGAGGCTGGTAGCGGTGGTGCGCCCGCCCGCAAGGCTCATCACGGCGCGGTCAAGGGGACGCAACGTCCGCGCCAGCAGCCAGGCGACCGGCGCCAACGCTGCGATATGTTTCACTGCGCGCTGCGCGGGATTGGGCGGGTGGAAGGTGAGCGACATATCGCCTATTCTAGCGGTTAGGCCCTCACAAATCAAAGAGCAATGTCCGCGAAGTGCGCCCTAAAAATTTGGCGGCCCGATTCGTAGGCTGGGCTATCAGCCCGACGTAGCTTTCATCATCTTGATGCCTTCCGGATCGTTGACGCAACACTGTCGGGCTGGTAGCCGGACCTACGGCGCGTAGCAACACCGTCGGGCTGGCAGCCCGACCTACGGGCGTGTAGCAACACCGTCGGGCTGGCAGCCGGACCTACGGCGTGTAGCAACACTGTCGGGCTGGTAGCCCGACCTACGGCGCGTAGCCCAAAGATGTGACGCGCCACCAAAAAACTTGGTATGACCCGCTGTGCGATCGCACTGTAAACTTTGGGATCCCTCTCCTGATTAGGATATACTCGCAACTGTTTGCTATTGATAATGTCATCGTCTTTTGAAAGTGAACCGTGCATGATTCGTTCTCACAATCGACGCCGTCTTGCTGGCGCCCTGGTAACGGTGCTCGCCGTCCTGCTGCTTGCCGCCTGTCGCCCCATTCAACCTGTCACCCCGGCCAACGCACCAATTCCGCCGCTGGGAATATCGGTCTTTCCCTCGCCCACGCCGCCGTTGACGCTGGTGCTGCCGCCGGTCGTCGAACAGCCGCCTACGCCAGATGCCGGCAGCGCCTTCCCTGCACCGACGCCGACGCTGGAAGTGATTGAGGGGACGGTGACGGTCGGTCTCGACGCGTCGCTGCCCGAGGCATGGGCGACGGCGCTGCTGGCGCGGCTCAATCAGACCGATGCGGTGCAGACGGCGACCGGCCCACAGCCGCTGCGTGTGCTCGACCAGGCGTCGCTGGCCGCGTCCGTCGTGACGCTGCGGCCCTACACCCAGGCGACCGCGCCGCTGGGCGAGCGCATCTTTGCTGTGGCCACGCCCTTTGCCACGATCCGCGATGATATCACGCTGGCCGAATTGACAACGGCCTGGCAGACCGGTGCGCCCGCGCTTTACACGACCGACGAAACCGCAACGTTATTGCGCCCTGTGCTGGGCGTCTATGCCGGCAATCTGGCTCCTCAGGCGGAATTACTGGCAGCAGTCGAGAGTACGCCCGGCGCGTGGGCGGTGCTGCCGTTCGACCAGCTCGACCCGCGCTTCAAGGCGCTGACCGTCGATGGCGTCAACGTGCTCAGCAATCAGTTCAGCGTGCTGGAATATCCGCTGGCGGTGGCGTTGAGCGTGGAAGGAATTGGCGCCAGTGCGGTCCGCCCACTGTTGCAAGCTGTCGTCCAGCCGTACACAAACCGTGACGCGTCCCGCTTGACGCAACTGATCATGACAGGCGTCACCGCCATGTCGCGCGTCACCGCGCTCAGGATGGATCAGCAGGGCTACGACTATCCGGCGCAGGTGATCTCCGATGTCTTTGCCGCCGCCGACATCACGCACATCAGCAACGAGGTTCCCTTTTTGGACGACTGCGTGGCAAATCCGGCGGAGAATAATCTGATCCTCTGCAGCCATCCCAACTATTGGGCCGCGTTGGCGGCCTTGGGCACAGACATCGTCGGGTTGAGCGGCAACCACGTCAACGATTTTGGCCGCGACGGCGCGCGGCGCTCGCTGACCTGGTATCACGATCACGGCATTCCGATCTACGGCAGCGGCTTTACGGTCGATGAGGCGTGCGCGCCGCTGCTGTGGGAGGATCACGGCAACACCTTTGCGTTTATCGCTGCGCTGGCCTTCTATCCGGAAGGCGCCTGGGCGACGGCGGATCAGCCGGGCGCCTGCTACTATTACGACAACCAGGCGACAATCCTTGAATTGGTGCGTCAGTTGTCCACCTTTGTGGATGTGGTCGCGGTCGAGCTACAACACACCGAAACCTATGAACCGTACCCCATCGCCTCGCAGATTGCCGATTTCCGCGCGTTGCGCGAGGCGGGCGCGGACATCGTCACCGGCGTGCAAAGTCACGTGCCCCAGGCGCAGGAGCCTTACGGCGCCGATGATGTCGGCGGCCCTGGCTTCATCACCTACGGCCTGGGCAACCTTTTCTTCGATCAAATGTGGAGCTGGGAAACGCGTACAGAACTGGCGGCGCGCCATACGATCTTCGATGGACGGGTAATCAACACGGAATTGCTGACGATGGTGTTGGAAGATTTCGCCCAACCACGCTGGGCCACGCCGGAAGAGCGCACCGACATTCTCAACCGCGTCTTTAATGCCGCGCCGCCGAGGTAACTGATCTCCGATCTCTAACATTCTCTTTTTCTTGTCATAGCGGATGATGATTTCTTCACCAGCCCGAACTTGCTTCATGATTTCTGCGAAATGTGCTTTGAATTCGCCAACTGGAAATGTTTTCATGCAAATAGCACAAGCTTTGCTTGACAAGTTGTCAAGCAAAGCTTGTGCTGCCCGAACTGCTCAAAAATCCGCATTTACATCCTAAACTCGTATTGCCCTCGTTCAACAGAATGCTTTTGCCCATTCGGCAGATGCACTTCGGTTGGAGCGGGGACTTCGATGTTCAACAAGAATTGGCCGTTGTCGATGCGCCAATTGCTTTGGATCGGCCCCTGTACGCTTTCAAACGTGCACTTGACCCAGTCGAAGCTGCCACCGGGAATCGGTTTGATTTGGATCTTTGCAAAGCCGGGTTCCAGCGGCGTGATGCCGGCAACTCTAGTGAAGAACCACTGCGTGACCGCGCCAAAGGCATAATGGTTAAAGGAATCGGTGGGCTTCCCGCGATCGTCGATGCCGTTCCAGTTCTCCCAGATGGTGGTCGCGCCTTTTGATACATTGTATAACCAACCGGGTCGTTTGGTGTTCTCAATCATCTTGTAGGCCGTGTCCACATAACCGTAATCGGTCAAGACCGGCAAGATAAAAGGGGTGGTCAGAAAACCGGCGCCGATGCAATACGCATTTTTGACAACCATCTCATTCAGCAGTGCGGCATTTTGCGCTTTCTCTGGGTCGGAAAGCAGATTCAAGGCAATCGGCCGCACATATCTCGCCTGCCGATCAGATTGGACAACCCCATCCTTCGTAAAGGTGTAACGGTAGGCTTCTTTGACCTTCTGCGACAGTGCACGATATTTACTGGACGTTTCTTCATCGCCCAATATCGCTGCGATTTCGGACAATAATCCCGCAGCATACGCATAATAGGCCGTCGCTACCTCCGAATCGGGGATGACCAAGTTGCGCATGAAGTCTTTTGCCATCGTGTGCCCTGGCTCCAGCCATTCGCCCCAGTGGTAGCCGACGTCAATGATATACTCCTGATAAGGGTTGCGATTGAAACGGTTCACGAAGTTCGACTGATGGGCGCGGTTTTCGAGAAAACCCAGCCATTTCTTGATGCTGGTGTACTGGGTTTCCAAGACTTCCTGCTTGCCGAACATTTTGTAGAGCGTATAGGGGACAATGACCGCAGCGTCTCCCCACGCCGCGCTGCCGTCGATAAATTCCCAAAATCCCACGGACGGCACAATATTGGCGACTGACCCATTGGGTTTCTGCTGGGCAGCCAGATCCTTCAGCCATTTTGTTAAGAAGGTATAGGTGTCAAACTGATAGCTGCCGGCCTCGCAAAACACGGCAATGTCGCCCGTCCAACCCGCCCGCTCCCGTGTGGGGCAATCGGTCGGAACATCCAGAAAATTGCCTTTTTGACTCCATTTGGCATTGTGGACAAGCTGGTTGACCTGGGGATGGGAACATTCAAAAAAGCCGGTCTCTTTCATATCCGAGTAGACAGCGATGGCGGTGAAATGCTCCGGCATGATCGCTTCGGGCCAGTTGATCAGCTTGACGTAGCGAAACCCATGCGCGGTGAAGGATGGTTTATAGCTTTGGGTTCCTTCTTTTAACGTGTAATCAACCTCCTGAAGCAGTTTGTCTTGGATAGGGCCACCGATGTTCAGGTTCTCCAGGGTAAAGCTGCCCTTTTCGTCAAGCGTCTCCCCATGACGGAGTTTCACCTTGTGTCCCCTTGGCCCAGACACGGTAAACTCCACATAGCCAAAAATATTCTGGACAAAATCGAGCACAGCAGAGCCATCTGGCGTCGTCAGCACTTTCGGCATAAACCGTTCATGCTCAAGAATCTTTTCGCCTGCGGAGGACACTACCTTGCCGGCATAGGCCGATAGATAGACCGGATGCCATGCGCGATCATCAAAACCGGCTTCTGTCCAGCCGGGCATTTCCATAGTGGCATCGTAAACTTCGCCATCCTTCCAGTCGTTTTCCCGAATCGGCCCCTGTTGAGTTGCTTTCCAGCGCTCATCGGTGGCCAGGATGGTTTGGGCGCCATCCTCATGCTCAATTTCGAGCGCGGCCATCAGCTTGAGCTTATCGCCATAAACATTGCGTTTTGAATTGGCCCCCAGTTTGCCGCGCCACCAGCCATCACCGACGACAGCCGCAATCACATTGACACCCTGCTTGAGGAACGAAGTTACATCAACGGTTTGGTATTGAAGCCGCTCCATATAATAGGTGCAACCGGGCATAAATTGTTCTTCTGAGATGGGGGCGCCGTTGATGTAGGCTTTATAAATTCCACAAGCCGTGATGGTGAGCGTGGCTTTTGCAATTTCATGCTCAATCACAAATTCCCTGCGCAGATAACTGGCGCTCTGTCGTCTTCTTTTGTCGACAACCCCTTCAGGTTCGATAAATAATTCATTGAAGTTCATTGAGCTCTCCTGAAAAACGATTGAACCATTGACAAAGCTGGCCTCATCCGAGACCAGCATCAGCGCAACGTTGGCCAACTCCTCCGGCTTGCCGACGCACGGCATGGCACTGGCGCCAGCCTGCATACGCATCATGCCAAATTCATGTGGCTCCCCGCCTGCACCTATAGCAGCCTCTATCCCTCCAGGGCAAAAGTGCGTTCGCATCTGTATGATCACACCTTCAGTTCCGCCACCACCATCCACGCGCCTTTTTCCGTTTTGTAGCCCATGAAGTAGGTTTCACCTAACGCCAGTCCTTCGCTGGTGACAAATGAGTCAAGTGCGTGTTGGTAGTCACCTGTCATCTCAATGCCAAAACTCAATTGCTCATCGGTCATGTCAAGTACGGGTAATGTTGCTTTCATGCCGCGAGCATATTCTCCGGTCACAAAGCTTCTGGCATAGATATCGGCGGCAATCACAGAGCCTGCAAGCGCATTCGCTTTTACTGTGCGTAACGTATTGCGTACCGATTCTTCGCCAAGATATAGCGTCACCCCTTCCCAGAGGAAGATCGTGCGTTTGCCTGGGTCATAGCCTGCCGCTGTCAAGGCGCTAAACCAATCTGCCTGCGAAAAGTTGGTTTCTACAAAGGTGACATGGGCTGTATCAATCCCCGCTTTTTGCAGAGAGTGTCGTTTAAGCTGCTGAATTGTGGCTTGGTCCAACTCGAATATTTTCATTCCGCTATCTTTTAGATGGTTGTAGGCACGGGTATCCAGCCCCGCCCCCATCAACACAAATTGCTCGGCGTCGTCTTTGGCGTTGTCGATGATGCTGTCGAAATAGCCTGTGCGGTTGGTGACAAGATTGCCAACGCCTTCTTCACCCAATTTTGCAATCACGGGATACCACTTGACTGAACCAGCGATGCGGGAATAGACATAGAGCGGGAAGAGCGCCAGCCACAAGCCGAATGTTGACGTGTTGGGCAGGGCCGGGGCTAGTTTTGCGGCGGCCGGGTCATCACGCAAGCCAAAAATGTGCATGGTCCAGCGTCCGTTGATGATCTCAATCGCCGTTTGTGAAACGCCCAGTCGCCTGCTCACAATCAGTTGCTTATAAGTAACCCAAATCACACCGATAATGGTCAGCGGGATGAATAGAATTTGTAGAGGGATGAAGACGATAAGGGCGAGAATATTCCTCATGGCTGTTCTCCTAAAATGTGATGGCGCCGGTCGTTGAAAGGGGTTTCAATTTCTGGCTCTTTGAGCAATTGCCGGTGGCGGCAGCGAATGAATTCGCCGCCTGCTACGGGAAACGTGCTGAAGCACGTTGTCAACGTCGAGCGTCAACCCGCTGAAGCGGGTTTCCCATGTCAGCCACCGAATTGATTCGGTGGCGGTCGACCACACAAAACGTCAGAGAACCCAATTTTTTACAATTTTTCGGCAAAGACCATGCGCTCAATCTGCATGGACATAAGCTGCCGCCCCGTTGGCTTCACATACCGATTCCCAAGCTCCTCATAGCTCAAATCCTCGATCAAGCGCCAACCATAGTCGTTGAGGAAATCCGCCAGATGAGCGGGGTCAAAGCCAAAATGCCAGATGTCAGCGACTTGCTTATGAAACTTTTCATCTCCATAAAAATTTTCGCCTTTCACAAAATCTTTGAGCACGTAGGTGAATGCCAATCGGCTTCCGGCAGGCGCTTTGGCAAAGAAGTCAAAGGTCTTGCGAACGGCCGACTCAGTCAGATACTGCGAAACAGCTTCCCAGATGAAGAAGGTTTTATCCTCCCCTGAATAACCCTGTTCACTCAGTACATCACCTACGCTCTGTTCCATGAAATTCATGGAGACTAATATCACGTGATCGGGTATTGCACCCAAGACCCTGTGCAGATGCTTGCGTTTGGCATCGATATTCACGGCTTGATCGACTTCCCACGCCGGGACATTCTGAAGGGCGGGCAGTCGGTATAGGCGCGTATCATAGCCCGCACCGAGGTTGACCACAGCATCAACCTGTTTCTCCGCAACTGCCTCGATAAGGCGCTCATCAATATAGCGCTTGCGAACCAGAAAGGCGCTCCAGCCACCCTGAATCGCTTTATCTGTGAAACTCACCATCCAGTTTCGTAGTGCGGGGATCCGGGTCATATTGACCATGAACCGATTTGAGCGCGATAGAATTTGTGGCGCAAGGCTATCCTCAATAATGCGCTGTTCGGCGGGGAAATTTTGTTCCACCGCCACGATAAATGTTGGGGCGTAGCCTGTTCCGGCCGCGCTGTTGGTGTCAATTGACTCTTCTGTCGATGTCATTTTGTGATCCTGTCTAAACCAAATCAAGGCAGCCAATCCATCAATTTATGGGCACAACTTCCTGAAACTTGCCGCTATTGCCGAGCTTTGGTGCTTGATGGCTCTTGCGAATGACGGCATCCGATACGCCATTGTCACGCAGCAAATCCTGCACCTCCGCAATAATCTTGTCAAAAACAGCCGCGACATCTGCCCCCGCTCTGATCTCTGCCCGGATCTCGAATGCTCTTTCTCCAGTTTGCACCAACTGAACCCGTGAAGCTTGCTCATGTTCCAGATCGAAAGCCAATGCGGATAATGCAACGTCGCCAATGTGCAGGATGGTGGCCTGACGCCCCTCGACGCGATAGCTGCGGAAGGGTGAACCGCACGGGCAGGGATCAGTGTAGAATCGAACCCGATCACCCATTTTATAGCGGATAAAGGGTTGTACATCGTTGGCAAGATAGGTCAATAGCACAGCATCAGAAAGTACGCCATCAGCCACCGGTTGCTCATTTTCATCGACCGCCTCCAAGACGACCCAGTCCTCATTTAGGTGGAAACGTCCATGGCTACATTCCTTTCCCAGCAACACACATTCTGAGCTTGAATACGCACTTGAGAGAAAAGCGTCAGGAAATACAGTTAGCGCTCGTTGCCGTAGCTCTTCCGTGAGTGTCTCTCCGCTCAGGCTTAAAGATATGGGGTTAATATGTAATCGTCCCGCTTCCTTTTCGCGGATGAGAATGCTCAGTACGCTTGGATACGTCCTAATCGATGGTACATTTCCAAACGCATTCAGTTGCTCTACGATGTCTTCTATGGGTTCTTCAGCCGAAATGAAAGCGAAGTTTGAAGGGCCATTATTGAGATTTTGCATTAGCTGGGTCATGGTATTACCGGCAAAATGCCCGTTTCCACCGGTAATCGCCACGGGGACGCCAGTTCCATTTTTCAATTCGTCGGACAGTTTTTGAAATTTTGCCATTTGGGCTTCATCCGTCCGTACCGCTTCAACTCCCTGGGGTAATTCAAACAGTGCATAAATAGAACTTGCTACAATAAGCGGTTCGCCCGATGTTCCTGATGTTCGATAAACCAGGCAATCATTGATCGGAACGCCAAGGTTGCTCATGTCTTCCATATGTTCAAGCGCCCGCGCCCGAGTCAGGCTTCGATCTGTCAGCCACCTGTCAAATTCGATCATGAGTTCCGGTTTACGCGTGATCGGTAGATCCTGCAGTTGAACGGTGTCCGATGGGGGCGCATGTTCATATAGCTCGGCAAAGAGCGGGGATTTGCGCCTGACCTTTTCCACCAATCGACGAAGATTGCCGAGTTGCTGGGCTTCGATTTGGCTGCGTCCGCCCATTTGTGTCTGCTTGGCGGTTGAAGAAATTTCCATAATCTTTTGGTAGTCGATATTCATTTTCCATCTCCTGTATTCAGTACTTCACGATTTCGGGGGTTGCTAGACTTGTCATTCCTGCGAAGGCAGGAATGACAATAGCCAACTTTCGTGATCTACTGGTATTGCAAAAAGCGCCTCCCAGCGAATATCCGTTTAGCTTGCGTATATCTTGATCGCCCCCAAGTTAAGCGACCGATCATCAACGTCCGCAATGCCAATCGCATACTTTTCCTGACTGGCAAATGTGCCGTGCCCATCGCCGCCGCCCGTGAGAAGCAGGTCGTGCGCTTTGGCATAGTCGCGCAGGGTGGTTGCCGTTTCTGGACTATGGCTGGCACTAAATCCTTCTAGGCCGTCTATCCCTAGCGCAACCAGTTGCTCAACATCGGCAATCAATGTGTCGGGATTGTGCAAATAGCCCCCTGCAACAATCGCGTAACCGCCCGCATCATGGATCATGTCGATGACTTTTTCGACCGGGCGAAATGGCAGGCCTTGCATGATGGTGGCCATCTGTTCACGGTATTCTAGAAACCACTGTGTACTCGCATCGTCGCCTCCATCGAGTCCCTTGGAGTAGAGATAGTTTTGGAACTTGAATCCGCCCAGCTTGGGGTTTCGCTCATAAATGCTGTATTCGTCTAGCGACAGTTCGCTGCGCTCTTCGCTCATCACCTTGAGAATCTGCAAACCGATCTCATCCCAATTTGCCTGATTCTCTTTGAAAAGCTCTTGCAGAGGTTTATTCTGCGGGTCACAATCATACGCCAGCAAGCGAAATAATTGGCTGTTGCGGCTGGCGCTTATCTGGACGCCTTTGATGTAGGTAACGCCATATTTTTTGGCAAGATCACCCAATTCCAAATAAGCATCCATCGTGTCGTCATCGGTGAATGAGATGAACGTGATGCCCTTTGAAAGGGCTTCCTGGATAGCTTCTTCGGGGGTTTGCGTACCTGAAGAATAGCGGGAATGAATGTGTAGATCGGTTGTCATTGTCACTACTCCTCCTGAAAAATCTGCACTAACGGAGCCATTGCTGTCAATAGCTGTGGTATAATTTGGGCAATTTGAACCAACGATGTCGAATACAAAGGAATGATTAATGGCCGTCCGCGATCCGAAAACTGAGCCGATGCGCGTGAACATTTATCGCCAAATGACGCCACAAGCGCGCATGCTCATTGCTGCCCAGCTTTATGAAGAGGGTATCGCCAATATGCGCTCTGCCATCCTTGATCGGCATCCTGAGTTTTCGGCAATCGAACTAGAGCGCGAAATGCGTCGTCGATTATTGCCCCGCCCCCTCTTTCTGCAAGTTGAGGCGTATATCAACGAACGCGACCAAGGCCTAGAAAATCATGATTCAAAATAGTGTATTCGCCACTGTTCTTGATACGCTAAATTCATTGGGTATCCCTTACATGATTGTTGGTTCGTATGCGTCTAATTATTGGGGACGTCCACGCATGACCCACGATATCGTATACGCCAACAATCAGTCGATCAGTAGTGGGTGAACCATCCCCCAACCGACGTTTCGTTTCATAGACGCGCCACAATCGTTTTTCAGGATCATTACGCCGCTTCCACCAGCCGCACAATCCCATTGCTGCCATCCACCCAATCATTGCGCCATCAGGGATATTCGCGACAGCATTTTCCACACTGGAGACACAGGGCAAGCCATACTCACGGGCGATGACCGCGCCGTGCTGCAATGCGCCGCCCACTTCCAACACAACACCACTGGCATTCATAAAGAGGGGTGTCCAACCGGGGTCTGTCGCACGAGTCACCAGAATCTCACCCTTATTGAGCGGTTTTTCATAGGGAGCATTAAGTACATTGGCAACGCCACGGATAACGCCCTACTATTGCTGCCACAATCCATATTGGATTTCGTCAAGAATGTAGATTGCCCAAGTTCCAGTTTCTCCCTGTTTGGTTGGAGGATATGCGATCATAGCACCAGCCGCCTCGGCTGCCTCGACAGCCTTTGTGATGTCATCGACAGCGAAGTATGTCCGAACGATTGGCTGCTCATGCTCAGCTAATGGGGCACGAACGCCTATCAAGGTTCCGCTCGCTGTTTCTGCGACTTTGGCCTGACCGAGATCTTGAACCTCGGCACCAAATGACACCCCATGAACTTGTTCCAAGGCATTACACTGCTGCTTAACGGTCTTAGATACAATCTCTACATAATGAACTTTCATTTCTAAATCTCCTTTGGATTTCTGCCCGCGCGAGAATGATGGGAAGAGACACCCCTTTGTGGAATGTCTCTTCCTATGCCTAAATCGCTGGGACTAATTCAGCCTCTTCTTCTACGAGCCGCACAATCCCATTGCTGCCATCCACCTCAATCATTGCGCCATCGGGGATGTTCATGACAGCATTTTCTATACCAGAAACACAGGGTAAGCCGTATTCGCGGGCGATGACTGCACCATGTTGCAGCGCGCCACCGATTTCCAGCACAACGCCACTGGCATTCATAAAGAGGGGTGTCCAGCCGGGATCGGTGGCCCGCGTGACCAGAATTTCGCCTTTGTTGAGTGGTTTTTCATAGGGCGAGTGCAAGACGTTGGCAATGCCACGAATAACGCCAGGGGCAACCGCTTGGCCTACCAATTCGCCTTCTTTAGCAGGCTTCTGTGGGGCGCGTATAATCCGGCCGCGAGAATTCATGATACGCGGCCAATTGTTCACCTGTGCCTGTTTTTCGCGGGGAGCAAGGTTCTTGGCGATGATGGCGCGAAGATCCAGTGTGCTATTTTGTTGGGCTTGTGTTAATTGGCTCACGTTCAAGTCAAACACCTGTTTTTTGTCATCCAGGCGACCTTGGGCCACGAATTCTTCCCCTAATTGCAAGGCACGTTGGCGCATCAGGTCAAGCGTGATGATAAAGAAATATTTGGGCATTTCACGGTAGCCCAGATTGTAGTGGAGGGCGGATTGCTTCTTGAAAAAGTTGCCCTTGCCCTTCTGATTGGCAAGCGCCAGTAATTGATCGTAGGCATCTTGGCGACGTTGGGCGACTTTAGCCAGCATATCACTATTGATGTCTATCGCTTTGAGTTGGTTGAAAAATGCCGGCACATTTTCATGGGCGCGTTCTGTTGCAATGTCGATCTCGCGAATGCCACGACAACCGAATCTGTCCATATAGTGGTCAAATGCGGTCTGGAATTCAGGTGAAAATTGTTTGTTGGCAAGTTTCGTGGCAAATTCTTCACCCGTTGCTGTATCTTGTACTTCGGGATATTTCGCCAGGTCAAACATCAGATGTCCCATCTCTGAGGTAGGATTGCCATTGAGATCAATGTTTAAGGAGACCAACAAATCGTCAACATCGTCCCCCTTAAACAGACGACTCATCCGTGCCTGCCCCACCACAGCGGGAAGCATCACACTCGCAATGTTAGTCATCTGACCGGCAAAGAGCGCGTTGAGTTGCTCAACTAAATTACTGAATGGTATATCTTGCGTTGCCAATTGTTTAGAGGCTACGACTTCTTTCTCAAATTGCGCCACATACTTTTTCTCAGCCTTGCTCTGGTTAAATATGCCGGAAACGAAAGGCCCAATCATAGGCCCTACCGTTTTTGCGGCTCTCCACTTCATCCCCCGCATCGCTGGGGGTGTTTCGGCTGGAACATACGAATCCAAGTCCAGCGTTGCAATCGCGTCACGGGTCGGGTCGTCATAAGAACTAAGCATCCGAGATGCTGTCCCTGTACCAAGACCTGCCATCAAATTCGATAGGTTCAAATATTGACGACCTTCACTGTTGATGACGCCACCTTCCATGCCCGCATCAAACATGCCGACATCCCCTTTGATGGCTTCCAGCATCTTGCCCCAAGTTTCGTTCCCCAAGACCGAAAGTGAGTCCTGAAATCCCTGCGTCAGGACGATCAGATCCATGTAAAGATACTTTTCGGCGCCGGGTTTGGTAATCATCATTTCTGGCAGCGGCACATAAGTCGTAATCGGACGCGCTTGCAGGAGGTAAAGCTCGCCATCGGCATAGGCCCATTCGATGTCCATCGGCAGCTTGTAATGCGCTTCCACTTTGGTGACGAGTGCGGTCACGGCGATGACCTGGGCATCGGTCAAAGAAGCGGCGTTGGGGTCAGCCAGGGTTGATTTCTCCATGCCGCCGCCGTCTTTGCTGACCAGCACATACTCTTTACTCGCCAGTTGTTTCTCAATAATCTGGTTGGTGACTTTGTTGACCACGAAACTGTCCGGCGTCACCTGCCCCGACACCACCGACTCGCCCAGCCCAAAGTTGCTGTTGATGACCGCTTCATCGTAATCGTTGTTGTTGGGGTTCAATGAAAAGGCCACCCCGCTCACCTCCGACTCGATCTGCTTCTGCACCACCACCGCCAGACTGACTTCGTCGGGGACGATGTTCTGTTTGAGCCGATAGGTGATGGCGCGTGCCGTCCACAGGCTGGCCCAGCAGCGTACGACGGCGTCGAGCAGTGTCTCCTTGCCCTGCACATTCAGGAAGGTTTCCTGCTGTCCGGCAAAACTGGCATCTTGCAGATCTTCGGCCGTGGCGGAAGATCGCACGGCCACTGCATCTGCCTGCAAATCAACGTGAGCGGCCAGCACGGCCTCGGCAATGGCAGGCGGCATGGCGCCCTGCAAAAAGAGCGCCTTGATCGTTGCGGATGCCCGCTCGCTCGATTGGGGATCGTCGATCTGAACGCTGGCCGCCGCCTGCACGATCTTCTCCTGCAAGCCATTCGCCTCAACAAACGCAGCGTAGGCGGCGGTCGTCAGCACAAAGCCGGGCGGCACGGGGAACCCCGCTGCTGTCATCTCGCCCAGGTTGGCGCCCTTGCCTCCGGCAAGGACGATGTCGTTGCTGTCCACATCGTGAAAAGAAAGAGTGTACGCCATGGTGCTCCTTAGAAAATTTAGTCTTGTAACCAGTGCAAAGATCGCACTGCTTGAGTGACCAGATATTGACTGACCGTCGGTCGGTGATGAATAGTATAATGTTTTTTCGGCCGGTTGTCAAGCATTTGCAAACCTTGCTCTGCATGAATTCCATACTTTGAGCGCTGGATATTTATGAACCGAAGCGGCGTTTGACAGACCCCTATGCTCGCTTTACAATGGACGTACGTGTGTAGCTAAAGGAACGTACGCGTGAGGTGAACCAATGAAAACCATCACGGCGACAGAATTGCGCAGCGACATCTACAATCTGCTGGAAGAGGTGCTTGCAACCGGCATTCCGCTCGAAGTGACCAAGGGAGGGCGCAAGCTGCGCATTGCTCCGGTCGAACCGGTCGATAAATTTGCCGACATGGAATTCCGCCCTGATGTGATCAACGGGGATCCGGGCGACCTCGTGCACATCGAGTGGGAGTACAGCCTTGATCTACCTTGATACGCATATCGTCGTCTGGTACTACGCCAGTGACAAGCAGCGTTTCTCAAAGTCCATTCAGGCATTGATGAACCAACACGATTGGATGATCTCGCCGATCGTGCGCCTGGAATTGCACTATTTGCATGAAATCGGCCGTATCAATCCCACCGCGGACGCCATGCTGGCCAGCCTCTCTCAACGGGTGGGGCTGAGCATTTGTCCGAAGCCCTTTAACGATGTGATCTCGGTTGCGAATCAGCTTACCTGGACGTGCGATCCCTTTGACCGCATCCTCGTCGCGCAGGCCACTTTGAACGACGACATCTTGGTCACGGGCGACCAGAAAATCCATGCCCATTATCCTCACGCAAGGTGGTGAATTCGCCGCCCCCGTCGCTTCCACCATACTACCAGCCCCACCACTGCGCCGACCGCCAGAAGGAGCAGCGCCTTGTTGCGGCCATTGGCGGCGGCTTGCGTCTCCACCGCCGGCGCGTCGACGGTCGCGCCGGCTTCGTCCACCAGCGTCACCGTGCCGGCGTCGCCGTCGACAGCCAGCATCATCCCGGACTTGATGCGTGCTGTGGCCACGCCTGTCCCCATCACGGCCGGGATGCCATATTCGCGCGCCACGATGGAGCCATGCGCCAACGCGCCGCCCACGTCGGTCACCAGCCCCTTTGCTTGCGAAAAGAGCGGCGTCCAAGCGGGGGTCGTCGTCGTGCAGACCAGGATAGCGCCAGGCTGCATCTGGTTAAAATCTTCTGCTGAGTGGATGACGCTGGCCGGAGCAGTGACGCGACCGGTGCTGACGGCATAACCCTTCAAAACCGGCCCATCGTGGATGGCATCAGTCGGCGTCGGATCGAAAATGGAAATCTTGATAGGGCCAAGCTTGAGTGCGCTGCGCTCCGGAACTTTGGGTGGTGGAGTGAGCTGCATCCGGGCCTCGCGCAATTCGCGTCGCTCTTGGGCCAGTTGCGCATACGCCGGAATATTCTGTCCGTTGGCGCGGGCTTCAAGCGCCGTTGTGATTTCGTCGCGATGCAGGTAGTAGAGATCATCGGGATTGGCGATGATGCCGGCATCGGTCAGGCGCTGCCCCAACTCACGCGCCAACTTGCGCACCGTCGGCCAGGCCGCGCCCATGTAAAACATCACATGTTCGCGATAAGGCGCGTACTTCTTCGTCCACTTCCACAGCCACGCAAAGAAGCGCCGCGACACGGGGTTGAGCGCCTGCGCCGTTTGTGCGACGAGAGCATCCCGTTCAGCCGCCATCTGTGCCTGTCGCACCCGCACCGCTTGCGCCGGTGGTTGTCTGACCAGCGCTTTGAGGCTCAAAATCATCGGCAAGGGGTTTTCACTTTGGGTCGGATCAACAAAATCGAGATTGTAGATTTGATGGCCGTATTCACCAAGATAATGGTTGATGCCGGTTAGCACAGGTCGCCCGTCAGGATGGCTGGCCAAGGCTGGGAGCAGATGATTGGCCGTCGTGTTGAGAATAAGTTTCCGCAATGATTCGTTGCTGCGGACAGAGTTGGCTATGCTCTCCATCGCAGCCTGGGCATCTAACGCCTTCGAGTCGAAGCCGCGCAAAAAAGCAGAGCTGCCAAGTCCCGCTTTGGGCAGTGCAGAGCGAAAAACTGTTTTTAAGAGTTTATCAAAAACTGGGTCAAAAAAGCGTGAAAGTCCTAAATTGGCAGCCGATCCAAACCAGTAGCCGCTGTCGGCGGCTGCCATCTCGCTGATGCCTTGCAGGAGAGTTGCGGATTCGGCCGCATCCAAATCAAGCGCATCCCAACGGGCAATCAGGGCTTGATAGGTGGGCAACACGTGCCCATCCCAGTCGAAGGCGGGCATAGTCAGCATTTTAGGGATGCGCGAGTAAACTTTTAAAGCCGCTTTTAAGGTTTGCGCATTTAGGCTGTAGCTGGCCGTTGTGTAGGCGTAGCCGTTGATGGTGTCGGCAAATCCGTGTGGCATGACGGGGTCAAGGTCGAAATGAGCGTTGGCGATCTCACCAAATGTATTAAGCAGCTTATCGAGAGTCTGGCTTAAACCTTGCCTCAGATAAAGGTCTTCAAAGAGCGGCGAGAGCGGTGCGGGCATGTGTTCGACAATCTGGCGGCGCATCCACATCGTGTTGGGGGCGGGCGGTTCCCAGACCACATGTTTGAGCGGGGCTGGCGGCAATGCGGTGATCGGCCGCGCCTGCAGGATGGCAATTTCCCCATCGGCGATGGCCCATTCGATGTCCATCGGCATGTTGTA
>Ga0154020_10002295_pt1 | contig 23239 bp, 16 predicted proteins | sample Klosneuvirus_201_FD_109709 | JGI IMG/M metagenome (GOLD analysis project Ga0154020, IMG submission 109709) | Active sludge microbial communities from wastewater, Klosterneuburg, Austria - Klosneuvirus_20160825_MG | ecosystem: Engineered > WWTP > Aerobic digester > Activated sludge | place...
ATCGTGATGCCGTGCGCACCGGCGAGCTCGCACAGCGCCGCGGCCCACACCGGATCGGGGTAGCGGGTGCCGCGCGCCTGGCGCAGGGTGGCGACGTGGTCGATGTTGACGTGCAGGTTCATCGCCGCGCACCTTATCCGAAAACGCGCGGCGGAATGCGGAAAACCGCGGTCCGCCCGCTACGGGAAGGGCAGCCCGGTGCAGCCCATGGGCACGCCGGCGTCGTAGGTCGGGGTGCCGCCGAAGCAGCTGCCGCCCAGGCAGATCGGGAGGCCGCCCGCGGCGCAGCTGTTGGCGCAGCCGCCACAGTTCATGCCGTCGGTGCACAGATCGACGCAGGTGGTGCCGCAGCAGCCCAGCACCGGGGTGCCGCCCAGCGGGCCGCCCGCGGTCGGGCACATGTTGCCGCCCACGCCGCACTTGCACGCGCCGTTGTCACACATGAGCTGGGTGCCGTTGACCATCGGGCACTTCACGCCGCAGCCGCCGCAGTTGTTGGGGTCGCTCTTGGTGTCGATGCAGCCCGGCGCAGTGCCGCCGCAGCAGGTCTCGCTGGCGGTGCAGGTGCGCGGCGTGGCGCCGCCACACAGACAGCCCGAGTTCATGCAGACCTCGCCGGTCTTGCACGCCTTGCCGCACATGCCGCAGTTGAAGGCGTCGCTCGCGAAGTCCTTGCACCCAGGGTTCGAGCCGGTGCCGCAGCAGCTCTTGCTGCCGGTGCACTTGGGGCCCAGGGCGCAGACACACTGGCTCTGGGTGCAGGTGTCGGCCACGGTGGCCTCGCACTTCTCGCCGCACATGCCGCAGTTGTTCTTGTCGCGCGCGGTGTCCACGCAGGCCATCACGCCGCCGACCGCGCAGCACTTCTGGGTCGCGGTGCAGCGCGAGCACAGCCCCTGGTTGTTGGCGGCGTCGCCGGTCATCCCGCTGTCGATGTTGTCGCCGCCAGGATCACTGCAGGCGTTGTTGGCCATCACGCCCAGGAATCCGGACAGCACCAGCAGCAGCAGGAACGGCGAGAAGCGAACCATCTTCATCAGGGACCTCCAACAGCGCAAAGCACGGTATCGGAGGCACTTCCACAGGTCAACTGGTCAAACGACCAACCTCCCTGGTTGGTCGTTTGTCCGGATCCGGTCCTCCTCAGGCGTCGCAGGCCGCCACCAGCTTGGCGGCGATCTCGTCGGCCCAGGTCTGGATGCGGCCCTGGTCGGGCCCCTCGATCATCACGCGCGCCTTGGCCTCGGTGCCGCTGTAGCGCACCACCACCCGCCCGGCGCCGATGAGCTCGCGCTCGACGGCCGCGATCATCTGCTCGACCTCGGGCAGCTCGCTGAGCGCGCGCTTGCGCTTCACGTTGACGTTGACCAGCACCTGCGGCGAGCGCTGCATGACCTGCGCGAGCTCGCTCAGCGGCCGGCCCTCCTCCACCATCACCGCCAGCACCGCCAGCGCGGCCACGATGCCGTCGCCCGTCGTCATGTGATCCAGGAAGATCAGATGGCCCGACTGCTCGCCGCCCAGGTTGTAGCCGGCGCGGCGCATCTCATCGACCACGTAGCGATCGCCCACCGGCGTGCGCACCAGCTTGCCACCGGCGCGCGTCATGGCCTGCTCGAGGCCGATGTTCGACATGATGGTCGCCACCAGCGTGTTGTGCTTGAGCGCCCCGCGCGCCAGCAGGCGGGTCGCGCACAGCGCCATGATGGCGTCGCCGTCGACCACGTTGCCCTTCTCGTCCGACACGATGACGCGATCGGCGTCGCCGTCCAGCGCGATGCCCAGGTTGGCGTCGTGCAGCCGCACCAGCTCGCACATCGAGCGCGGGTGCAGCGCGCCGACCTTCTCGTTGATGTTGGTGCCGTCGGGCTCGTAGCCGATCGGGATGACGTTGGCGCCGAGCTCGCCGAACACCGCGGGCGCCACCTTGTAGGCCGCGCCGTGGCCGGTATCGACCACGATCTTGAAGCCGTCCAGCGTGCGCTCGCGCGGGAAGGTGTTCTTGAGGAAGACGATGTAGCGCCCCACCGAGTCGGCCAGGTGGATGACGCGCCCGATCCCTCCGTGGGTGGGCCGGCGTTGATCCATCTCGTCGGACGCCATCAGCTGCTCGATGCGCGACTCGACGTCGTCGGGCAGCTTGAAGCCATCGCGCGCGAAGATCTTGATGCCGTTGTCCTGGAACGGGTTGTGCGACGCGCTGATGACCACGCCGGCGTCGGCGCGCATCGACGAGGTGATGAAGGCGATCCCCGGCGTCGGCAGCGGCCCGGTGGTCCACACGTCGGCGCCCATGGAGCAGATCCCGGCCGCCATGGCCTGCTCGAACATGTAGCCCGACAGGCGGGTGTCCTTGCCGATGACGATGCGGCCCTTGCGGCCCTCCTTGGTGAAGAGGTAGGCCACCGCGCGCCCCATGCGCAGCGCGGTCTCCGGCGTCATCGGCTCGACGTTGGCGATGCCGCGGACCCCGTCCGTCCCGAACAGCTTGCGCTCGTTGCTCATAGGCCGCCGAGAATAACCCGAACTACCCAGGCGGTGTCGCGCGCTTCTTCACGGCGGCGCTGCCGGCAGCTTCTTGTGCGTGCGCAGCACCACCTCGGGCGGCTTGACCTCGAACGCCACTCCCGCCGGCAGCCCCGACACGTTGACCCGCTTGGGCCGGTCGCCGTCCTTCTCGTCGTCCTCGCGGGTGGCCTCGACGATGGCGCGCATCGCGTTGAAGTCGACCGCGTCGAGCGCCAGCCGCGGGCCGCGCAGCACCACCGTGACCACCTTGGGCGCGGTCTCGCCGCCGCGGGTCGACAGGCCGGTGACCTCGATGGGCACGTCCTCGCGCGTGACCGAGTCCTGCCGCGGGCCGATCTCGACGCGCACCTTGATCTGGCGCGCGCTGACCGCCTCGAAGTTGCGCGGCAACGACGCCAGCGGCACGTCGATGGTGAACGACTGGGTGGCGCCCTGCACCGACACCGGCCGGGTCGCGACACCCTTCAGGTTGCCGATCTCGGCCTCGGGCCCCCGGACCTCGAGCTTGGCCGGCACCGGGATGAGCTTGACCACCTCGTAGCCGTAGCCGGGCTCGCCGTCGGTGGGCACCGAGACCGGGACCGTGGCCGAGCCCAGGCTCTCGAAGCGCAGCTCCAGCGATGGCGGCGCGAACGAGATCACCGACAGGCCGGGCGGGATGCCATGGATGAGGCTGCTCTCGAAGCGGAAGATGCCCGCCTTCTGATCGCGCAGGTCGATGTGGATCGGATCGAGATCGCGCTCGTCGAAGCGCTTGATGCGCGACCAGGGGCCGCGCACGATCATGCGCACCTGATCGATCTGCTCCGACACCAGCACGCGGTCGTCGGGCATGGTGTAGACCACGCGCATGGCGGCGCCGATCTGGACGTCCTTCTCGCCGCGCACCACGATGAACAGCGTGACCGCCAGGACCATGGACACCGCCTTGAGCGCGGCGTTCTCGACGAAGACCTTGCGGAGCAGCTCTTTCATTTGGGCGGGCCCGACCCGATGGTCGACTGCCGGCGCACCGCGCGCTGCTGCCCGGTCACCGTGGTGCTGGCGGCGCCGCCGACGCTGGAGTGCGTGCCCTCGTCGGCCCCCGGCGCGGCGCTGGCGCCGTCGCTGGCATCCTCGGCGGCGGCGTCCTTCGACACCGGCGGCATGGCGTGGATGACGTTGTCCGGGCTGGGCAGCGCCTCCAGGATGGCGGCGGACTCGGCCTCGGCGATGGCGTCACGCCGCTTCTCGGCGCCGCGGCGGCGCTTCTCCTTCTGGAACAGCCCGAGCAGCGCCTTGCGCAGCGTGGCCGGCTCGAGGTCGCGCGCGATGTTGCCGTAGAAGCACAGCGAGATCGAGCCGCGCTCCTCGCTGACCACGACGCACACCGCGTCGGTCTCCTCGGTGATGCCGATGGCGGCGCGGTGGCGGGTGCCCAGGACCTTGTCGAGGCGTGGGTTGACCGACAGCGGCAGCAGCGCGCCGGCCTGCTGGATGCGCAGGTTCTTGATGATGATGGCGCCGTCGTGCAGCTCGTTCTGCCGGTCGGGCAGGAACATCGCCACCAGCAGCTCCTTGGACACCCGCGCGTCCAGCACGGCGCCGCCGGAGACGAACTCGGCCAGGTCGGCGTCGCGCTCGAACACGATGAGGGCGCCGACGCGCTCCTTGGCCAGGGCCTCGGCGGCGCGCACGACCTCCTCGAACACTGCGGTCTCGGCGTAGTGTCGGCCGCCCGGGAACAGGTTCTGCCCGATGCGCATCAGGCCGCGCCGGATGTCCTGCTGGAACACGACGATGATGATGATGATGAAGTAGTTGATGAAGTTGTCGAGCAGCCACGACACCGTCATCAGGTCGAACTGCTTGGACGCGAAGAAGCCGGCGCCGATCAGCAACAGGCCGATCAGCATCTGTGCCGCGCGGGTGCCCTTGATGAGCAGCAGCGTGCGGTAGACGACGTAGTAGACGATGAGGATGTCGAGCGCGACCAGCCCGAACTCGCGCAGGGTCAGCCCGCGCAGGAAGGTCGGCAGCGGCAGCGAGATCGCCAGGGCCACGGTGCTCATCAGGCGGCCCCCTGATACGCACGCCCCGGGTCGGCCTTCCTGAGCGCGTCCGCGACCTTGACCACGGCCATCAGCTCGGCGACCGCGTGCACGCGCACGGCGTCGGCGCCAGCCAGGATGCACGCCGTGACCGCCGCCGCGGTCGCATAGTCGCGCGCCGCCGGCTCGGCGATCCCGGTCAGCTTGCCGAGGAAGCTCTTGCGCGACGGCCCCACCAGCAGCGGCCGCCCGACGCGCGCCCGCAGCGCACCCAGCCCCTGGATCAGCGCCAGGTTGTGCTCCAGCAGCTTGCCGAAGCCGAGCCCTGGATCGATCACGATGCGCCCCAGCGCGACCCCGGCCGCGCGCGCCGCCGCCACCCGCGCCGCCAGCTCGTCGCCGACCTCGGCCACCACGTCGGCGAACCCGACGTCCCGCATCATCCCGGCGCCCGGCGCCCCGCGCAGGTGACCCAGCACCAGCACCGCGCCGCGCCGCGCCACCACCCGCAGCAGCTCGGGATCGTGCGCGCCCCCGGCCACGTCATTGACGATGTCCGCCCCTGCCGCCAGCGCGGCGTCGGCGACCTCCGCCTTCACGGTGTCGATCGAGAGCGCCGCGCTGCAGCCCGCCGCCCGCAGCGCCCGGAGCACCGGCAGCACACGCGCCGCCTCGTCCGCCGCCGTCACCGGCTGCGCATCGGGCCGGGTCGACTCGCCGCCGATGTCGAGGATGTGCGCCCCGGCGCGCACCAGCGCCAGCCCCGCCATCGCCGCCGCCGAGGGGCTGACATGCTGGCCGCCATCCGAGAACGAGTCGGGCGTGACATTGAGGACGCCCATGACGCAGGTGCCACCCGCGCCACCGATCGTCACTCCATTCACGACGACCGGCTCCATCTGGACGGCGCCTCCTCACGTCCATCTTGCCGAAACAGAAACGGCCCGGTCCAGGTTTTCCTGGCCGGGCCGTCGAAAAAACACCTTCAGCGGCGCCTTGCGCCGGTGCAGGTGCTCCGTTCCGGTCTAGGCGGCGCCCGGATCGTCCTTCAAATTCGGCAGCGGGCGCGGGGCGAACAGGCCGGGGCGCTTCTCCTTCGACTTGTCGTCCTTCTTCTCGGTCTTGGCCACCGGGGCACGCTTGACCGGCAGCGGACGGTCGAGCTTGCCGCCACCCATCAGCTTGTCGATGTCGGGGCTGTCGATGGTCTCGTACTCCAGCAGGGCCTCGGCCATCGCCTTCAGCTTGTCCATGTTCTCGCTGATGATCTTCTTGGCGCGGTCGTACTCGTCCATCACGATCCGCCGCACCTCGGCGTCGATCTCGACCGCGGTCGAGGCCGAATAGTCGGGCGCCCCCGACATCTCGCGGCCCAGGAACGGCTCGTGCTCCTTCTTGCCGAAGGCCAGCGGGCCGAGCTTCTCGCTCATGCCCCACTCGCACACCATCTTGCGCGCCAGCTCGGTGGCCTTCTCGATGTCGTTGCCGGCGCCGGTGGTCTGCTGGCCAAAGACCAGCTCCTCGGCGATGCGGCCGCCCATCAGCACCGCGATCTTGGCGACCGCGAACTCACGCGAGTACGAGTGGCGGTCCTCGATGGGCAGCTGCTGGGTCAGCCCCAGGGCCGGCCCGCGCGGGATGATGGTGACCTTGTGCACCGGGTCGGTGCCGCCGCCGATGAGGCGCGCCACCAGGGCGTGGCCGGCCTCGTGGTACGCGGTGTTCTTCTTCTCGGCGTCCGAGATGATCATCGAGCGCCGCTCGGCGCCCATCAGGACCTTGTCCTTGGCGTGCTCGAAGTCCGCCATGTCGAGCTTGTCCTTGTCGAGCCGGGCCGCGATCAGCGCAGCCTCGTTGACCAGGTTCTCGAGGTCGGCGCCCGAGAAGCCGGGGGTGCCGCGCGCGATGACGTCGAGATCGACCGCATCGGGCTCCTTGGGGTCGGTCTTGAGCGGGGTGCGCTTGGTGTGCACCTCGAGGATGCCCAGGCGGCCGCGCACGTCGGGGCGCGGCACCATGATGCGGCGGTCGAAGCGACCCGGGCGCAGCAGCGCGGGGTCGAGCACGTCGGGTCGGTTGGTGGCCGCGATCAGGATGACGCCCTCGTTGGACTCGAAGCCGTCCATCTCGACCAGCAGCTGGTTCAGGGTCTGCTCGCGCTCGTCATGACCGCCGCCCAGGCCGGCGCCACGGTGGCGACCGACGGCGTCGATCTCGTCGATGAAGATGATGCAGGGCGCGTTCTTCTTGCCCTGCTCGAACAGGTCACGCACGCGCGAGGCGCCGACGCCGACGAACATCTCGACGAAGTCCGAGCCCGAGATGCTGAAGAACGGCACCCCGGCCTCGCCCGCGATCGCCCTGGCCAGCAGCGTCTTGCCGGTGCCCGGCGAGCCCATCATCAGGACGCCCTTGGGGATGCGCCCGCCCAGCTTGGTGAACTTCTTGGGGTCGCGCAGGAAGTTGATGATCTCCTCGACCTCGTCCTTGGCCTCCTCGATGCCAGCGACGTCCTTGAAGGTGACCTTGTTCTGGTGATCGCTGAGTAGCTTGGCCTTCGACTTGCCAAAGCTCATGGCCTTGCCGCCGCCGGCCTGCAGCTGGCGCATGAAGAAGAAGAACACCAGGAACAAGAGGATCATCGGCAGCCACGAGATGATCAGCGTCTGCCAGAACGACGACTCGTCCTTCTCCGTGGTCTTGTAGGAGATGTTGGCCTTGTCGAGCTTGGCGATGGTCTCGGCGAAGAAGGGGCCGCGGAAGGTCTGCGGCTTCTGATCACCGGCGTAGGTCACCTTGTACTTCGCGGTGTTCGACGCGCCCCGGGTCTGGATCTCGACCTCTTCGATCTTGGGCTCGTTGGGGTTGAGGTTGCCGTCCTTGTCCGTGGTGATCTGCCGGATGAAGACCGAGTAGCTGCCCGGATTGGTCGAGCTGCCCTTGTTGGTGAACAAGCTGTAGATGCTCACGAACATGAGCAGCAGGAGGATCCAGAGCAGGATGGTTTTGTGCGATTGCCTCAAGCTGTCACCTCGAAAAGGTACTGTAACCTGTAATGGCTGCGCGGGAGCACGTCAATTGTGCGCACAAATTTGGGAAGCGGCAGCCCTTTTACGATCTCTTCACGAAACTCACCACACCCTGCCGATACAGCACGCGACCACCGGGTAGATCGACACCGGCGCCCCCGCGCCGACGCCGACACAGCCCCTCGATGGCGGCCAGGTGCACCGTCTCCAGCGCGACCCCGGCGGCGCGGGCGGCGCGCGCCAGCGCCCGGTAACGCAGCGCACGCGGCGCCGCCAGCAGCGCGGCCGCGGTCAGCGGCAGCCCCGCGGCCAGGCTGTCCAGCGCCTCGGCGTCATCGGCGAGGTTCTGGCAGGCGCGCCCGACCACGACCTCCAGCGCGGGGGTCAGGCTGCGCAGCGCGGGCACGATGTGATGACGCACGTGGTTTCTGTGATGCCTGGGATCCGAATTGGTTGGGTCCACCAGGGCGGTGACGCCCTGGGCCAGGAGGTCGGCCTCGATGGCGACCCGCGCGCAGGTCAAGAGCGGGCGCCCCACCATGACGCCGAGGACCTCGCCGCGCTCACGCATGCCGGCCAGCCCCACGGTGCCGGCCCCGCGCAAGAGGTGCAGCAGCAGGGTCTCGACCTGATCGGTGGCGTTGTGCCCGGTCCAGACCTCGCTGCAGCCCAGCGCGCGCGCGGCCCGCGCCAGCGCCCGGTAGCGCGCCTCGCGGGCGACCTCCTCCAGCGAGCGCCCGCCCCGCCGGGCCACCGCGCGCAGATCTTGCGCCACCCGCACCGCGCGCACCCGCGCCCGCGGCACCCCGGCCACCAGCGCCACCTTGCGCACGAAGGCGGCCTCGCGCGCGCCGCCCGGGCGCAGCCGGTGATCGACATGGCACACCGCCAGCCCGGGCACCCCGGCCCGCGCCGCCGCCAGCAGCAGCGCCAGCGAGTCCGGCCCGCCCGAGCACGCCAGCAGCGGCGCTGACGCGGCATGGCGCTCCCGGTACGCGGCGACGGCCGCGGCAGGACCATCCGTGCTATGGAAGCGCTCGATCGACATGGCTGACGACATCATCGCATTGAGTCGCTTCCGCGCGGCGCTGGCTCGCGCCCGCGGCACGCGCCGGCTGGACGAGCTCTTGGCCGACCCCCAGGCGCCTGCCCTGGTGCCCACCCTGCCTGCGCTGGATGTCTTCTACCTCATCCAGGAGGTCGGCCTGGAAGCTTCCTCCGAGCTGGTCGCGATGGTCTCGCCCGAGCAGTTCCAGGCCTTCCTCGATCTCGACGCCTGGCACGGGCTGGCGCCGGCGCCCGAGCGCGCCTGGCCCTGGCTGGCCGCGCTCAGCGAGGCCGGCTTCGAGCGGCTGATCTTCGTCCTCGATCATGTCGACCTCGAGATGCTGACCCTGCTCTTGTCGGCCGAGGTCCGGGTCTATGACATGACCCAGGAGGAGGAGCCCGAGAGCCTCGACAACGCCGCCTGGCAGAGCCCCGACCGCTTCTTCCTGGTCGAGCTCTTGTCGCCGCCCGACACCGATCGGCAATCCCAGATCATCCGGCTGCTCGAGGATCTCTATCGTGGCGACCTGGCCTTCGCGCGCAACCTCCTGATGGCGCTGCGCTGGGAGCTCGGCGCCGCCATCGAGGAGGAGGCCCTGCGCTTCCGCGTCGCGCGCCTGCAGGACCTCGGCTTCCCCGATCCGGACGAGGCGCTGCGCCTGTACACCCCGATCGATCCAGCCAGCGTCAAGATCGGCGAGGGCACCCAGGATCCGCTCGATCCACAGCTCGATCCGGGCCTGGCGCCGCCGGCCACCCTGCCCGCCCCCTACGTCGACCCGCTGCGCCGCGGCGGCTTTCTGGCCGACGTGCTGGCCACCATCACCGACGAGCGCGAGCTGTCGCGCCTGTTCCACGCCATGACCCTGCTGGCCAACCACGCCCTGGGCGCCGATCGGGTCGCGGCCGGGGACCTCGGCGCGGTCGAGGCCGGCGCACGCCGCGCTGCCGCCACCCTGTCGCTCGGCCTGGAGTCGGTCGCCGGGGCGGACATCGTGCGCGGTCGCCAGGCGCTGGCCACCATCTCGCTGCGCCGGCTGTTCCGCGTCGGGGCCAGCCTGGCCTGGCAGGTGGCCACGCTGGCGCGCGCGCTGGTCAAGACCGGACGCGTCGGGCGCGCGCGCGGCCGCCACGATCTGCTCGACCCGCCGCTCGACGCCGTGTTCGACGCGCTGCTCGACCCCGGCCACCGCCCGGCCTACGCCATCGCGCTGGATCAGCCGGGCGCGCCGCCGGATCCCACCCGACCGCACCGGTCCTTCGCCAGCGTGGCCGATGTGCGCCGCGCCGCCCACGCCCTGGCCGAGGCCCAGCTGTACGCCGATCTGGTCCACGACGGCCTGCGCCTCGACCCCGCCGCGCTGCCGCCCGCGCGCGAGGAGCTGCGCCTGGGCGCCCTGCTCGGCACCGCCGCCGCGCGCATCATCCTCGGCGACACCGACGTCAAGAAGCCGCTGTCCCCCGACGAGGCGCTGCGCCTGCGCAGCCTGCTGTGCCCGACCGGCGACAGCCCCAGCCCCGAGGCGGTCACCCGCGTCGAGCGCGGCTTCGCCGCCGTGCTCGAGCACGCCAAGCGGCCGGCTTCGCCGACCGGGCTCGCGGCGCTGGTGGGCGACCGCCTGGGCGCCATCGCGCGCGAGCTCGGACGCCTGGGGCCGGGCACCCGCCCCGACCCGCGCTTCATGGCGTCGCTGTGGCTTGACTCGCCCGGGCTCGCGGGTTAATTCGACCGGGAATAGGCCCGCGAGGTCCGTGGTTGCGCGGGTCGCACCGCCCCAGATCGCCTCAGCCCCAGACCTCAGGAGGGAGGTCACCGATGCCCGAGCCTCGCGAGATGATCAGCGTCGACCACCTCACCAAGCGCTACGGTCCGTACACCGCCGTCAACGACATCAGCTTCAGCGTCGACAAGGGCCAGGTCCTCGGCTTCCTCGGCCCCAACGGCGCCGGCAAGTCGACCACCATGAAGATCCTGACCACGTTCCTGTCGCCCACCGCAGGGCGGGCGCGGATCGCCGGGCTGGATGTCTGGGACCACCCCCTCGAGGTGCGCCGCAAGATCGGCTACCTGCCCGAGGATACGCCGCTGTACAAGGACATGGCGATCGCCGAGTACCTCGCCTTCGTGTGCGAGGTGCGCAAGCTGCCGCGGTCCAGTCGCAAGGCCGCGGTGCGCCGCGTCGCCGAGCAGTGCGGCATCGCCGACGTCGCCGGCAAACCCATCGGCAGCCTGTCGCGGGGCTATCGCCAGCGCGTCGGCCTGGCCCAGGCCCTGGTGCACGAGCCCGACGTCCTCATCCTGGACGAGCCGACCTCCGGCCTCGACCCCAACCAGATCGTCGAGATTCGCCAGCTCATCCGCGACATCGGGCGCGACAAGACGGTCATCCTGTCGACCCACATCCTGCCCGAGGTCAACGCCACCTGCGGGCGCGTCATCATCATCTCGGACGGTCGCCTGGTCGCCGACGGCAAGCCCGACGACCTGATGGCCAGCGAGAAGACCAACCGCTACCGGGTGCTGCTGGCATCCGACGCCGGCGAGGCCGCGCTGGACGAGAAGGTCGTGCAGGGCAAGCTCGGCGCGCTGCCTGGCGTCAAGAGCGCCGAGCGCTACGACTCGGAGTCGAACACGGTCGGCTTCCACGTCACCTCGGACGGCGCGACCGATCTGCGTCGCCCGCTGTTCCAGTGCGCGGTCGACATGAAGTGGCCGCTGCTCGAGCTCGATCGCATGGAGGCCAGCCTGGAGGAGGTCTTCCGCCGGCTGACCCGCAACGACGCCGACGAAACCACTGGCGCCGGAGCCGGCGCCAAGCCCACCAAGTCTGGAGCCAGCTCATGAACGTCTGGGCCATCGCCAAGCGCGATTTCGGCTCGTACTTCCGCTCGCCGATCGCGTACGTCGTGCTGTCGATCTTCCTCCTGCTGACCGGCTTCCTGTTCTGGAACGGCGCCTTCGACAGCCAGAGCCGGGCCTCGATGGCGGCGCTGTTCGGGCCCATGCCGCTCATCCTCAGCTTCTTCGCGCCCGCCATCACCATGGGCCTGCTGGCCGACGAGCGTGGCACCGGCTCGATCGAGCTCCTGACCACGCTGCCGCTGCGCGACTGGGAGATCATCCTCGGCAAGTACCTGGCCGCGGTCGGCCTCTACACCCTGGGCGTGGCGCTGACGCTGCCCTATGTCGTCACCATCGCCAAGCTGGGTCCGCTCGACCTGGGGCCGGCGCTGACCGGCTACCTGGGCCTGCTCCTGATGGGCTACGTCTACCTGGCCATCGGCCTGATGGCGTCGGCCTTCACCAAGCACCAGATCGTCGCCTTCATCGTCGGCCTCGGGCTGTGCTTCCTGTTCTTCCTGTGGGGCATGATGATCCCGTCGCTGCCGCGCGGCCTCAAGGTGGTGGCGCAGTACCTGGCGGTGGATCGCCACCTGCGCCAGCTGGCCGAGGGGCAGCTCGATCCGCGCTCGCTGGTGTACCTGGTGTCGCTGGCGACGCTGCCGCTGGTGATCGCCTGGCAGTCTCTCGAGTCACGCAGGTGGACGGCATGAGCACCTCCAATCGCGGACGCAAGCTGAAGAGCTTCACCACGGCGACCATCAGCACCCTGTCGATCTTCGGCGTGCTGCTGCTGGTCAACATCATGGTCGCCTCCAGCAAGGCGCAAGGCTGGGACGTCACCGAGGAGCGCATGCACTCGCTGTCGCCGGCCGCCGCGGAGGTCATCCGCTCGCTGCCGGAGCCGCTGACGGTGAACGCGTACATCTCGGGCGACCACCCGGCCGCCTATGACGAGTTCATCCGCTCGCTGGGGATCTTGCTCGACCAGTACGCCGACGCCAGCCACGTCGAGCGCGAGGTCGAGGTCCTGGAGAACGGCCAGACGGTCAAGAAGAAGAAGCGGCTGCAGCTGGTGTCGTGGCAGAAGATCGACCCCGACAAGCTGCCGCGCAGCAAGGAGCAGCTGCACGAGGACTGGCTGAAGTCGCGCGCCAAGGCGCTGGGCAAGTCGCTCGACGAGGTGCGCAAGCTGGACGACGCCGGCGACGCCAGCCTGGGCCAGGATCCCAGCAAGGGGATCGTGCAGCGCACCCAGGCCGACCTGGCCGCCGAGGGCATCCGGCGCCGACCGGCCTACACCCGCGAGGGCACCTCGATCTCCAAGCAGGACATCTACCTGACCCTGCAGCTGGAGTTCCGCGGCCAGAAGCGCGCCCTGATCTTCGAGGGCAATCCCCCGGTGCCCGAGGGCCTCGAGTTCCAGTTCACCAAGCTGCTCAAGGAGCTGGCCTTCGGGCGCAAGAAGCTGGGCATCACGGCGGGCAACGGCGAGGCCGACCCGCGCGAGACCACGGTGTTCCGGCAGTCGCTCGAGCAGCTGTTCGAGGTCTCCGAGGTCAAGCTGGGCCAGCCCGGCGAGGCCGCCAAGCTGCAGAACCTCGACGGCCTCATCGTGGCCGGGCCACGCAAGACCCTCCCGGATGATGCACTGAGAGCGATTGACGGCTTCGTCATGCGCGGCAAGCCGGTGCTGTTCCTGGTCGACGGCATGACCTTCGAGGGCCAGACGCCGCAGGACGCCCAGATGGGGCAAGCGGACGGCAAGCCGTACCTGGGCCAGGCCGCCAGCCACGGCCTCGACAAGCTGCTGGAGGCCTACGGCTTCAAGGTCGACGCCAACACGCTGATCGACGCCAGCCACAACACCACCGGCTTCGTGGTCAACGGCAACGATGGCTTCCCGGCCCCGGCCCTGTTCCCGGTGCTGGAGCGGCTCGCCAACGGCAAGGCCGAGCCGCTCGACGGCATGAAGTCGATGGCGCTGGGCTTCGTGTCGTCGCTGCAGAACCTCGACGGCAAGCGCGCCAAGACCGAGCAGCTGATCCCGTTCGCGCGCACCTCGGGGGCGTCGTTCTCGTTCGACCAGGGCCTCATGATCGTGGCGCCCGGCATGAAGCTGGATCCCAAGGCCGGCAAGGCCGGGCCGTTCGTGGTCGGCTATGCCGCGGTGGGCAGCTTCCGCAGCGGCTTCGCGTCGCCACCGGCCGGCTCCGACGCCATGAGCGTGGCGCCTGCCGCCGGCGAGCAGAGCCCCGACAAGACGCGCGTCGCGGTGCTGGGCGACTCCGACTGCCTGAGCGACCTCAACGTGATGATGGCGCAGCAGCTGGGCAGCCCCGACCTGGTGACCGGGATCTCGGCGGTCACCAACGTGGCGGCCTGGATGATGGAGGACGCCGCGCTGTCGCGCATCCGCAACAAGGGTACCGTGCGCAAGCTGACCACGGTGTCGTCGGGCGATCGCACGCTGATCAAGTTCGGCAACGTGCTGGGGCCGCCGTTCCTGCTCATCGGGTTTGGCCTGGTGGCGTGGCGCCTGCGGGTGCGGCGCCGGCGCAAGTTGAAGCTGTAGTTGAAGTTCGCGAGGAGCTGACATGAAGCGACTGCTCATCAGCCTGGGCCTGCTGGCGGTGGTGGGGGCGACCGCCTTCTTCTATCTGCGCCGCAAGGATCCGCACGCCGCGCGCAGCAAGGTCATCACCTCCAGCAAGGCCCCACTGGCCAAGCTGGTGCCGAAAGACCTCGACGAGCTGGAGGTCACGGCAGCGCCCGAGGGCGCGCCGGGCGGGCCGACGGTGCCTCCGGTGCATGTGAAGGTGCAGCGCAACGACGCCACCAGCTGGAAGGTGGTCGAGCCGTTCGCCGACGTGGCCAGCCCGGATGCCATGCAGCAGGCGCTGGAGGGGCTGGAGTTCGTGCAGTGGAAGGCGCAGGTGGCCGACTCGGTCGAGGCCATGGGCAAGCTCGGCTGCAACGACGAAAAGGGCGTGCACGTGGTCGCGCGCGCCAAGGGTCAGGTGGTGGCCGACCTCTATGTGTGCGGCGAGCTCGACCGCGCGCGGCTGGCGTCGTCGAGCCAGATCTGGGAGGTCGCGGGGCTGGATCGCTGGCGCTTCGCCAAGGCGGCGGCGAAGGACTGGCGCCACCTGGTGGTGGTCGAGCTGCCGGCGCAGGAGGTCGGGCGGCTGCGCCTGACCGGCGCGGGTGGCGCGCTGGATATGTCGCGGCCGCCGCCGGATGACGGCGGCGTGCCCGGGCAGTGGAAGGTCGAGGCCGCGCAGCCGGCGCTGCGAGCGGCCGATCAGGAGCAGCTGGCGCAGCTGGTGTCGCGCCTGGGGCGGCTGACCGCGCTCGATGTGGCCGAGGGCGTCAGCGACGCCGACGCCGGGCTGGCCCCGCCGCGGGCGAGCTTCGAGGCGCTGACCTGGGGCGGCGGCAAGGGCGTCAAGCTGCTCATCGGGAAGCTGGCGGGCGAGGCGCCCGAGGCGGGTGTCTATGTGAAGAAGGACGGCGACGCCCGGCTGTACCGCCTGCCCAGGGACGCGGCCGACGATCTGGCGCGCAGCCCGGTCGAGCTGCAGAGCCGCCTCCTGGGGCCCGGCGCCGGCTCGACCGTGCGCGTGGAAGTGCAGGCCGGCGGCGAGACGGTGAGCGCGACGCGCAAGGACCCCAGCGCGCCATGGGTCACCAGCGCGAAGGTCGATGTCGGTCGACTGGGCGGCCTGCTGGGACAGCTCGAGGTGCTGAGCGCCAGCGCGATCGCGACGCCGCAGCCGACGCGCAAGGATGCCGGTCTCGACCGGCCGACCGCCAGCGTGACCCTGATTGATGCCAAGGGCGGCAAGACGACGCTGCGCATTGGTTCAGTCAAGGACGGCTCCCGCCATGTGGGGCGTGACGGCAACCCCACCATCTTCCTGGTAGATGGTGCGGCGGTCGAACCGCTGACCCGCAAGCCGTCCGAGAGCCTGAAGTAAGACATCCTCGCCGCAGCAGGGGTTTAGACACCCACGCGTAACGCAGAGCACATCAAGCAGAAACCCTGATCGAATATCGTTCGAAGCGATGAACGATCGCGATGAGGACGGAAGGGCGAAGCGGCCCGACGTCTCCGCTCCCGCGGCCCCCCAGCGCCGCCAGAAGTCACTCGCCGAGTGGCTGGTCGAGAAGCGTGACGAGCCCACCGAGGTGCAGCGCCCCGACAAGTCACCGTCGGGGATCGTGCAGCTCATCGGCGAGCTCGGCAAGCCGCGTGAGTGACGAGCTCGGCAAGCCGCGCGAATAGCGCCGGAGAGTGCCGCCTTCGGCGGCACAGGGCGCTCGACGACGTGCTCCGCAGCGCTGCGCGCTGCGTTCACGTCATCGAGCGATCTTCACCTTCGAGCAGGAACAGCGCCGCTTCGGCCGCGCGCTGCTCGGCCTCCTTCTTGGAGCGTCCCACCGAGGTCGAGTAGACCTTCTCGCCCAGCGTCACGCTGACCTGGAACACCTTGGCGTGATCGGGGCCGACCTCCTGCAGCACGGTGTAGCGCGGAGTCTCCTTGTACAGGCTCTGCGCGCGCTCCTGCAGGCGGGTCTTGAAGTCGGTGTAGCCGGGATCGTCGAGCGCGGCGATGCGTGACGCCAGCAGGCTGGAGACCACGGTGAAGGTCGTCGCGAAGCCGGCCTCGGTGTAGATCGCCCCGATGACCGCCTCGCAGGCGTCGGCCAGCAGCGACGGCTTGCGCCGACCGCCCGACTGCTCCTCGCCCTTGCCCAGGAACAGCCACTCGCCGAGGCCCAGCTCGAGGCCGAGCTGCGCCAGCCCCGCCTCGTTGACGATGGCTGCCCGTGCAATCGACAGTTCGCCCTCGCTGCCGTGCGGGAAGCGCTCCATGACCAGGTGGCCGACCACCAGGTCGAACACCGCGTCGCCCAGGAACTCGAGGCGCTCGCCATGCGAGCGCCTCACCTGCGGGTTCTCGTTGAGGAACGACTTGTGGGTCAGCGCGGACTCCAGGAGGGAGACCTCCCTGAAGACGTGACCCAGGCGATGCTCGAGGGCGGCGTAGGCCGATTCAGCCATGGGGGCGCGAGTATACATGCCGGTGTGATATCGTGAAGTCGGAGCCCGAAGTCTCGACGTGACCCCACAGCGACTCGGCAAGTATCACGTGCTGGACCGCCTGGCGCAGGGCGGCATGGCCGAGATCTACAAGGTCAAGACCGTCGGCATCGCCGGCTTCGAGAAGGTCCAGGTCCTGAAGCGGATCCTGCCGGCCTATGCGCAGAACGAGCGCTTCATCCGCGCCTTCGTCGACGAGGCCCGCATCGCGGTGTCGCTGAACCACCGCAACATCGTCCAGATCTTCGAGTTCGGTCGCGCCGAGGGCGAGCTGTTCCTGGCCATGGAGTACATCGACGGCGTCAACCTGCGCGAGATCATGGTGGCGGCGCGCAACTCGCCGACGCGGCGCGGCCTCAGCCCGGCGCTGTGCTGCCATGTGCTGTCCGAGGTCGCCGCCGGGCTCGACTATGCGCACCGCAAGAGCGACCACCACGGTCGTCCGCTCGGCATCGTACACTGCGACATTTCACCGGCAAATGTCGTGATTTCATATGAGGGCTTCGTCAAGATCCTGGACTTCGGTATCGCCCGCGCCAGCTTCGCGGCGGGCAGCGGCGACGGCCGCGTGCGCGGCAAGCCGCGCTACATGGCGCCCGAGCAGGTGCGCGGCGAGGCGCCCACGGTGCGCACCGACCTGTTCGCGCTGGGCATCGTGGGCTGGGAGCTGCTGGCCGGGCGTGGCCTGTTCGAGGCCAGCAACGTCGAGCAGATCCTGGCCGCCATCCTGTCGCGCGAGGTGCCGGCGCTCGACGAGCTGTTGCCCGGGGTGGTGCCGTCATCGCTGGCGTCGCTGATCGGACAGCTGCTCTCGCGCGACCCGCTGGCGCGGCCGCAGACCGCGGCCGAGGTGGTCAGCCGGCTGACCGTGCTGCAGCGCGAGATCGACATGACCGCGGGCTCGCGCGCGCTGGCGCTGGCGCTGGAGGAGCTGGTGCCAGGACGCGGCGGGCGGCGTGCCAGCAGCGCGGCCGACACGTCCATGCCTGCGCCTGCACCGGCGCTGGCGCTGCCGCTGCCGTTCTCGGAGGAGACCACCGACCCCGCCAGGCGCGGGTTGCTGGCGGCGCGCCCGCGCGGCGGACGCGACGTCCCGACCGACGCGCCGACGCGGGTGCCACTGGCGCCGCTCCGGCTGGCCACCTCGGGCGAGCCCACCGGCGTCGGAGACGGCACCGGGACCGGCACCGGCACCGGCACCGGGACCGGGACCGGGACCGGCGCAGGCACCCTGAGCCGCGGCGGTGAGGACTTCCGCGGCGTCACCGACGTGCCGACCTCGCCCGAGCGCAGCGCGGTGCCGGTGCCCGCACCCCAGGGCGCCACCGCGCCGCTGCGCGCGCCGCTGGCAGGCGGCACCCCCGAGGTCATCTTCGAGAAGCACAGCGAGCGCATGCGCCCGGAGCCGGGCGACAGCACCGGCACTGGCACCGGCACTGGCACTGGCAGCGGCACCACCAACGCGGGCACCAACGAGGACCCCGGGCGCGCGCGACCCCGCCTCAGCACCCTGTCGGGCATCACCTTCGGCGCCGCGGCACCCACCGCGACCCTGGGTGAGGACAGCGCGAGCGGCCCCGCCGCCACCGCGCAGACGTCGACTCCGCTGGGCGAGAAGCGACGCATCGTGGCCTGCGCGCTGGCGCTCGAGGGTGGCACCCGGCTGGAGCAGGCCGAGGCGCAGCGCCTGCTGGCCGACGTGGCCTACAAGCACGACGCCGTGGTGCTCGACAGCGACTCCTCCGCGGTGCTGTCCATCTTCGGCCTCGAGCGCGCCAACGAGGACGACCTGGCGCAGGCCATGGCCTATGCGCTCGACGCGCTGGAGATCGCGCGCTCGCTGGCGTCGCAGGGCATCACGGTGCGGCTGGGCGCGCGCCAGGGCATCGTGGCGCGCCGGCGCAGCGTCGGCGAGGACGACGCCTCGGGCTATCTGCTGCTGGGCGACGCCATGGACGAGGCCTGCGCGCTGACCGCCATCGCGGCGCCCGGGCGCGTGCTGCTGGGCGGCGAGCCGTCGCGCCAGGCCAGCGCGCACTATACCTTCCGCGAGGTCGCGCCGCTGCGCCGCCGCGGTCGCCGCATGCGCTGCCTCGAGCTGCTCGGCCCGCGCGCCCCGCACGAGCGTGCGCGCGCGCAGCTCGGGCGCATGGGCGCCTTCGTGGGCCGCCACGGCGAGCTCGCCGAGCTGGAGGCGGCGCTGTCGCGCAGCGTGCTGAGCAGGCGCCTGGCGGTGGCCGCCATCATCGGCGATCCCGGCGTCGGCAAGTCGCGCCTGGCGCGCGAGCTGGCCGAGGCCGCGGCGCGCACCAGCCAGCCCAAGGTGCTGATCGCGGGCTGCTCGCCGACCTCGCGCGAGGCGCCGTTCGCGCTGCTGGTCGACCTGCTGCACGCGCTGTGCGGCGTGGCCCCCATGCGCGGCGAGCGCGGGCGACGCCGCCTGCTGGATCGCCTGGAGGGCGCGCTGGGCGCGGCCGGCGTGGGCGCGGGCGATCGCGACGAGATCCTGAGCACCTTCTCGCGCGTGCTCATCCTGCATGGCGGCGAGCCCGCCGAGGCGCCCGGGCAGTACCCCGACGGCGCGCGCACGGCGTCGCTGCGCGAGCGCGTGGTCGGCGCGCTGGCGGTGTGCATGCGCGAGCTGGCCTCGGATCGCCCGGTGCTGGTCATCGTCGAGGACGTGCACTGGATCGACGCCCCCAGCCGCGAGGTCCTCGGCAAGCTGCTCGAGGCCGGCACCCTGACCTCGCCCGGCCTCATCCTCCTGACCACGCGCCCCGACGACCGCAACGAGCGCAGCGAGCGCAGCAGCATCCCCCAGGTGGTGCCGCGCGACGCCGAGCCGGTGCTGCACCTGCGCGAGCTCGGCGCCGACGAGTCGACCGCCTTCGTGCGCGATCGCATGGCCGACGCCTCACCCGAGGTGGTCGAGCAGGTGGTGCGCCGTGGCGGCGGCAACCCGCTGTTCCTGGAGGAGATCACCGCGGCCTTCCAGGAGCAGGGCGCGCGCGAGGTGCCCGAGACCGTGCGCGGCGTGATCGCGTCGCGCGTCGATCGGCTGCCGCCGACCTGCAAGGCCGTGCTGCAGTACGCCGCGGTGTGCGGCCCCACCTTCGGCGGTGGCGTGCTGGCCGACATGGTCGGGCGCGCCGGCGAGAAGGCGCTGCGCACGCTGGTCGAGCGCGGCCTGGTGGTGCAGGTCGGCGGCAGCCACGCCCCCGGACAGACCGGGCGCCACACCGATCCCGCCGAGCTGGAGGGCGCGCTGTTCGCGTTCCGCCACGAGCTCATCCAGGAGGTCGTGTACCAGGCCCTGTCGGGCACCGCGCGGCGCGACGCGCACCGCCGCCTGGGCCAGCGCCTGGCGGTGCGCTACATGAGTGGCCGCGCCGACCCACCGGCGGCCATCGCGCGCCACCTCGAGCTGGGCGGCAACCTGGATCAGGCCGCGACATTTTTCGTGCGCGCCGGCCAGCTGGCCGAGGCCGCGTTCGCCGCGCGCGAGGGCGTCGAGTACTTCAACCGCGCCCTCGAGCTGGGCGGCCGCGCCGAGAAGACCGGGGTGTCGGCCTCGCCAGAGCGCGAGTACGCCGCCTACTCGGGGCGCGAGCAGGCCTACTTCCAGCTCGGCGAGCACGAGCTGCAGGCGCGCGACCTGGAGGCGCTGGAGCGCCGCGCCGCCGGCCAGCCGCGCCTGCTGGCCGACCTCAAGAACCGCGAGGCCCGGCGCCTGCTGCGCCTGGGCCGCTTCGACGCCGCGGTCGCGGCCACCCGCGCCGCCGAGGACAACGCCGAGATCGCGATGGACGAGCGCGCGCGCGGCCAGGCCCTGCGCCTGCGCGGCGAGGCCTACGAGCGCACCGCCGAGTATGGCAGCGCGCTGGAGTCGGTCGGGCGCGCGCTGGAGATCTTCCGCCGCGTCGGCGCCACCGGCGAGGAGTCGACCGCGCTGGTAGGCCTCGGCCGCATCAACCTGATGAGCTCGCGCTACGAGGTCGCGCTCAGCCACTACGGCCCCGCCCTGGAGCGCGTGCGGAGGAGCGGCGACGCCTGGCTGGAGCGCGTCATCCGCAACAACCTGGCGGTCATCCACCTGGTGCGCGGCGAGTTCGAGCAGGCCATGCTGGAGGCCGAGCAGAGCCTGGCCATCTGCCGCAAGTTCGGCGACCGCGCGCGCGAGGGCGACAACGTCTCGGTCATCGGCATCGTGCTGGCCGAGGTCGGCCGCTACGCCGAGGCGCAGGCCAAGTTCGAGGAGAGCCTGGCGGTGCACGTGCAGACCGGCTCGCGCTGGAGCGAGGCCGACACCCTGGTCTATGCTGGCGTGTGCGACGTCACCGCGGGCGATCCCGACCGCGGCGGCGCCCGCCTGGAGCGCGCCATCACCATGGCCACCGAGATCGGCGCCAAGTACATCCTGGCCAACGGCAAGGCCGGCCTCAGCTGGGCGCTGTGCGAGCGCGCCGGCCCTGGTGACCAGGCCCGCGCCGCCCGCCTGGGCGACGAGGCCGCGGCGCTGTCGCGCCAGAGCGGCATCATCACCTGCGAGATCCCCGGGCTGTCGCGCGCGGCGCGGGCCTACAACGCGCTGGGCGACCTCAATAGCGCGCTCGACCGCAGCGCGCGTGCGGTCGAATTGCTGGAGCGCCAGCGCTTCATCGAGGGCTCCGAGGAGGAGATTCACTACACGCGCTACCGCGTCATGCGCGCCAGCGGTGATCCCCAGGCCTTCGGCATGGTGGCGCGCGCCGAGGCCGGCCTGAGCGAGAAGGCCGCGCGCATCGTGAATCCCGACTGGCGACGCAGCTTCGAGGACATCCGGCTGCACCAGCGCATCCGGCGCGATCATGCCGTGCACACCACCGTGGGTCGCCTGGCTTGACCCGGACCGCTCTGGCCCCCATATTCCCGCGGTGAATCCACTCACCGGACTCACCGGCCTCGCCGGACCAGCCCAGCCCGACCTCATCGCCGTCGCCATGTCGGGCGGCGTCGACAGCTCGGTGGCCGCCGCCCTGCTGGTCGAGCAGGGCCACCGCGTGGTCGGGCTGTCCCTGCGCCTGTATGACGCGCCGGCCGGGTCGGAGGCCGCCGCGGGCGGTCGCTGCTGCGGCCCGCGCGATCTCGAGGACGCCCGCAAGGTCGCGGCGACGCTGGGCATTCCGCACTACATCGTCGACCAGCGCGAGGCCTTCGCGGCGCGCGTGATCGACGACTTCGTGGCCGAGTACTCCAGCGGCCGCACGCCCAACCCGTGCGTGCGCTGCAACGAGCACGTCAAGTTCCAGCCCCTGATCGCGCGCGCCCGCGCGCTGGGTGCGGTGGCGCTGGCCACCGGCCACTATGCGCGCCTGGAGGACGGCCGGTTGTGGCGCGGCGCCGACGCCGGCAAGGACCAGTCGTACTTCCTGTTCGCGATGACGCCGGGGGCCCGGGCCTTCGCGCGCTTCCCGCTCGGCGCCATGAACAAGCCCGAGGTCCGCGCGGTGGCGCGTCGCCTCGGCCTGCCCAACGCCGACAAGCCCGATTCGCAGGAGATCTGCTTCGTGCCCGACGGTGACCACAGCCGGCTGGTGGCCGCGCGCGCCGGCGCCGACGCGCCGCTGGCGGGAGAGATCGTGCGCCGCGCCGCCGATGGCAGCCGCGAGGTGGTCGGTCGCCATGACGGCGTGCATCACTACACCATCGGTCAGCGCCGCGGCCTCAGCGTGGTCGCCGAGCAGGCGCTGTATGTCGTCGGCCTCGACGCCGCCACCCGCGAGGTCGTGATCGGTGACGCCGCCGCGCTGGCCGCGCGCTGCTTCACGGTCGACGACGTGCGCTGGCTGGGCGCGCCGCCCACCGGTGCGCTGACCGCATCGGTCCAGGTGCGCAGCCGGCACACGCCTGCGCCCGCGCGCGTGCTGCCCTCGGGCGACGGTCGCGCCGCCGTGGTCGAGCTCGACGCCCCCGAGCGCGCCATCGCCCCCGGTCAGGCCGCGGTGTTCTACCGCGGCACCGAGGTCGTCGGCGGCGGCTGGATCGCGGCGCGCTCATGACCCGCAAGCCGCGCGAGGCCGGTGGTACGCCCCCGCACGCGCACGCGCGAGTGCGCAAGGGTGAGCGCGTCGAGCTCGAGCTCGGCCGCCTCGACGACGACGGCGCCGGGGTCGGCACCCTGCCCGCCCCCGACGGCGCCCCCGCGCTGGAGGTCCACGTCGCCCGCGCGCTGCCTGGCGAGCGCGTGCATGCGCGCGTCGATCACGTCTCGCCGCACCGGCCCGAGGCCTGGGCCACCCTGGTCACCATCACGCGCGAGTCGCCCACGCGGGTGCCCACCGCGTGTGTGCCCTTCGGCCACTGCGGCGGCTGCGTGCTGCAGCACCTCGGCTACCCGGCGCAGCTCGAGGCCAAGCAGGCCGAGCTGGCGCGCACGCTGGGGCCCGCGCTGGCGGCCGCCGGCGTGGCGGTGCCCGCGGTGGCGGCGTCACCGCTGACCCTGGGCTACCGCAACAAGGCCAAGTATGTGGTCGGCCCCGACCGCGCCGGCCGCCTGGTGCTGGGCAGCTACCTGCCGCGCAGCCATGACCTCGTCGACATGGCGGGCTGCCGCGTCATCGAGCCGGTGCTCGAGACCGCCGCCGTCGCGCTGACCACGCTGGCGCGCGACAAGGGC
>Ga0154020_10002296_pt1 | contig 23229 bp, 18 predicted proteins | sample Klosneuvirus_201_FD_109709 | JGI IMG/M metagenome (GOLD analysis project Ga0154020, IMG submission 109709) | Active sludge microbial communities from wastewater, Klosterneuburg, Austria - Klosneuvirus_20160825_MG | ecosystem: Engineered > WWTP > Aerobic digester > Activated sludge | place...
CGACGCAGGTGTTCGAGGCCACCGTGAAGAGCGCCATGTCAGCGCCGCCGAGGACGACGCTCGGGGTGCCCGACATGACACCGCCGGTGTTGGTCACGGTCAGGGTCGCGGTCGAGTTGTTGGTGGTGACGACGTTGCCGTAGTTCTGCGTGGTCGGGGCGATGGACAGCATCGCGGGGGCGAGGCCCATCCCGTTCAGCGAGGTGGCCGCGCTGCCGCCGGGGCTGCCGGTGACCGTCAGACTGGCGGACTTCGCGCCAGCCGAGGTGGGGGCGAAGCGGACGGCGATGCTGCAGGTCGCCTGACTGGCGAGGACCATGCCCATGCAACCGTTCGTGGTGATGCCGAACTGGTCCGAGCCGCCGCCCGTGAGAGCCGTCGTGAGCGTCCCTGTCGAGGCGCCACCGGTGTTGGTGACGGTGAAGACGAAGGGGGTGCCCGTCGTGTCACCCTGAGGCAGCGGGCCATAGTCGCGGCTCGGGGGCGAGATGGTCAGGGTCCCTGGCATGAGGCCGGTTCCCGACAGTGCCGCCGAGGCCGAGCCGCCTGGGGTCGCGGTGACCATCAGGGTGCCGACCTTGGCGCCCATCGTGGTCGGGTTGAATCGGGCGGACAATGTGCAACTGCCGGCAGCGGCGAGCGTCTGGCCGGTGCAGCCGTCGCTGGTGATGGTGAACTGGGTGGCGTCAGCACCGGAGAGGGAGGCGGCCAGAGTGCCAGTGGCCGACGCGCCCGGGTTGGTGATGGTGAAGGTGGTGGTGGAGCTGTTCTGGCTGGTCACCACGGAGCCGAAGTCCTGGGTGCCGGGCGAGATCGCCAGCGCACCAGCCGCGAGACCCGTGCCCGTCAGCGCTGCGCGCGCGGTTCCACCGGGGCTGGCGGTGACAGCGAGCTCGGCGGCGGAGCCACCAGCGGTCGACGGCTGAAACGTGATCGTGATCGAGCAAGTCGCGGACGCGGCGAGCGGCTGGCCACCACAGGTGTCCACCGCGATGGCGAAGGAGGAAGCCTGCGCGCCACTCAGCGACGCGGTGACGGGTCCCGTCGCCGTTGCGCCGCCGTTGGTCAGGGTGAAGGTGGCGCCGCCCGAGGTCTGGCCGATGGCGATCGACCCGAAGTCGTGGCTGCCGCGATCCAGCGTCATGCCTCCGCCCGGCGTGGGGATGCACCTGAACTTGGCCCCGTAGTCGCCGGCAATATCGCAGTAGGGCGCCGACGCCAGGGGGCATGGCTCATCCGCATTGCATTTATACGGGTTTCTTTTCGTACAGCTCGCCAGCGCCGCGACGCCCGCCACCACGCTCATCCAACTCGTCAGCCTACGCATTTCGGTCCTCCATCCAGGGTTCGACCACCTCATCGGCGAGCCCGCGCGGATGTTGCGTGCGCCCCAGAAGATTCTCGCGATGGGCCAATCAAGCACGCTGCCCGCAGACGCGGCAAGAGCGCAGTCACTGCGGCGTTTCTGCGCCGTCTCCGCAGACCCAAACGATCTCAGATGGTTGTAGCCCGTGGCCGCTGCCACAGGCACCAGTGAATGCCGCCCTCACGTCACTCGTGAAGGGGCTGCTGCTCGGCCTCCGCCATGAGCGCCGCCATCTCGGCCAGGATGGACTCCACGTTGCCATGCGGCAACGGATCAGTGACCGTTGCCGCCAGGAGGTCCTGGCTGAGCTGCTTCAGGCGCGAGCGTGCCTCGGCATTGTCGCCGCTGCGGACCCTGAGGCAGAAGACCAGATGCTCCCACATCATGAACGAGGCGCCAACGGAGGGCGGCATACCGCGCATCGTCGGGCGTCCTTCTCGCGCCGCCTTCGCGTCGAGCCGGAGGTCGCCGGCGACCGTGCAGAATTCGCCGACACGCTCGCTCAGCGCCCTCGAACCTCGCTTCTTCCCGCATGCGAGTGGCACCGCTCCGACCAGGACCAGGAGCCAGACGCAAACTGCTCGGGTTCGAGTCACGGGACGCCCTCCACTTGGCTCGGATCGAATGTTCGCACTGTACCGCCCTTTGCTCGCGCCTTTCGAATTGCCATCTCGGTGAAGTCCTGGTGCACCCAGCGAACGAAGGTGTAGCCGAACTCGTCGGAGTCAGGGGCCGCCTCCGGCCTCTCCGCGGCGAGGCCGCCCACGCGCAGGAGAGCCAGGCGCAAGCCGGCCTTGGACCTGATGTAGTGGGGATAGATGTGCTCCTGGTAGTTCTCGAGCCCTCCGACGAGGTCACCAACCGGGGCGACGTCGAGCTGGAACTGGGAAACGAGGCCCGCGACGGCGTCTCGGTATACCTCTTCGCCAACCACGCTCGCGTCATAGGCCGCCCGTAGTGCCGCGAGCTGGGCATCGGTCATATTGGGGAGGCCCGCGACGATGGACTGATGCCCCTTCTTGAACTCGCGTCTGAGCTGAGACACGAAGTTCGTCGCTGCGCTGTCGCCGAACAGCTTCCGCGCCTGGGACTTGATGCCGATGAACGCGCCGATCTTGACGATCGCGTTGAGGTGCGCCTTGGCGTTGTCGCCGCTGTTCTGCAGGTGCATGGACGCCAGGTAGAGGGTCTCCGATGCGTTCACCGGGATGCGATTGAGGAACCGTCCAATCCGGGCGCCGATGCCTGGTAGCAGCACGCCCACACCGACCTCGACCAGAAGCGCCGCGAAGTCGCCCTCCTTCTTGGCCGCGTCCTTGATGGCCTGCTTGTTGGCGTCGCACGCATCGCCAAAGTCCGAATAGGCCTGGCCCATCGCGTGGACGATCTGAAGCATGAGGTGCGTGCGCTGCGTCTCCGTCAAGGCTGGTACTTCCGCGCGCCGCTTGTTGTTCACCGCGATCTGCTCTCCGTGGTCGCGCGTTCTGCCGCCAGTGGACTCCGCTGGTGACTGGCCCTCCGCGGCCATCCTCGAGGGGGGACTCGAGTGTGCAGCGGGCTCGGGCGCTGTCGGCCGCGCGGGAGGGGCCGCGACCGGTGCGTGAGGCTCGGGGGGCGCAGGAGGTCCCGATGCGACCGCGTGGCCGATTAGCACCGTGCGGGCAGGTGCCTGCAGCGGAGCCATCACCTGTCCCACGACCAGCGAGGCCGTCTTCAAGCCGGGCTCGCTGGCGGTGAAGCCGACCGTGAAGTGCGCGGCCTCACCCGCATGAACGCTCTGCACGTGGTCTGGGGCGAAGGAGAACTCGGACGCATGTGGCCCCTGGATCGAGGCCACCAACTCGGCCTGCTGGGACACCGGCGGCTCCAGATCTTCGGCTTCGGGTGCGGCGCCCGGGAACCCGGCTGGTGCGGGCAACCCTGCAGCATCCAGACGCACCGCGACCGGCCGAGGCAAATCGTTGCTTGTGAAGTTCACGACCGGCGGCTCCGCACGCAGGCGAGGGCGCATGCCCTGTGTCAGCGTCCTCCGTCCAGGGGAGCCGCGGGTGGTGCTGGACTGAGGCACTGGGCTGGCAGGCGCCAGCGTCCGCCGCTCCCGATCACCGCTCACGGGACACCCGATCGTAAGCGACGGCGACATCAACGCCAGCCAGCGGCGCGGCCAGGTCGCCGGCGCCGAAGTCGCTGCCGAAGCCGAGGTACTCACCGCGCGATTGCGGGTACGGACTGTGGTAGGCGCCCGGCCCGAAGCCCTCCGGAAGGGCAACGGTGCCGGGGTCGTCGTTCTCGTTCCGCTGATTCCGATCGGTCCCCATTTGAGATCTCCAGCGGCGGGTCTGTCGCCGCGCGGAGGTCATCGATGGAGCGATCCTGTTGTTGCGGATCGTGGACAAGCCTCGGAATTTGCAGCGGGATGAGCCGGCAGATCGCGGGTCAGGGCGTCGTGAACTGAGCCCGCACTGCGCGGAAGGCGAGGCTGACGGAGAGGGAGTCGGGGCTGGTGCGCAGCGGGTTGGGCGACCAGGTGCTGGCGTTGTCGTAGAGGTCGAGGTCGGGGGCGAAGGTGGTGCGGACGATGGCGTTCTGCATCAGGTCGGTCGCGGTGATGGTGCCGTCGCCGTTGCTGTCGAAGAACTGCTTCACGGTGGTGCAGGAGCTGGCGCAGGGGACCTGCTGGGCGATGGCGTTCAGCTGGGCGGCGATGGCGGGGAGGACGATGGAGTTCACGTCGCTCTGGCGCCAAGCGCCGTGCAGGCGGCCCTCGACCAGGCCGCTGCTGGTGACGTGGGCCTCGAGGCGGGCGCCGACCAGGGGCAGCAGGGCGGTGCGGCCGTCGCCGATGGGCAGGCGCAGGTGAACGGTGGGGGGCGCGGTCAGGGTGCGGGGCAAGGTGCTGGCGTACTGGGCGCCGAAGAGGATGCCGGGGTAGACGGCGGCGGGCTTGGAGGAATTGACGGCGAAGCTGCCGGAGCCGGTGAAGTCGGGGCCGCTGCTGGTGATGGCGACGTGCTGGCGCAGGACGGGGGCGGTGTCGGCCAGCAGGGTGGGGTCGCTGGTGTCGAGGGAGATGAGCTGCAGGTCCTCGCCGGCGGCCAGGCTGGCGGTCATCACGGCCTGCAGGGAGGCGCCGGCTTGCGCCATCAGGGCGACGATGCCGCCGTACTGGTTCTCGGTGCTGCCGTCGCCGTCGTGATCGAATGCGTAGGCGCTGGTGCTGGTGGGCAGCGTGAGCTCGTTGATGACGTAGCGCAGGGTCTGGCGCGGGCCGCCGTCCAGGGTGACGCGCGCGTCGCTGCCGGGGCTGGCGTCGCTGCCGGGGCTGGCGTCCGCGGGGTGGGTGCCGGCGTCGTCGGTGATGACGACGGTGCCGTCGCTGCTGCTGCTGCCGGTGTCGGCGTCCGACGCGCTGCCGCCGGCGTCCCCGCGAGGCGGCACGGTGTACGAGCTGTCACAGCCGGTAGCGATGACCAGGAACGGCAGCAGCAAGGCCGATTTCATGGCGCATTCCTACCGTGCGCAGGCCGGCCGAACGCGCCATCTCACGCTCCCAACGCGCCACGCCGACGTCGGTCAGCCGCGCGCGACCGCCCGGGCCATGACCAGCTGGACCTCGGCCCAGACCTCGGTGAGGTCGATCGGCTTGAAGTCGGGCTTGCCGAAGCGGGCCTTGCACAGCGCATAGACGGCACGGTTGTAGGGCACCGCGAGGCGGTGGCGATCGGCCAGGGCGATGAAGTGGCCGTTCAGGGTGTCGAGCTCGCTGTCGGTGCCGCCGCGCTGCAGGACGTCCTGGGCCATGCTGCTGATGACCATCTTCTTGACGTTCTTCTCGAAGGCGCCGCGGGTCAGGCGCTGCGGCAGGGTGGCGGCGGCGCGCATCAGCCACCAGGGCGGCATGCCGCCGATGCGGCACTCCTTGTGGCCGGCGGCGCGCACGATCTGGGTGCCCTCGTAGGTCAGGTTGGTCAGGATCTGCTGGAACAGCGCGCGATCCTCGATCGGGCGCATGGGGTGGCCGATCAGCGCCTGCAGCGAGTTGGTCAGGTTGACGACCATCTTCGAGTAGGCCGCGTCCTGGAACACGTCGGTGTGCACGGTCTCGACGCCCTTGCCGAGCAGCGCGGTCAGCCAGCGCGCCTCGTCCTTGCACGAGCCATCAGGCGTGCCCAGCACCAGCGGGCCCTTCTTCTGGTAGCCGACCACGCCGGGCTCGTCGATCCAGGCGTTGTAGCCGACGATGCCGAAGACCACCTTGGAGAAGTGGCGCGGCACGATGCTCTGGTTGTCGATGCCGTTCTGCAGCGCCAGCACCACGGGCTTGTCGCCCAGCTCGGCGCGCAGCATGGCGCACACCTTGTCGAGGCTGTAGGTCTTGACCGCGACGATGATGACGTCGGGCGGCGGCGCGTCGGCCAGGCGCGAGATGGCGCGCACCTTGGTGGTCTTCGCGGCGCTGCGCTGGCCGCCCAGGTACAGGGTCAGGCCGCGCTGGTTCAGGACGTCGGCGATGGCGGGCATGTCGAGCAGCCAGGTGGCGTCGTGGTGCTCGGCCAGCCAGCCGCCGACGGTGGCGCCCACGGCGCCGGCGCCGAAGACGAGGACATTGGGCTTGGCGGGCAGGCTCACGCGTCGATCTCGAAGTTGTCGACCGGCAGGTCGAAGGCGGCGTTCATGCTCGGGGTATAGCGGAACTGGAACGGGTGCGGCTCGATCTGCAGGTCACGCAGGATGCGCGCCGACGGGCCGCTGCCGATGGTCAGCGCCGGGCGCGCCGGCTGCTTGCCCTTCGTCAGCAGCGTCCCCATGTGCTTCTCGACCCAGAAGCGGCCCTTGAAGCAGGTCTTGGCCTTCTTGATCTTGCCGTCGAGCTGCGAGTAGACCCAGCTCTCGACGTCGAAGTCGGTCGGCGTCCCGGTGGTCGGCACCGAGAGCTCGAAGTACGGCGTGCCGTCGTCTTCACGCGCGGTGGTCACGCACTGCGTGCCGACGCGCTCGATGTCGATCTGCTGCGTCACCTTGGGCAGGCCCCACAGGCGGTTGCCGCGCAGCTGGTTCTCGCGCGAGGTCACCGGCATGCCGAAGACGTAGTAGCCGAAGCGCGGGAACAGCTGCGACGCCAGCATGGGCAGCACCGGTGGGCGCACGCGCGCGTTGGCCAGCACCGGGATGGTCATCGCGATCTCGTTGTAGGGCCACACGCCCATGACCTGGCGGTACTGGTAGCAGGAGAAGATCACCAGCGTGCGCCCGCGCGGCATGCGCACCGGCTCCAGCTGGGGGTGCGGCATGATGGCGCGCGCGGCCTCGAGGTCGCACATGAAGATGCCGATGGCGCAGCCGACGTCGCCATAAAAGGTCGGGAACAGGTAGCGCTTCTCGATGCCGTTCTCGAGCGCCAGCGGCGCGCGCGCCGGGCGCAGCGTCATGCGCTTGAAGAAGGGCGCCTCGAACTCGCCCTGGTTGTCGGGCGCGTCGCTCCGGACCTCACGTGTGGCCTGCATCCGCGGAGTGTTGGCACGAACCGGCCACGCGGATCAAGGCGCGATGCGGGTCAGAACAGGATGCGCTCGGGGGCGCCGCCGGCCCAGAAGCGGCCGACCGCCTCGCGCAGCGTGTTGGGTGACACGCCGGTGTGCCAGCCCGGGTCAGTGCCCGCGAGCACATGGTAGATGTTGGCGCCCGACCACAGCCACTCGACGCCTGCCAGCGAGGTCTCGGCGGCGGCCTGCCACAGCACATAGTTCAGGTTGGGGCCGTGCAACCACTCGCCGAAGCTGCCGTCGCGGCGGCTCTGCTGCACGAAGACCGGCAGTAGCGCGCGGATGTGCGGGTACCAGCCGACGCCGAACCAGCAGTCCAGCGGATCGATGACAGCGGCCTCGCAGACCGGGTCGAGTCGCGAGGCCCAGAAGACGCGGGCGGCACGCCAGACCTCGCGGTCGGCCACCGTGGTGTTGATGATGCGGTGCGCAGGCTGATCCCAGTCGAACATCCAGCCGGCGTCGAGCATGAGCTTGATGCGCCCCGCGGTCGTGGTGCGAGGCAGGCGCCCGGCGACCTGGCGGGCGTTGAAGTGGGCGCCGTGCGCGCCGGCCGAGTTGCCCCACAGCAGCACCCGCAGGCTGGGGCGGGTGTCGTCGAGCCCATAGCGATCCTGCAAGATCTCCATCAGCGCGGCGACATTGGCGCGGCCCGAGAAGAACCAGCCCTGGCCAGGGTCGCCGCTGGTGGGGCGACGGGTGGTGGTGGTGCCGGTCCAGAAGTCGCTCGAGCAATAGTGTGCGTAGACGTGGTTGGCAGCGGCGAAGTCGGGGTTCGCCACCGGATCGCCGCTGTTGATGCCGCGGCTGGGCCCGGCCACACGCGTGCCGTCGGCCATCGGGATGGTGCTGGTCAGCTGCGGGTCGTCGATCAAGCGCTGGGCGCACGACTGGGCGTCGTCGTCGCAGAACGCGCCGCCCTCGAGGCCGATGACCCACAGCGGGCTGCCGGGATTGATGCGCACATAAGCCGCGAACGCGGTGCCGTCGTTGCAGCGCGCGCCGGCCCAGCGGGCGTCACGCTCGGCGGGCTTGACGACCTCGAAGCGAAAGTCCCGGTTGGCGGCGTCGGGGGAGGTGGTGGCATCCACGGTGGCGTCGCCCTGTGGGCTGCCATCCGGCGCACTGGCATCCAGGTCGGCAGCATCGCCCGGCCCGCTGTCAGCCGGGTCGGAACAGGCCGAAAGCCCGAAGAGCCAGAGCCCCCCGACCACGACACCCCATCGCATTGGCCGCTTCATCGTGTGGTTCGGACCCTCCTGTCACGGCTTGGTTAAGCGCGTAGACTCGGCCCATGCTGCCGCTGCCGCCGGGGCCCAAGGGGCGCCTGATCCTGGGGTCTTTTCGCGAGGTCAACGCCGACAAGCTGGGCACCATGACGCGCTACCAGCGCGAGTTCGGCGACGTCGTCAAGGTGCGCATGGGACCGCTCAACGTGGCGGTCATCAGCCACCCCGACCTCATCGAGCAGGTCCTGGTGACGCAGGCGCGCTCGGTGCACAAGGGCTTCATCGAGCAGCTGGCGCGGCCGGCGGCGGGCAACGGGATCTTCCTCAGCGAGAACGACTTCTGGAAGCGCCAGCGCCGCATGGTGTCGCCGCCGTTTCACCGCGCGCGGCTGGCCGGCTATGGCGAGACCATGGTGACCGTCGCCGAGCGGGTGGCCGCGACCTTCCGCGACGGCGAGACGCGCGACATCTACCGCGACACCAGCCGCATCGGCATGAACGTCGCGGCCAAGACCCTGTTCGACGTCGACATCGAGGCCGCCGAGGGCGAGCAGCTGGGACACGCGCTGGCCGCGGTCATGGACGGGGTGGCGCGGCGCATCAACAGCCCGCTGCCGCTGCCCGACTATGTACCGACACCGACCATGCTGCGGCTGCGCCGCGCGGTGCGCCGCCTCGACAAGCTGATCTATCGCGCCATCGCCGAGCGGCGAGCGCGCGCCAGCGAGCGGGAGGACCTGCTGTCGCTGCTGCTGGCGGTGCGCGACGAGGATGACGGCAAGGGCATGACCGATCGCCAGCTGCGCGACGAGGCCATGACCCTGTTCGTGGCCGGCTTCGAGACCACGGCGATCACGCTGGCCTGGACGCTGGATCTGCTGGCGCGCAACCCGGCTGCCGACGAGGCGCTGCGCGCCGAGCTGGCGCGCACGCTGCAGGGCAGGCGCCCGACGGCGGCCGATCTGCCGCAGCTGAAGGCGGTCGAGCGCGTCGTCAACGAGTCGATGCGGCTGTTTCCGCCGGCGTGGGCGATGGACCGCATGGCCGAGGAGGATCTCGAGCTCGGCGGCCACCGCATCCCGAAGGGCTGGGACCTGTGGATGCTGCCCTGGATCGTGCACCGCGATCCGCGCTTCTGGCGCGAGCCGGAGCGCTTCGACCCCGAGCGCTGGCAGGGTGACGCCGTCAAGCAGCTGCCCAGGTTCGCCTTCTTCCCGTTCGGCGGCGGCCCGCGCATCTGCATCGGCAACGCCTTCGCCATGATGGAGGCGCAGCTGGTGCTGGCCACGCTGCTGCCGCGCTTTCGCTTCACGCCGGTGGGCGCGCCGCCGACGCCCGACCCGGGCTTCACGCTGCGGCCGGCGCCCGCGGTGAAGCTGAAGCTGAGCGCGATCCCCGCGGGTGGCGCGTGAGGCGTCAGGGGCCCGCCCTGGTTGCCGCGGTGGTGGCCGCGCTCGGTCTGGTGGCGTCCAGCGCGAGCGCTGGCGCGCGTGCCGTCAAGCCGCCACGGCCCAAGCCGCTGGTCGGCAAGCAGTCGGCCGTGATGACGCTGGACAGCAATGCCACCACCCTGGTGTGGGCCTCGGAGGACGGCGTCTTCGTGGCGTCGCAGCTGGGCAAGGGCAAGCGCAAGCTGTCTGCTGAGCAGGCCATGGCGGTCAGGCTCGACGCCGGCGGTGACGCCGTCCTGGTCGCGCGCCGGGGTGCGGTGGAGCGTGTCGTGCTGGCCAGCGGGGCGGTGACCCAGCTGGCCACCCCGCGCTTCGCCATCGCCCTCGCCTCCGACGACAAGCACGTCTACTGGTCGGGCGGCCTCGCTGGTGTCATCGAACGCGTGGCGCGCACCGGGGGCACGCCCGAGACGGTAGCCAAGGTGCCCGAGGCCGGCATCGGCGAGATCGCCCTGGATGGCAACCATGTCTACTTCGTGGTGCTGCGCAAGCTGGGCGAGGACGGCTCGCTGGCGCGGGTGCCCCTGGGCGGTGGCGCGGTCGAACTCCTGTACACCGGGGGCCGGGTGCAAGGCCTGACGCTCGGTGACAGCCATGTGTTCTGCGCCGTCGACGGCGGCAGCGACGGCAGCGGCAAGGTGCTGCGCATCGCCAAGGCGGGCGGCAAGCCGGACCTCATCGCCGACAAGCTGACCTCACCGTGGGCGCTGGCGGCGCTGCCCGACGGTGTGCTGGTGCTGGCGCAGGGCGCGGTCGGCAAGCGCGCTGGCAAGCTGCTGCAGCTGCGCGACGGCGCGCCGCCGGTGGTCCTCGCTGATGGTCAGGCGGTGCCTTGGGCGCTGTCCACGACCGCCGCGCAGGTCTACTGGAGTAGCTGGGGCGACCGCACCATCAAGACGACGACCCTCACGCCGCGGCCCTGAAGGTCAGATCAATCTTGATAGCGCGTCAATCTTTATGGGCTGTTTCGCGCAGGATCTTGGCGAAGTGCTGGTTGTGGCACAGCAGCGAACCGAAGTGCAGCCTGACCGCGCGGCAGCGCAGGGTGTGGCCGCGCCGTCGGAACGGCGGTAGCCAGCGCGTGATCAGATAGCCGCTGACGACCAGCGCCGCCCAGCCCCCGAACAGCACGATGCTGTACTGCGCGGTGCGCGGCGCGGTGAGACGGTTGGCCGCCAGCAGCGCGGCCAGCAGCCCCACGGTCCAGCCCAGGAAGCGCACCAGCGACGTCAGCGCCGACACCGCCGAGCACGGGCTGCACTTGGGCACCGCCAGCGAGATCTGGTGGCCGCCCAGGGTGCCGCCCGAGGTCTGCGTCGATGTCCGCTCGGTGCGCGCCAGGCAGCAGCTGCACAGCTTGGGCATGGTGAAGCTCTTGCCCAGCACCAGCATGCCGAGGCGCGCGCCGGCCGGATCGACCCGACACTTCGGGCAGCGCCCACGCGCATCGGTCGCGGTCAGGACCTCGCCGCAGCCGGGACAGCGAGGGGTGTCGGGGCTGGCCATCTCAGTTGCTCATGTTGGCGCGGTATGGCCCCGACTTGCCGGCGTCGCGCAGGACCAGCAGCAGGACGACGCCGCCGATCACGACGACCGTGCCCACGCCGATGACCGCGCCCAGGGCAGCGTCACCACCATCATGGTCGATGCTGTAGCCGATGGCGCCACCCACGACGGCGCCGCTCACGGTGACCGCGGCGACCGTCCTGCAGCCGCCGCACGACAGCGCGCAGGTCAGCACCAGCAGCCACCCGATCACCCATCTAGCCACGTGCATCAGCCCCCGCGCAGAGGATATCAGCCTCGGCGCGACGGTGTGTGGCTGGCGACCGCGGACATCAGCGCGGCCGTGTTGGGCACGCCGTTGGCGCTGAAGTGCGGGCCGGGCTGGTCGGCCTTGCGCACCACGTACAGGTGGCCCCCGTACAGGCGCACGCTGTCGACGTCGGGCCAGGCCACGGCGGTCTTGCCGACGCTGACGCCGGCGTGATCGAGGCGCAGCCGGCCGAAGACCAGCGGCTCCTGCGCCGACAGCTTGCGCGCAACGGCGGCGGCGAGACGCTCGCGGGTGTGCGACTCGGCCAGGCGAAACGCCTCCAGCCAGCCGCGATCGAGCGAGGTGAAGCGCACCAGCCGGCGGGCGTCGGACCCGGTGATGCGCGCCACCCCGGCATGGCCGAAGCGATCCTCGTAGGCGCGACCTGGGGTCAGCTGCTGGCCCAGATACACGGCGGCGCCGACGTGGGGCACCCAGCTCGACGAGCGCACCCACATGCGCAGCTCCTCGACCTCGTCCCAGCGCAGCACGCGCCAGCCGCGCAGGCCGCGGCGCGCGATCCCCTCGCTGGTGACCACGACCCGACGCAGGTGCTCGCTGAGCCAGCCCAGCACCACGGCCAGCGCCGACAGCAGCGCGAGCGCGGCCAGGGCCAGCCTGACGCTGACCGGCAGCTCCGGGTCGTCGCGCACGTCGATGATCCAGCCCCACAGCGCGACCACCAGCGGCACGATCCAGATCAGCACCAGGACCCGGATGGTCCAGCGCCGCCGCGTGGTGGCCAGGACCTCGCCGCCGAGCGGGCCCGCCGCGCCACCACCGGCTCCGGCGCCCGCCATCACTACGGGATCTTGGCCAGCAGATCACACGCCTTCTGGTGCTTGTTGCCGGTGCATGCCTTGTCGAGGAAGCGCTTGGCCTTGGGAGTGTCCTGCGACACCGGGCTGACACCCTGCCAGTACAGATCGCCGGCCGCCCAGCACGACTCGTAGTAGTCCAGCGCGCAGCCCTTCTCGAACCAGAGCACCGCCTCGAACAGGCTCTTGCCGCCGGGCCCCTCGGCCAGCTCCTTGATCCAGCCGCGCACGTGACAGCCGCGGCCCTGCTTGTGCTCGCAGGCCAGCTCGCTGACCTCGAGCGCGCGCGCCAGATCCTTGCTCACGCCACCCTCGCCGCGGGTGAGGAGGTTGCCCAGCGCCGCGCATGACGCGTGGTAGCCGGCCGTGCAGGCGCGATCGTTCAGCTCGGCGGCCTTGACCAGGTCCTTCGCGGTGCCGCTGCCGACCTCGAGCATGTCGGCCCAGTAGCCGCAGCCCTTGGCCTCCTTCAGGTCGCAGGCTTGCTGGTACAGCGCGACCGCCCGCTTCTCGTCCTTGGGCACGCCGGCGCCGGCCTCGAGCTGCATGCCCAGGCCGATGCAGCCCAGGCCCTCCTTCAGCTTGCACGCGGCCTCGTACACCGCGTTGGCGGCCGCGACGTCCTTGGGCGTGCCCTTGCCGTCGCGCTGCTTGTCGGCGAAGTACACGCAGCCACGCTGCGAGCCGGCGCCGCAGGCCAGGCCGTAGTACTTCACGATCTGCGCCTCGTCGCGGTCGACACCCTGCCCGCGGTCGTACAGCAGGCCGACGCCGAGACAGCCGATGGCGACCTTGCCGTCGCAGGCCTGGGTGTAGACCCGCATGGCCTCGCTGTCGTTGCGCGTGGCGCCGCGCCCATCGAGCAGCATGTCACCGAGGTACGCGCAGCCGATGAGGTGCTTGCGTTCGCAGCCAGCGCGGAACAGCGTCACGGCCTTCGCCAGATCCTTGCGCAGGCCGCCAGTGCCATTCTCACTGTCGAGGCCCAGGTCCACACACTGCTTGCCGGTCTTGCCCGGGCACGGATCGATGGCGACCACTGGCGGCGCGCTGGCGACCGGCGATGCCGACGCCGCAGGTGACCCGCTCGCCGTCGGCGTCGGGGTCGCCGCCAGGGTCGGCGAAACCGCCGGCGTCCCTGGCGTCTTGCCACCCTTCTTCGCCTTGCCGCAGCCACTGATGGCGCCGACTCCGAGGAGCACCAGCAGCGTGAACGAGACCTTCCGCATGACGCCTCCAGCTGAGAGGTCCGTTTCTATCACCAACCGCCGCGCCCTCGGTGCGGCAAAATTCCGCAGTCACATGTGATTGACGCCTGACGCGGCAGAGAACAATGCTGGCGTATGCGGGAGAGGTCGAGGGCGGGGGGTGGTGGCGAGGGCGCCGAGCGAGGCGACGCGGCCGCGCCGGCTGGCAAGCGCGCGCTCACCGACGGTCTGGCGCGACGCTCGTCGGACAGAGACGCGAGCGCGGCTGGTGTCGACGTCAGCAAGGACGACGTCGCCACCGCGGCGGTCGCGGCCAAGGATCCAGGGCGCGCCGCCGACCCTTCGGTGCGTGGCCCGGTGGAGGCACTCCACGGCGTCGATCTCGGCGATGTGCGCGTGCATGACGACGTTGGCGCACATGAAGCCAATACGCTGATGAGCGCCCGCGCCTTTGCGTTCGGTCAGGACGTCTTCCTCGGTGAGGGTGAGCAGGGTTCGGATCTCGGCTTGATGGCGCATGAGCTGACGCACGTGGTGCAGCAGGGCGGCGCGCGGCGCAAGCAGGTCCAGGCCCAGGTCCGGGTCGGCGGCGCCAGCGATCCTGCCGAGGTGGAGGCGGATGCCGCTGCCGCACAGCTGACCGGTGGTGGTTCCGCCGCCACGACGCTCATCGTCGCCGACACCGCCGCGCGACGCGAAGGGCAGCTGGGTCGCGCGGAGTTCATGGCCGCGCTGCGGGCGCAGGTCCTGGCCACCGCCACCGCGGCGCTCGGCCCCGAGTGGTCGGCCACGGGTTGTCCCTACATCGAGGGCTGGTTCGCCGAGCATGCTGGCGCGTCCCCCGAAGCGCTCGATCGGATGGCGCGGCGCTACTCGCGGATGGATGCACCGACGGGAGCACTGGCCTTCATTCCGGCCATCTGTGCGCGACTGCGCGATGGCATCGCGCGCTGGACCGCCGGGGACGACGTCGCCGCCGAGCTCACCGCGGCGGGGCTGGGCGAGGCCGGAGCGGCGGCGGCGGCAACCCCTCCGGGTGGCGATGGCACGGCGCGCGCGATGGCGCTGCCAGGCGCCGACTCGGCATCGCGGGTGGTCGCCCAGATGGGGCCAGGGCGCGGGCTCGACGCCAGCACCGCCGGGCCCATCGGCGACGCCTACGGCGCCGACCTGTCCGGCGTGCGTGTCCACACCGGTGAGCCGGCGGCTCGCCTCGCGGCCCGCGAAGGCGCCCTGGCGATGACGGTCGGCTCCGACATCGCGTTCGGCGCCGGCGAGTATGCCCCTGGGACCATGGAGGGCGACGCGCTGCTGGCGCACGAGCTGGCACACGTCGTCCAGCAGGGTGGTGATCGCGGCACCGCGCGCCGCTCGGGCGGCGCTGGCGAGGCCCACGAGGCTGACGCTGATCACGCTGCGGTGGGCGTCATGAGCCAGCTGTGGTCGTCGGGCAAGAGCGCGATGAAGCGGGTCGGCCCCGCGCTCAGCGCCGGCTACGAGGTCCAGCGCTGTGGCGGGCGTCGCCCCTCGCCGGCCCCCGATCCCAAGCCGCTCTATCGCACCGCCTTCAACGGACGCTGGCACAGCCACACCGAGGCCACCACCTTCGACGCCTCGATGGGCAGCGGCGGGCCGCGCACGGCCAGGTCACGCGCCATCTTCACCGAGGTGCTGGCGGGCAACGCCGCCTTCCGGACCGCATTCGACACCAACTACCTCGGTTTTCGCGACTACGCGGAGATCTACGAGTTCCCGGACCCTCCCCCGGCCGCGCCGCCGCCACCACCCGTTGTGCCACCACCCGTCGTGGCCCCGCCAACGGGCGGTCCCGACGGTGGAACCCACGACGGCGGAGTGCCCGACGCCGGGCCCGGCCCCGCCGTTCCACCACCAGTGGTGGCACCACCGCCGCCTGCGCTCAACGCGCCCTTCCTGGCCGGGATCACACTCCGCCCGCACACCGCCACCCTGGCGCTGACCAGCAGCAACGAGATCCAGTTCGATCCCGCCAGCACGGTGGCCAATCCGGGTCCCGAGGTGACCCGCCATGTGGAGATCACCGCGCCCGCCGGCGAGGTCGACCCCGTCAGCGAGCGCACCTCGGACGCGCCCTGGGCCGTCGGCCAGGCCGCCGGCCCGGTGTTCAAGGCCCACGTCCAGCCCGCCTCGGTCGCCACGCCCACCAACTTCGTCGCCCGACTCAGCATCCCCAGCGAGCCGACGTTCACGCCCCAGACGGCCACGATGGCGGTGACCGATACGCGCCAGACCTGGCTGCAGTCCAACGTCACGGGTACGGTCCGCTACCAGGACGAGAACACCAGTCAGTGGTTTCCGCGCGGCGGGTCGACGCACGCGCACTACTACGGTGGTCAGCTCTCGGTTGACGCCACGACTGCCTTGCGCTCGGCAAATCCGAACCTGCGCTTCTTCCTGTCCGCGCAGGTGAACAAGAACGGGACCGCTGTAGGCACCCTCCCTCGCGTGCCGTTCGCGAGCAACGCCCAGATTGGCTCGTGCGGCTCTGTGATCGTTCTCGAGGGGGCCACTCCGCCGGCGCCTGGAGCCTGGGATCTCGTCGAGGTCACGACCCAGTACTTCACGGCCGCATCCGGGGGCACCGCATTCTGGACCGAGCACGAGACCGTCCCGGTGGAGGCCTCGGTTGCCGCAGCGCCAGGCGCCGCGGCGGCCATGCTCGCGGGCGACGAGAGCTTCCTGCGCACCGACGTGCTGCCCTACATGCAGCGCGTCGGCGCGCCCCCGAACGAGCGCGGCATCGCATCCCTCGTCGCCGGTTCCAGGCTGCGCATGCGGGCGTGCATGATCCGACCTGACTCGGCACAGTGGGTGTCGAGGCAGGGTGGCAGGCCGGCCAGCCAGGTCGCCTGGTACATGGGCGACGCGGACGATGCGCACACCATGATCGACAACCCGGGTGCGGCGGCGTGGACGAGCCCCACCTGGCGGAACGACATCTTCCTGAACGTCACCACCAACATGCACACCGGCAGTGCCAGCCGCCGTGGCGTCTCCGATCTGGCGACCAGCGCGGGGCACGAGGGTGTTCATGCCGCCGACATCCCCTCGGTGGGCAGCAACGTGGGCGACTGGACGCAGTACCAGAAGGAGTTCCGGGCCTACTGGATCCAGGGCATGGGCGCCGGCCAGAATGAGGGACAGCTCGAGACCGCACCGCCCGTTGGCCCACGCAGCCAGCGCGCCAACACGATCTTCCGGCACCTGTACGGAAACGCGACCTATCCCTATGTCAAGCCTGCCTATGACGCGGACACGGACGGTTTCCGACAGAAGGTCGACGCCTACTTCCATCCCGACGGCGTCAACTTGCTGCTGTCTCTTGGGCTGTTCGACCTCGAACGGGCCATCGAGACCTACGATGGTGTCGCGGCGAACTATGCCGCGAAGAAGGCGGACATCATCAGGCTGTACACTGCGCTGCAACCAGCTGATCGTGACGAGGTGCATCACAACAACCAGTGGCAGCGTCTGGTCAGTCTGCGCTTCCCCGACCCCACCCAGCGGTCCGAGATCTGGACCGAGCTGACCAGGGCGGTGCCGCCGCCGGCGGTCGGGCCTTGATTGTGCGGATGGTGCTGCTGGCGAGCTGCCTCGCCTCATGCACGCGGCAGCCGCGCTCCTCATCGACGAAAGCGCCCACCGCGGGCGACGCTGGAGGCGTTGTGGTCCAGGATACCCTGATGAAATGGCAGTCCCGTGAAGTGCGGCCAGGCCTGACGGTGGACATACCGGCCGATGCACCACCAGCCGTGTTCGGGGGAGCGGACGCGGGCAATTTCATCGCTGGCGACGAGCTCATCCACGTCGGGATCTTCTGGGGCCCTGGAGAGGACCTGTCGCTCTGGCGAGCCAACATGGCCAAGGTCCAGGGCAGGACCTTCGGAGCCGAGACCTCTGGCACAGTGTGCGGGCGGCCAGCGCGACGAATGGAAGTGACGGTGCCTGGCCACTCGGCTCACTTCTCAGGGGGGACGAGCGGGGAGGGCTACAGCGTCACTCCGACCAAGGTCCTGGTGTTCTTTGCGTTCGAGCTCGGGGCAACGCCGGTGGTGGTCTATTTCTCGGCACCCAGCGACGAGCGCGAGCGATACCTGGCAGATGAGCTGCACTTCCTGACCTCGATCAAGTGCAGCCCCTGAGCAAACACCAGGTCGGCATTGCCCTCGTCGCCATCATGCTGGTGAGTTGCAGTCGCCAGCAACGCAGGCCGCAGGCTGGACGCGCCTCCAGAGCTGATGCCGCAGCCATCGCGAAGCCGACGCAGCTCGAGTGGCGCTCGACCGCCCTGGCTCCTGCGTTGGAGGTCGATATCCTCGGTGGCAACACGTCGGTCTACCAGGCGGGCGGGCCCGATGACGGGACACTGATTGCTGGCGACAGCCCGGTCAGGATCGGTATCGAATGGGGACCAACGGCGACCCTCGCGACCTGGACGGCAGGAGCGGTGAAGATTCTGGGCGCAGTCGTGGGCACCGAGACGAGCGGCACCATTTGCGGTCGACCCGCGCGGCGGCTGGAGGTCACCATCCCTGGCCACACGGCTCACTTCTCTGGGCCGAACGGCGAGGGCGACAGCGTGACACCCACCGAGCTCATGATCGCGCATGCCTTTCAGGTCGGGTCGTTGCCGGTGGTGGCGTTCTACATCGTGTCGGCCGAGGAGCGAGACCGCTTCGCCAATGACGAGATGCACTTCCTGACCTCGATCAAGTGCAGCCCCTGAGCTATCGCGATCTCACCCCAGCCAGGTGCGGATGCGGCTGGCGATCTTCGGCGCGGTCAGCCCGTACTCCTCGGCCAGGCGCTTCGCCGGGGCGCTGGCGCCGAAGCGATCGACGCCGATGGCCAGGCCGTCCGAGCCGATCCAGCGGTACCACAGGCCGGTGCTGCCGGCCTCGACGCTGACCCGGCGCGCGCCCGAGGGCAGCACGCTGGACTGATACGCGGTGTCCTGGCGCGCGAAGACCTCGCAGCACGGCATCGACACCACGCGCACGCGGCGGCCGTCCTTGCCCAGCTCGCGCGCGGCGTCGATGGCCACCGCGACCTCGCTGCCGGTGGCGATGATGACCAGCTCGGGCGCGCCGCCGTCCTCGCGCAGGGTCACATAGGCGCCGCGCGCGGCGTCGGCCACGGTGGGGCCGGCCGGCAGCGCGCCGACCTTCTGGCGCGACAGGATGAGCTCGGTGGGGCCGTTGCGGCGCGTTGCCGCCGCCGTCCACGCCGCCGCGCACTCGATCTGGTCGGCGGGGCGCCAGACGTCGACGTGCGGGATCAGGCGCAGCGCGCTGGTGTGCTCGACGCTCTGGTGGGTGAGGCCGTCCTCGCCGAGGAAGATGGAGTCGTGCGTGAACACGTGCACCACCGGCAGCTCGCTCAGCGCGGCCAGGCGAATCGCCGGCCGCATGTAGTCGCTGAAGGTCAGGAAGGTCGCCGTGAAGGGCACGAACATGCCGTACAGCGCCATGCCGTTGGCCAGCGAGCCCATGGCGTGCTCGCGGATGCCGAAGCGCAGGTTCTTGCCTGCGAACGCGCCCGGCAGCACCTTGGGCGAGTCCTTGATCGGCGTCTTGGTCGAGCCGCCGAGGTCGGCGTCGCCACCGACCAGCGACGGCATCAGCGCGCACAGCTTCTGCTGGATGGTCCCCGCCAGCGAGCGCGTGGCGTCCATGTCCTTGGGCGCCGCCGCAGCCAGCTGCGCCGCCAGATCGGCCGGCACCTCGCGCGCGGTCAGGGTGCGATAGGTCGCGGCCAGCCCCGGCTCGGCTGCCATCCACTTGGCCTCGTGCTCGCGCCAGGCGGCGTGCGCGCGCCCGAGCTCCTCGGCGCGCGCGGCCCACAGCGCGCGGACCTCGTCGGGCACGTAGAACGAGCGCTCGACCGGCCAGCCGGCCAGCCTCTTGGCGCCCTCGAGCTCGTCCTTGCCCAGCGGCTCGCCGTGCACCTTGTGGGTGTCGTGCTTGTTCGGCGCGCCATTGCCGATGTGGGTGCGCGCGATGATCAGCACCGGCTTGTCGGTGACCGACAGGGCCCAGTCGAACGCGCCCGCGATGGCCTCGTGGTCATGGCCGTCGATGGTCTTGACCGCCCAGGCACAGGCCTCGAAGCGCTTGCCGACGTCCTCGCTCATCGACTCCGACAGCTTGCCGTCGAGCGTGATGTCGTTGGCGTCATAGATGTACTTCAAGTTGCCCAGGCCCAGGTGGCCGGCCAGCGAGGCCGCCTCGGCGCACACGCCCTCCATCAGATCGCCGTCGCTGACGATGCCCCAGACGCGGTGATCCAGCAGGCCGGGCAGCCGCGCCTCGGCCATCTTGGCGGCCAGCGCCATGCCGACACCGTTGGCGAAGCCCTGCCCCAGCGGCCCCGTCGTGACCTCGACCCCGGGGGTCAGGTGCACCTCGGGATGGCCGGGCGTCTTCGAGCCCCACTGGCGAAACGCCTCCAGCTCGGCCATCGGCAGGTCGTAGCCCGCCAGGTGCAGCAGCGAATACAGCAGCGCCGAGCCATGGCCCGGGCTGAGCAGGAAGCGATCACGATCGACCCAGTGTGGATCCTTGGGATCGTGGCGCAGGTAGCGCGACCACAGCACGAAGGCATAGTCGGCCGCGCCCATCGGCAGCCCGGGATGGCCACTGTTGGCCTTCTCGACCTGATCGACCGACAGGAACTTGATGGTGTTGACGGCGAGGCGGGCGAGGTCAGCGTGGGCGGCCGGGGCGGGCTTCAGCATGCCCCCGATCTATCACATTCAGCGCCTGCGGCGGCGACGCGCGAGGATGACCGCGAACGCCAGGCCGATGACCAGCACCGCGGCGCCCGAGCGGGTGTTGCCGGTCACGCTGAGGACACAGAAGCTGGGCGCGTCACCGTCGGTGTCGGCCATCGGACCGATCCCGCCGCCGCCGTCGGGGCCCGGGGTGACCGGGGTGCCGGCGTCGTCCTCGGGGATGACCACGGTGCCGCCATCCACGGCGGGCGTCCCGGCGTCAGGCGTGGCCACGCCGCCATCCAGCTGCGTGCCCGGCGCCACGATGCGAATGTCGGCGCACGAGTAGTACAGCGTCGGCGGGGTGTTCTCGGTCATGTACTGGATCAGCTGCAGCGAGCACGGGTTGCACAGCGTGGTGGGCACCGTGATGGTCGCATTGTAGTTGCGCGGGTTCAGATCGCTGACGGCGCCCTGCAGGTCGGGGATGTTGTTGAGCAGGATGTTGGCGTCGTAGATCGCGACGGTGTCGGTGGCGTTGGGCGAGAAGGCGATGCGGTAGCGCCCCGGGTGATCGACGGTCTCCTTGAAGTCGACGCGCAACTGCGACCCGGCGACCAGCGGGGTCGGGTTGCCGGCCGCCAGCACACCGCCGCAGGGGCCCGGCTCTTTCTTGGCGCCTGGGCTGCGCGGACGTGGCGAGACCAGCTCAGCGTGCCCCCATGCCTGTGGGGCGGAGAGCGCCAGCCCCACAAACGCGGCCGCCGCCGCTACCCAGTTGGAACGAGTCATGAGCTGTGAACAAAGCAGACCTCGTGCCAGCCCAAACCCGCGCGATTGAACGTGAGTTCGGATAGTTACACGAATCCTACAGGGGGTAGACACCCCAGTCTGGCTGGCACCAGGTACCTGCAGCCCCGGCGACAAGACCCCACATGCCGGGGTAAGGTCCCCGGCGATGACCGCGACTACCTGGAACCGTCTGGCCACCGGCGCCATCTTGCTGGCGACCGCCTGCGCCTGTCCCTATGCGCACGACACCGTACCCAAGCAGACGCCGCTGCCCACCCCGAGCCCCGTGGCCTCCCCGCAGCCCAGCCCGAGCCCTACCCCCGAGCCCGAACCCATGCCCAAGCCCGCCTTCGCCTATCCGCCCACCCGCGTGGGCGCCGACGTCGACACCCTGCACGGGGTCAAGGTCGCCGACCCCTACCGCTGGCTGGAGGACGCCAAGGCGCCCGAGGTGGCGGGCTGGATGGCAGCCCAGGACGCCTTCACGCGCGCGCACCTGCACGCGCTACCCGGCCGTGACGCCCTGGCCGAGCGCCTGCGCCAGCTCTACTACGTGGACTCCATCTCTGCGCCGCGGCACCGCAAGGGGCGCTTCTTCTACACCCGCACCCTGGCCACCAAGGAGAAGGCCATCGTGTACTGGAAGCAGGGTGAGAAGGGCGCCGAGAAGGTGCTGCTCGATCCCAACCTGATGTCGGCCGATGGCTCGACCTCGCTGGGCACCTGGGAGCCGACCGACGACGGCAAGCGCGTGGTCTATGCGCTGCGCAAGAACAACGCCGACGAGGCCACCCTGTATGTGCTCGACGTCGCCACCGGCAAGAACAGCGACATGGACGTCATCGAGGGCGCCAAGTACGCCGACCCGACCTGGACCCCGGCGGGCGACGGCTTCTACTACACCTACCTGCCCACCGACCCCAGCATCCCGACCGCCGAGCGCCCGGGCTGGGCCGACGTGCGCTTCCACAAGCTGGGCACCGATCCCAAGACCGACACCGTGGTGCACGACAAGACCGGCAACCCCGAGGCCTTCATCGGCGCCCAGCTGTCGAAGGACGGGCGCTGGCTCTTGACCTACGTGCAGCACGGCTGGAACGCCACCGACGTCTACCTGCGCGACCTCAAGTCGAAGGACACCGCGTGGAAGACCTTCGTCGAGGGCGTCAAGTCGCAGTTCATCGTGCTGCCGTGGAAGAACTTCTTCTACATCGTGACCAACGACGGCGCGCCCAAGTGGCGCGTCTTCAAGACCGCGGCCGGCGTCGCCGATCGCGCGCAGTGGAAGGAGATCGTCCCGGAGTCCAAGGACGACGTCATCGACAACGCGCAGATCATCGGCCAGCACCTGGTGCTGACCATGCTCGAGAACGCCACCAGCGAGCTGCGCGTGCTGACGCTGGACGGCAAGCTGGTGCGCAACGTGCCGCTGCCGGGCATCGGGTCGACCGGCGGCATGGCCGGCAACCCCGACGAGGATGACGCCTATTTCGGCTTCACCTCGTTCACCACGCCGCAGCAGATCCATCGCACCTCGATCAAGACCGGCAAGACCTCGCTGTGGGCCGAGGTCAAGCTGCCCATCGACGCGACGCCCTACCAGGTCGAGCAGGTGTTCTACCCGTCGAAGGACGGCACCAAGATCTCGATGTTCATCGTGCACCGGAAGGACATGCCCAAGGACGGCAGCACGCCGTTCCTGCTGGCCGGGTATGGCGGCTTCAACGTCAGCATGACGCCGGGCTTCTCGTCGGGGCTGTATCCCTGGCTGGAGGCAGGCGGCGGCTATGCCATGCCCAACCTGCGCGGCGGCGGCGAGTATGGCGAGGACTGGCACAAGGCCGGGATGCTGGGCAACAAGCAGAACGTGTTCGACGACTTCGCGGCCGCCGGCGAGTGGCTGGTGGCCAACAAGTACACCCAGTCGGATCGGCTGGCCATCCGCGGCGGGTCGAACGGCGGCCTGCTGGTGGGCGCGGCGCTGACGCAGCGGCCCGAGCTGTGGCGCGCGGCGATCTGCGCGGTGCCGCTGCTCGACATGGTGCGCTACCACAAGTTCGGCAGCGGCAAGACCTGGATCCCCGAGTATGGCTCGGCCGACGATGCGCCAGATTTCCAGTGGATCTACGCCTATTCTCCTTATCACCATGTCAAGAAGATGAGCTACCCGGCGGTGCTCTTCCTGGGCGCCGACAGCGATGACCGGGTCGATCCGATGCACGCGCGCAAGATGGCGGCGCTGCTGCAGGCCAATA
>Ga0154020_10002298_pt1 | contig 23221 bp, 18 predicted proteins | sample Klosneuvirus_201_FD_109709 | JGI IMG/M metagenome (GOLD analysis project Ga0154020, IMG submission 109709) | Active sludge microbial communities from wastewater, Klosterneuburg, Austria - Klosneuvirus_20160825_MG | ecosystem: Engineered > WWTP > Aerobic digester > Activated sludge | place...
GGCGCGGGCTTGGCGGGCGGCGGCGGGGTCTTGGCCTTGTCCTCAGGCCCTTTCTCGTTCGCCACGGATCACTCAGCCCTTGAAGAGGATGAACTTGGAGAGGTCGACGCCGAACTTCTGGTTGGTCTTCTTCAGGTACTCTTGGTGCTCGTTGAGCATGTTCATCAGGTACTCCTGGAAGATGTCGGTGAAGAGACAGACCGCGTTGTAGGTCGTCTCTTCGAACTTCACCACCGCCTCGTTGAACTGGTCGCGCGCGTCCTCGGACTCGTTGTTTCGGTACTCGTCCTGCAGGCGCTCGCGGAGGGCGGGAGGAATGAGCAACAGCGAGCGCAGCACGTCGGAGAGGCGGAAGCTCTGCTGGGCGCGGACCTTGGTGATGTAGCGCAGCACCGAGGTCATCGTGTCGGGCTCGCCGGTGACCAAGAAGTCGCCGTAGGCCTCCATCAAGTGCTCCAAGGTCTGCTTGAGCTCGGGCTTGGGCACCTTCTTGTACGCCGGGACCGTCGCTGGGATGCGCTCCAGCAAGTCCTCCACGATCTCGGCCTTGTTCTTTTCCAGGAAGGTGAACAGCTCGATCATCGCGTTACGCTATCAGACGGAGCCTTCACTCGGGAATAGCTCGGCCAGGCCGAACTCCGATCCGACCAAGGGGACCTGCACGCCCAGCCGGGTCTCTGGATTGAGGACGATCGGCGCGAAGAGGTTCAGGAGGAGCTGGCCGGGGGTGGGAGCTTGGCGCACGACGATCCAGTACTCGCGCGGCCCGGCTTGCACGGCGTCGGCCTCCTCCGGCCGGTGCCGGGGGGTGTAGCTCGGGAGGAGGCGCTGCGCCTGGGCCAGCACGATGCCCTTGCTCGGATCTTCCGCGGAGAGGAGCCAGGCGTAGCCGGTGGCCCCCGGCGGCGAGTACAGGGCCCAGCTCTTCCCCGGCAGTCCCGCGATCCCTTCGGGAAAGTGAAAGAGCCGCTCGGGAGGGAGCTCGATGACCCCAAAGCGGCTGGACTCGAGCTTCATCGCCCCAGCGCCTCGAGGAGCGCCGCGGGCGCCTCGGTCTCCAGGCTGGCGGCGGCGTTGGCGGCGGCGATTTCCTCGTAGATCTCTTCGCGCAGCACCCGCACGTTGGCTGGGGCTTCGATGCCGATCTTCACCTGACGACCGCGGATCTCTCGGACGATGAGGATGATGTTCTCACCGATTCGGATCTTTTGACCGGGTCTACGCGCGAGGGACAGCACTCCGACTTGCCTCTGGTTGCGCTTCCTGGCGCAGCCCCGGTGTCGCTTGTTTCATGAGGGAAGGCAAGCCGTTCAGGCGCTCTCAGGCCCGGTTCGCCCGAGCTCGAAGGCCTCGTGGAGCGCGGGAACGAAGGACTCCACGGCCTCCGAGGGCACCACCAGCGAGATGCGAAAGGACGAGGTCGAGACCCCGAAGACGCGCGCTTTGGCGCGGGCGGCGGCCTGGAGCGCGGTCATCAGCGGGGCGGGATCGCGCGAGATGCCCTCCCCGATGAGCGAGATCGTCCCGCGCCCGCGGACCAGGGAGCCCGGTCCGAGCTCGGCCTCGGCCGCGGCCAGCACCGAGGGCTCGTTGTGGAGATCGTCGAGGCCGAGCACCGCGGAGAACCCCGCGTCGCCGAAGTTGAGCTGCCGGGGATGGGCCTCGAGGGCCCGGAGGCGGGTCAGGAGCCGCTCCACGGCGTCGAGGCGGACGTCCCGCGCCTCCAAGACGGCGATCTCGCGCTCATGGGCGATGCCGCGGACCGGACCCTCGGCCTTGGGGGCGTCCTTGCGGATCACAGTCCCTGGGTCCAGGGAGCCGGTCTTCCTCGAATACAGCGCGATCCCGCGCTGCTTGGCGAACTCCACCGCGGCGGCGTTCAGGACCTTGGCGCCCGAGGTGGCCAGCTCCTGCATCTCCGCGTAGCCGAGGGCGTCGATCTTCTTGGCGTCTTTGACCAGCCGCGGATCGGCGGTGAACACGCCTTCGACATCCGAATAGATCTCGCAGGATACCGCGTCCAGCGCCGCCGCCAGGGCCACCGCTGTGGTGTCGGAGCCGCCGCGCCCGAGGGTGGTCACGTCGCGGCGGTAGCTGACGCCCTGGTAGCCCGCGACGATCACCACGCGGCCCTGCTCGAGCTCGTCCTCTACCCGAAACGGCCGCACCTCGATGATCCGCGCCTGGCTATGGCTGGCGGTGGTGATGATCCCCGATTGGCTGCCGGTCAACGAGACCGCCTCCAGGCCGCGCTCGCGGATCGCCAAGGCGAGCAGCGCCATCGAGATGCGCTCGCCGGCCGAGAGGAGCATGTCGAGCTCGCGCCGATCGGGCTCGCGGCTGATGGCCTTGGCCTTGGCGAGCAGCTCGTCGGTGGTGTCGCCCTGGGCCGAGACCACCACCACCACCGCGTAGCCTTCACGGTGCTTGGCGGTGACGATCTCCGCGACGCGCAAGAGGCGTTCGGCGTTGGCCACGGAGCTGCCGCCGAATTTGAGGACGGTGATCTGGCGCTGGTTCATGGGGAACGGCGGTCGGCTTGCTCCGCCTTGGGCGGATCGGCCTTGCTCTTCAAACCCGCGGCGGAGGGCGGATTCATCCAAACCTCCAGGTCACCCCGCATGGCGTAGCCGAGGCCCGCCAGGTAGACCAGGAGCAGCGCTGTGGCCACCCACAAGAGGCGCACGGTCGGGGAGCGCCGCTTGATGACGATGGCGTTGCTGCGTGCCGGAACCGGCGGCATCTCGCCGGTCTCCGGCGGCGGCTCCGAGCGCCGTTGACCGCGCTCGAAGCGCTTGAGGTAGGCGACGTCCGGCGCGGGCGGGACGGGCGGCAAATCGGGCGGGGGCTCGATGGCTTGGTGGCCCGCGCTCAGCTTCCCCAGCAGCGGATCAGCCTCCTCGGCGATCGCCGCTTGAAGCTGCGACATCTTGAGGGGCACCCCCTCGTCTTCGTCGACGGTGTCGTGGGTGGTCTGGGCCAGCTCGTCGGTGGCCGGCTGGACCGCGCGCTGCCCGTCGTTGAACAAGGGCTCGTCTTCGGCCAGTCCGAGGCCGCTGAACTGCGGCGAAGTCACGACGTCAAAGAGCAGATCGCGCGGGGGCGCGCCGGTCTCGACCTCGACGCGGCCCGGCTGCGTGCTGTCTACGATCGGCCCGTCGATGGAGGAGAGCTCGTCCTCGTGACCGTCCCGAGGTAGGCGACGGATCCGCATGATCTGCGTGACCTCGACCCGGGTCGGGATCGCGGGCTCTCCCGAGCCTAGACCCAGGTCTTTGGTCAGCGATGCGAAGAGGTTGGAGATGTCCTCGTCCGGGGTGGCATCGGGCTCGGCCTTCTCCAGCACCGCACGATGTACCGCTGCGGGGAGCTTGGGCGGGGGCGGGGGCGGGGGAGGAGGGGCCTGGATCTCGGGCTTTCGTTGAGGCTCGACCAGCGGCCGGGCGTCGACGGTGCTCGGGGCGCGAGAGATCGGGGCCGCGTTGTTGAGGTGCCGCTGGGCCAGCAGCTGCGCGGCGCGCTCGGGGAGGCCGGCCTCGACGTACACCCGGCCGAGCAGGCGCATCCCGCGGTGGTTGGTCGGCTCGATGGCCAGCGCCCGCAGCAGCTCCACATAGGCCATGCGGGCGTGCCCCTGCGCCAAGAGCGCTGCGGCCCGGTGGACCCGGCCATTGGCGTTGGTGGGGTTGAGCTGCAGCCCGTGCTCGGCGACCAGCCGCGCCTCGCCGGCGTGACCCCGCGCGAGCAAGGCGTCCGCCAGATCTTCGAAGGCCGAAGATCCGGGATCCTCCTTGAACTTCAGGAAGAGCACCCGCAGCGCCTCGTCGGCTTGCGGGATATGGGCCTCAGCCCTCACGTGAGCGCAATCTAACCCTAGAGCGCCTCTGGGTCGAACACTGGGTCAGCTTCGCCGCCGCCGAGCGATCCCAAGGAGGGCCAGCGCCGCGAGGGCCAGGACGGCGCTGTCCGGGGTGGCGACGCTGCTGCAGCTGGATCCCTTGGCCACCGGGGGCGGCCCGCCATTGTTGTAGCACTCGGGGTCGCAGGAGCAGGTCGTGCCGTTGTCGCTATCGCACTCGAAGCTGATGTCGCAGGCGCACGGACACTCCATGTCGCAGCTGCAGCCCTCCTCGCAGTAGAAGAACTGGTCGCACATGCAAGTACCCGAGCTCATTCCGGAGTCCGGCGGGGTGGCCGCGTCGGCGCTCCCGCCGTCCGGGCCGGGCGGGGTGCCCGAGTCGGCGCTCGGACCGACCCCACCGTCCGGGTTCATCGTACCGGTGTCATTGGGCCCGACCATGCCCGAGTCGCTCGGGCTGACGCCCGTGTCGGGCGGAACGCCAGCGTCCGGACGAGGCGGCACTCCCGGGGGCTCGCAGATGGAGACGCTGCCGCCGCCGCTGAGCGTGTAGCGGTTACAGGTCTGGGCGTTGTTGCAGGCGTTCGGATCGGTCGCGCAGTCCTTGAAGCAGGTCGCCTGGCCGCCGGCGACGGTGAGGCAGGGGCCGACTGGGCAGGCCACGAAGCCGCTGCAGTTTTGGCCTTCATTCACCGGGGGCGCGCAGTAGCTGGCCGGCCCCGACTGGAAGTTGAAGGTGTCGCAAGCGAAGCCCGCCGGACAGCTGCCCTGGCCGCCCGGACCGGTGCAGGTCTGGGTGCAGATCTCGATGCAGTCGAGGCCCGGCGCGCAGGATCCGGTCGTGCCCGCGCCGCAGGCTTGGCCCATCATGAGCTGAGTGAAGTTGTTGAGGTTGGTGCAGTCGCTGGACTTGGGGATGCACTGGGCGCCCGCGTTTTGGATCTGAACACAGGTGTAGAGGTTCGGGCAGCCGCCGTCCTGGATCGCCGGGTTGGGGCAGGGCACGGTGCAGCGGCCGCTCATGGGCTCGGGGAGGCCTCCCACGCATACGCCGCTGTTGACGCAGGCGTTGGGGATGCCGCCGTTGCACAGCTCGCACAGGGCCTTGTTGGTCCCGTCATCGCGCAAGCAGACGTTGCCGCCGGGGAAGGCGGTGCTCGGGCCGCAGGTGAAGCCGCTCGGGCAGGTCCCGCAGGCGGCCGTGCAGTAGCCGCCCGACGTCGGGTTCACGCATTGGCGCGAGGTGCAGCTGTTGTTGGTGGTGCACGGGAAGCCGACGCCGCCGGGCTGACCGGGGTACAGCGCGCAGACGCCCGCGACGTCATCGCTGCGCGGGGGCCCGAATTGCCCGCCGCCGTAGGCCGCGTACATGACCGCGGTACCAAACTGGCAGGTGTTGTTGTCGTTGCAGTGGTCGAGGCCGAGGAAGTGCCCATACTCGTGGGTCATGATCGAGCTGACGTCCGTGCCGCCGCCGGCGACGGTCCAGTCGTCGCCGATGTTGACGTCGTTGAGCTCGATGTCGGGATCGCCTTGGCAGGTCAGGCTGGCGCGTTGACCCGTGTTGTCGGTGACCTGGCCGCAGTTTCCGAAGCCGCCGGAGTGGGTGACGCCGAGCGTCCCGGAGCCGAACTGCCAACGTGAGCCTTCGAAATACAGGTTGTTCTTGCCGTCGTTGAGGTCGATGACCGTCGCGCAGGCATAGGTGGCGGCCGCCGCGTCAAAGGTGGTGCAGCTGGTCCCGCCGCCAACGCCGCTGGAGCGCCAGTAGTTGATGGAGGTCGTGATCGCGTTTCGCACCTGGGTGGCGTTGAGCTGCCCGTGGGTCACGCGGGTGGTGATGCAGTAGGGGATCGGGAATTGCCCAGGATTCCAGGCAAAACCGGTGGGGAGCCAAGCAGGGAGGAGTGAGGTCAGGGTGAGCATCGTGGCGAGCATCGGTGACCTCCTTTCAGCGTCCCTGGATCGCCGGGCGCGGCGTCTTTGGAGTGGTCTTTTCGAGGAAGCCCTTGAGCTGGGCGACGAACGCGGGGAGGGGCGTGGGCTTCATGGGCTGCGCCGCCTCGATCTTCATCTGCCGACCTTTCTCGACGATGGCCACCGCGACCTTGGGAGCGTGGGTGACGATGCCCTGCTCGATCCCGTACTTGCCGATGCCCACGCCGATCTCCACGAAGTGCCGCTCGAAGGGCTCGAGGAAGAGGATCGCCTGCTCACCCTTCTTCCACGGGCTCTGTCCGGGGACCTCGTGGACGAACTGGCCGATGCGGCCGCCGGCTTGGAGGAGAGTGAAGGTCGAGCCCGAGCGGAGCTCACCTTTGAAGGACTGCTTCACCTTGAGCGTGAACACGGTCTCGGCCGATCCGCCCTCGCGGACCCAGTGGGTGTCTTGGGAGAGGACCTCGGCCAGCACGATGGTGGGCGCGGACAGGGTCTTTTGCTCGAGGGTCATGCCGCGGACGACCGTCGCCCCCGCCTCGAAGCTGATGGCACCGGCGGTACACAGCGCCAAGATTGCGAACTGACAACGCATGCCGCAGCCTAACTCCCCCGCACGCCTCCGCGTACATCGGTTGAACAACCGGCTCGCTCGACCCAAGGTCAGCTGACCTTTGACGCCCGCTTGTGGCAGCATCCGCGCCCCATGAACCGCTGGCGTCTGTGTTTGTTGCTCGCCGCGCTCGTTGCCTGCGAGCCCGCCCCGAGCGGCGTCGATCCCGAGGCACCTCCCAGCGACGTCTATAAAAACGACACGGGGCGCTCCCGGCCGGTGCCAAACCCCAACTTCCACCCGGCCCCCACGCCGCGCTTCGCCCGGCTATCGAGCGGTCTGAGGACCGAGGGTCAGCTGATCGTGATCGAGGGTGACCCTCGCTTCGTCACGGACGGGGGCGGGGGCACCTTCGGGATCACCGACGACAACCAGGTGGCGATCGTCCAAGAGGTGCTGGCGAACTACCCGGACGTCTTCGACACGATCCAGTTTTACCTGAGCTTCACGGATGAGGCGCACGCAGGAACGGCCTACTACCAAGGGATCAAAAACGAGGTCGCCGGGCTCGGCAAGCAGACGATGGACCTGCGGGACTCCTGGGGTCTGCCCCCCGAAGGTCGGCTGAGCGGCATCTCCAACATGAACTCGCTCGAGCTCTTCGTGCCGCTCAGCGAGGTCGCCCGTCCGCTGTCCTACTACCAGGCGGTGATCGCGCAGGAGCTGACCCACCGCTGGCTCTTCTTCTTCAAGTTCCGCGACGCCGCGGGCGGGGAGAGCCCTGCGCTGCTCGGCCGGGATGAGGCGCATTGGAGCCGCTTGGCCCAGGCCTATGGCTCGGTCCAAGACGGCAACCGCTTCCGGCAGCTCGACGCCGAGACCTTCCTCCTCGAGGGCCACGACGACGGCTTCGCGCCGCTCGATCTGTATGGGATGGGGATCTACCGGAAGGACCAGGTCGAGCCCTTCTACTACCTGGCCGAGGCCTCGCTCGAGGGTATGGCCCTCAACTCGACCAGCCGCATCCCGAACGGCGCGCGGGTGCATGGCCGCAAGATCGACGTGACCATCGATCAGGTCGTCGACGTGCTTGGGCCCCGGAACCCGCCAGCCGGCACCGAGACGCCCTATTACCGGGCGGCCTTCGTGCTCGTCACCCAGCCGGGCCAGCCCCAGACCGAGTGGCAGCCCTACCTCGACGCGCTCGAGCAGGTCCGGACCGTCTTCCCCGTCACCTACAAGACGTGGACGCACGGCGCGGGCGCGATCTGTACACAGGTCACCGAGCGCTGCCCGGAGCCGTTGCTCGCCCTGGACCGCTATCAGGTGGAGGACGGCAACGACGATCTGATCGCCCCCGGCGAGACGCCTAGCCTGACCCTGACGGTGCGCAACGACGGCCTCGGGACCTCCGAGGGGGCGCAAGTTTACTTGCGATCGACGACGCCGGGGGTGGTGGTCCTGACCGGCACCATCGCGGCCCCGGCGATCCCCGAAGGCCAGGCGGTGGCCCTGCCGCAAGGCTTCAGCGTCCAGGTCGGCGCCGAGATCCCCTGCGGCGCGCCGGTGCACCTCGAGATGGTGGCGACGAGCGCCGAGGGCCCGCGCTTCACCACTGGCTTCGATGTGGTCGTGGGCAACCGGACCCTCAAGCTCGACCAGCTCGACGAGGGCCCGGACTGGCGCGTCAACCCGGCGACCGACGACACCGCCACCGCGGGCAAGTGGGATCTGGGGGTGCCCGAGTTCGTCTCGGTGCTCGGCGTGGTCACCCAACCCGGAGCCGACCACACGCCCGGCGCGAGCAAGCTGGCCTACGTGACCGGGCCGCGCAAAGGCCAGACCTTCAGCACCAACGACGTCGACGGCGGCAAGACCACGCTCGAGTCGCCGATCTTCGCGATCGAGGGGGCGCGCGATCCCTCGCTGGTGTTTTATGCCTGGTTCGTAGGCCAAAACTTCGCCGCCCAGGGCGGACCGGCGCCGGTCGCGGGGGCCTCGCTCACCGTGCAGGGCAGCAGCGACGGCGGGGCCACCTGGACCGAGCTGCTCAGCATCACCGACTCCACCGCCGAGTGGACGCGCTACGCGATCAAGCTGCGCGACAAGGGCCTGGCCTCGACCAACCGGATGCGCTTTCGCTTCGTGGCCACCGACCCCAGCATGCCCGGCACGGTGGAGGCGGGGCTGGACGACCTCGAGCTCATCGACGTGCTCTCCGAGTGCAAGGTGGCGGGGGAGGGCACCGATGCGGGTCCGGGCCCAGCTCCTGCGCCGGCCAAGGGCTGCGGCTGCCAGACCCTGAGCAGCCCGGTCGAAGGCCTCGGCATCGCGCTCTTCGCGCTCCTCCTGGCCGGGCGGCGACGGCTCCGCGGGTGACGGCCTTCGTAGAGCGCATCGGGGGCGTGCTGGTATCTCCTCGATCCACCCTGCTCCGGATCTTGCGAACAGGGGAGGGCAACCTCGGGGAGCTGGCGTTCCTGATGGTCCTGGTCTCGCTGACCGTGGCCCCGGTGCAAGCCGGGCAGGTCTTCTTGCTCCTGCGCAGCTCGATCCCGGCGGGCCTGAGCGCCCTGCTCAGCCTGGTCGCGAACCGCATGGCTGGGCCGATCCTGGGGGCGATCGCGGGGGCGGTGGTGCTCAGCGGCGTCGACCGGATCCGGCGGGGGAAGCTTTCCATGCCCTTCGATCGTAGCTTGGATGCATGCCTCTACGCGCTCGTGCCTTTTCTGCTCCTCTCGAGCCTCGGGGGCAGCCTGTCCGAGCTCGGCGCCGAGCTGTGGTTCATGCCGCATCGGCTCCTGCGGGGAACGCCGAGCGTCTTCATGATCCGCTTCGCGGTGGCCTATGCTTGGCCCCTGGTGTTGTTCGGAGTCCTGGTCCGCGAAGTATGGAAGGAGGCCCCCGATGAGCGCCACGCCTGAGCCGGTCCCGATCGTCGGCAGCCGAGGCAAAGACCGCTATTCGGGCCTCATTCTACTGGCGCTGTTCGCGCTCGCCTTTCTCTCGGTCGGCACTCGGGTATGGCGGGTCGCCTCGGGCCCCTTGCCCCCCGGCACCGGCGACGACGCCCCCGGCTTCAGTCTACCCACGCCCGACGGCCTCGCCGCCATCAGCCTGGCCCAGCACAAAGGTAAGGTGGTCCTCATCGATTTTTGGGCCACCTGGTGCCCGCCCTGCGTCGCCTCGCTGCCTGGGATCGACCGCGTCTATCGCGAGCTCGAAGGCGCCGGCTTCGTGGCCCTAGCCGTCAACCAAGAGCCGGGAGATGAGCTCAAGGTCCGCGCTTTTTTGCGCGAGTTCGGCCTGAGCCTCCCGGTCGGCATCGACACCGGGGCGATCGCCAAAACCTATGGGGTCTTCAGCTTCCCCACCTCCTTCTTGGTGGACCGGAGCGGGCACATCATCGCCGTCCACCACGGGCCGATCTCCGAGGACGCGCTGCGCGCCGAGGTGAAGGCCGCGCTCGAGGGCAAGCCGGGATGATCGAGGCGCACCTCGACGGAGCGACGATCGAGCTCGATCGCGTGTGCCAGACCCTGGTCGCCGAGGACGCCGATGAGGCCGCCTTCGACTTTGAGCGGATCTGGGCGACGGCGGCTCGGCTCCCCTCGGGCTTGGCGCACGCCGAGGCGGTGTGGATCACCAGCGTCGCGCCGGTGGGAGTGGAGCCGCTCGGGCCCGGCAGCGCCTGGTATGCGCTCGATCGTTCGCTGATCGTCGTGGTGCCTCCCGGCCGCGCCGCGCTGCGGGTGTTGGTCGTGGACCTGGCGCGCTACGCCCTCGCCTCAGAGGCGCTGGCCCGCATCCTCAGCGCCGATCCCGCGCTGGCGCAGTCGTTATCGGCTCCCCTCGATGGGCCGAGCGCGACGCGGCTCGGCCTGGCCCTGGGCACTGACCCCGAGCGGCTCCTGTCGATCGATCGGCGGGCGCCCTCGTTGCGGGCCGATCTCGCGGCTCTGGCGGCCCAGCCCTTTCGTCCCGAGGTCCACCTCCACCCCTCGACCCGGCCCTCCAAGTGGCGCCGGCTCGGCGAGTCCATCGCCAGGCGCATCTTGGACGCCTTGCCTCCGGGGCCCTTCCGCATCGCGCTGGGGGACGGCGTGGAGATCGTGGAACACCTGTCGCCGTATTTGCGGGACGCCGGCCCGGCGATCGCGGCCTGGGCGGTCGAACATCCGCATGAGCTCTCGCTGCCCGGCCTGGCGCGCGCCCTCGAAGGGCACGTGGGCCGCTCTCCTCCCGCCGACCTCGTCGCTCTGGCGATCCCCGACTTGGTGCGGCGCCATGGGGAGGTGCTGGAGGAGCGCCGGCTGGTCGAGCGCGCCTCGGGGCTGGAGCTCTTTGACGAGGCCGGGATCGTCTTTGGCTTCACCGAGCTCGGCCAGCTCCCGGCCGCGGATTCACGGGCCGTCCCGGCCGGCAGTCGAGGCTTGCTCGTGGTGGTCGCGGGCCGATCCGACGAGACCCTGAGGGGAGCGCTCCGGGCGCTCCTCGACAGCGGCCGAGCGACGGGGGTGGCCCTAGCCTTTGGTGCCGGGCCCGAGATCGAGGGCGCGATCGCGGTGCCCGAGCTCTTGGTGGGAGAAGAGGATGCGATCGAGGTGCCGCTCGCCGATCGATTGCTGCGCCGGGTCGAGCCCGCCTTGGCCTCACGCGCGCGCCGCGTCGTCGTCGATCCCGAGCGCGCGGCACCACCCATCGCCTACGACCTGCTGCGTTTGACGCGGCGAGCCGAGCTAGAAGCGCTTTTCCCTGCGGATGGACGGCGCGCGCTGGTGCTCGTGCGCCGATCCCCCGATCCGAGCGGCTCCGAGCTCGATCGTCGCTTGGCCGCTTTTCACGGGGCGCGGGTGGCGTTGCACGGGCTTCATCTGGCCGAAGCGGCGACAAACACGCGACCGCCTGATGCCAGCAAGACTTCGAAATCTATTCGTTTTCGGGCTTAGACGCGGCGTTCCAAAGGTACGGCGTTTTTTTCCGTGTACTTTTCCACCGAAATCGCGATTATTGGAAGCACGACATGGGAATGCCCCATGGCGGAGTAGTGGCTCACCGGGGGGGAGACCACAAGGTTCGTCAAAGGACGGCCGAAGGGAATCCCACAATGCATAGCGAGCACGTTGGTGTACACGGGAACAACTCGACGAGCGATGAGCGCATCGTCGACGCACGTCCCAATGAGAAGATGATCGTTTTTGCCCAGAAGGGGCAGGTGCCGGTGCAATTGGAGCACTGGCTAAGGAAGCGGCAGATCGGCGTAACGTTCAGCGAGTCCGCTCGGGTCGACGTGGGGGAGATCCGAAATTCGGGCGCGAAGTACGTTTTGGTCGATCTCGAGGCCCATGCCGGGCAAGAGGTTGCCCTCGTTCGGCAGCTCCGTGCCGACCTACAGTCCGCCAAGGTCCTGGTGACCACGGCTTCGAGCGACCCTGCCTTTGCGCAGTCGTTGATCGACGCCGGTGCGGCTGGTGTCGTCGTGAAGCGACCGTACGTGGCCGACTTGGTGCTGGCAGTTCAGGCGGCAGGTGAAGGACGGACCTTCGTCTCTGGCGTTCCAAGCGCCAAGGACGGGGCGGCGGTTCAGATCACCGCGCGTGAGCGGCAGGTCCTCGAGTTGATGGCACACGGGTACTCGAACCAAGCGATTGGCGAGAAGCTCTCGATCAGCGTGAAGACGGTGGAAGCCCACCGCGCGCGCCTGTTCAAGAAGCTTGGCGCCAGCAACGTCGCTGACGCAGTCCTGTTGGCCATCCGCGTTGGTCTCGTAACGCCTTAGCCTCAGCGCCTAGTGTTGAGCCGAGCGCTCGGCCTTCGGGCCGAGCGCTACCTCTGGCTCTCAAGCGAAGCGAATCTCGGCCACCGACCAGGCCGGCACCCAGATCTTATCGACATTTCTCCGGTCGTCCGGGATCAGCGTCATCGCCCCAGCGCCCGGCGCGTAGTCGGGGGAAGCGCCGACGATCTCTCGATCGTTGGTCATCTTCACCGCGATCCGGGTGCCCTGGGCGGGCGCAGGCTGCCCCCCTTTGGGCGTGGCGAAGAAGATCACGAAGATCGCCGAGGTCTCGATCAACTCATCGCCTGTAGCGGTGCGTAGCGTGATCCCTGGACCGTCCGGCTCGAATCGCAGCACATCGCCCTTCTTCGAGCCTCCAGCCAGGAGGTGAACGGCGGCGGCGATGCTGCCCGGCGGCCGCTCGGCGACGGGCGCCGGTCGGCGGGGCGGCTCCGCGCTGGGTCTGGGAGGCTGCGCGCTCGGTCGCTGCGCCGGGGCTCGGACGGGAGGCGGGGAGCTGGCAAACTGCGTCGATTCGTCCTCGGACTCGGCGTGGCTCTGGAGCGCCTCCCCTTGGGGCGGCTCGGTCTCGTGCTCGGGCGGGCTCACCGCAACGACGCGAGACACCCCGAAGAGGGTCTTCACCTCGGGCAGGGGGCCATCCCCGAGCGAGCGCACGACGCTCGGCCGCAGGCCAGCCAGGGCCGGGTCCGGGGCCATCGCCTCGTCGTAGTAGTCCTCCATGAAGGGAGGCGCCGCCGACGGGGTGTAGTGGGACACCTGGAGGTCCGCGGCGTTGATCTCGCTCAGCTTGGACTTGTCCTTGCTGTTGAGGTTCAGCCGCTCGGCGGCCTCCTTGGGGCGCGCCGCGGGCGGCGGTGGTGCCGGCACCGGCGTATTGGAGCGCCGCACGTTGGCGGGCCGGGCCGGGGTGACGGAGGGCTCGATGCGCGAGGACTCCTCGGAGGCTCCAGGCGTGCTGCGGGTGACCACGACTTGGGCCGGTTTCACTGGGATGCTGGCCCTACCCATCGGCGCGGCAGTCGGGTTCTCGATCTTGCGGGGTGCCGGCCGTGCGCCGTCGATCTCGTCCCGCAGCTGATCCTCGAGCGCCTCAAGCTCGGCTCGCTCCGCTTGGGGCAGCTCGCCCTTGAGGCGACGGATCGTCAGCTCTGCAAAGGCCTCAATTGCCGCCGCCGTTTGGTTCATTCTTCCTCGCCTTTGATGTCGATGCTGAGGCGGTCCAGGTAGTCGCGCCCGCCCATCCGGCGCCAGAACTTCTGGGCTCCGGCGTTGAGGCGCGCCACATAGACCTCGATGGACTCCGCGCCGTTTCGCTTGAGCCACCAGATCGCGTCATCGACGAGCAGCTCGCCCACGCCGTGGTTTCGATGCGCGGAGGTGACGGAGATGTCGTTGATGTAGCCGATCCAGCGGGTGCGGTAGACCGGGCTGTTGGGCAAGATGCAGCTGACGGCGAAGCCCACCACCTGGTTCTTTAGCTCCGCGACTCGAATACGATAATCGTCCCGGGTGCGCGCCGCTTCAGCATAGGCCAAGAAGGCCTGATCGGCCGACTCGGCCAAGGTGAAGCGCGGATCGAGCTGGACGTGCAGGTCCATGAGCTCCCTCCATAGCTTCAGCAGCACCGCGTCGTCGCGAGGCTCGGCGTTGCGCAGCGAGACGGTGGGGACGCCGACCTTGGTGCGGCTCCCGCGGCGTCGGCCCGAATCACGATCCCAGGCGTGCACGCTCAACCGCTATCACGTGGGACCGCCGCGTCTCAAGGCACGGCAACAGAGGGCCACGGCCAGCAGCACGAGCAGCGGCAGCTCGCGCCGGGCACCACCGTCGCTGCAGCTACAGCCAGCGTCGCCGAGCGCGGCGTGGGCCGAGGCCTCGAGGTTGAGCGCGCCCCGCCCAAAGCGGGGGTCGTCGCCCTGCGGCCGAGCGTGGTCGAGGAGCAAGCGTTGGAGCTGAGCCTTGTCGAGCTGGGGCGCGATCTCGAGCAGCACCGCCGCCGCGCCTGCCACATGGGGCACCGCCATGCTCGTCCCTGAAAGCGCGCGGTACAAGGTCCCGACGTGGAGCCCCCCCACCGGCGGGCTGCGGCGGGCCGCCGCGATGACGTGGGCGCCCGGCGCGGCCAAATCGGGCTTGGGGCCGGTGCGCTCGGGGTCCAGGCTCGGGCCAAAGGAGCTGAAGGGCGAGATCCCAAAGAGCGGCTCGTCGAAGCTGATGCTCAACTCGTCGATCCGCGCGCGGGTGATCCAGGAGGACACCGAGACCGCGCTCTTGGCGGCCGCCAGATCGGAGAGCGTGTGCCTCGTGTCGCCCACGATCTCCTTGGCGGTCCCCAGCCGGGCCACGGCGCTGAAGCTGGGCGGCGCGCGGACCGTAGCCAAAGTGTCGATCCACGCGTGCATCTCGCCGCTACCTCGCAGCCGCAGGGCCAGCGTGTGCTCGGCGGTCCATCCAGGCAGCACGATCTCCAGCGTGAGGTGCGGTCGGCCGTTGCGGGGGTTCAGCGTCGTCTCCGCGTCGAGATCCACCGTGCCGAGCTCCGCCCCGCCGATGATGATCGTCTGGGTGGCCCCGGCGGAGCCCACGCCCACCGCGCCGGAGGCATAGACCACCGCGCCGTTTGCGACGGCGATCAGCTCTGCGGTGATCGAGCTGGTGGGTGCTCCCCAGAGGTCGAGGATCGCGTGCTGCTCCGCCCCGTCCGGCGGCAGCTCCAGCGCGAGATCGACCGGCGACCCGGCCGCTAGGGTGGTGCTGGCGTGCACCGCGTCCTGACCCTCGTTCCCCGCCGCGACCACTACCAACGCGTCCAGCGCGTCGATGGCCACGCACTCCGGGGAGGTCCCGTCATGGGCGCCGAGGTGCCCACCGAGGGACACGTTGATCACCAGCGGACGACCGGCCGCCCGCGCGCGATCTCGGAGCCAGGCCAGGGCCTCCACGAAGCCGTCGTAGAGGGTGGAGCGGGCGATCAGGAGGTCGGCTTCCGGCGCGATCCCGCGAAACCGGGGGCTCGAGCCGGCTGCGATCGACAGGACGTGCGTGCCATGGCCGGTCGCATCGGCGATGGCGCAGCTGCCGGCGCTCAGCTCCGCCGGGCCGCAGGACTCGGCCCGATCTTGATCGAGCGAAGCGACGACCCGGAGGCGCCCGTCGAGCGCGCGGAAGTCGGGGTGGGTCAGATCGATCCCCGAATCATAGGCTCCGATGAGGACCCCCTGGCCGCGGTGAGGGCCGGCGAAGGAGGCGCCGCGGTCGGTGGCGTCAGCGCCGATGGCGACCCGGCTCAGATCGAGGAGCGGCCGATGCGGGGAGGGGAGGTCGAGCGTGCGCGCCTCCCGGGCGACCGAGGCGAGCGCCGCCGCGTCGACTTGAAGCACGCTGACGGGACCCACCTCCGCCAAGGGCTCGACCCCGCGCATCGGCAGCGCGCGCCGATCGAGATCGATGGCCAGGACGGGATACGGACCGCGCGACCGGCGCAGGAGCGCGCGCAGTCGCGGACCCGCGTTCGGAGGGGGGGCGGGGAGCGCGGAGCTGGGGGGGGAGCTGAGGTGCCGGGCTGGTGCTGACCCGGGACCGCCGCTGCCGATCGGGAGGCCCGCGAGCGCGGTAAGGGCGAGCGCGAGCAACACCTTCTTTGAAGAGCCTGCGAGGGCTGGTGGGGTCAAGCCCGCCAAGTGATCTTGGGCCTGGGACCTGGTAGTGACGAAGGATGGACCCGACGTCGACCCAGAGCCTGATCGAGAGCGCTCGTACCGAGAGCGGCGCGGAGGCCTTGCGCCTGGTCGGTGAGGCCCTGCGCGTCTCTCCCGAAGATCACCAGGCCCGCGCCGAGGTCGGCCTCCAGCTCGGGGCCCTCGGCCGAGCCGATGCCGCCGCGACCGCGCTGTGCCTGGCGGCGCAGCTGCTCCTCCGGCGTGGCTATGTGCTGTCCGCGGTCGCCCGCGCCAAAGACGCGCTTCGCTTCGCTCCGAAGAGCCCGCTGCCGCGCAGCCTGCTCGAAGATCTCCACCGGCGTATCATCGGCCGGCCGATCAGCCAAAAGACGCTGGTCTGGGCCCCCATGTTGCCGCGGCCGCTCACGCTCGGGGACCCGCTCTCACTCCTCACCGAGCAAGACGAGAAGACGCTGATCGAGCGGGTCGAGGCCATCGCGCTGCGCGATCCCGACGCCAGCCCCACCCAGATCGAGACCGGTGGTGTTCCCTTGCTCTCCGACCTCTCCACCCCCGGTTTCATGGCCCTGGTGGAGAGCTTTGAGCTGTGTCGGCTCCCGCCGGATTCGGTGGTGCTCAAGCAAGGTGATCCTGGCGCTTCGCTCTTTCTGCTCGTGTCGGGCGACGTCGAGGTGGTGCGGGAGACCGAGGCGGGGCCGAAGGTGCTGGCTCGGCTGGGCGGCGGCGCGCTGTTTGGCGAGATGGCGTTGATCATCGAGCAGCCCCGCTCGGCCTCGGTCATCGCCAAGACCGCGGTGGAGCTCTTCGAGATCAAACGCGAGCACGTCGAGGCCGCCGCGCGGCAGCACCCCGCGCTCACCCAGGAGCTGGTGGACTTCGCGCGGCGCCGGCTGCTGCGAAACCTGGTCGAGACCTCACCGCTGTTTCAGGCCTTCGACGGTCGGCAGCGCCTGGAGCTGCTCCGGGCCTTCGCCTCCAGGGTCGTGCCCTCGGGGACGGTGATCATCCAGCGCGGGGCGCCCTCGCCGGGCTTGTTCGTGATCGCGACCGGCGAGGTGCGGGTGACCACCACCGACCAAGATGGCGATGAGGTCGAGCTGGCCCGCCTCGGAGATGGAGACGTGCTCGGTGAGATCTCGCTCCTCGAGGCCGGGATGACCACCGCCTCCGCCACCGCCTCCCGAAAGACCGTGCTCCTCCACCTCCCTCGCGAGCGCTTCGAGGCGATGGTGAAGGCCAACCCGACCGCGACCGCCTACCTCGGCACGCTGTCCCGCGATCGCTTGAGCGCCAATCAGCGCGCCGTGGCCGCGGGCGCAGAGTCGGTGGAGGCCGACGACCTGATCGTGATTTGAGCCGCGGGGTTTAATGCCGTCTACTTCGGCCTTTAGGGCATCTGCTTCTCTGTACTGCTTGGCTGCGTGGGCATTCTGTCTGAGTGGCCTTGGGGCTTCGTGCCGTTCACCTCGGCCTGTAGGGCATCTGGGGCTCTGTACTTGCTGGCTGCGTGGGCACTCTGTCCGAGTGGCACCAGTCGCGCTTCGCGCGACAGCCACTACGCGCGAGGACGCGCGGGGGAGCTTCGAATGCAGCTCACCTCATCCTCATTACGCGTCGACGGTTCCGCCTCTTTCGGTGACCAGGGAGACGAAGGCGGCTTCGTCGATCACCTTCGTGCCTAGTTTTCTGGCCTTTTCAGCCTTCGAAGAGGTGGAGTTGGCGTCGGCGAGCACGAGGTAGTCCACCCCCTTGGTCACGCTGCTGGCGACCTTGCCTCCGGCGCGATCCACGCTCGACTCCAGCGTCTTGCGCGGCCGGGAGTGCGAACCGGAGAAGCAGAAGCTGAGCCCTGCCAGCGGGCCGCCCTCGGCCGGCTTGACCGGGACGACGCCGATCTCCGCCAGCGCCTTGACCTCCTCGAGGCGCTCGGCCAGGCCCTCCTTGATGCGGCGGGCCTTGATCTCTCCCAGGCCCGGGATCTTCGCCAGCTCTTCGGCGCTGGCCTCGGCGATCTTGTCGATCGCGTCAAAGCCGGCCCGGACGAGCAGGCTGGCCGTTTCTTTGGCCACGCCCTCCACACCCAGCGCCGCGATGAACACGTCCAGCGGGATCCGGCGCTTTTGCTGGAGCGGCTCGAGGAGCTTCTTGGCGGTGACCTCCCCAAAACCGTCGAGCTTCATCAGGGCCTCGGGGGTCAGGAGGTAGAGGTCCTTGACCTCGCGGGCCAGCCCCTCGGCGTAGAAGCGCTCCAGCGTTCGCTCGCCCCAGTTGAGGAGGTCGAGCTGCCGGATCCACACGCGGAGGCGGCCGATCCGGCGGGCCGGGCAGGCGAGGTTGCGGCAGACGAGGTACTCGCCCTCGCTGAGCGCGGGGCTCCCGCACGCCGAGCAGGTCTCGGGGGCCATGGCTTGCTCTGGGCCTTTAACGACCACCTTCTCCACATAAGGGATGACGTCGTTGCGCCGGGAGACCAGGACCTCGTCGCCCACGCCGATTCCCAGCCGGACCACGTTCGCGAGGTTGTGCAAGCTAGCTTGCACTACGCGCGCGCCGGCCAGGCGGACCGGCTCCACCTGCGCCACCGGCGTGATGCGACCGCTGTCCCCGGTGCTCCACAGGATGTCCACCAGCCGGGTGACCTGCATCTCGCTCTCGAACTTGAAGGCTACGGCGGCGCGCGGGCGGTTGTTGAGCTCGCCGATCAACGTGGCGCTGTCGAGATCGTCGGCGCGCACCACCAGGCCGTCGATCTCGTAGTCGAGCTCGCCCCGCTTCTTGGTCGCGTAGCTCTGGAAGAAGGCCAGGATCGCTGGGAGATCGCCGGGGGCCGAGCCGGGTACCAGGAAGCCGAGGGACTTGATCAAGGCGATCTTGTCCTGCTCGGTGTGCAGGCCTTCGATGCCCTCCACGTCGTAGAAGTAGACGGTCAGAAACTGCAGCCCGGGCAGCATGTCGGGCTTGTTGGCGCGAGCCAGGCCGGCGGCGGTGTTGCGCAACGAGATCTCGCCCAAGCTGCCCCGCACGCCCTCGCGAAAGGCCCGATAGGCCTCGGCGCGGGAGCGTCGCAGCACGATCTCTCCCCGCACGGACAAGCGGCGCTGGTCGCGGATGCTGGGCAGCACGCCCTCCATCCGTAGGACGTTGGGCGTGATGGCCTCGCCGATGACGCCGTCGCCTCGGGTGATGGCGCGCTCCACCCTCCCTCCGGCGTAGACGACCTCGATGGAGAGCCCGTCGAGCTTCTCGGTCGCGAAGAGGAGCTGGGAGACCGGCGGGCGCCCGGCCGCCGCGGCGTGCTCATCGCAGCGGGCGGCCCACTGTTCGAGCTCTTCGTCGCTGTTGACCTTGTTCAGCGATCCCATCGGGATCTCGTGGCGGGTTTTGGGCCAGTCGACGCCCTCGGGCAGGGGCGCGCTCGCCAGCACCGGAGCGTCGGGGAAGCGCTGAGCGAGCGCGGTCCAGGCCGCCTTGTAGTCGCGGAGCGCGGCCTTGTCCGGGAGCGCGGCTCCATCATAGAGCGGCACGCCTACCTGACTTACCGTGGCCTCCAGCGCCTCGCGCGAGGCTTGCTGAAGCGCGCCTCCCGGGGCGTCCTCGTCGCCGTGCGGCGCGGCCCCGACCTCGGCCAGCACCGGGTGGTCAGGGTTGAGGCTGCGGAGCCGGTCCTCGAGCGCGTCGAACTCCGCGTCGGTGATCTCTGGGTGTCCACCATAGTACAGGGCGCGATGTCGCCGGATCTCGCTGGCCAGGAGCGCTTCACGATCGTCGGTCACGGGCGGAAGCTACTTGAACGGGCGCGGCGCGAACAAGCGCAACCCCAAGCCCTTTTTCAACAGCCGGCTAGAGCGCCGAACCGCTAATCAGACCGGCTGCGGCCGAAGATGCCGTCATTCCTGGGCCAAACCTGCCGCTCCGCTCCTCGGAGTACATCGAGTACACCTCCGGTGCTCGCGTCACGTTTGGCCCATGAATTTAGCCCTCTTCGCCCTCGCTACGGTCCGATTAGCGGTTCGGTGCTCTAGACCGGCGGAATCGGCGAGGAACCTCAGAAGCAGGGGACCGGCAGCGTTTGCAGCGGACGCGAATCCGTGCGAGTTCCACAGGAAGATCATGTCGAGCGCCGGGCTCCACGCTGCCGTGCCGACGCTCGCGGCCCTCATCTTGACGCTACTGCTGGGCTGCGAACGTGAACGCGCGGCCCCGGCGCCGCGGCGGAGCTCAGCCCCCGCAGGCAACATGCGCGGGCTCGTCGATTGGCGGGCGCACCGCACCAGCACCACCAGCCACAGCTACCTGGGGACCGTCGACGCGCTCGGGGTGTTTCGGCCCGATCTTCCGGAGCCGCTGGATCTGTCGCCTCCCGAGAAGAGCTTCGCCTTGGCGGTGGCCTCCGCCATCGACGCGCTCGACCCGATCACGTGGGACCAGCGCGGTGAGCAAAACCTCGCCGTGCGCGAGCTGGTCGGGGAGCTGCTCGAGAACCCGGGCGCCACTGACCCTCGCGATCTGGAGCGCCTGGCGGCTTACGCGCGTCGTTTGGAGCTCTCGCGGGGGATCTACGATCCCATCGGCTATCGGAAGGTCGCGCCCCCGCTGCCCGAGACCGTGCTGGAACGCATGCTCGAGGACTTCGTGGCCCGGGGCGGTAAGCTGCGGCGGCTCGGCGTCGACAGCAAGAGCAGCCTGGAGCGCCGCTGGCCCGAGCTGAAGCGCGTGCTTTACGATCTCAAAACGCACCCCCAGCGCACCGTCCGCAGCTCGAGTGACAAAGAGGACCCGATCGCGCTCAGCGCCGGCACCCTCTACGAGGGCCTCTCGCGCCGCGATCTCGAGGGCTTCAAGGATCGCCTGCCCTGGATGTCGAGGGTCGCCAAGCGGGAAGGGCGGGTGGTCGAGATCCCCATTCGAAGCGGCCAGGACGCCCTGCCTCCGGGGCTCTACGTGGCGGAGATCCAGCGCGCGCGGCCGTTCTTGCGGAGCGCGGGAGAGGCCCTGCCGGAGCGACGCGCTCAGCTGCAGCTCCTCGATGACGCGCTCCGGACGGGCGATCCCGAGGCCTGGCGGCGGGCGCTGGCCGAGCCCGACCGTCACCGCTTGATCGTGGTGCTCGGGCCGCTCGACAGCGCGGCGGACCCCCGCGGCAAGAAGCGGGAGCTCGGGGGGGCCCTGCTCCTCAAGGATGAGGCGCTGAGCGCGCGGGCCGAGGCGCTGGCGGCGATCAGCGCGGAGCTCGAGACGCGGCTGCCGTGGGACGAGCGTTTCCGCCGCAAAGAGCCGGCGATCGCTGGGCCGGTGGTCGGTTCGGTGCTGGCCTCGGGGGGCTCTTTGGCGGCGCGGTTGCCGACGGGGATCGGGCTCCCGGACTCGGAAAATCCTGCGCGGATCGTACTCTTTTTGCCGCCGATCCTGCTGGGCCCGGAGACCTCGAGCCCCCGTTGGTTTGACGAGCTGGTCTACGATCCGGCCGACTATGCCGACAGCGTGCGCTGCGATCGCCCGATGTGGCTGGCCCAGGCGCTCTTCGCCGAGGTGGTCGGGCGGATGACCGGGCGGGCGCTGGGCGGGGACTTCCGGGCTCAGCTCGTCGAGCATGCCGACACGATCGAGCGCGCCCGGCTCGATCTGGTGGGGCTCAACTTGTCCCTGGATCCTAAAGCGATCGAGCTCGGGCTGGTCCCTGATGAGCGGTGCGCCGAGCTCCATCCACTCAGCTACGCCGCGCGGATCCGGGTGGCGCTGGCGGCGGTCCCCGAAGGTCGCCGGGTCGAGGATCCCGAGCTGCGCGCGGGGCTGCTCATCGTGCAGTACCTGGTGGCTCGCGGCGCGCTCGAGGTGATCAAGACCGGCGCGGAGCTGCACGTGGCCGCGGGCGATCTCGGGCGCCTCAAGCCCGCTCTCTCCACCCTCTTGGCGGAGATCATGCGCATCAAGGGAGAGGGCGACTACGACGCCGCCAAGCAGCTGGTCGGGCAATACGGGACCAAGGTGCCCCGCGAATGGCGAGAGGACGCGCTGCGGCGTATCCAGAAGATCGACGCCGCCCCGGTCGCGCTGTTCCTCTTGCCGCGCTGGTCCAGCGGCCCGAGCGGCCCGGAGCTCAACCGCGCCCTCAGCCTCGACCAGCGCTTCCTTCTCGAGCTGCGCGCGGGCAAGGAGGAGTGGTGAGGGCCTTCGGTCCACGCAAGCGGCGCATCTTCGGCCAGATCAGCCTGCGCAGCCGGGTCGCTGAGGCGCTGACCCGGCCGGGCGTGGATCTCCTGGTGATGGCGCTGATCTTGGCCTCCTTGGCGGTGGTGATCGCCGAGCGCGCTCTGGCCCCGAGCGGCGGGGAGATCGCCTGGCTCGGCACCATCGATCTCGCCCTGACCGGGGTGTTCGCGGTCGAGCTGTCGATCCGCTTCTACGCGGCCAAGAAGAAGCGGCGCTTCTTTCGCCGTTACTGGCTCGACATGCTGTCGCTATTGCCGGCGGTGGGCGCGCTGCCCTCGCTGCGCTTGCTGCGTCTGCTGCGACTCTTTCGGCTGGGGCTCCTGTTCAGCCGGCGCTTCACCTTCGTCCAAGGCCTCATCCGGCTGAACATCTACGAGGTCTGGGTCCTGGTGCTCACCACCCTGATCTTGGTGGTGGGCGGCGGAGGCCTGGTGTTCTTGTTCGAGGGCGGCAGCTCCCCCGACTTCTCCACCTTGTCGGGCTCCCTATGGTGGGCGCTGGAGTCGATCATCGCGGGTGAGCCCATCGGTCCGATCCCCACCAGCAGCGCCGGGCGCACCGTGCTGGTGCTGGTGATGTTGGCCGGAATGACGCTGTTTGCCGTGTTCACGGGCGTGATCTCGGCGGCCATGATCGATCGCTTGAGCGGTCGCAAGGAGACTTGGGATATGGATCTCGACGAGCTCGAAGGTCACGTGGTGGTGTGCGGCTACAACGCGGGGGTGCCGGCGCTGCTGCACGAGCTGGCGATCGAGCCAGATCTGTCGCGGAGCCCGATCGTGCTGGTCAACGAGCTCGATGAACCGCCGGATCCGCGCAAGCTCGGTCTGCGCCCTGAGCTGGTCTATCACGTGCGCGGAGACCACACGAAGCTCGAGCTGCTCCGCCGGGTTGGCATCGAGAAGGCCAGCCGCGCGGTGGTGATGGCCGACGCTATCCACCACGTGAACTCCGAAGATCGCGACGCCCGCACCGTGCTCGCGGCCCTGACCATCGAGAAGCTCAACCCCAAGATCTACTGCACGGTGGAGCTCATGGATCCCGCCAATGAGAGCCACCTGCGCGTGGCGGGCGTTGAGGCGATCCTCATGCGCAACGACCTGAGCGGGCGCATGTTGGCCACGGCCTGCCGACACCCGGATCTCGTGAACGTGATCATGGAGCTGATCACGATGCAC
>Ga0154020_10002299_pt1 | contig 23219 bp, 25 predicted proteins | sample Klosneuvirus_201_FD_109709 | JGI IMG/M metagenome (GOLD analysis project Ga0154020, IMG submission 109709) | Active sludge microbial communities from wastewater, Klosterneuburg, Austria - Klosneuvirus_20160825_MG | ecosystem: Engineered > WWTP > Aerobic digester > Activated sludge | place...
ACAAATCAACAAATGCCTTTAAATTGCAAACAAATTGAATGCCCAGACTATGTAGATGAAAGCATTACTTTGGGTAAAAATAATTATTGTTGGCAATGTTAATCATTTAATTCTATTGTAAATATATATGTATAAATATTTACTCATCATAATTCTAATCGTTTTTGTTGTTTATTCTATTAAACCTTCTTTTGAACCATATGAGAACACATCAATTCTCACCACTAGATTATTAGGTGCTGCAAAATATGTGAGATTAAACAAATTCAATAGGATTGATGAAATATACGTAAAACCTCCACATCCTAGGGAGGGAGAAATCGCTTGTTTTAAAAATGTATGCCCCTCGTGGATTCCAGATACTGCAATTTGTTACAAGTGTAAATAAATTACCATTCACCGTCATAAGCGCCAAAATTCTTAAACATATTATGGAATTGTGTTCTAGTTTCAATAACATCATCTAGTTCGTCATCTTCTGTATTTGGATCAATACCTAGTTGATTTAATTTCATAATAGAATTAAAATGTCCTTGTCTTGCACCATTTAAAAACATTTGAATTGCTTTCTTACGTTTGTCTTCATCAAGATAAATAAGACCTAAATTGTAATAAGCTAACGGGTCTTCTTCTGCGATCGCTTTTTTATAACATTCTTTTGCTTTTTCATCATTGCCTTCTTCTTGATAAATTCCGCCAAGACAGACAAAAGCTTTAATATTACCTAATATGGATGCTTGTTCAAATAGTTCCATGGCTTTTTTATTGTTTTTCTTAAACCCTTCGCCTTCCCTATACATAACTCCGAAGTTAAGTAAGCTATGTTGATTGTCCATTGATATTGCTTCTTTATAATACTTTTTAGCCTGACTATATTCGCCAAGATCATGATAATATTGACCAATTTGATGAATAGCGTTACTATTTTCTAATTCTCTTGCTCGTTCCATATTACCTAAGAAGGATGAAACATCATTTTTTTCCTTAGCATCCCAACCTATGCAATAATAAGCATTTGAATTTTTTAATTGACATGCTGTTTGCAATAAATAATTATAAGATTCTTTATCATATAAACCGAACTTATTGAGACAAGCTAATTCAATTAATGATTGTGAACATCCGATTTCTCTACTCTTACATAATAATTCAATTGCATTGGGAATATCTTTTTCAACACCTAAACCAAACAAATGCATTTTACCATAATAATACATTGAGTAAGGTTTATTAGTATTGTCTTTATAAAAGTCAATTAGTTCTACATTAAAATCTTGTTTAAGATCTGTTTCATTTGAATACTCATTATGTAATTCATTCATAGCATCTTGATTTAATGTGTTAGCCTTATTTGTTAGATTAATAAAAACAGTATTCTTGTTCATTGTGATTTTTAATGAAAAGAACAATTATATTTTTATGTATAATTTTTATCAATTTTTTTAAATATCTTCGATTATAATATAAATAAATGAACATTATAATCATAATTCTCCTTCTTTTCATAGTTGGTTATTTCTTAATACCTACAACAGAACATTATACTGATCCAAATTACGGTTTAAGAGCACCAGTACATGTTGTATTGGATCGTGATGGTAATGCATCGGAAACCCTGCCTCAGTGGCCGAGAGGTTATGGACGACGTGGATGCACCCAAACGAGATGCCCTGAAAAATATGAGGATCACACTACTTGTTGGTGTTGTTGCAACTATTAGATTTTTGTTCATTATAACATTGAGGACACCAAGTGTTTTTATATCTTACATTTCGTGCCGTAGCGTACCATTGATGTTTTTTCTTACATTCCCATAAATATTTATCTTTAATTTTCATAAATATTGTACTTAAACATTTACCTTCTTTTTTGGAAGCAGTTTCTTGTAAATCATCAATGGTAAGTTTTAATCTCTTGGAACATTTTGGACATCCTAAATTACGACATTTACCTTGTAAGGTATGAAAAGATGTGTCCCAAATGTATCCACAATGACATTTTACTTTGATTTTGTCAGTTGCATTGATATATTGAGTACTTATTAACGTTCCTTCTTTAGCCTCAACCATTCTTTTCAATTCATTATATCTTTCATTATTATACTGCAGTAATCTATCTTCAGCTGTAACAATTCTTTTAAATTTTTTAGTATAAATATTTGTAAATTTGGTATAATCAATATTAATATTATTTGGAATTATGATGGCTTTTTTATTACATTCTTCATAAATATGGTCTTTTATTTTGTCATATTTAATTATATATGGAATTCTAATTAGTTTAATATTATTTTGTTCACATAATTTATTTTTTAATGTATCATGTTCTTGTTGTTTTTTAAAATCTTCTTCTGATTTGTGGAAATATTCAATAAATTTATAATGCTGTATACCATCATATTCAAACGCTAATTTTAGTTCCTCACAATATCCATCGAACTCTAATTTATTTAACCAAATAGGGCGCAATCTAATGAATTTATTGTTAAACAAAATTTCAAAGATATTTCTGGTAATTTCTTCACCAAGATTAATGTTGCAATAAGGACACCATGAATCATGGTCTTTAATATTTTTAAAGATTGCCTCCCAGATATGTCCATTATAACATTGCCATTTTAATTTATCAGTTGTTGATTTATATACAGTACTGATGCATTTACCCATTTTTAATTTAGCATACTCATTTGCTTTATCAATGGAATATATGCGCTTATCCTCTATTGAACATAATCTACACCAACACTCCATATCATAACGAGCTTCCCAGATATGCTCTCTTTTACATTTGAATTTTAATTTTTTATTATGACCAATATATTCTGTCGATAAACATTCTCCCCCCTTTGATTTTGCATATTCATGAATTTCTTTTAATTTATTTTTACGTAATTTATTCCTTTTACATTCTGGACATTCATAATAGCCTTTCATAAAATGTGATAGGTAATATTTCCATTGATGATCTAAAACACATTTTAAAACTAATTGGGTATACTTACCAAAACCATAAATATTTATACATTGACAATCATATTCTTTTATCAGTTTATTGATTTCTTCAATCTTAACATTATCAGACATTTCCACTATATATTTATAATAAGAATAAATTTTTAAGTCTTTCATAAAAAAATTCAAAAAAATCTATATATATTCAAAAATATTATTAAAATATATTTAAAATTTTATTATATAAAATAAGTATAATGGAAGTTAAAACGAATAAATATATATGTGAAAAATGTAATTTTAAGTGTAATACTAAAGCAAGGTGGGAAAATCATATTAAAACTGAATTGCATAAAACAGGAACAAGAAAAAAAAGAAAAGATTATAAAGAGCCAATCAAATGTGAAAATTGCGAATATACAACTAAAAACATAACTACATTAAAAATTCATAAATTAAATAATCACGCGACAAAGGAAGAAAAGGAAAAACAATATATATATTATTGTAAACTATGTGATTATGGCTCTTTTTACGAAGATGTATTTAACAAACATAGTAATACAATAAAACATAAATATAACACAATGATTCAGTCTTAATATGAGGATCGCATTACTTGTTGGTGTTGTTGTAATTATGATAACTAAGCAGTCCATCCAAACCATTCTGTATTTGGTGTTTGATATCCAAATATTTCATTAGTATGATTATCCAAAATCATTGGATGATGCCATTCATTACCAGTAAAATTTTTAAACAATGTTTTAAAATGTTCAAGATATGTAAATTTTGTCTTAAATATATTGAATAATCGTATATTATTACTTTCAAAATCCCAATAAAACAGAAAATAATAATTAATCATGTTGTGTATTTCTAATGGTAAATAATATGGATATTGTGTTGTCATAATTATTATTGTATTGAATTTATTCGCATCTGATAATAAATTTATGATTTGAGGATCTTTATATTTATTACTTGTGAAAAAACAACTATCTTCGAAAATTAAACATTTCTTATCATTTGGTTTATTATTTATGTATGATGTTAACAAATTATGAAGATCTGGAAATTCTATATTAATGTTTTGGATTTGGTTTTCATTGTAATCATATAATGAAGATCCATTATATTTGTCTGTTGGAGTAATTACTAATATGTCTTTAATAGAATCATCTTGTGCCAAAATACTTTTAATCAATAATGTTTTACCACAACGTCTGGGGCCAATCATTACAATAATTGGATTATATTTAAGCCGATTAATATTAAAATTGTTCATAATATAAAATAATAATAATTATCTTATATAATTAACTCATTCATTGATTAATTAGTATCTGTATTGTTCGATTTTGATCTAAAATAAGCATAAACTAAACCAATACCTAAAACTCCAACAAGACCTAAAACACCATAACCTAAAGTCCTACCTATTTTTTGACTTTGTAATTTATCATTTAAAGAGTCCTGATATCTTTTGACTGAAACAGCCATCATTCTATCACTTTCAGTTCCTTTATATTTAACAAATAAAATAGGCAAGTTATTCCAATAAAAAGTCACCGCGCTAACTAACATAAGATTGCATTTTGATTTATTTTCACTAAGTAATTGTACAAGTTCAACCAATAGTTTAACAGTTGCTCCTTCGAAATTGGCAAGTCTTTCATTACTTTTTATTGTTTCCACAATATTTTGATATTCAAATGATTCTACCGTAATTGTACAAACATCCTTTTCCTCTTTATAATTTGGAAAGGCAATAGCTCCAACAAGGGCGTCTAGTCTAAATTCTAAATTGTCCATTATAATACTTTATAATTTATTATCCTTTTAAGTATTATTTTCTATATAATATTTATAATGCCCAAAACTGAATGTTGTAATGTTATACTAGTTGAAGACGGTATAGATTTTGAGTCACAAGATAGTCATCCTAAAGCAAGATTTACGTTAGAAAATGATTGTAAACTATTTAAACATAGAAAATCAAGAAAAATTATTGTTAAATATGATGCGATTGTTCAAAATCAAATGAGTTTTTATACAAGGAAATTACATATCAAAATCCATAAAAATGGAAATTTTGATTTTGAAATTCCACAAAATACTCTTGGTTTAGAAGTTAATATCTTTATTAAAACAGAAAAAAATTGTTGTAACAAACTTGTTGAATTTTATCCAGAAAACTGCAGAAATGATTTCCTTGCAACAAGAACTGAAACACGTATGATGTTCAAACATTGTAATCAAATGGCAATTGATACAAGTGGTCTTGATCACACGCCAGTTAAACCCGGTGAAAATAGAGTCTTTGGACATCAATTAGGCCCATGTCGTGCTGCAAGAGCCATGGCTATTGTTCATATTGCTATGTTTGAAGCAATAATTTCAATTGTAGGAGGATATCAAAGTTTATTAAATCTGCCTCCAGTTTCTTCATCTGCATCGGTTGAAGCTGCCATGTGTCAAGCATTACATGATACTCTTGTACCACTTTTCCCATCTCATCAACCAAGACTTGATAGTATTTTAGCAGCTGATCTTGCCCAAATTCCAAATGGTTCATCAAAAAGTAATGGTATTAATGCCGGTGCTGCAGCTGCTTCTGCTATTTTAGCAAATCGTACAAATGACGGTTCAAATCATGCCGAACCAGTTTATGGTGTTGATTATATTCCTAGTGGCGCCCCTGGTGAATGGGAACAAGATCCTATATCGCAAATTCCTGTTGCATTAGGCGCTCTTTGGAGTCAAGTCACACCATTTGTTATTCCATCTGCTGATGCTTATAGATGTCCAGTGCCACCTGCACTCAATTCGGTTGAATATATGATGGCGTTTAATGATGCTAAAGCAATGGGTGGTGACGGTATTACAACTCCAACCATTCGAAGTGATCAAGAAACACAAATGGGTATTTTTTGGGCTTATGATGGTACTCCCAGTCTTTGTGCTCCTCCTAGACTTTACAATCAACTGTGTATGCAAATTGGTTCAGATAATGGTCTTGATACTATGGAATTAATGTATATGATTACTCTTTTAAATGTTGGTATGGCTGATGTTGGTATTGCATCATGGGAATCCAAATATTTCTATAAACTCTGGCGACCAGTTACTGGAATTCGTCGCGCTGCTGAAAATGGTAATCCGGGTACAATTGCTGATCCAACTTGGACACCTATGGGTGCGCCTGCGAGTAACAAGAACACAGTAAATTTTACGCCGCCGTTCCCGACATACCCGTCAGGTCATGCGAGTTTTGGAGGTTGTGTGTTCGGTTTATTACGCAAATTTTTACCAGATAACACATCATTTACATTTGTTTCAGACGAACTCAATGGTGAAACTAAAGATAATCAAGGTAACTCCAGACCATTGATTCCGAGGTCATTTACTAGTTTTAGTCAAGCAGAAGAAGAAAACGGGAAATCGAGAATCCCCCTAGGAATTCATTGGAATCAAGATAAGACATCCGGAATAATTATTGGTAACCAAATTGCTGATTATGTTTTTGATAATCTTTACCAGCCAAATTAATAAACAAATAAATTAACCCATAAAGAAACACTTATCAAATTTCTTTGAATCATCTAGAATATGTAAACTCTTAAATTCATAACCACAAACAGTACAAGTATTGCCGTCCCATTTGGGTACATGATTAGATTGTTTTTCCATTACATCTGTAGGATAATAACCTAATTTGGTATAAGTATCTACTTTATTTTCGACGGGTTTATCAGTTGTATCTTCATCTGATACATCTTTTTCATCTTCTTCATCATCACTAACAATTAAAAAGCCTTCAGTATCGTGATATTCATCTGAAAATCCATAATAAGCACAGGCTTCGATGATTTCATTTATGTTGTTATGTGGTAAATTTTCAGAGTACATATAAATATCATCTTTTTTATTTTCTTGATAAGATTTCAAAATATAAGCCATATTTTTGGTATATATACTGGTTTCATCTGGTTGATTCATGACATAAGTTGTGAATGTTGTTTGAAAATAGCCAGGTTCATTTAGTCTACGATAGATAAAACCACCTAATTTATCTAAATACTCTTTTGTGGGAATTTTGTTAGCAGTTTCAAGGAATGATTTAACTGTCTCATAGACAAAATCAGGTGTATAGAATAGATATTCTAGATTGAGTCTATAACCATATTCAATAAGATCTTTTAGTTTATCGGGATTATCTAAGAAAAGCGTAATGTTATGTCGTAACTGTTGTTCCTCTTTAACACATTTTTCTCTCATATGTTTAGCCATCTCTTCTAATTCTGGATCATATGTTTCCATTGTATTTGTTTCAGGATCATAACGAAAAGCGGTATAAGTATCATAACAAGCAGAATAAATATCATCAGTTGGTTCCCAATGATAGCGATGCATTAACTCATGGCAATCACACCATTCAAAAGCTTTCCAACATCTTTCACCAGATGAAACTTTGTGTTGTTTAGTCCTGTTAGCAATACCAAAATACCGACCCATTATTAAATATATGATTGTGGTTTAATTTTATGTATTATTTTATTGTTTAATCAATTTTTTTAATATACTTAAATACATATCACATTATTATTATATAATGCATGATAGTAGTTTAATAGCTGGTAAGCTTTTTGCCGAATTATATGGCAAAAGTGGAATGATTGTTGTTGATGTTGGTGGGAGGGATGTAAATGGTTCTTTGAGATCTTTTTTTGTTGAAAGAGGCATGAAATATATATGTGTCGATATGGAAACACATCCTAGTGTTGATATAGTTGTTCCTCCTGGAGAAAAGTTACCATTTGATGATTCATCTATTGATTTAATTGTATCAACATCTTGTTTTGAACATGATCCTTGTTTCTGGTTGACTTTTAAAGAAATGTGTAGAATTGTGAAATTAGATGGTCATATTTATATTAATGCTCCAACACATGGCGAATATCATTGTTATCCAGGTGATAATTGGCGGTTCTATTCTGATGCAGGTCAAGCATTAGCTTATTGGGCTGGTAAACAAATGGGAAACGAATCAGTTTATCCTGTTAAAGTAATTGAAACTTTTCATATTTATGGAACCCAATGGCATGATTGGGTGTGTGTATGGAAAAAAGTATTGGATAAAGAAACTAACATTACAGTTGATCCTAAAATAGTAAATACTTCAGGTATTCTGGAATCTGCTCTCAGACAACAGAGATGGGACATACGCAAGAAATGCTAATATTCCATATGACATTAAAATTGATTTATTTGTACAAAGTATATATTGTTATTAAGAACGACAATATATTATAATGGGTAGATATTGCGGTATTCTTAACAGAACAAAGAAACAATCGATTAGTTCATATTGGAAGGGTGATAATTGGTGTAACTGTTACGAAGTTATGCATCAATTTCACTGGAATAAGGATGATCAAATAGAATCAGGCGGAGGATATGAATGGTATGAAATTAAATATGATACGAATACCAATACAATGGAATCATTTGAAATAGATATTATGGCAGAAATGTCTAAAGCTGAAGAACAAGATAATAACCCAACAGAAGTGTTTACAAAGTATGGTTTTGATACAAGACTGGTTTATGGTAAAAATGCGCTACCAAAAAGTTATAAACTTGGTAAATCTAAATATACCTTTGTAGATGAAGATGATGAAGATGATGATGGAAATGTGGAAGAGTTTAAGAGCCTTGCGTATATAACAGATGATGAGGATGATGGTATTGTGAATGAATTAAATAATTTTGAGGAAGAAGTTAATGATAAATATAACCATTTACCAGAATGGGATGGGGATAAATGTACCAAATGCAGGTATGTATATGATGAGAAGATGTTAGCGAAGTATGCAAAATGGTTTGATCAGACGTTCCATTTTAATTAGGATTTATTTTTTAATCTTATGCGCATTTGCTTTTACAATATCATTACATAATGATAAAAATTCTTCTTCGCGTAAATCAGTTTTCATACGATTAATGATTGCACATACCATTTGTATATTATCCGTTGTATAACCTTTATTTGAATCAATTCTATCAACAGAAACGTTCCATTTATTCATAATATGTTGATCATTGCGAACTGCATAACGTATAGCAGTTAATTGTTTTCCAGTATATGCGCATTTACCATCCTGTTTTTTGTATAAGTCTCTGAGATCATCAACGGATATTTCTACGGGAATATTTTTAGCTCTTCTTTTCGCATTATGCACTATGTCTAAATATAGACGATTAATAAAGCTATCAAAATCTGACATGCATGATTGCATTTGACCAAATTTGCAGTTTTTACAATAACTCTGAAGACCATCACTTACAGATTTATTTGCTGAAAATTCTTTTACATCTAATTCTTGTTCACATTCGAGACATTCTTTAGTACCTTCTTTTTTTCGGTCATGTTTATTTGCTTTGCGTTTTGTATTCCTACAATTCTTACATTGACTATTTCTGGTTCCTTTTTTAGAATTCAATATACTAAATTTATCTAATTCTAATTCCTCTTCACAAGAAGTGCATTTTTTCGTGGTTTTATCAGATTCAGTCATTATATATTGTTATATAGTCAAGTCTTTATATATATTTTGCAAATATTTATGACACAAATATTTGCAAAAAAGTTGAAATTTTAAATGTATGAGAGACTAAGCTTTATTATTAAGAATTATCTTATTCACAATGCAGATTTAACGAAAGTCTGCGAAAGTTCTTAGGAACTAGTAGATGGTTTACCATCTGCGAAATATCCAAATTGCGGGAAACACCTAACATGTTTGTTACTTCGGTAATAATACAAACATTTGGTCAATCCGCAGCCAATAATAGGTTCAGAGACTGGATGGATATTGGCTTACGAGCTTAAGGTACAGTCCATACTGTGATAGTAATTCACAGGTTAATGTTTCGTTAAAACCCTTACTGGAAAGACCATTACACTTGAAGTTGAGCCCAGTGATACTATCGACAACGTCAAGCAAAAGATCCAAGACAAGGAAGGCATTCCTCCGGATCAACAACGTCTCATCTTCGCGGGCAAACAGCTTGAGGAGGGTCGTACTCTTTCCGATTAAATGATTGATGTAGTGTTCAGTATTTCTGGATTCTATATTAATTCTGTTGTAGTCGGTAAAAGTGTTAAAAACACTAGTAAGCATAAAGCTTGCGAAATATCCAAATTGCTGGAAACTTCTGAAATCATTGCTACCAAATGGTAATAATGCAGTGAATTGAACAATCAGCAGCCAATTCTTAATAAGAAAGGTTCAGAGACTAGATGGATATTGGTCTGTTAAAGGCTTAAGGTATAGTCCGGCTGTAATAGAAATATTACAGGTGTCCGTACAACATCCAAAAGGAATCAACTCTTCATCTTGTCCTTCGCTTGAGGGGGGGTGATTGCTAATCACTTCACATAAAAATTGAAGTGTAAACACACTTAAAGATTTGTTTATTTATAATAATATTAAAACAAACTCTATGCAACCATTAATTTATCCATCACCATGGCAATTAGGAAAACCACGTGGAAGCATCAAAGATACTATTAACAAAAAAACAGGAACCGTTACATCGTATAGTGTCACATTATCCCCACCAAATGCTCAACCAATTACTAAATTCTTCTCTATTTCTGAATATGGATCCCAAACCAATGCAAAAAAAGCATCAGAAAATTGGAGACAAACAATGTCAGATCAATACAATCTAACTCGCAACCAAATCCGATATTTAGACAAGGATACAATTGAAGTACAATTAACGCAAGGGAAAACGATGAAAACTGACGCGAAATACATAGATGAAGTACAAAAATATCCAATAAATATAAAAACAAAGAAATCGAAATCCGATCCATCTAAAGATAGACATTATGCGATGTGTCAAAACATTAAAGAAGTGTTTCCATTTGCCGATTTAATATGCAAATATGATATAATAGAATATATTAATGGAGATTCTTTGGATGTAAGGAAAGAAAATATAAAAGAATTTGGTTCAGTTAAAACAAATAATATCAAAGTAGGTAAAAATATAGTTCATTTGACAGATAATGACATTAATATACAGTATGAATGTTTTACAAAAGATATTGACCAACTTCCTGTAAATATTTGGTTACGCGGTAAACCAGCTGGAAGTGTATTCAAACGAACAGAAAATGAGAATATATATATTGCATGCGTGACTGATCGTGACGGTGTTCAACATGCAAAAACCTTTAATATAACAAAATATAATTCAGACGAAGAAGCAAAAAGAGTGGCTGATAAATGGCAATATGAAACATCTTATAAATTGGGAATGACAAAAAATTTAATTCGTGTTGTTGATGATAATACTATCGAAGTGAAATTGACAAAGGATGAAATTATGAAAACGGATAAAATATTTATTCCATTAATACAAGAAATTCCGTTATTCATAACAGAAGGTAGTAATAAAATAAAATACGTAGCCACAAGTATTAATAATCGAAATTGTCAATTTCATGGGCTGATTACTGATTTTGATATGGTGGATCATATGAATGGTGATACTCTCGATAATCGTTTAAGTAATCTTAGAGTAGCTGATTTCTCACTCAACAATAGTAATAGGCATAATGATGTAAAAGGTGTTAAGAAAGTAGATGCTATTTTCGGGAAATCATACAAAGCATCAATTAAAATTGACGGCAAAGAATATAGTAAATATATTCCAGTAGATAATTACGATGAAGGAGAAGCACTAGAAATAGCAAAAAATATGAGAAAAGCTGTAACAAATGTTGATTTGCGTAATGAAAAAACCCAAATCATTATGGACCCAAAAATCATGAACATTCAAATCAAAAAATTGGATAAGATATTAAAACTTATTCGAAATAATACGTGTTATGATAATACATTATATTTAACCCATATTAATCTACCGCAAGAAATAAAGGATGAAATATTTTATTACTATGTCGAAAAGCAAATGGATTATTATAGAGAATGTAAAGAGAAGCGAAAAAAAATCATGGATATTATGAATAAGAAAACGGATGTGTATATTTAAAAAAATTGTTTTATCAACTGTAAACTATAATCATTTACTAACACTATTATCTAACACTATTATCTAACACAAATGCGTTGTGTTTATTGTGGACTTGTGAACTCGAACGACTTGTATATATTAAATGGTAATTCTTGTTGTACCAGGTGTGTTGAATCAAATAAAGTTAAATTACATGGTCAAGAAGCATATTTCACATTACTCGTTGAAATTAAACAATTAAAAGAACAAGTGGTTAATCTTGAAAAGAAACTAAATAAAAAACATCATAAATCATCTAAGAAAAAGGAAGAATCTGAACAGGAAAAACAAGCCACGAATATTAATTTATTGTAATTTTTTCTTAAACTGTTCCTCTGCATAACCTTTAATAGCTAATGCTACTATTTCAGTAAAAGGAACTTCTACAACAACTTCACCAATATCAACACAAAATGTAATCTTTTCATTATTTGTATCATTATCTTTAACAAAGATTTTATGTTTCAAATAAGTCTTCGTTAAGTGTTTAGTAAACGGCAAAACCTTTGTTTTAATATTATTAATCTTAAGATCTAAATTATGGATCTCAAAATTAATGTCCCCAATCTCTAACTCTATGTTATTTATTTTATTATTATCAGTCTGTATTCTATCATTCAATATTTCGTCATCGGTTAATAATTTAAAGTTGGTTATTTTGTTACATTCCACACAATTTCTCACATGTTTTAATTTTGCTTCACGAGGCATATTAGTTAAACCATGATTCTTCAACCCTTTAGATTCCAAGATAAGGATTTTAGATTCAGTTTGTCGTTCTATTTCCCTAAGTTTTTCATCATGATTTTGCATTTGAATTACCAATTTCTTTTTCTCATTTAGATGATGCCCAATGTGCAATAGTTTCTCAATATATTTTTTAATATCATCAAAATTAGAAAGGGAGAAAGGATTATACCCTTTTGTACCCATACGATTCATTTGTTCTAATTTTGTAATCATAATTTTAGGATCGAAATTATCAAAATATGAGCAAAATTGTTGAAAGTTTTTATCATTTTCTATCCCAGTCAAATCAAAGTAGATTTGACGGGAATTATCAAGTGGACCAATACGATACATTTAATGTTTGATAATAAATATTGATTAATAAAATACTTTTATTTATTAGTTTCAATTTTTAATTGATATTTATTTTACATCTCATAAATGTTCACTATTGTCAATTACAATATTTATATCAAATTTGCAATTTAGGTAATATTATTAATGGAAACATTCATTAAACCAACTGCGGATGGTAAAGTTATAGGATCACATTCAATAATTACTGAACCAGATACTCCAACATAATTATCAGGATTAGCATATGAAATATTACCAGCAACCAAAACAGGGAATGTATTATCAATAACACTAATACCACTTACAGTATTTAAATCAGTTTGGTTTTGTTTAATAATTAAACCTTCGACATTACCAAAAGATACAATTCCGTCACCATGATTAAATGATGAAAGACTCTTTTCTATGATAATATTGTAAATAGGTGCGGCTTCTGGCAATTCAGAAGGAATATCTTCAGCGCGACGAACAACAACAATACCACCGCTTACTAAACCTGTATCTGAACCATTACCATTGGTAATACAATTTTGAATTGTAACATTACCTAAAAATGTTTCTTGAGCACGTGTTGTTAATAATACAATACCGCCGGCATATTGAGAATCATTCTTATTTGAGTTAGCAATACAATCTTTAATAATTACATTAGTTTGTATGTCTTGAATGAAAAATCCAGCATTTACTGTACCAAATCCATCTTTACCTGTTTGTTGAGCAACACAATTTTCAAAGATAACCGCGTCATTTTCACCACCAGGAAGATCTCCTACCGCAAAGAAACCAGTTGAATTTCTACCATCTGGAGTAATACTATTACCACTAGCAGTACAATTCTTAAATCTTATTCCCTGGCAATAAGCAGCTGTAAATCCATCTGCTACAAAACCACCTTTATTATCATTACTTACGCAATTTTCAACAAGATTATTGAAATCTTGCAATAATGGTACTTGTTCTGGTCCAATACATTCACTAAGTGTAAATGGAACTGAACCGCTAAAATGAAATCCACCACATACAAAGAATTCACTAACATTATGATTCGTAGTGCAATTTTTCCATGTAATATTATTACAAGCATCATGGTCAACCGCTAAAATATAATCATCATTAAAATTTTCATTTACAGTGCAATTTTCGACATTAAAATTACGGCAACCGTATAAACTTATACCAGAAACAAATGCTAAATTAAACAAGTCAGATGGATTAGATAAAGAACCATTGCGCCCAACATTACGATCAAAATGAGAATTTGTAATAACACCATCACCGGCTACTGGGAATGTTATAGTACCTTCTACTTCACCTGGAATAAACCAACTGTAACCACAAAGGAAGCCATAATAAGTATTTTCAGTAAATGTTGAATTATCAATCTTGATACCGAATGTAAAAGCAATATGACAACCAATTGTTGCTCTCTTTGATATAATATTTTTAATAGTTAAATTTTTAACAAGATTAAATTTATTGGTACCTTTCATAGAAAGATGACCTGTATCTCCCTCACCGACAACAATATTAATACACATTGGGAAATTGATCATATCATTACAATCAACTGGTAATTCTTCATTTGTTAGTTGTTTAATATGTTTTTGTGTTAAAATAACATTTTCAATTAGAATAGTATCAGTAGTACCAAAAACTCGAATACCAGCTAAGGTAAAATTACGAATTTGAGCAATACCTTTAACACCTGTAATTTTAACATTATTTACACCTCTCGCAACGGCAATACCATAAGTAGCACATTCTGAATTATCTTGTTTTAAATAATATTTAGAAAGATCTAAAATAACATTCGAAGCAGTAATAGTGATAGCAGTTGTACCATAGGTCTTTGGTTTGTATTTAATATTTTCATCTAGTTTATAAGACCCTGATTTATTGATTACAATACCATATTTAGCATCATCAAACATATCTTGTGTTAGTTTTGATTTATGGGTTTTCTTAGCATGTTTATGTGGTACTATAACAGCATCAGAACAATGTTGTGACGATATTGATTCATTGTCATCATTTGTATCTTTGTTAGTTACATTTTTTCTTACGACATTTTCAATTTTTCCTTTTTTCTCATTGTATTCATCACGAATTTCAGCTAGAAAATGTTTTCTGACGCCATCGATACGTTTTTGTACAACAATAGGATTTTGTTCAAGTTTGTGTTCTGTTTTAGACATTAATATATATAGATTATATATTTTTTTTTTGAGGGGGAAAAATATATCTATTTTTTATTCATACCATGCTCTCATTTCTTTATACGCATCTCTATGTGATAATACTTTTTTACCTCCTGCTTTATTAGCAGCATTATGTATATCCATAAGCCATTTAATTAAATTATTTTTAGATTCTAATTCTTTATCAGTTAACGGATGTTTTTTCATATGTTTTTGTAAATGTTTTGAACAAGAATCGCATGGTAAAACATATTGTAATGAATCAAAAAATTTTTTAATTTTCTTCTTATCATCTTTAGTTGGTTTGTCTGGATAATTCATTGTGACACTATGTAAAAATATCCATCCATGGGGTCCCCAAACTTCTGGTCTCATACCTCTATATTATAATATAAAGGATAAAAATTTGATTATTATTTTATATGTTTATATGACTGACATAGATCTAGTATGTTTAATGTCCGAACCTCTATTTAATAATATCACGCCATCTTTTATTACAAATAATATTCATGAACTTGGTAAATGGATGAAACGATATGAAAAATTTCCACCAGAAACTAGATTTCTTATGCTCATTGATAAAATTCAAATGTTAATCATGGCTGGCAAATTGGCAGCAGGTGCCGATTCTGAAAATCAAATTGAACGATATCAAAATGATGAAAAATTAACGCCTCAAGAAAAAGGCCAAAAAATAGAAAAAGTTATTAAGAATGTCGAAGCACTTAATACTTCCATTGAATTAATTCAAAATGAATTTAATGCTTTGGAAGACTTTATTCAAAGTGATACCAAAAGTATTTTGAAAAGAATGGAAGGTAAATTAGATGCATTTTTAGATGGTCCTGATTATGAACCAGGACAAAAGATTATGCAAGAAGCCAAGACTGAATTTGAAAAAAAATTGAAATTATAACATTCTACTACTTTTAATTAATTTATTTATTATAATCTTCTTGTTTCATCGAATGGACTCTTTCCCAACTGAATTTAACTTTTCTGCGGTTGAACAGAAACTTTACAATCAAGTTTCTGTTAGCGAGGAAGCTGCCAAACATCGTCTGGTTATTTCTAATGCGTGTAAGAAGGCTGTTGATAACAAACAAGAATATTTTCGTGTTTGTTTGAAGGATGTTCCTGAAAGTGTCAAAACCGTATTAATCAAGGATTTATTTGAACGATTTCCGACGATTGGATATATTAGTGAAGTACCGAATGAGGAGGATATGTTTTCCACATTGTTCGGTTGGAAACCAACAGACGATCCCAATAAAGTGATGAGTTCGCTGGGTCAAAAACTACCTGAAGGAAAACGTCATATTCTTAAATTGGAAAAGGGAAAATTCATTAATGCCGATGAATATATTATCCCAATTACTACGAATTTTGCCAACAAAATGACATCTTATATGGCTTAGTTTATTTATAGACAAATTAAAGATATTTGATGTTTTTATAAATCAAACAAATAATGCTGGTTTTGTAATTATGGTTCTTTTTTTTATATGAAAACTTTTTAATTTAGCATTCGAATATATAATTATCAAAAAGTTGAAAATATACACGAATTAACTATTTCTTATTCCTATTGTTAATTTAATTATGGACATTAATCTAACTATTCTTTTTATTAATCAAGATAATTGTATCGAGCAGACAAAACTTATTTCAAATAAAGACAAATTAATTAAACAATCAGAATATTTTAAATCAATCTTGACAAAAGGGTTTAGTGAAATGGATAATAATGAACTAAATATTGATCTAACACAATTAAATTGTCATTTGTCACTTAAACATATTCAAATATTTTTTGATACACTCTTAGAGAAATATGAATATAATATAACAAACAATCGCGATGTTAAGATAATTATGGATACAAAATTAAAAAAAAATGATTTTAAACATTCCATCACAATTGATTATGGTTTTACAAAAGATATTCCAATACATGAATTTTATATTTTATTAACTCTATGTGATTATTTTTCATGCGAAGAATTTACTAAAAAAATTAAAAGGTATTTATCACAATATAAAAAAATATTTGGTGAAAATGCAACAGTTGATGATATAGAGGATATTGATGATGAAGATTATCTGGAAAATTATGAACCGTCTGTACATGAAAATTTCGAAATCATTTTAGATAAGTTAGTTGATATAGATCCAATGATGTTAACGCCTGATTTAACTTATTACACATATTCTAAATTAGCCGAAGACTTTTTACAACATATCTATTATGTATATCTTACTTACAAACAGGGTAATAATTTAAGAGGATTTAAATATTTACTTGATATAGTTAAACAACTGATTAAAAAAAATAAAAGAATAACCAAAATAGTACCCAGATCTATCATAAAAAATATAGAGTTATCTGTCGATGAAATAAAACAATTTCCATTAGAAGATTGTTATAATTTAATTAATCAAACAGACGGATTAGTAACAACAGAAACATATATATTTAAAGTTTATGATTTTTATGATACTCTTAATTATGAAAAAAGTAATGAAAGAATGTTCAAGCTTAATAAACAAATTCATTCGGATTATACATTAAATCAAAAATGTATTAAACCAAAAGAAGAAGTTTTAAAACTATTCCAGGAAAAAACCAAAGGGTTATTTGATAATATGAAATGGGATAATGTGATCTTGACTGGTGGGTTTATATTTGGCCTACTCAATGACCTTTCAGAATCTCTTATTGGTAGTACAGATATTGATCTGTTCACTTATAATGATGATTCGGAGGCAACTGCCAAATATTTATTAAATCATTTCAGTCAATTCAAACCTTATTATTCTGTCAGAGGAAAAGTTGTTACAATCATTATTCCAACATTCCCTTATGATATTCAAATTATTCCAACAAATTATACCACTGCATATGATGTTGTTAATTCTTTTGATTTTAGTTATGTTAAAACTTATTACGATGGAAATGATGTTTATACTACATTAGATGGATTATTAAGTTTAAAGTATGCTACAACCATATGTACTCCAACGGACGAAGATAGTACTCTATCAAATGCAAGATTGTATAAGACGCTGCTAAAAGGATTAAGTATTCAATGTAATTCAGAACTCAAGAATGAATACATTAAAGATGATGTAATTGATTTCATTGCAATGGAAAAGAGTGAAGAAATACAAATGATGCTCTATAAACCTGGCTCCATTCGAAAACTTGCTGTACATTTAACAGGTGTTGAGATGTTACCTCTTATTAAGACATATTACTCTTCTGGTCAAGTAACGATGAATTTAGATAATCTTACAGTAAAAGAGTCAAAAGATAACAAAGATGATTATGACAAGTTCAGTCAGAATATGATTGTATATACTGATATTGTTGAATTAGTTCTAACTAGACAATTTAACAAATTTGAATATTTTGCTTGTAAATTAGATGATGGACGTGTTATTAATTCTATTGCATTTGAAACTGGTTTTTGTAAGATTAACCAAATATTTGATGAAAGTGAAAGCAGAGAATCTAAAGGATTAACATTCTCACTAAGTATGAATACTCTATTAGAAAATAATCTTAATAATCTGAAAAATGTATTAGTACCATTATGGACTTCATATGTTAAATCGCTTTCTAAGAGATACGATGGATGTGTTAAAATTACTTCAAATATTGAATATGATGGTGAAGGGGATCCGTATACAAGATCGTATCTTAAAATTCATGTTCCAGAAAATATAAATGTTTACAAAAAATACAGTAAAGAACTACATGCGTTAGAATCTGGAGATACTGTAAACTTTAAATGTTTTATAAATTTATGGACTGATAAACCAATATCTTCTAGAAATATACAATTATCATGCAAGTTCATGTTGGATTCATTTGTAATCAAGAGAAAAGATAAAAATAGTCAAGTTAAATGCTGTGATGAAGATGTATCATGCGATGAATCATATGAAGATATAGATGAACATCAGTCATTCAAGAAAGGTATTCTTAGTGATTATAATGGCGCATAAGAATATTTTTTATTTATTAAGTATATGGAAGAATATAATAAATTGGAAAAACTAATTAATAAATATTTGTATGAATGCATTGAGGATAAAATTAGAATCATAACAAATAATCCAAATGATGAATTAGTTAAATTAATTTTTAAAAATTACAAAGCAGTTATTTCGAATGAACAAAAGATTAAAGAATCATGTATTGTTATCATACATCTTCAACAATTTGATAAAAAATTAATTGATTATATTAACAAACATCTTGATAATAATGTTATTTTTCTTGCAATAGTACCATTAGAATTCGATTTCGATCAATTAATTAAATCTGCAAAAGCCCATTCAATTGATGCTTATTATTGGCGAAAAGACGATAAAAAGTATAAGAATTATATTGTGACAATTAAAAAAGATTAAATAATAAAATACATAAAAAATACATCATCTAATAATATATATATGCAATGACAAACAAAATACTATTTGCAGATGTTAATACAATTGTATCTTTGATTAAAAAATTGGGTATAGTTAGTATTATCGACGGCGTTGTAAAGCGTTTAGAAGATGATTTTATGCAATGGAATGATTTCGATAAATCAGCCAGAACAGCAAATCATCATCCTAATGGTGTAATTGAATTGATGCCCATATCTAATCATCAACATTATTCATTCAAGTATGTGAATGGACATCCTAAGAATATCAATTTTAACTTACCAACTATCATGGCTTTTGGTGTACTTGCTGAGATGGAAACAGGAAAACCTTTATTTATGAGCGAAATGAACATTTTAACTGCTATTCGAACTGCTGGAACATCAGTTATGGTAGCTAAACTTTTGGCTAGAAAAGATTCTAAAACAATGGCTGTGATAGGAAACGGTTGTCAATCGGAATTTCAAATTATTGCTTTTCATTATTTATTAAATATCACTCATTTCAGGCTTTACGATATTGATCCAGAAGCTACTCAAAAACTTATTAATAACTTAAAACAATTTCCTACCATTAATTATACAATTTGTTCTTCATCTAAAGAGGCAATATTCGGATCGGATATTATCACCACAATTACAGCAGATAAAAAGAACTCTATTATTGTAGATGATACAATGATATCACATGGACAACATTTTAATGCGGTCGGTGGTGATTGTCCTGGTAAAACAGAATTATCAAGTGAAGTATTAAAGAGAGGGACGGTTTATGTCGAATATACCCCTCAAACAAGAACCGAAGGAGAAATACAACAGATGGATAAAGATTTTCCTGTTACAGAAATTTGGACTGTATTAAAAGATAAATCTTTGGGTAGACAAAATGATGATGAAATTACTATTTTTGATTCTGTTGGGTTTGCTTTGGAAGATTATTCAGTCTTGAGTTATATTTACGGGTTGTGTCAGGAGAATCAGATCGGTGAATATATTGATTTGGTACCGGAGTTAGACCATCCGAAGAATTTGTTTGGATTATTGGTATAAAGAAGTATTAATTTTTAGTGTATTTAATAAAATTAATATGTTTTTGAGTTTGTGTATGTTTTTCATATAATGATTTTGCAAAAGTACCGTAGTCGCAACAATCACAATAATATTTAAATTTAGTTTTACGTTCTTCAGTAGTTCCATGGTCATTTAAAATATGTTGTTTCATATTAGTATTTCCTTTTGAATTATATGTACAAAAAGGACATTTATCGATACATTTTTTATCTAATCTTGTTTTTCTTTTACCTGTTTTATGTAATTCGGTTTCTATATGTTTATTCCATTGAGAAATATAATTAGTTTTGTAATCACAATTTTTACAATCATATTTAAATGCTTCAACTGACATTTATATTATAATATACATAATAATTATTTAAATAGTTTCATATTATAAACTGGTTTAAGGAAAATTTTATTTATAAATATAAATTACTTAAAAATAAAATATTATATAATTATAAGAAATATGACCAGTTATCAACATGGAAAGATATATAAGATAACAAGTGATGAAACTGAACAAATATATATTGGTTCGACAATACAACCATTGCATAAAAGATTAATTCAACACCGTAATAAATATAAACGATATAAAAATGGTACATATCATTATTTATCATCATTTGAAATAGTTAATTATGATGATGCAGTAATTATATTGATTGAAAATTATCCATGCAATACAAAAGAAGAGCTATTTATAAGAGAACAGTATTGGAAAGACAATCTCGATAATACTGTTAATACACAAAATATGTATAATAAAAAAAAACCGAAGTATACCAATTATAACGATGCCAAAATCTATAAAATAACTAGTAGCAAAACAGACAATATATATATATAGGTTCAACATGTCAAAAGCTAAACGAACGTTTTTCAAAACATTTTTCAGAAAACGATTCAACATCAAAAACAATTACACAATATGAAGATTGTAAAATAGAATTGATTGAAAATTTCCCATGTAAAAATGATAATGAATTAAAAAAAAGAGAAGGATATCTTATTAAAAATACACCTAATTGTATTAATAAAAGTATTCCAGGAAGAACAGTAAAAGAATACCGCGAAGACAATAAAGAGATACTTCTTAAAAAGAGAAAACAATATTATAAAGAAAATAAAAATACACTTATTGAGAAAAAACGAATATATTATACAAATAATAAAGATGAAATTATTGAATATCATAAACAATATTATGAAGAGAACAAAGAGATAATTTCCGAAAAAATGAAACAATATTATATAAAAACCAAAGATATAAGTTCAGAAAAAAAGAAACAATATTATAATAACAATAAAGACATAATTGCTGAAAAAAGAAAACAATATCATGCAAATAATAGAGATAGAATATTACTAAAAGCAACAGAGCGGTGTACGTGTGAATGTGGTAGTGATATTATTAAAGCTAATATAACACACCATCGGAAAACTAAAAAACACATAACATTAATGAATCAAATTTCATAAAAAAATTGATTTATAAATACTATATTAATATACTCTATTTATATAAAATATGTTATGACAGAAGAAATTATTGATCATCGAAAAATAGGAATAACCCAAGAATTATTCTTTTTTAGTGAACATTCGCCGGGATCTACTTTCTGGTTACCAAATGGAACAATAATCTATAATAAATTACAGCAGTTTATCAGAGATGAATATTATAAAAGAGGGTTTCAAGAAGTTAAAAGTCCAATTATTGCCAAAAGTTCATTGTGGAAAATAAGTTCGCATTGGCAAGTCTATAAAAAGAATATGTTTTGTTTTGATTGCGACAACGATGTTAATGAAGATGATAAAGATAATAATCAGGTTAATGAAGATGATAAAGATAATAATCAGATTAATGATGATGAAAATATGTATGCTATGTCCGCAATGAATTGCCCGAAACATTGCCTAATATATCAATTCCATAATCGTAGTTATCGCGAACTTCCATTAAGATTTGCAGATTTTGGTTCACTTCATAGAAATGAATTAAGAGGAGCATTGACTGGTTTGACCAGAACGAAATGCTTCGCCCAGGACGACGCCCACGTGTTTTGTACCCAATCCCAAATCAAATCCGAAATGAAAAGTTGTCTAGAGTTCTTAAATACTGTTTATGGCATTTTTGGTTATCATTTCGATGTGAAATTGTCGACCCGTCCGGACCAATATATAGGCGAACTGGCAGTATGGGATTTAGCAGAAAAACAATTAGCCGAAGTTTTAAATGAAAGTGGATTAAAATGGGAGATGGCCTTGCAAGACGGCGCTTTTTACGGTCCCAAAATCGACATTCAATTAACCGATTCCCTCAACCGTAAACATCAGTGTGCTACCATTCAACTGGACTTCAATCTCCCTGAAAGATTTAAATTAGA
>Ga0154020_10002300_pt1 | contig 23218 bp, 12 predicted proteins | sample Klosneuvirus_201_FD_109709 | JGI IMG/M metagenome (GOLD analysis project Ga0154020, IMG submission 109709) | Active sludge microbial communities from wastewater, Klosterneuburg, Austria - Klosneuvirus_20160825_MG | ecosystem: Engineered > WWTP > Aerobic digester > Activated sludge | place...
CGGGATGCCAGCGGGCGCGCCGAGGCGGGTTTGCTCAAGCGCCTCTCCACCGAATCCAACGCCGGAAGCCCTTCGCGCGCGCCGGTTGTGCGTATCAATGTGCCACCTCCACCGAACTCGATCGAGCGCCTGGCTCGATTCGAGGGCCGCAATAGCCCGGCGGGATTGCGGCAGCTGGCGGAGCGGTTCTTTTCTCAGATGACCCTGAGCCATCCGGGACTTGAAGAGGTTCAGAAGCGGGTCCGCGAGGATGATCTCGCTGGCGCGCTTGATGCCTACAAAGAACACTTCTTCCGAGTTCTTCTGAGCCCCTCAGCCCGGCCGAACGCAAGTGCGACGGGCGACGACGAGGAGCGACGCGATGGAGACTCACAGCCCCTCCCTCCCCCGACTGAGGAACAGATCGAACAGGCCCTCGCGGGCGTGGTCGTGGAAAATTTCCCCACGGGAGGGAACCCCCGCCGATTCGCGGCTCCGTTGGGGCAGCCGGGTTCGATCAATTGGGTCTTCGCGGATCACGTTAGAGCCGACAAAGATCTACCCGCCGACGTGCTTCTCGATTTTTGCCGTCGACTGGGATATCCCGGCATGACCGGTGTCTCGCTGCTGATGTCGTACGTCATCGGTGGTCCGCAGGAACATCTGATTCGCTGGAGCGAAATCCTCGACGACTGGTCGATGAACTGGCAGGAGGCGGTCGAGCGTTCGCCGTTGCCGGTGCGGGACTACAACCTGCTTTATGTCTGCCGGATTCAGTCCGTCCGTGACCGGCTCAAGGTGATGGCCGAAATGCGCCCTTCTCTTGTGAAGCACCTGCCCGCCGCCACGCTCGCACGCTGGCTAATGGCGATGAACGAGGAGTATCTCGCATCAGCGATCCGTCTTGGCCGGAGCGGCCTCTACAATTTCCGCATCATGGCCCTGATGAGCATGGTACCCACCTCCCTCCAAATGCAGGAGTTTCATGCCCACCAGTGGGCGCTTCGCCAAGGCTGGCGGCAGGTCGACGACAACTTCATCTACAAAATCCGACAAGACGGTGCCAATTTTGAGTTTGCGAACGATGGTCACGAAAACACGGACCAGTCACTCACGCTGCCATTTCGCGCACTTGCGCGCTGGAATTCACAGCCGACATGGCTCGATCCTTTTTGGAAGGAGGAGTTCATGGACAACCTGCTTTCAAACACCCGGTACTGGTTTCATAACCTGAAGCAGGATGGATTTTCCTACCGGCTAAATGCCCGCACCCAGCGCCTGCGCTATCTTGGCCAGCAGCCAGAGTATAAATTCAACCTGCTCCCGGATGAAAGGGAGACCCAACTTCGCGCACGAAAGGTATTTCGGACCGGCCCTTCGACGGAGTCTCCTCGCGTCTTCTCAGAGAGCCTCGCATTCCAAGGCTATTCGTACCTGCGTTCTGGCTGGGAGCCCGATGACTATTTTCTTTATTTCCAAGCAATCGGTCAGCCAATCCTGAGTGGACGCGAGGATCAGACGGGCTTCAGTCTCTACGGCGACCGGTCGATCCTCCTCCTTTGTCCCGCACCCGTGGTGGACGGAAAGACCCAGAACGCACATTATGGCCTGGTTATGAACCCCGGCGGCAAGGCCCCCTTCGCCACCTATGGTAAACCGAATTGGGTGAAGACCGACCGCTTCCTCGCGAGTTCCTACTTCGATTTGGTGGAGAGCAAATTCGAGGGCGTTTATCAATATCACCGCCCCTCCGACTCCTACGACTCCTTCGGTTCGTACGGTCATGACCGGGCAATCGGGGTCGCCCAAGCCCAGGCCAAACGCGAAAACCGACCCTTCGTTGATGAACCGATCCGCGACACTACCCAGCATCGTCAAGTCCTATCGATTCGTGGACGCGACCTTTATATCGTTACCGACGTCTACCACAGCCGCGGTTCACGTCAATTCACCCAGGACTTCACGCTGTACACGCCGGTGCGTTCCGACGAGATCCAGCAACGCCTCGCGCTGCTAGCGCAGGAACGAATCGTGCCGCTTGATGTCGATGCCGCCAAGAAAAGCCTGTCCACTCATAACCCTGGTTTGCCAAACCTTCAGCTCCGGCAGTTCTCGTCACGACCGATCCATTACCGGGTCGAAACCAATCCGATGGTGGAGACGGTCCGGGCAGGCGGCAGGCTCCCCGACGTACTTAAGGCCTTCAATAAACGTGACCGTCAGCAGAGCGAGCAGTACGGCGATATCCAGTTTGGTCAAAAGGTTGCCGCCACATGGGACTCCAAGGGCGACCATGTGCTCGTCAGCCTGGTGTCGCCGCAGCGACGTCAGTACACCCTCACGCCTCCACCCCCTCTCCGCGACGTACGAACGCTCGTGACGGATCCCGATCGCATCGGTTTCTCAGCTACGTTCCCCGATGGCGCAGAACTCAGTTATATCGCATCCGTTCGGCCCCAGCTTCACTCCATCGGCGCACTTCAGGCCACCGCTGCGGTGCTCCTCCTCGCCGACAGCCAGGGAGTGGCTCTCGACTGCACGACCCTTCTTTGGCATGGAAGCGCCGTCCCACTTGAAGCCCGTGACTTCGAGTTCCGCGTGGAGAACAATCAATTGATCGTCGGGCAGGCAATCCATCGTCCGATACAACCCGTCACCATTCTTCCGGAGACCGCGGCCTTCATCGAGAACCAGGTCGTGACCCTGACCTGTCCGACGCCCGGAGTCTCGATCCATTACACCCTTGACGGCGAACGACCGACGCCGCAATCGCCGCGCTACGCCGGCCCGATCACGATCGGTCAAACCACCCGGCTCAAGACTCGCGCCTTCCGCAACGAGGTGACCTCTGACCTCTGGCAGCAGGACGGCACGCATGGCACCACGGTCTTCTCAGCGGTCTTCCGTAAAGAAAGCCCGGCCCCGGCCTCCAATCCCTCGCGTACAGCAGCGGGTTTGAGGTTCGACTATTTTGAGGCACCATGGACAGAAGCGATGGTCCGAAGCCTGACCTATCCGTCAAAGACGAGCGGCGTGGCCCCGCTTTTTGATGTCAGCATGCGACAGACAGAGGGTGCCTTCGGAGTTCGGTACGCCGGCTACCTTGAGGTTCCGGAGAACGGCGTATATACCTTTCACGCGCCGAACGAGTTGACCTACCCGGACATCGAGAGCGGTTACGATCTGAGGGTCTTTGTGGGGGACCGCGAGTGGTATCCCAACGTTCGCTGGCACGGGCACGGCACCTGGTCGATCGCCCTGCAGAAGGGGAGGCATCCGTTCCGCGTGGTCTTCGTTGATTTGCGACCAAAAAGCCACAAGGTCGAGCTCATGTGGGGGTTTCCGCACCCGGAGTTTACCTGGAAAGGTGTCGCGCCGACCCTGCTTGTTTCTCGACCGGGAATGGCCAAACAACCCCTGCCCGCAAACTGGTTGAGCCACTGAAGGCCCCCTCAATGAAGACGATGACCCCAGCTGAGCGTTTCAGTGAACGACGCTCTCGACCACTTCGAATTGCGATCGCTTGGACGCTCACCCTCTTGACGCTGTCAACGTGGGCTGATGAGCCGATCTTCAGCTCTCATGATGCTCAGGGGCTCGGACCCGACGCCGGCGTGATGCGGCGTGATCCCAGCGACATTATCCAAGTGGGTGAAACTTACTATGTCTGGTACTCCCGGGGACCCGTGAGCCACGGTTACGACGCCACAATCTGGTATGCCGAATCCACCGACGGTCGGAGTTGGCGGGAGCGAGGCGAGGCACTCGCACGTGGTGATACCGGATCCTGGGACGAGCAGAGCGTTTTCACCCCCAACATTTTAGTCGCTGAGGGGCGTTACTGGCTGTTTTACACCGCAGTCGCCAAACCCTTCGTGAACACCACGAGCAAAACAGCCATCGGCATAGCCTGGGCTGAATCACCGAGAGGTCCGTGGACACGGACCGAGGGCAACCCGGTGGTCAGTGCCAGTTCTGATGTCTCGTTGTTTGACAGCATGCGAGTGGATGACGCCTGCCTGATCGTGCGTGATGGGCGCTACTGGCTTTATTTCAAGGGGCGCCAGATGAACCGGAGCTGGATGGAAACCAAACTGGGGGTGGCCATTGCCGACAAACCCGAGGGACCCTATGTCAAACATCCGGGTAACCCATTGGTCGGAGGGGGGCACGAAGTCATGGTGTGGCCTTTCAGGCAGGGTGTTCTTTCGCTGATCAACATCGGTCCGGAAGGCATTGGCCGGACGCTCCAGTATTCAGACGACGGATTACGATTCAGTCGAGTCTGCGACCTCGATTCCAAAACCATTCCCTTCGCAGCAGGATTCTTTCGACCGGAAGCATTCAAAGATCGCGGTCGTGGCGAAATGGTTGAGTGGGGCATTGAGACCGCTCGCAGGGACGGACAGCTCCCGTATTTGCGGCGCGTAGATTGCATATGGCCGGAACTTACGCTTCCGTGACGGACGGCGGGGTCGCGCATAAAGCAGGGAGTATGACCTCCGCATTCCTCCGTCCACTCAACTCCTTCGCCCCAAGGAAACCTCCGACGCTTTTCCTTCCAAGGTGCTCCAATTGATTTAGGGCCCGACCGCGTCGGTTCGTGGAATTCGATTGAGGGTGTAGTACGCGCGGTCGTACCGCAACGCCTGGCCCGAGATCGAGTTCAATGGCGCCAGCGTCAGTTCATGCACGTAGCCAGGGCGCAAATTTGCGCACTGCAGATCCACACGACGGCCGTCAGACGACACCTTCAACGACTGGACTTCGACGGGTTTGGTGTCGGTCTCCGGACTGCCATAGGACGCGTGATACAGGTACGTGTAGCTGCTCAACCGGAACTGATCCGGGCGGAGTGACGCGGGCGTCCCCAAAGGCTCGGTGAACGTCAGCCGGAAACCGTCCGGCCGCGCCTCCATGGTTTGAATCTCAAACGGGATCCTTCCGGTCCAACGTATCCGCTCCAGACCGTACGAACGGTTGCCGAGGGAGTTCCAGCCCCGGTTCGACTCACCCACGATCATCGAGCCGTCCTTCAAGAATGCCATCTGCAACACGGCGGACTGGAGCTGATCCATGAAAGGAAAACACGCGCCTTGATACTCACCGTCCACCTTTTCGAGGAAAACCCGATTGACCTGCGACAGCGTAAAGTCCCCGACAAAGATCTGGCGTTCAAAGGGGCCAAAGCCTCCACCCGTGAGATTGCAGATCAAACCGGTCGTGCTCTGCCCCATCTTGACATACGGAAACCACACTGCAGGCGGAGTCAGACCAGGCACACGCTTCGCGGCTTCGACCACGGTCAACCCCTGCGGCAGGGTACCTGGGTCTTTGACCGGTGACTCCGGCCGGCGGGTGTCCGGAATCGAGTCGGCGTGACCGTAAAAGCTGCCCGGTTTCACATGAATGAGCGGACAGGATCCCCACCAATTGCCCTGCTGGTCCGTGGCAAAAACGTCCCCGTCGGCATTCAGGCCCAACCCAAAAGGGGACCGGAATCCGGCGGCCACCGGTTTGAGATCGCTCCCCGGCTCCTGGCGCATCGCCCAACCGCGCCAGAGGGGCGTGCCTCCGCGATGGCCGGACAGTTTGGCCGGATTGCCGATGGTGACATTGAGCGTGACCCACAGATTGCCCGCGGGGTCGAAAACGGGGCCATAGGCGTATTCGTGATAGTTTCCCGACAATCCCCACCCCTTGGCCACAGTCTCGTACGTCTCCGCCACGCCATCTCCATCCCGATCCTCCAGTCGGGTCACTTCGCTCCGTTGCGTCGTGTACAGTGCTCCCTTGTGCCAGGTCAGGCCGAGCGGTTCGTGGAGCCCGGAAGCAAAACGTGAAAATCGGGCCTTCGCCGGATCGTCCAGCGGATTCTCGAGGATCCAGACCTCTCCTTTGCGCAGGGTCAGGGCCGCCCGTCCGTCCGGGAGGACAGCGATCCCGCTGACTTCAAACTTGGGCTCGGCAGGCAGCGTGTAAGGAACACGTTCATACGCTACCGGGCTCGCGGCCGGTACAGCGGACCGCACGGTTTCCACGAGGCCGAAACCGGCCAGGCTCATCGCCACAAGCCGGAGCCAGCCGGCGCGCCAGCATCGGCCAGCCTTGGAAACGGTGGAACAAAACAGCGGAAATCGGATGATCATGGCAGCATCTCCTCCAGAGTCGCTTCTCCCGCCGAGCTGAAGGTCACCTCGCGCGGCATGGATCCGGGGGCGGCACCCCGGAAATACCAACCCGGCGATCCGCCTCGCAGCGTCACGGTGCGACGATAGCCGCCGGAGCGCCCATCGGGACGCAAGGAATCGTCGACCTGCAGCGATCCGACCGTGTAGTGAAACGTGGGGATTCCATCAGCGTTCAGCGAAAATCCGCGGTACCGATACGGGGCACCCTCCGCGTTCAGCGCAGGCCAAGGGTTGTTCACGGACGCCAGCAGGGCCAGCGGACGCCACTCTGGCAAAGCCGTGATTGCCTCGCCCAGCGCCCGGGCCGGCGTCGCCGCCCGCTCCTCCCAAGTGGTCATTGCGTCCAGGAACCGGCCACGCCAAGTAAGCGCCCAGCGAACATCGGCCGCGTCGAACGCCGCGTGTCGCCCCTCGGGTGTGCCCAGCGCAATCGCCTGCAGGCCCGCACCCTCGAGAAACGTCCGGAACACGATCGGTTTTCCCGCAGTCTCCGGCTTGAGTTCGTACTCGCCCGTCTGCAAGAGGCCGTCCGGGAGCATGAATTGATCGACCTCCCGGAGGTAGGTCCACAGTTGCTCGATTTCGATGTCGGCCTTCGCCCGGCCCATGAACATCGGGGGCATCAGGGTGCCCGGCTGCACCGACTGGGGATTGAGGAGCAGCTCCTTGAAATACTCCGGTCTCAAACGATCGACCGTCCGCGTGAGGGGAATGACTGGCATCCCAAGGGACTTTCGATCCCGCAGGCCGTGACAGGTGATGCAACCAAGACCGCCATCTTGGGTTCCCATGAGTGCACGCCCGTAGACAGAACGCTGGTGGAAGGGCCGGCCAGACGTGTCGATGGCAATGGGTTCGGCCCGGCGGTCCGCCTGTTCCCACGCTGTCAGCACTGGTTCCGAAACCTCGCGGCCGAAACGGGGCATGCGGGCAGCCATGTAAGGCCGCACCCCGCCACCCTCGCCCCACAATAGCTTCTCCCACCACGCGCGGGTCAATTTGCGCCCGGTGTATTCGAGCGACGGAGGCAGATTCCCCATGTCACCCAGCGAGTGGGCACCCGAGTCGGTGACCTCGAAGTAGGCGGCCCTGCCGGGTTCCACCCCTCCGCGCCCACCGCGTGCGTGGCAGGCGTAACAGTTCATCTGTGACATGAACCGCTCCACCTTGCGGTGGGGGGTGGGGGTCAGAAAATTCGTATCTCCCCGCACCTGCTGAATCGCCTGCCGGAGTGCACTGCGCTGGCCATCGTCCAACGAAAAAACCGGTGCGCGGCCGGTTGGCTTTTCCGCCAGGCAACCGCGGTCGAGGGACGCCGTCGCAAGATCATGGGCGGGCTTCGATCCAGGGTTCGATAGAGCGGCCGGATCGTCCGCGACATGGCACGCCACGCAGCCAAGGGATACGAACAGGGAGCGGCCTTCCGCGATCTCGGCGTGCAGGCCGGCCCTCGGTTTGGGCACGCGGTTCGGCTTGGCCTCGCGCTGCAGGTAGGCCGCGACGTCCGCTGCTTCTTGCAGGCTCAGTCCGCTGGCTGGCATGCGCCCGGCGGGACGTACCTTCAGCGGATCCACTAAAAATTGCACGAGCGCCGCACGCTCATACTGGGTCGCCAGCAAGAGAGGGACTGAGGGAACCGTCGGCGTCGGAGCCGCCACACCTGCGGCCGTGGGCACGGGGGCGTCGATGCCGGGAGCATGGCAGGCGACACAGCCCACCTGATGATAAAGTCGTCGCCCCTGATCGATTGATCCTTCCGGAACCGGCTCCATCGGGGAGCCGAGTGACGCCAAATAGATCGCCAACGCCTGGGTTTCACGAGGGCTGGCGGGAACTGCCGGCATTGCCGTACCCGGCTTAACCGTAGCCGGAGCGTGCACAAACGCCTCGATCGATTCCCTGGTCAGTCGAGATCCTACCTCGGCAAGCGAGAGCCGGGGCTTCGCGGTCAATGCCAGGGAGGCCTGCCCAGAGCCCGACAGCCGGTGACAACCCATGCAGTTCAGTTCGGCCATCAAGAGTAACCCACCTTCTGCACGCAGTGTCGGATCGGATGCCGAGCGATGGAACCGCTCATACGCTTGGATCACCGGCGCGGCCGCACGCATCACTGCGGACAACGACAGCAGAAGGATCAGTCCGCGCAGACACGGACGAAGAGCGCGAAGAGCAGGCATGAGGTAGGTTCTAGCGAGGAAGACCGGAAAGGATGGATTCGAGATGGTGCCGGGCACGATTGATCTCCGCCGTGACCAACGTCGCCGTCTCAAGGATCGGTCGCCCTCGGGGGGTGGGATGCATGAAGATTTCGGTCCAACCGTTGAAACGAATGTCCCGCAGAGCTTGCAGCAGGGGCGCGTAATCGAGCGGACCGCGTCCCGGCATCTGCATCAGTTCCTCCTCCAATGGCATCGGCTTCATGCAGCCTCGGCCGTACTCCCAAGCGTAAAAAAGGAGGAGGCGCGGGCCCAGCTCGCGAATCAACCCGGCCAGCAATGCCGGATCCTGCGGCAGGTGATAAGGTGCCAGCGCGACACCAATCGGCTGCCCCGGCGAAAACTCGAGCATCCAACGCAGCGAGTCAGGCGTGTTGATCAGATTATTACTGTGATTCTCGATCGCCACCTGCACGCCCGCCTCCCCGGCAAGCGCCAGCGTGGGCTTCATGCCTTCAACGAAACGCCGGACCTCCTCCTTGAGTTCCGATCCGGACAACCCAGCTGCGCCCTTGCCGCCGGTGACGATCATCCGCCCGCCCATCGCCGCAACGTACTTCAGCTCCTCCGCGAGCCCGAACGGTCCCAGGTCAAACCGGGTGGTCAGCCCCAAAGATACCCCGTGACGCTTCAACGCCTCGGTCAGCTTGGTCCGACCCCATTCGTCCGCCTCCTCCCGCTGGGTGCCGTGCTTGCGAGGCCAAAGGTCGATGACGCTCGCTCCCGTTCGGGAAACCTCCGGCAGGATCTCCGTCAGCGAAAGCCCGCCATACAGGCTCGAGGCCACGGCATAACGAAGCTTGAAAGGCCGCACCGCCGCGGCGTGGAGCGAACGTCCGCCCAGCAGACCGGCCGCTGCCGCCGCGGTCCCGCCAACAAAGGCTCGTCGAGTCAGGGTAATAGGTGGTTCCATACGAATCCGGGGGTGACAACTACCGGGGATCGGAGACGCACTTCCAACGAAGGGCGAAACCGGTGGGAAGCCGCATGCTTTCGCGGGATTGTCGGTTGTCAACAATGTTCGTGACTCAAACAACATTGCCAACTTATCATTCCCCGACTGCCTTCCATCCATGAAGCTCGCCGCCAACCTTCAAGAGCAGGTCGCCTCGCATCTGCGCCGCCGAATTCTCTCCGGCCAGCTCCTTCCCGGGACCCCGCTCCGAGAGCAAAGCCTGGCGGTGGAGTTTGGCATCAGCCGGGGTCCCATCCGCGACGCTCTGCTCCACCTGACGAAGGAGGGACTGCTTCTCGCCAAACCCAATGTTGGCGTGCGCGTCGCGGCAGAACCCTCCGCCTTCAAGCGGAACGTGATTGTCCATTTGCGACGGGAAATCGAGGCCTCTGCGGTCACGGCCTGGTTCGAGACCCGCGATTCTGCCCTGCTGAAGCGTCTCGACGACAACCTGAACCAGTACAAGGACGCCTGCGGCGGCAGCGACCTGGGCCAGGTGGTGGAGCTCGACATGTCGTTTCACCGCTTGTTGGTAGAAACCGCCGACCATGGCAGCCTGGTGGACCTCTGGCTGCCGATCATGTTGCGGATGTTTCTTCGCTACGCCCGCCACCGAGACCTGATGGAGAGCTACCATGAACACGCCGGTATCGTCCGAGCCATGCACGCCGGCCGCGAATGGGAAGCCCTGGAAGCCCTGAAGCTCCATATTGTGTGACACGAGGTGCCTGCCGGATCGTCGACCCGGCCGACAGAAAACCTAGAAACGCCCCCCGTTGCAGGCGGCTTTCCCGCGAATGCGAGACCGCGACGGGACCCTATCCCGAGTTCCCGCCTTTCTGACCGCGACCCTCCGTTATTTGTGAAGCCGTTGTCGCCTCGGCGGGCTGGGCGCCGGCCACGACTCCGCGTGCCTCCAAGTCGGCCACCGTCCCGGCCTCGTATCCGATCTCCAGCAACACCTCGCGGGTGTGCTCACCGAGCGCGGCGGCAAACCGACGCGGCTGTGGCGGCGTACCGTAGAGGCGCACCGGCGTTCCCAGCAGCCGAAATACCCCGGCGGTCGGGTGTTCCATCTCAACCACCATGGCATTGGCCTTCATCTGCGGGTCCTCTGCCGCTTCAACGATCGAATTGATCCGGGCGCATAGCACGCCCTTGGCCTCCAGTTCCACCAGCCACTCCGAGGTGGTCTTCTCGCGAAACCGCACGGCGAGCATCGCATTCAATTCGCTCCGGTTCTCCGCCTGGAGTGCATGGGTAATGAATCGCGCGCGCTGCGAGAGGTCGTCCAGTCCGAGCGCCAACGAAATGTCCTTCAGGGAGTTTTCGCTGAATACCGGTGAAACCTCAATGTAGCCGTCGCGAGTGGCGAACGACTTGTCGATGATGCTCTCATTCGCGATCACACCGGATACCTCCGTGATCCTGCCGGCGTTCAACTCGGCCGGCCCTTCCCAGGAATGGGCATGGAACGCGACGCTCAACAAATCCGTGGTTACCCGCTGCCCCACTCCGGTGCGCACCCGGGCCAGCAGGGCCATCAAAATGCCCTGCATCAGCATCAAGCCTGCGGCGTAGTCGGCCGAGATGCCCGCCGGAATCGGCGGTTTCGACGGGTCAGGCTGCACGAACCAGCCGGCCTCGGCGCGCGCCATCAGGTCATGGCCCCCGCGGGCACGGTCGGCCGACGGACCCCGGTCGCCCCAGCCGCCTGACCAAGCGTAGACGATCCGCGGGTTGATCCGCGTCAGTTCCTCGTATCCAAATCCCAGTTTCTCCATCACGCCGGCGCGAAAATTGTGCACAACCACGTCCGCCTTTGCCACCAGGTCGTAAATCGCCTGACGCCCCAGCGGGCTCTTCACGTCGATGGCCACGCTGCGCTTGTTGCGGTTCAGCCCGGCAAAGGGCAGGCTGACCCCGTGGACAAACGGGCCCCACCGCCGGCTCCAATCCCCACTGCCCGGCCGTTCCACCTTGATCACATCCGCCCCGTAATCGGCCAATATCTGCGTTCCAACGGGACCTTGGTAGACGTGCGTGAAATCGATCACACGGATTCCCGTGAGTGCGGAGTGACTTGAGTTCATCGAATGCCATTGAGCAGCGACAAATTGTCTACTGTCAACAATTCGTTTGACAGAACCGGGCAGTGCTCTCCGGTTGTTCGTCGGGTAATTCCGCGCTCCCCCACCCCCATGCAGACGACCCTCGCCCTTTCCTTTAGCGACTCCGTCGCGACGATCACGCTCCAAGCCCCGGAAGGAAAGCCGCCCACCCTCGACCATACCGTAATGGACGCGCTGGATACTGCCCTCGACGAGATCGAAACGCGGTCCCCGTCGCTGGCCGCGGTACTTCTTCGCAGCGCCTCGCCACGGTTTTTTTGCGCCGGGGCCAATCTCAGCGTGATGGAAACGATCCATGCCGAAACGATCGCCGACTGGGTCCGGCGTGGACACCGCCTGATGAACCGTCTGGAGGCGCTTCCCCTTCCCGTGGTGGCGATCGTCCAGGGATACGCGATGGGCGGCGGTCTTGAGCTGGCGATGGCCTGCGACCTAATTTTCGCCTCTCAAGATGCCCGTTTTGGCCAATCCGAAGCCAAACTCGGTTTAGTCACTGGCTGGGGGGGGTGCTACCGACTTTCGCGGCGTGTGGGTCTGGCCCGCGCCAAGGAGCTGGCCTTCACTGGACGCATGTTTGACGGCACCGAGGCCCAGGCCATGGGCCTGGCCACGTGGTGTGGACCGGCCGACCAGCTCGAAGCGGCGGTCAAGGCCTTCGTCACCGCAGTCGCCAGCAACAGCCGTATCGCCCTTCGCGAAACCAAGGCGATTCTGGCCACGTGCGGCAGCACGACCATCGACGAAAATGCCGACGTCGAGGCCGCTGCCTCCGAACGCTGCCTGCTGCACGGAGACGCCCCCGCACGCCTCCACGATTTTTTCGCCGCGCGCCGCTCGCGCACTTCCCCTAACCGGTAAGGATTCGCCTGCAGTCTGCGTTTTAACAGGCCGTTTGTTAACAATACATCTTGACGGGATTGTTAACAAAACACATACCGACACTGGACCGTCTAACCCCTCCCCGACTTTCGCAGAATCCTGCGGAAGTGCGCGTGCAGCTCACTCTCACTTCGTTATGAAACCTGCCCCCACACAACGTATCCGTCGCGGTCTTCCGGCCGCCCTTCTGCTGCTCAGCTCCTTGGCCATGGCCCAACAAGCCCCCGCCCCCTCCGGGACGCGGGCTTCCGAGGAAGCCCTCACCCTCGACGTCTTTACCGTCCAGGAGAACCAGGCCCGCGTCTACGGTTCGTCCAATCTGGCTTCCGCCACCCGCATGAACACGCCGGCGGAAAATGTGCCCCAGTCCATCAGCGTCATCAATGAAGCGCTGCTCAAGGACATGGCTGCCTACTCGTACGAGCAGGCGGTGCGCTACACTCCGGGCGTGACCCAGCGGCAAAACGTGCAGAACGGCAGCGTCATCCGTGGCTTCATCGTCTCGAACCGATACCGCAACGGCTTCCTCGTCCCGGGCTTCGAGACGGATATGATCAACCTCGACCGCATCGAGATCATCAAGGGGCCCTCCGCCTCGATCGCTGGCTCGTCCGAGTCTGGCGGATACGTCAATTTCATCACCAAGAAGCCGCAGATGAAGGAGTCGATCGTGGCAACCGCCACCTTGGGCTCACGCGGCTTCCTGCGCGGCACGGTCGATGCCACGGGGCCGATCGAGGGCACCAACATGGCCTACCGGCTGAACGCCATCCACCTGACGTCCGACAGCTGGCGCGACAACGAAAAGATCCGCAAGACCGCCGTCTACCCGTCCTTCCTCTGGCAGGTGACCAAGAAGACCCAGGTGTCGGTCGACATGGAGTATTTCGACGGTTTGACCCCCGGCGGCTTTAGCACTCCTTACATCGCCCCGGTGAATACGGTCAACCAGACCGGCACAACCAGTACCTCCCAGGCCGTCGTCGTTCCTCCGGGCGTCACCCCGAAGTTTCGCCTCGGCCAGTGGGCACCGATGTCAGTGAACACCAGCGGTGAAGTCGGCATGGGAAACCGGGCCGAACTCTACTCGCTCTTCGTCACCGTCACCCATCAGTTCAACGACGTCTTCGCGGCCCGCCAGGCGGTCTCGTACTTCGACAGCACCACCAGCGCTTACCGGGGAACGGTCGCCAATTTCTTCGCCTATAACAATAACGGCGAAATCTTCTACGAACGTAACGCCACCCGTTCCACGGGCGAGGCGCAGATCCTCCGGGCCCAGGGCGACGTGGTCGGCACCAAGAAGTGGTTCGATGACCAGCTCGGGACGACCGTGCTGGTGGGCTACGACATCGGACGTACGGACAGCGAAGGCACCACCGCCACGGGTCAAATGGAGGCCTTCGTCATCAGCAGTCCGGTTTACGGCCTGCCGCTGCGCACGCCCCTGATCAAGACGGTCGACAACACCTCCAAGGGCGGCAGCTTCGGGTACTTCGCCAACGCGCAGATCTCGGGTTTCCATGACCGCGTCATCCTGACCGGCGGACTACGACGCGACCAGGGCAAGGCCTCCTGGACACGCAACAATTTCACCGGAGCCTTTACGAACGTCCGCAAAACCGCGAGGGTCGAAAGCCCGATGTACGGTATCACCGTCAAACCGCTGAAGTGGCTCTCCGCCTACGCCGTTTACAGCGAGGCCGGCGCTGCCAGCCGCCAGGTCGCCATCTTCCCCGGAATTCCCCTGACCGACCCGCGCCAGATTCTTCAAACCGTCACCCCGCTGACCACCAATGACGAATTCGGCGCAAAGATCAGCCTGCTGGACGGTGCCTTCGCCGTAAATGTCGCCCACTTCGAGATTATTCAGGTCGACAACGTCCGTGCGAATACGAGCAACGACATCATCAATGTCCCCGGTGGCTCCCAGAACATCATTGAGAGCGGCAATATCGCCAAGGGCTGGGAAGTTGAATTCAGCGGCAGCGTAACCCGCAATTTCGCGATGGTCGGCGGCTATGCCTTCACCGAAACTCAGGCGCCCGGGTTCAAGGAGGGCGGTCGCGCCCCGCGCGAAATCCGCGGCATGCCAAAGCACAAGGTCCAAGCGTTCGGTAAGTACGACTTCATCGGCACCAAGGCCACGGGCTTCTCCATCCGCGGTGGCGTGGTTTACCAGACTTCCGTCTGGGGAATCGCCGAAAACACCTACCGCGTCGCTGGAGCCACCCGTTGGGACGTGGGACTCAACTACCGGCGCAACAACTGGGACTTCGCCCTCACCTGCGAGAATCTCACGGACGTGATCTTCCCTCAGTCCACCATCGCCCCCGGCTCGAACACCGTCGACGCCCCGCGCACGGTGTACTTCGGAGCCACCTTGAAGTACTGAGGAGACAGACCTCTTGGCGAGTTTCCCGCATCGTTTCGCAACCCTGCCACCGCCCGCCCGGCGCGATGGCACGGATGCGGCGGTGCCACCGACCCGCGGTCCGGACGCTGGCGTCCAGGCCGCGGGTCGTCCTTTTGGGCCTCCCCGCAGGGTCGGCCGTTTTATCGGCCTCGTCGGCGCTCTGTGGGGCATCGGGCTGAGCGCGGCTCCCCTCGCCAGCATTCCGGACCGGATCGACTTCAACCGCGATGTGCGGCGGATCCTCTCGAACACCTGCTTGAAGTGCCACGGCCCGGACGTGAAGGGTAACCCCTCTGGACTGCGGCTGGACCAGGCGGAATTCGCCTACGCCCCGCACCGGAACAAAAGCGGCCGGACCCTCACGCCCCTCGTCCCCGGCAAACCTGAGGCCTCGGAGGTGTGGCGTCGCATCGCCTCAAAGGATCCGGCGACCGTGATGCCCCCGCCCGACTCTCTGCACCAGCTCACTCCGACCGAAAAGACGGTCTTGCACCGGTGGATCGAGCAGGGAGCCGCTTATGAGGGTCATTGGGCTTACCGACCTCCTGTCGAGGTCCCTCCCCCACTCAAGGCTTCGTCCGCGCTGGCCCGCTTTCAGCATCCGGTTGACCGATACCTTGCGGGACAACTCGACCAGCGGGGACTGTCCTTCTCCGCCGAGGCCGACCGGCGCACGCTGTTTCGTCGCCTCAGCCTGGATTTGACCGGACTGCCGCCGTCGGCCGCTGAGGTCGAGGCCTTTGTCGCCGACTCCCGCCCCGACGCGTACGAAGCCGCCGTCGACCGCCTGCTGGCCTCGCCGCACTACGGGGAACGCATGGCGGTGCCGTGGTTGGACTTGGTACGGTTCGCGGACTCGACCGGACTGCACGGCGATCAGCGTCTGAACAACTTTCCCTACCGGGACTACGTCATCGATTCGTTCAATCGCAACAAGCCCTTCGATCAATTCACCATCGAACAGATCGCGGGCGATCTGCTCCCCAACGCGACGGTCGAGCAGCAGGTGGCCAGCGGATTCAATCGTTTGAACATGGTGACGCGTGAGGGTGGCGCCCAGGTGCAGGAGTATCTTGCCAAATATTCTTCGGACCGCGTGCGCACCGTTTCCACCGCTTGGCTGGGATCGACCCTGGCATGCGCCGAGTGCCACGACCACAAATTCGATCCCTTCACCATCCGTGACTTCTACTCCTTCGCCGCATACTTCGCGGATGTGAAACAGTGGGGTGTCTATCGCCACTTCGTCTACACTCCGGAACCGGAACTTGCCGTGCACACGGACGATTACCCGTTTCCGCCGGAAATCGAGGTCGAGAGCGCCTACCTGAAGTCTCGGGACGCGCGCCTGCGCCAACAGTTCCAAAAGAGCCACGCCACCGGAGGACGGGCCTTGCTCGCGCAGCCTGAAGGCAACACAAAACTGCAGGCGTGGGTGCAACAGGTCGCGCCGCACATAAACACGTCGTCCAGTGGCTGGGTCACGGCCCAACCCGAGGGGGTCGACACGCATCCCCAAATCACGGCCATTCCGTTGCCGGACGGAAGCGTGCGGTTCGAAAATCCAGCTGGCTACGCGGAGAATCGGTTCAAGCAGCCGCTCACGCGTCATGAGGTCCACGTATCTGCACTCCCGATTCCTCTTTCAACCCTGCGTTTGGAGCTGCTGCCGGATGAGGTTCACGGAGGCCTGATCAGTCGCGACCGCCGTCAGCATGTGGAGATTTCCGTCCAACTCTCCATCCAGCGCGCCGGCGCTGCCAAGCCCGAGCCGGTCGAGGTGGCCGAGGCGTTTGCGGAGAACGAAACGGAGAACTACTTCAATGGTCGGCCGCGCGTCTCCCTGCGGGAACTTTGGCGTACGAGCGCAGCGCTGGCACGCTCCCGCCAATCAGCCGTCTTTCAGTTCCGTCAACCGGTGCTTCTCGGAACCGGCGACCGACTCATCGCCTCGATTCACACCGCGCCCGTTAATTTTCACCAGCGCGACTACCTCGGTGAGATCGGCCGCGTCCGTCTCTCGGTATCGCCCCTCGGGAGCCGACTGCCAGGTGAGGACCTGTCCGACGAGGACGTCGCCGCGTTCTCCGCTCCCGCCTCCTCCAACCCGTTGCGAGAACGTCTGGCCGCATTTTATTTCCACGCCACGCAGGCCTTTGCTCAACCAGGCACCGCGGACCTGCTGCGCGAGATTCTGGAATGTCGCGAGGGCCGCGCCGCCACGATGGTGACGGTGGCGGCACCGCCTCGCACAACCCGGGTGCTCGCTCGCGGCAACTGGCAGGATGAAACCGGCGAAGTCGTCACGCCGGCCCCACCGCGTTTCCTGACCGACCGAGCCTCCGAGCCTGGTGCGCCGCGTCAGACCCGACTTGACCTCGCCCGCTGGATCATGGCGCCGTCCAATCCGCTGACTGCCCGCACCTTCGTCAACCGGACCTGGAAACTGTTGTTTGGCACAGGTCTTTCGTCCGCGGTTGAGGACCTCGGCATGCAGGGTGAATATCCCTCTCACCCGGAGCTCCTGGACGCCCTCTCCGTCCGTTTTCGCGATTCCGGATGGGACATCAAGGCGCTCGTGCGCCTGATTGTGACCTCCCATGCCTACCGCCAGGCCTCGCGCGATCGGCCGGACTTGCGCGAAATCGACCCGCAGAATCGCCTGCTCGCCCGCCAGGCGGCGCGCCGGTTGGACGCGGAATTCATCCGGGATAATGCGCTCTCAATCGCCGGGCTGCTCCACCGCGAAATCGGCGGGCCGAGTGCACTTCCGTACCAGCCCGCAGGCTATTACGAGCAGTTGAACTTTCCTCTGCGCGACTACGTCGCAGACCGCGATGAGCGTCAGTATCGGCGTGGCCTCTACCAACATTGGCAGCGCACCTTCCTCCATCCGATGCTGGCGAATTTCGACGCCCCGTCCCGCGAGGAAAGCACGGCGGCCCGCACAGACTCCACCACCCCGCTGCAGGCGCTGACCCTGCTCAACGATCCGTCCTTCGTCGAAGCTGCACGAGTCTTCGCTGAGTCGCTCCTGCAGACACCGCCCGAGGACCGGCTCGATCTGGCCTTTCGACGAACCCTCGGCCGGCCGCCAGAGGAGCGGGAAAGGGCATCGCTCGAACGTTTCCACCACCAGCAACTTTCCGAGTTCCGCGAGCGACCCGCGGACGCCGCCGCCTTCACCTCGATCGGCCTGAGTCCCGTCGTGGCCGGAGTCGATCGAGTGGAATTGGCGGCCTGGACTGCGGTCACCCGGGCCCTCTTTAATCTCAACGAAACGATCATGCGCTACTGACCCGGCTCGCGCTCCGGAACCGTTCTCATGTCACCGCCCGATCTCTCTCTTCTCCGTCAGCGGCAGATTGCGTGGTCGCGCCGCACCTTTCTGGGCAAATCCGCACAGGCCATCGGCACGCTTGCGCTGGGCTCGCTGCTAACCCCTCGGGGTCTCTCTGCCGCGGCAGGGCCGACGGTCAACGACGGTCGTTGGCGCGGCATCCTGCCTTCGCCGCATTTCCTGCCGCGAGCCAAACGCATCATCCAGCTTTCGATGGCCGGCGGTCCGTCACACATGGAGACGTTCGACCCCAAGCCGAAGCTGAACGCATTGCACGGGCAGCCGTTCCCTGCGACCTTCACGGAGGGACAACAGCTCGCACAACTGCAGCATGAGCGGGGCGGTCTGCGGGCGCGCGGCTCCTCGTTTACGTTTTCCCGCTGCGGCCTGAGCGGACAAATGATCTGCGACCTGCTGCCGCACACCCAGACCATCGCGGACGACCTTTGCATCGTGCGGTCGATGCACACGGATCAGATCAATCACGACCCGGCGCATGCCTTCATGAATGCGGGCTCGATCATCAAGGGCCGACCCAGTTTCGGTTCCTGGATGCTCTACGGTCTCGGCGCCGAGGCCGACAACCTGCCCGGTTACGTGGTTCTGATGTCCAACGGCCCGGGAAATGACCAGCCCGTTTCCGCCCGCCAGTGGTCGGCAGGCTTCCTGCCCAGCAAGTTTCAAGGCGTGCAATTCCAAAGCAAAGGAACGCCGGTGCACTACGTCGGAAATCCTGACGGCATCTGCCAGAGCCTGCAGCGACAGTTGATCGATGAGCTGGCTGAACTGAACGGCTATTGCGCGGAACGCACGCTCGATCCGGAAATCCAGACCCGCGTGGCCCAATACGAACTGGCTTTCAAGATGCAGACGAGCGTGCCGGAGTTGGCCGACCTCCGCCGCGAACCGCAGTCGACGCTCGATCTCTATGGCATCAAGGAACCGGGCGACGGTTCCTTTGCCTCCAACTGCCTCCTGGCCCGGCGCCTGGTCGAACGCGGCACTCGGTTCGTCCAGCTCTACCACCGCGGCTGGGACCACCATTCGGAAATCGACAAGAACCTGCCGCTCGCCTGCAAGCTGGTCGACCAGGCCTCCGCCGCCCTCGTCAAGGACCTCAAGCAGCGGGGGCTGCTGGAGGACACCCTCGTCATCTGGGGAGGAGAATTTGGACGCACACCGATGGGACAGGGCACCGGGCGGGACCACCACATCAACGCCTTTTCCGTCTGGATTGCCGGAGGCGGTATCCGTCCGGGTATCACCTGGGGATCGACCGACGAACTTGGCTACCGTTATCTTTCGGATGGCCAGGAAATGCATGTGCACGACCTGCATGCCACCCTGCTGGCCGCATTCGGGATCGACCACGAGCGCCTGACCTACCGTTACCAAGGCCGGGATTTTCGCCTGACCGACGTCCACGGCCGCGTCGCCCACGGGATTCTGACGTGAGGGTCCCGCGTTCCATGGACCGCAGCGCGGTGGGATTCCCGCTTCGCATCTCTTGATCATGGAACCCTGGCTCCACCTGGTCGGCCGCCTGCATCTGCTGGCGACCCATCTGCCCATCGGTTTGTTTATTCTGTTGGCCGTGATCGAGCTCGCAGGGTTGATCCCGGCAGGCCCTCGGCTCACCGCGCAGCAGCGGAGCTGGATCCTCGGCTTGGGGTTTCTCAGCGCAGCGGCCACCGCCAGTTTCGGCTGGCTGCTGGCCGGCTCCGGAGACTATGACGACACTCTGCTTGATCGCCACCGGTGGTTGGGCGTCGCCTTTGCCGCAACCACCGCGGTCCTTTACTTTCTTCGCCATCGACCGAGAGCCTACGCCGCCGGCCTAGCAGTCAGCGTGGCCTTGCTCGGATTGGCCGGGCACGCCGGAGGCACCCTTACTCACGGTGAGTCCTACTTGTCGCTCTCCACCGTCGCCGCCGATCCCGCTACTCCCAGCCGGGCGGAAGACACCCGGCTCTTTGACGATGTTATACACCCTATCCTCCAGCAGCGCTGCAGTTCCTGTCATGGCGCCAGCAAGAGTCAGGGCGACCTGCGCTACGACACCCGCGAGTTCCTCGTTCAGGGAGGAAAATCCGGTCCCTCCTTCAAACCGGGCGACGCCCTCGGCAGCCTGCTGATCAAGCGCGCCCACCTGCCGCTCGAAGCCAAACAACATATGCCCCCCAAGGGCAAACCGCAGTTGACCGAGGACGAGCTGACCTTGCTGGAGTGGTGGATCGACGTGGGAGCACCGTTCGATGTTCGCGTCTCCGAAATTTCCCCACCTCCGGTGATTTTGGAGCGTCTGGCCAGCCGGCTGGGCTGGCCCCGCGAACCGCTGCCGGACCGCGCCCTTGTGCTGGCCGAGGCCGCCGCGCTGGAACAACGTCTGGGGGTCCTGCTTCGGCCCTTGACTCAGGATGGCCCCTGGCTGGCCGCGAACGCCCGCGTCAAACTCTCGGCGTTCGGCGATGCCGAGCTGGCGGCTCTCGCGCCCGTCGCGCCCGCGCTGTACTGGCTTGATCTCGGCGAAACCGGAGTCACCGACGCTGGCCTCGGTGCGCTGTCCGCGATGAAAAACCTGCGACGGTTGCAGTTGGATCGCACGGCCATCACGGGCACCGGCTTGCAGGCGCTTTCCGGACTGGCACATTTGGAAACGCTCAATCTCCACGGTACCCGCATCTCAGACGCGGACCTTGCCGTGCTGGAAACCTTGCCCCGCCTGCGTTCCCTTTACCTCTGGCAAACTCAAGTCAGTGCGGAAGCCGCCGCCCGCCTTGGCCAAAAGAAGACAGACCACCGCCGAATCACCCGCTGGCGAGCCGAGATGGCCGCCCTTGAGGCGAAAATCCGCGCCGAGACCTTTCAGGCCAACCTCGGTAACGGCGCCGAACCTCGCGCTCCTTCCACACCCGCACCCCCAGCACCCCACCCCCCCTGACAGCTAACACGCCACTCCCCTCCCCGCACACGAAAGCCAAGCCAAAACTCGCGGCCGTACTGATCACGGCCTTTCTCGGCTGGATGTTTGATGGGCTGGAAATGGGGATGTTTCCACTGATCGCGCGCCCGGCGTTGCAGCAGATGCAGCAGACCCTCGGTTTGGGTGCCTCGGACGCGTTCGTCGGGGAATGGATGGGCTACATCACTGCCGCGTTTCTCATCGGCGCCGCCGGCGGTGGGGTGGTCTTTGGCTGGTTGGGCGACCGGATTGGACGCGTGCGCGCGATGGCGATCAGCATACTTTGTTATTCGCTGTTCACCGGACTGGTTTACTTCGCCGAAGCGCCCTGGCATCTGTTGGTCACTCGTTTCATCGCCGCGCTCGGCATGGGCGGCGAGTGGTCACTCGGCATCGCCTTGGTCATGGAGGTGTGGCCGGAAAAACACCGCCCGTGGCTCGCGGGTGTGATCGGAGCCGCCGCCAACGTGGGATTCGCGCTCATTGCGGTGATTGGACTGTTTGTGCAGGTGACGACCGAATCCTGGCGGTGGATCGCCCTGGTCGGCGCGGCACCTGCCTTGTTGACTTTTTTCGTGCGGCTCTTTGTGCCGGAGTCGGAACGTTGGCAGGAGAGCCAACGTTCGACCGACCTGCACCAGCCCCTGCGCGAAGTACTCAGACCGCCCCTGCTGCGCTCCACTTTCCTTGCGATGATCCTCGCCTCGGTCGCTCTCATCGGAACCTGGGGCTCGGTGCAATGGCTGCCTCTCTGGGCGGATCAAATGGCCCAGCGCGAGAGCGTGCGCGCGGCCGTCGCGGAACTCTCTCCCGCGGGAGCCGCGACGCTGCCGACCGGCGGGGCCCCGTCCGCCGCCGTGGTGAAACGGGCCGGTGAACTGAAGGACCACAACGCCAAGGCCTACACGCAAATCAACTCGGCGCTCGGCGCGGTGGTCGGGTGTCTGCTCGGTGGCTGGTGGGGCGGCCTGCTCGGCCGGCGACAGGGCTACTTCATCCTTTGCCTGCTTTCTCTCGGATCCTGCGCCTGGCTCTTCCGGGGCTTCGACACCTACGACGGTAGTTTTCTGGCGATTACGTTTCTCGTCGGAGGCATCACCGCTGCGTTCTATGGCTGGTTCCCACTCTACCTGCCGGAACTGTTTCCCACGCGGGTGCGCGCCACCGGGCAGGGACTTTCTTTCAACGCTGGTCGAATCCTCGCCGCCGGTGGTGCCCTGCAGATGGGTGCCTTGATGCAACACTTCAATGGCGACTACGCCAAAGCGGGCGCCGTCATCACACTGATCTACCTGATCGGTCTGGTCGTGATCTGGTTCGCCCCCGAAACCCGCGGCCAAAAGCTCCCAGCCTGACGTTGGTCCGCCTGGCTCGCCCTCCCGACGGATCATACCATCACCGCCGGCGGACCGCAAACGCCTGGGCGGGATTGTTCACCAAAAGAAGTCGGATTTCATCTTCACTAAATCCTTCGGCGCGCAGCATGGGTAGGAAAGCCGAAAAGAGAAGGTCGTAGGGGCGAAGGCTGCCGCCGCCCGGTTTCGCTGGATCGAACCAACCGGCGTCATGGGAGACTAGTACCTGTCCCAGGTGTCCGCGTCGCTTCATTTCCCGGCAAAGGTGTAGGTGGCGGGCCAGCGTGGGGGCATTGAGTCCGTCAAACGAAAGCCAAGCCCCACGGTCGGCGGCGGCAAACAGGGCGTCATCGAGCGCATTCTGGGCGTGAACCCAGATGAAGGCGATCGGGCGCACGCCAACCTCCCCAAGAATATCGAGCGCCTGCAGTCCCGGACCGCGGCCGGTGTGCACCGCGATGGTCAATCCGGTGTCGCGATGGGTCAGCGCAGCCGCCTCGACCAGCTTGCGATGTTGGGGACTGAGCTCCGGCGTCGCATCCACCCCGCTCTTGATGAAGCCCGGCCGGATGTCGCTGCCGTCGATCCCCTCGCGCGCCTCACGGATCCAGCGGTCCGCCAGTTGCCGAGAGGTCTCGGTGTGAGCATACGGTGGCAAAAACAGGTTGTTGCGCACGCCGTAGAGGCCGGTGTTGGTGACAAAGTGGACGCCGGTCTCCGAGCTCAGCCGCCGCAGCAAGCGGACATCCCGCGCGAGGAAGGCCGGAGTGCACTCGAAGATCGTTCTCACACC